>Ga0210403_10003745_pt1 | contig 13260 bp, 20 predicted proteins | sample IncBWC19MmetaG_FD_150863 | JGI IMG/M metagenome (GOLD analysis project Ga0210403, IMG submission 150863) | Forest soil microbial communities from Barre Woods Harvard Forest LTER site, Petersham, Massachusetts, United States - Inc-BW-C-19-M | ecosystem: Environmental > Terrestrial > Soil >... | reverse complement strand
TCTCGCGCTGCAGATTGCGGTCAGTGAGTTGTTCTTCGGCCAGTTGTTTTGTTTCGATCATCCCTTTAACCTTCCGTCATTGATTACCGGTCGTAACTTTCCGTCCGGGCACTTCCAAACAAATCGATGCTCCTGCTCCAAGTAAACAATTTTGTGACGACATTCATAGCATTTGCCGCATCGACTGCAGATAAAGACAAGGCTGCCTTGATAGTTAGTTTGTCTGCATTGATGCGGCAGCTTAATGCACATTTTCCTCTCAAAGCTATCAAATGACATCTAGGTTTGTCAAGGACTATTTTAATCTGCGTAGTTAGAAAATACTTTGGAGAGCGAAGAATAGATAGTCTCACCCCTTGCCAACAGTTTTTGACACTTCTTACAGACGATCCATTGAATGGGCTTGTCCAGCCAATTCCGCGCTGTTTTTCCACTAGGTGAATCATAAAATACACACAAACGTTTCATTTTATCTCCCTTAACCGCACCATGTACAAATATCCGACAGATCGAAACAATATAACGGCTGCCCGCATATAAAGCAACGCAACCCCGGCGGGGGTGGCGGCTCATATTTCCATACAAATTTATCTGTGACCGGCTCGACTATCTTACACATGACCCCAGTTTGTTCATCAAAATACTCTTTCCAATTGTTAGAGTTTATTTCTCGCGCAGCCAATGTTTTGGCTTTTAAGAATCTCTTCTTAAGCTCAATTTTAGATTGTTCTTGTTCGTTGAGTAGTTTATACTTTTCGAAGGCGAGTTCTGTGATAACCAGTGACTGCGATTTACTGCGAAGTTTGTTCAGGATTGCTGCTTTAGAGGTGTGCCAAATCCAATCAGGCGGGCCAGTGGTCTTGAAGCCGACCAAACGAACTAGTTCCATGTTATCGCGCCAGGGCTCTCCTAGTTCGACCTGAAACCAATTCTCTTGTTCGCTCCACGAAATTTTCATTCTGGTTCGAACGTATCCCAGCCAATGTATTTTGAGAGGTTTTGATAAGCCAGCTTATAGGCGTCTACTAGCCCTCGAAATTTTTCATCCGTTATTTCAGGAAAGTCAGAATAAGTAATGAAGGCTTCGAAACCACCTTCCCAATCTAGTTTTTGACATAGTTCTAATTTTTGTTTCTTTTTCATGTTATTCTCTTTCATGATGTAAGTCTCTCTGAGAATCTATTAACAACTGATCGATCTGAGACTTCTGTTCTTGGATCATCTGCAGATACCCAGCGGACAGCGCGGTCAAATCGTTGTATCGTTTATTGAGTATCTGATAGTCTTCGTCCAGTGTATTATATTTTTGACGATAGTAGTCAACTCCGGAAATTATCTCATCAAGATGTTGAATGACCTGCTCCGGGGCTGTACGCAGCCACTCGCGGACAAAGCCTATAGCAAAATGAATATCTAGCTCTTGATCACTCATTATCTTCCCTGACCATCTTGTCGTCTATTGCGATCATTCTAGTCTTCAAAAAATCTATATCAGCGCGAGTCAACCGCAAGGTGTCGTAGTCCTTCGACTTATAGGCTTGGGTCTCATTTATTTTAGGTTTCAAATTATTTGCATGATCTTCTTTAGTGTGCTGATAGATATGCTCATCTGCTAACAGTTCCATGCCTCGTTTAGTATATGCAACAATCTGTTTCTTGCACCCAAGGCGCGGGCAGTGCCACTCGAATTTTTCGTCTTCAGCTAAGGTCATTGATATATCACCGGCACCAGCGGACTAGGATACGGAAAATCAACTCGATTAATCCAACCGTTCAAAAATTCTGCCTTGCCCGGATTGAGCATGATATCTCGTTTATAGAAGTCAATCCACTCTGCTCGAAACAGCTTGGCGACAATATCAGGGTCCTTCGAGTTCAGTTCGGCCAAAGTCTTAGGACCTAAACTTCCGTCTTCTGTTACTCCGAGAACACTCTGGAGGGTCTTAACAGCAATTCTAACACTATCATTAACCGCGAAGCTCAACAACGGAGCCGCAACCTGATCGTGCTCAATCTGATCTCCGCATAGACTGGTCCAATATTGCTTCTTATAGACAGCCTTCGCACATGTGACCGCTTCTGCAAAAGGCATCGTAGAAAAGAAGGACAGCGGGAGGTCGGCCTGGTGCCATCGTTGGGTCAATCCGAGACGAGTCAAGCCCACACCGTCATGTAAATCAACAATTTTTCCTGGGGTCTTTTTATCGTCTTCAATATAAAGCAGCCACTGCACGATACTTTCGAAATTAGCCATTTTTCTTTGGACCTCTTGCCTGATACTTATCAGGTTTTGCAACAAACTTATCAAAGCAAACTGGCGCGTAACCGGTATATTCTATTGCAAACAACCGGTGCCACGGTCGAAGTAATTTGCCGGTCTGAGCAGCGACAACAAACTCTTCTTGCTCTTTTTCCGGATCGTCCGGTAAGAAGCCATCCCAACAATTATGTAAGTGACCGTGGACATTAATATGCGTACCTTCGGGTAGCTCTCCCAACCAAGGCTTATGGGTCAACCACACCGAACGAAATATCATAGCATCACATGCAAAATCAAATCCATGATCTATATACCAAGCGCAACCGTGCTGATCGTGATTGCCACGTACGAGCACCTTCTTACCGGGCCACTCGCGAACATACTTCATGAATCCGTCCGGACCCTCGGCCCTATCTATGCCGACATCACCGAGATGGACCAGGGTGTCCTCGGGCTTTACGAGCCGCTTGACATTTTGATCTATTAGTTCGGTGAAGTTCTCAGGACGGCGACAGTAGGTCGCTATCTTTTGATGCTTCAGGTGAGTGTCTGATATCAGCCAAACCTTACTCATTGGTTTCCTTAAATGACGAATACTTTTTATATGCCTTAGTAAAATCCGGAAGGCTCTCCGCTAAGAATACCCCAACCCGCTCGTGCGCCTCCGATAGTTGGTTATGGGAGACTACGAAAATAAAATCAGAGCTTTCATCAGAGTAGCTGGGCCTAGCTTTATACCGAGTGTGCAAGTCTATTAGGGTTCCTTCGTACACCTCATGAAGAAAAACTGATAATGATTCACTCCACGGAGAGTCTATACCAATAACTATCTTGGTAGTTTCTTTATCGTCGGGAACTAGATCGACCGAACCATTGGCTGTCGTTGTATCGACAATTAGTCGAACATACTTGAATCCCAGCTTATAGCGTCCGACAAGATATTGTGTCTTCACTCGGGCTCCATCACTCCATAAGTAGCACAGCATCCGTCACAGCCGTGAACCCAGACATACCTGTCTTTTAACATTTTAGGGTTTGTGTGACCGACAGTATGACCGATACCGTGTTTACACACTCGCTCTAATCTTCCGTCTTCACGAACTAAATCGTAAATGAAATTAGGTTCGTCTGTATTAATTTCTTTAGCCATTCTGCTCCGTTGCTGCAATGTATTGAAGGATAGCCTCCGAGAACCCATCGATGTGAATCCAGTTCGGCTTGTAGCCGATACCGTTTCTCTCGTTTGATATATTAACCAGATAATTTCGCTTTCCAAAGGCGTTAGCGGTTTCCGGATTGCACTTCAAGTCACAGTCCTGTTCGTCTGTAAATACTATGATTCGGTCGGCGGTCTTTTCTTTCTCATAAACATAATCGAGAACCTGCTTTAAAAAGATTCCTCCTCCGCCTAGTTCTGAAACGAATCCACGCGTTGTAAACTTCTCGATCAGCGCCATTCCTCGACGTGCGGGAACGAGGCCGGTCTTGTGCTTACGAGCGTAATCGTCTCCCGCAGTCGCATAGATCGCAACACTTTCGCAGGACTCGCGAGCGATAGCCGCCAGTGCTCCGGCTGCCTCCAACCTGGTCATATCTGACCGCTTGCTAATATTTCCGGCACCGTACATCGATCCAGAGACATCAACAATTAAGATGGTCTTTCCCCGAAGCTTTGGAAGCTGTTCGGAGGTCTTAATAAGTAGTTGATCTAGCTCACCCTCAAACTTCGGAGCAGCGTGAGCAGCCGCGACAAACCGAAACGGAAGTACACGTTCGGTGTTAGCCTTTAAAAGTGAATTACGGATAAAATCGGTATGCACTCCGGCCTCGTCCATGTTTCGCAAATTACGAAGTAGCGCAAGTGCGCCTAGCTTGCCTTCCTTCAATAGGCGATCCCAGGTATCGCGGGTCAGGTCCTTGTTGCCCTTCGCGGCAGAGATTGCGACCTCCCAGGTGTCCGGGGTCTCTAGTTTTCCGTCGATCAGTCGCTTCCACAAATCGGCCTGAGCGTCGTCATTTGGCTTTGCGTGGGTCAAGAATAGAACGTCGCGAAGCTTGACATCTTTGTCCTGGTTGTACTTTGCGAGACTGTATTCGTTGAACTTTGTAAACGCACGAGAGATACCGTGCTGAAGCTGCTTCGACAGCTTGTTCAGCTTCTTGCTTCCGGTACGGTCCTTAGAGTAGATAGCGAGAATCTCTGCAAGCTCGTCCGGACGCTGAATGATCTCGGCAACAGTATCCGCTACAACATGCTTGTGAGTCGGCAGCTTTGCCATCGCTACAGCGAGAAACAGAGGTACATGGCGCAGCTTCTGTTTAACCCGGGCCTCGATTGCGATCTCAGATACTTTCTCTGGAGCAACCTTGGCTACAAGCGAGCTAATACGACCAGCGATATCCACTCCATCCTCATAGAAGGTGTCCTCCCACAGCATGCACGCCATAACCGACCGGCGTAGCTCCTGCTCGGCAGTCGTATTGTACGCACGAGCGCCCTCGTGTGTGAACTTCGGGGTCGGTAAGGTCTTCGTATTTGTTCTCATTGTTCCTCCAAGAGATTATCGCAGAGCATCAAGCGAAACGGGATATGGGATTTTATCCCTCTCTTGTTCGGTAAGAAGTAACCCGTCTCTAACGGCATCTGCGATCAAAAAATTGCGGGGCATCAGGCGACTAAGGAACGTTGGCGCTTTACCACTAAGCTATCCTCGCCGTTGGCGTAGGAGTGGGATTCGAACCCACGACTCCCTCTTAGCAGGAGAAGTAACCCTAATCTACGGCACCCGCATTTCAAACTATTAGTACCACAATTCTAGATCACTGTCAAGTCTTTTTAGGCTTCCAATTCGGATTTGTTTCTTTAGTGTCCGGCTCTTCCTGTATAACTGCACCGGCACGCTTTGTCGGCTTACGAACTAACTCTGACCTGGGACTAAATGTCTCGACATATCGAATAAAGTCCGCAAAACGGTGATGGCTTCCATTTAACAAAAATATAGATGTCGGCTCGATGTCAAAGTACTTGATCTGAGAGCCGTCTGTATACTCAACAAACAAGGTCTTAGTTTTATGATCGTACTTAAATTCATTTGGTAGCACGGTGGTCTGTGTTCTCATGATCGTCCTAGAATTTGATCGACTAATTTACGTCCGTCTGTCAACGATAACTGAAACCCGGCGGCGTGCTTGTGTCCACCTCCTCCGAATCCCTTCGCTATGACTGAGACATCAATGTCTCCGGGATTATGAGACCGCATAGAAAACTGAACGATTCCGTCTGACCGCTCGAACCAGCCCATCCCAATATCATAACGATGGGCAAGAGCGTCACCAACATCACTAATATGCAAGTATGGCGCATTTACCAGACCGACAGAATATTTCTTATCGAGGACACTCAATGATCCGACCTGAGTCTGTTTTATAATCTCACGAACATACTTATTAATCTCAAGCTGAACTGCTTTACCGGTAGTAATCGCGTCCCGAAGATCAGTCTTTACCATCTGATCCCAAGCTTGAATCTCATACGCAAATGTCATTATAAAACCGTTAACCGCCTCAGACTCCGGTAACGCGTGACGCCACAGGTCCCGATCTTCTACATAATCAATAAACCAGGGGCGCGGTCTGTTACGGGGGTTATTTTCTATCGGCGCATCTTTCCCGTATAAATAGTCCCACGCGAGTCCCGCGCCGGACCTCTCCATATCGAATACAGCGTAACTAGCTCCGTCGAGAACTTCTTTGGCGCTCTTGTGATGATCAAAAATCTTGAATGACTTTGCTAATGAAGCGAGCTTGTCGTTCTGTTCTCGGGTTCGCCACGAGAAATCCACCACCAAAACATTTTTGCCAGTAACGTCATTATATGGGGGTTCTAGACCATGGTCTTGAGTTAATATTTTGGCTTCTGGATACCGTAATTTTGCGACATACGCCGCTGCCCAACCATCGGGACAATTCTGATGTGTAATAATTAAATCCATCTTACCTCCTGAGCGGTCACCCTGTCCCTCCGCGCGAGGGCTAGGGAGAAGACTCAGTCAGTAATCTCTGCCCCGCCGCTAGACTTCGCCCCACGGGTGCCGGTAACAGTCCATGTTGCGCTGTTGACGATTAGATTGAGATTTGATGTCACAGGATTGCCATTTTCGTTGGTCCCGTACATAACGAGAGATTCGGCAAGTGGCGTTGCGTTAAGAGTGTAAGTGTCGGTCCTCTGACCATTGACCCAAGTTGGCCCCACATGTGAACAGGTAACAGCAAAAAACTGTGATCCCATTTGCTGACCGTACACATCGAAATTGGTAATCAATTCAGCACGGTTAAACGCGCACTGAATGATAAGCGCGGTAGTGCCGGGCTCACCGTTCGGCAAGTGACCAAAATAAAACGTGACCTGACTGTGATCCCCCGCGTTGAAAAACGGATAGTCAACACTCTGTTGAGTTGTTTGAGCCGAAGCCCCAATTGCAAATGCAAGAACAAACAGAACTGCTGAAAGCAACTTTTTCATTTTCAATCCCCTGTTAGCGTCATTCTCGGCTGACGGTGCCTCTCACAAGTTAAATATGTCATGCACGCCTGTTGTTTGTCAAGCGTTTCTTTTTACGAAGTTTCTTTAACATTTTGTCCCACCATTGAACATATATTCGGCTTGCAAAGGGCCATAACGGATTATTTGCAATCTCTTCCTCTTCTGTCATTGGAGCATTACCACCGGGAAATTCTTGGTCTTTCGCCGGTCCTATCTTAAACTCCGATGAGGTGAGGGTATTAGTAGTATGCGCTAACATGTGTTGGACCTCGGGAGATTTAAGTTGATCTCCGGTCCACTCTTTTCTACAAGTTAAGCATCGAACAGTACGACTATTGTCTGTAAATATGTGAATCCAAATATTGTAGTCTTCACCGCATGGGCTCCTCAAACGACCACCCTTAAGATGCGAGCAACTATCCTGAAGTTTCTTTATCTCTGCGATACGCTCTTCAGCCATCTTACGTTGAAGAGCGTCTATCTTGAGCCGACGCGCTGCTTCCTTCAAAACTTCCAGTTGTTTGTTGTGCTGTTTGAGAGCGCTATCCAGCCTAGAAATGAAAAACTCATCCTTGAGTAAACGCTCAGTTACGAACAGATATACCCAGTCTCTAAACTGTTTTAGCATTCTTCCTCTTCTCAGCGGCGGCCATTAGAACCCTAGCCCACTTTGTCATTTTGGTATTCGGTTTGTTGCGAGGACGCTGTCGCTTCTTTGCAAACGCCCGAGCCCCAAAAATCTGTCTCTTGGTTAATTGAGTCAGGCCCCCTAGTGGAACAAGAGCGCCGTAAACAATTCCGTCTTTTTCTGCGAACTTTTGTTCGCACTTACGCTCGTTTTCCCGGTGACGCAAATCACAGAACGGACAATTTATCATTTTTCCTAGATGGGGATTGCGACCGTAAAACGGACGATCTTTGATAGCTGCAAATGCTTCGGCAGCGGCCTCTATACTTTCTTTTGTGGCGGAAGGATTTTGTTCTGCTATAAATCCGTCCTCTTGCGGATTCAACAGCTTCAATTTCTTAATTCGCGCCTGTCCCATTTATATTGCCCTTCCGTAATCGTAATCTCGACCTTGGCCCTTAGCCGGATTATTTTCAGGCTCTGGGCTGCCTTCATATAAGATTTCTCCGGTCTGTGCAACTCTAATCTGAGCGCCTAAACTGGCCAACGACAATTGATCAGATTCGTGATATAGTTCTATTCTTCTTGCGGCATCCTTATCCAACTTGACATAGGCGTATTCGAGATGGTTTTTCTCGATAGTCGCGGTCCTCGGTGTTCTGAGGATAGGACGCATATAGATATCTTCGCCGTATTCAATTAGGTTTCTCTTCTTAGTCTCTATTCCGGTTTTCCCACAAGCCTTACAAGACTTCTTTAACCGGTCGTTGCCTTCGCACATCGAACATATGTCTTCTACATCTATGGTCTTAATAGATGTTATAACATGAGCCGCGTAGCCGTCGTTCTTAAGCTGCTCTGCCTTCTCTTGGGTCACATACTTGCGGCACCTGCATTTCTCCGTAATATACCCTTCATACCGTTGGTTTCCGCAGGTGTGGACCCGAATTTTGCTTATCATGCCCCTTTCTAGGTTCTCCCCAACTTCAAAAGTTGACTTCACTAGTCTCCCCAATATGTACGGGCTTTTTAGGTCTATGAGACGGCTTGATCGGCCTGGTCATGGACCTATTAACCCGTATAAGCATCTGATTTACCGCCCCGTCAGTCATCCCGACCTGCTCTGCTACCGCCGATAAAGTCTCCCCCACCCGGTAATATAAGTAAATCACACGAACCGCCCTGGCTGCCCGGGTCCTCTGCTGTTTATCTGTTTTAGCTTTTGGAAACCTAATATTAATGTACTGTTTTATCTTTTCGTCATCGAGAGCCCACACCGGTACCTTCTCCATTCGCTTTGCATGACGACTCGCCCCGGCGGTCTTTATTACCCGGTGACCGCCGCTTAAGAAAGTGTCATTGCCGTCGAGTGAAGCGCGTAAAGTCGGGAGTGTGCCCCGGTGCTCCATTTTACTGTTCTAGAAAAAACTCTCTTCTAATTCTATTTTGTTCCTCGTCACTTAATATGGCTAAAGATTTCATATCGAGCCTTCGGGTCTCCAAGAAGGCCAAAAATCTAGTAGCTATGATCTTTTCTGGGGGCATCTTAAGCTCGTCTATTTCAGTTATAATCTGGTCTTCCGGGGCTAGGGGTCCTCCGATGCTTTCACCGGTAATTGAACTATGAATAGAATCTCCTGCAAACTTTTGTCCGGCCCTGGTTACTGTAAAGATGTTCATTTTCACGGTTCGTCCTCTTGGAATAAACTATCAAATGTTTCTTCATCTGCTTTTATGAAATTTTGCTTCTTATAAACTTCGTCACCGAGTACGAAAGCTCGAAAGTATGGATCATTTCTGTCGTCCTTCGGGTAACGAATTCCAAATGAGTTTACCCATTCTTTGTTCTTCCACGCGTTGACAATCTGTATGATCTGTCTCCCTGCTATGCGGCCTGCATCATCTGCAGACTGCTGTGTGACTCTACCTGAATTAAATTGCAGACGCTGACGGGTTAAACTTGATAATGGCACCTTTACCCCGTATTGGTCTAGCCAGTTCTGAGCGCGTTGTTTAGCCCCATCCGTTTGGTCTAGCTTATCCCCCTTTTTACCCTGAGCCTTATTCATCTCCTCGACCATGAAGTCATTGTAGACGACCCAAGCGGTGTCTCCGTCTACCTTCGCAATGACTACCTCCTGACCAGCGGTATATTGTCCGAATGGCTCGATTACTGTTGCAGAATAGCCCTTCTTATATCCGAGACCGCTCTTCTTGAACCACAACAGCGCTGTATCACGTATACCGGTGAGCCAAGAATAGACACGTAGTTGCGCGTCAAGGGCGGCCATACCGGGCTGTTCGGGAAAGTCTATGGCGCTAGTTTTTATATCAACTATAACAGGACGATACATCCCGTACTCCGACTTCCACTCAATTTTAGGGAGCATCGGGTGATCCGGTTCAGTATAGCACACAATGTCTAGCTTTCCCGCAAAATCGATTTCTCCATAATTAGGATCGCCGGGAAAGACAGTTTTTGAGTATTCTCTTTGCCAGACTGCTCGACCGCCCATCGGTATTGGAAGACTGGGCTGAACTGCAGCGTATAGCCTAACCATGTCTTGGCCCATCGTCAAACAAGTCGCCCAGTTCTTTTCTGTGTCTGTATAAGTGATGCTCTCATTATCCTTGTGCGCGGACCAGCGGCGTATAAAATCTTCCTTAATATCTATTTCACCGCCGTGATCGTGATAAGATTGTATGCTCTCCTCAATCGCTTTTCCGAATTCAAAACGGGCATATGAACGAATCTCTTTCCATCCGAGAACCTTCTGAAGATAGTACTTCAGAGGACTTTGCTCAAAAATTAAGCCCGAACTGTAGCTGTGTTTTCGATGGGGATTTCCCTGGCTGTTCACGTATAAAAAACTCATGCATTTTCCTCGGACTCATTTTGATAAACTTTAATTTGGCTTAAAAAATTATTCAAAAACTCACTACGCGGACCATAAAAACTGATATTTAGAGTCTTAGCTGCCCTGGAGCATGCCGTAAACCAAATTCTTCTCTCTTCGCCTATTTCACCTTCGCGATGGGGCATGCGGTTTTGATCTACCCCAACCACAAATACATGGTCAGCCTGTTTTCCTTTCATTTGATGTACCGTGGATAACGTCAATCCTTTAACTGACTTTCTTGCATATGTCAGTTTACGAAGTTTTTCTAAGAACTCCGAGATAGTGCCTTTTCCAACAGCCATCCGGACGATTGAATTTAAATTATCGACGGGGTCACTTTCCATTGTGTCCCCGCTTCCGCGATAGATATTTAAAAGATTGTGCTGACTGATTAAACTAGCCAAAACTCGATCCGCCGGACCTCGATCCGTAGAATCCTTAGCTAATTGAAGAAGCTTTTTGACCTCGCTAGTTTCAAAGAAGTCCTTTTTTCCAAGGATTCGATATTTAATTCCACGACTTACACACAATCTCTGAAACACAAAAAGTTGCCGATTAGTTCGAGCCATAATAACAGTATTAATTGGGTCGATTACTTGCCGAAGAGTCTGAACAGCTTCTTCGTGATCGTCTCTATATCGCGTTATAATAGGATCGACCCCGTCTTCATTCGTAGTCATCATATAACTAGATATTCCACTATCTTCGGGAAGAATGTCTTTGATGAAAGATACGATTTTCTGGCTAGACCTATAATTTTGCCCTAAAAATAATATCTTGGTATTAGGGAATTTTTTCTGAACGTGTTTGAAAACATCTGGATGCGCCCCTCTCCAAGTATAAATTCCTTGGTTTGTATCGCCCACGCAAATTAGGTTGCCATCGAATAATAACTCAAGCATACGGAGTTGGCGGGTGTCGGTGTCCTGAAATTCGTCCGCTGCTATGTATTTTCTCTTCCATCGATTTCGAACCCCTTCATTATTCTCCAAAAGATTTACAGTTTCCCAAATGAGAGAATCAAAGTCTATCCAGCCGTCTTTTCTACATTGATCCTCGTACTCTCGATAAGCTAAAGCAAAATAATATTCGGCTCCTATCGCCTCGCTAATAGCATGTTCTGGATCGATGTCGGCTCTTTTCCAAGATGATATTTTATCTGAAAGAGCACGAAAGTTCTGTATCGCTGGATACGCCTTTACTAAGTCGAATAAAAGCTTAAACTCTTGTCCGGACACGGGAATAACCGTTTCGCTTAGTTCGAAGGGCAGGTGCGCTCGCTCTTTTTTGATTATCTCCAACGCGTATGAATGGAATGTTCGAAAAAACTTTTCCGCATCTAGTATTCCCGCCCGTTGAGCGGCCTCTTGAGCGGCTGCATTTGTAAAAGTTAGATTCAATATGTCACTTACTGAAATGCCACGCATAATCATAGCAAGAAAACGCTCGACCATGCACGCGGTCTTTCCCGACCCTGGTCCACTTATGACCACGTATGTACCGTCGATAGCGCTTATGACTGCCCGCTGCTCGTCATTAAAGTTCATTTAGAAGAGATCGTAGCTCCCGTGCGCCCGACGTGGAAACTCAAACCGCACATTGAATTCAAATCCGCCGCTTAGTACAGATTGGCGCGGGCACGTAATAGGATCGCCGCACTGACCGTCACACTTCGGGTTCCCTTGATTCAACGTACGTCCAGTATACCATGTAAACTTGGAACGAACGCAGCCAGTCTTAAAGCAACCTTCGAGACTGTCAAACGCGAGTGCCCCACCTATCACATGATTGGTTTCGGTGCCATTTGCGGAGATACCGTTAAAGACCTGCTGAAAGTAGTCAAAATGAAATCTAGTTGGAAAGCCGAGCATCGTGTGTCTATACGCATATCCAGCGTACACATAGTCAGCGGCCTTCGCAACCTTTGTCACCGTATAGCCGCCGTGCGAATACAGACCTTCGAAGCCCGACGTACGGTTTGCCCACAAAAGCAAGCCGCCACCGGCACTGTACCCAATACCGTGGCCGAGCTTGATGTGAGACTCGTAAGGGTTAATTTCTCCACTTCCGTCTATCTCGACATGCGGCCCGATAGGAATCTCAACTTCGGCGGTGCCGCCGACAAATGCGTTCCCAAAGTTATAGCCACCTTCTGGCCCAAAGAGAAAGTGGGTCTTTAGGTCTTGCGCGTGGACTGCCGTAGACATGAACAATAGTGCTATTGCAATTAAGTATTTTCTCATTAGATTCCGATTGCGGCCTCGACATACTTGACCGTTGCGGTTGCTCCCTCAGTTTTGATTTTATTCTCTAGAAACCCAAGATACTTCTCCCACTGTTCAGAAGTTAGATCGTTGAAATTTGTAATCTCTGGAAACATCAGCGCGGCGAAACTCCGCACTTTATCTGGTTTGCCCATGCCTTCGGAGCCGGTAAATCCGCCTTCTAGCTCCATTGTGTTCATAATTTGAAAGTGACGTACACGGTATGTCTTAAGCAGGGCCGGGTCACACTTTGGCTTTATAGCCGGAATAATGTCCGCTTTTGGGGGCTCCGGAACTGATGGAGCCACGGGGGTTGGAATAATTGGCGCGGGTACTATGGCCGGAATAATGACCGGTTGTGCCGGGGGTGGTTCACTCGGACCTAGATCGACCTTTTTCTTGTTCGGTCCTCGCGGCCTACCACGCTTTTTTACTTCTACACTAGTTTGTAACGAATCCCCCTCTTTCGGGGGGTTTTGTGCATTTAGTTGCGCGATTGCGGCAGCACGCTGTTCGTCGGAAGGGAACATAGTCGTCACAATTCGAGTAACATTAGTCGGCTCGGATATAATTTCTTTCGGAGGAGTAACATCTTTCCCCGGCTCACTACTCGGCACTACAGTAGGCTGCGGGGTCGGTGCAATCGGTGCCGATACAACGTGGAC
>Ga0210403_10003743_pt1 | contig 13265 bp, 9 predicted proteins | sample IncBWC19MmetaG_FD_150863 | JGI IMG/M metagenome (GOLD analysis project Ga0210403, IMG submission 150863) | Forest soil microbial communities from Barre Woods Harvard Forest LTER site, Petersham, Massachusetts, United States - Inc-BW-C-19-M | ecosystem: Environmental > Terrestrial > Soil >... | reverse complement strand
GGGCTTGGCCATCTTCATGGCTTCCTTGAATGCCAGCGATCCCGCGATTTTGAAAGCCATGTCCGAGGAATCCACGTCGTGATATTTTCCGTCGTACAAAATGGCGCGGAAATCCGTTACCGGGAAGCCCGCAAGGTACCCGCGCGCCGCGGAATCGCGTATCCCCTTCTCTACGGAAGGAATCCAGTTCCTCGGAATTGCCCCTCCGAAGACGTCATCGACGAATTCCACGCCTTTGCCGCGCTCGATCGGCTCCATCTTGATGCGGCACACGCCAAACTGCCCATGTCCGCCGGACTGCTTTTTGTGCTTGCCCTCGGCGTCGGCTTTGCCGCGAATCGTCTCGCGGTACGGCACTTTGGGTGGTTTCAGGGTGAGATCGACGTGGTAGCGTTTGTGCAGTTTTGCTACAACGACCTCGATGTGCTGTTGTCCCGATCCTGCCAAAAGAAATTCCTTCGTCTGCGGATCGCGCATGAAGCGTAATGAGGGATCTTCTTCGATGATCTTGTGAATGGAAACACCGATTTTGTCTTCATCCGCGCGCGTCTTAGGTTCAATCGCGAACGTGATCGAGGGCTCGGGCAGTTGCGCCGGTTTGTAGTAGATGCTCCCAGCTTTTTCACCCAGCGTTTCTCCGGTCGTCGTTTCCTTCAGTTTTGCGATCGCGCCAATATCCCCGGCGTGTATCTCCGCGATTTCCGTAAGCTGCTTGCCTTGCACGACTTGCGTATGCTGAAAGCGCTCCAGTGTGCCCCGATTGTAATTCGTCAGTGTGGCATCATTTTTCAGGACGCCGCTCTTCACCTTGAAGTAGTTGATGCGCCCCGCGAAAGGATCAGCGAGCGTCTTGAATACGAACAGCGAGAGTGGTTGGACATCATCGTACTTGCGCTCCACGCGCTCGCCCTTGCCGTTCGGCTCCGTGAAGCCCACCTGCGCGTGCTCATCGGGATGAGGAAACGCATCGGCCACAAATGTCAGCAAACTCGCGGTTCCCACATTGCGAAGCCCGGAAGCCATCAATACGGGGAAGATCCTCTCGGCGACAATCGCTTTCCGCACGCCCGGGATCAAATCCGCAATCGGAATCGTGCCCTCCCTGAAAAACTCTTCCATCAATTCATCGTCGCCTTCCGCCACCATTTCGACCAGCTTCTCATGCGCTTCTTTCGCCTCATCCGCGAGCGCGGCGGGAATTTCTTCTATCGATGGCTTGCCGTCTCCATCGGGCTTGTAAATGTGCGCTTTCATCGCAACGAGGTCGATCACCCCGCGGAATCCTTTTTCCGTTCCAATGGGAAGCTGCAGCGCAACCACATTTCGCCCAAACACTTGTTCGAGTGATTCCATCGAGCGGTCAAAACTCGCCAACTCGCGGTCCATCCAAGTGAGCACAAACGCGCGCGGAATGTCGTACTCGGTGCAGTAATCCCAAACTTTTTCCGTGGTCACCTGTGAGCCGACATGCGCATCTACCGCAATCAACGCGCAGTCCGCCGCAATCAGCGAAGCCTTTGTCTCGGTAATAAATGTCGAGTAGCCGGGAAGATCGATGAAATTGATTTTGACTTTCTCAGAGCCGCCGGGATGCCCGCCCGAAGAAGGCCACTCCGCGTATGCCATGCCCGTCTGAATCGAGATTTTGCGCGCGATTTCCTCTTCATCCCAGTCGGTCGTATTACTCCCTTCCATGGTCTTTCCCCAGCGCGGCGTCATTCCCGCGGTGTAGAGCAACGACGACACCAGTTGCGTCTTCCCGGTGCCGCCGTGGCCGACAATGCCAACGTTTCGGATGTCCTTGGTGAGATAGCTCTTCATACAGACCTCCCTTTGCGTGGCTCCGGCGATGCCGGCGCCAACAGACGAGGTCCGTCCCGAAGAATTCAGGCGCGGGCCTGCGCCTGGGTGTGTGATTCAGAAGATGAAGGAGAGCGTGGCCCCGATGCCGGCGTCTGCAGAGTGAACGCCGGACCAGCCTCTACCCCTGGTCCGTTCCCCAACCCGGCGGATGCTAGCACAGCCATTGCCTTGCGGCAATCTCGGAACCGCGCCCGTCGCTGCCCACTTCTTGACATGGAATTCCTTCTTTGAGCCAGGGAGATTTTTCTAGGACTAGTACTCGACGAATTTTCGTAATAGCAAACGCTGCTCGCTACTCCATGAAGATAAAGACCTTACGCTGGGCTGAACCTGTCCCTTCCCGGCCCTCGGCGTGCTCCAACACCTGGGTGGTAGTTTGTCTTTAGCTTTACGACGGGCGATTTTCAGCGCTATCGCGTGGCAAGTGCGGCTTGAATGGACATCGCATAGCTGCCAGTATGACGCAAGAGATTAAGGAGGACACTCATGGACGAAAATCAAGAATCGAACCACAACAATGGGAATGGCTGGGCAGCCATACGCGACGCTAATCGGTGGCTAGTTATCGCGGTCGTCGCGCTGCTGGGAATCACGGTGGTGACCTTTGTTTACGGCTTTCACCAGCAATCGATGGTACGCCAATTGACTGCGCAAACGGCTACCGCCAATGCGGCCATGAACCAGATGCAAGGGCAACTCAATGCCGTGACGGCCAAACTGAACGATCTCAGTGTGGCGAAGAGTTCGCCTCAAGCCACGACGGGATCTACGCAGCCCTCTCGCGGCGTAGCCTCTGTGCCAGACGAGGACACCTCTATTAAAGCCCCGGAGGCGGGGCTCACGCCGACGCCTGTTACCTCCGCAAAGCCCGCCCCCGCCAAGAAGCGTGTCGCCAAGCGACGCGCCCCCGCTGTCGACAAAAAATACGAGCAGCTCCAATCTCAATTGACCGAGCAGCAAAAACAGTTGAAGGAAACGCAGGACGAAGTTGCGAAGAACCGCTCTGACCTTGAAGGAAACATCAATTCCACTCGCGACGACCTGAATGGTTCCATCGCAAAAACGCACGACGAACTGGTAGCGCTGGCGAAGCGCGGAGAGCGGAGCTACTTTGAATTTGACCTCTCCAAGTCAAAACAGTTCCAGCGCGTCGGGCCCCTCTCGGTTTCGCTTCGCAAAACGGATACCAAGCACAAGAGCTACGACCTTGCCATGGTCGTGGACGACAATGAGCTACAAAAGAAAAAGGTAAACCTGTACGAGCCCATCTGGATTCACACCGAAAACGAATCGCAGCCCGTGCAGATAGTCGTGAACAAAGTCGATAAAAACGGCGTACACGGCTATATCAGCGCTCCAAAATACAAGCCGTCCGAATTGGCAGCTGCCGGTTCCGCGAGCGTGACACCTGTCTCCACCAAGTCGCCGGCCAACACGCCAAATCCGCAAGACCCGCAGCAGCCTCAGCCGTAGACGAGCTTTCATGCCGGCAGAGTTTCCCTAAGGAGGCTTTGCCGGCAGTTTTCCAGCGGACTTCCGATCGACCTGCAAATTCAGAATAGCGGTTCCAGATCCGGCCTCAGTGTAACTTCGCTGTCGTTCATGATCGTGACGGGTTTAATCCAATCTGCGTGGCCTTTGGTCCTAATATCTACGAGGTGAGTCCCGGCTCTGAGCCTAAGCTTCGCCGGGATGTTTCCCACGAATACGTGATCGATCCGGATTTCAGCCCCCTCGGGCTGCGGGATAAGAAGAGTCCCCTCACCCACATCCGGCGAGGAGACTGACACCGACTCCGACGAACGAGCCGGGCTGGAGAGTTTCTCCACAACCGGCACGGAGCTGGGATAGAACTTGTGGAGAACTTCGATCAGATCCGTAGCGCTCAAGGCAAAACCAATTCCAGTCACATTTTTCTTGATTAGTTTTTGTGTGTTGATCCCAATAACTTCGCCGCGGCTATTCAATAGCGGTCCCCCGCTGTTTCCGGGATTGATTGGCGCATCGGTCTGAATCCAAGTGCCGGGCCCTGCGTTGGGAAATTTCCCAACGGCGCTCACGATTCCTTTCGTAACGCTGAAAAGCATCGCGTCTCCTGGATTTCCTACTGCAACCACGCCTTCGCCCTGTTGCACTGTAGCGACGTCAGCCAGCGCAAGATGCGGGAAATTCTTTCCCTCGACCTTAACGAGTGCTATATCGAGGTCCGGGTCGACATAGACTACTTTCGCGTCGAGCTGTTCGCCTTCCGGAAGAACCGCCAGGAGAGACTCTTCCCCCCGTGCGAGATGCGCGTTTGTCGCGATGACCCCGGTTTCCGTCACGAAAAATCCTGTTCCTGATTTATCCGCGCCTTTCAAATAAACAACGGCCGATTTGGCGCGGACCACGAGTCTCTCCAGAGAACCCTCGGGCTCCAGATCAACGCTTACGGCACTCGATAGTTTCGCTGTCACGCCGCCCGTAAAGACCTGTCCGACCGGCTGCAGTTCCACTTCAAAGTGATCGCTTTTCAAGAGCCAATATTCGCCACGATTCCGGCCGTTGAGCGAAATCCAGTTCATCGGTCCGTCTGTCATCTTAATTTCTTTTGTAACGTAACCCGCCAGGCTGACGCGCGCGGCCATCGCATGCTCGAGGCGCGCGCCCATGGATGTTCTGGTCTTGTGGAAAAAGCCGCCCGGGTAATCTTTTTCGAAAGGTGTGACCCCCTCGATCACTCCGTTAATCTCCACAGTCGCCCCGGCAGGCTTGCTGGTGATCTTAAGTGTGTCCGCCGCTGAGTGCGCCGGCCACACTAATAGAAATAGAAGAGCTGAGACGCAAACCCCCGAGCGCGACGCCACGGGATGACCTCGCCAGATAGATGACCCGGCGTCGAATATATCATAAGGGTAAAGACAATAGACAAATAACTCTACGAAGGATCGGCAGGTTTTTGCTTCTTTTCGTATCCGCGGCAGGAAAGCACCGGCAGCTTCGGGTATTTGGCAAATCGCTGATCTTTGCGCGACAGCTCGCAGAGCAAAAAGACGGACCCGCGGTCAGATTTCACATTGCGACTGTATACGCAATCCGCGCAAAGCCCCACCCGCTCGTGCGGCACTCTGGATTCCGCGTCATTCGCCATAGGCCCAGAATAACGCAAAAATCTTCAGGCACTCTCCTCGAAGCTGGCCTCTGGCTCGGGGAGCTTATCGCGATCGCCCGCAAACCACACATATAACGTCGGCAGAAGAAAGATACTCAGCAGCATCGCCCCAACAAGCCCGCCTACAATGACGATGGCAAACGGCCGCTGTGAATCCGAACCGATGCCTCGCGAAAGGGCCGCCGGCAACAAACCGAGAGTCGCTACAAGCATCGTCATCAGGATGGGCCGAAGCCGTAGGACGGCCCCGTCAACAGCCGCGTCCTCAATGGTATGGCCGCGCGCGCGCAACTGATTGATATATTCGAGCATGATCACACCGATTTGCACGGAAACGCCAAAAAGCGCCAGGAATCCCACGCCGGACGACACGCTAAAGTGCGTGCCAGTGATCAGGAGTGCAAGCAAACCCCCGATCGGCGCCATAGCCACGTTTGCCAGAAGCAAAAGCGCCCACTTCATGGAACGAAACATAGCGTAAAGAATTCCGAAAATGACAAGCAGGGTCAGCGGCACAATGACGAGCAGCCGCGCCTCAGCCCGCTTTTCGCTTTCGTACTCGCCCGCCCAATCAATGTGATATCCACGCGGCAAGTGAACTTGCGAATCGACTCTCTGGATTGCTTCTTCCACCGCCCCGCCGAGGTCGCGGCCCCGCACACTGTACTTGATGGCGATGTACCGTTGATTTCCTTCACGGTAGATTTCGGAACCGCCGTCGCGCACTTCGATCTTACACAGCTGTCCGAGCGAAACGCGTTCGCCGGAAGGAGCCAGCAGGCGGATGTTCTCTATCGCTTCCTTGGTACTGCGATATTGCGGCAGGTAACGCATCACCAGATCGTATCGCGCCTCACCTTGAAGCACCTGCGTAAAGGCCGTGCCCCCGACAGCTGTCTGAACGGCATCTTGAATATCCGCGACGTTGATTTGATGGCGGGAGGCTTGCGTGCGGTCCACGGAAATCTCCAAATTCGGTTGCCCCAGAACTCGAAACACGCCCAGGTCCTCGATTCCGTTTACTTGCCGCATGATGCCGACGATCTGATCCGCTTGCGTTTCGAGAAGTTTGAGATCGTCCCCGTAAATCTTCACCGCAAGCTCACCCTTTACTCCACTAACCGCTTCCTCCATATTGTCGGCAATCGGCTGCGAGAAATTCCAGATGACGCCGGGAATTTTGTCCAGTTCGCGCTGCATTGCGGCGATCACTCGTTCCTTGTCCTGGTGAAACACGGGGCGCCACTGCTCTTTCGGCTTCAAATCCACGAAATACTCTGTATTGAAAAATCCCGTAGTGTCCGTGCCGTCATCGGGCCGCCCTACTTGGCTCGTGCATTGAGTGACTTCGGGGAAAGAGCAAAGCACGATCCGCGTCTGATTCGCCAGACGAGTCCCCTCGGTAGGTCCCGTGCTGGGCGCAAGCGTGCCGCGCACCCAAAGCGCCCCTTCGTCCAGATGTGGCAGGAATTCAGAGCCGATGAGTCCGCCTGAAGTAAGGTAAATAGTTATCGCAAAGCCGATCGCTGCTCCGCCGGCAATCACCAAGCGATGCTCAATGGCCCATCTCACCGCACTCCGATAGCGTTTTTTCAGAAATTCCATGACAGGGTTGTGCCATTCGGTCACTCCTTTGCGAAACAGCAAGCTTGCAAGCACCGGTGCGACAAGCATTGAAAACAGCAGCGCGCCGATCAGCGCAAAAGCTACTGTCCAGGCCATGGGATGAAACAATCGGCCTTCGACTCGTTGCAACGTAAAAATCGGCAAGTACGCGGTAATAATGATGGCAATCGCGAAGAAAACAGGCCGCTGGACTTCGTGCGCCGCATTACGTATGAGTTCCAAAGGCGACTTGTAGGAATTCCCTTGGTGGCTCATGTGACGCACAATGTTTTCCACCATCACTACTGCGCCATCCACGACCATCCCGAAATCCAGCGCGCCGAGAGAGAGCAGGTTCGCCGGAATGCCTTTTAGCTTCAAGCACGTGGCCGCGAACAGCAGAGCAAACGGTACCGTCAGCGCAACAATGAATGCCCCGCGCACGTTTCCAAGAAACAAGAAAAGCACCAGCACTACGAGAAGAATTCCTTCCGTCAAGTTGTGCAGAACCGTGTGCGTCGTATAGTGGACCAGGTCACTGCGATCGATGAATGGAACAACCTTTACTCCGGGAGGCAAGAGGTGGTCATTCAACTCTTTCACTTTTTCGTGGATTCCCGCGAGTGCTTCGTCCGCATTCGCTCCTTTACGTAAGAGCACGATTCCGGAAACCACATCGTCGTTGTCGACGATCGTTCCGTCTTCCCGGTGAATCGCCCTCGCAAATTGGCCTAGCCGGATTTTCGGTCCCTGCGCGACGGCCGCTATATCCTTTACGCGCAGCGGCGTGCCGTTCTTCGTCATAATCACCGTGTTTTCGATGTCGCGCACATTCCCGACCAGCCCCACCTCCCTCACGTTGATCTGCTGCAGACCACCCTCGATAAAACTGCCACCCGCATTCGCATTATTGCTGGTGAGCTGCTGCTCCGCCTGCGAGAGGCTGAGTCCATAAGCGATCAACTTATTGGGATCAATGCGAACTTGGTACTCGCGTGTAGGCCCGCCGAAGCTCGCCACATCCACCACGTCGGGAACGGCCTTAAAGTTTTTCTCTACAGTCCAGTCTTCGATCGACTTTAACTCCATCACGTCGTAGCTTGGGTTCGTGCTCTTCAGTGTGTAGAAATAAATCTGCCCGACGGGGCTCCAGTCCGTCCCCATCTGTGCCACCACACCCGGCGGCAACGTGACCTGCGAGAGCCTTTCTAGAACCCTTTCCCTGTTCCAGGCGTTCTCTTCTTCATCATCGAAAATCAGTTTTATGTCGGATAGCCCGAAGAGCGAGAAGGAACGCAAATGCGTCACATGCGGAATGCCGTTCATCACGATTTCGAGCGGAATCGTTACCTGCTGCTCGATCTGTTCCGCGGAAATTCCCGGCCATTGCGTGATGATCTCCACGTAGTTGTTGGCAACATCCGGATAGGCTTCCACGGGCAGCTGATGAAACGAAATCGCGCCCCAGCCAAGCAGCAGAATTCCCGCGGCGAGAACAAGAAATCGATTCTCCAGGGAAAAATCGACAAGCTTCTTGATCATTTATTGCTCCGCCGTGTTCTGCAGCACCAGAGCGTTGCTCACGACTTGCTGGCCCGCACGCACTCCAGCGACAATCTCCTGCATCTTGTTCGGCAATGTCTCTCCTGCAGTGACCTCCACGCGCCGGAATGTTTTCTCCCCTGCGGGCATATAAACCCAGTTCCTATCGTGCAGATGCAAGATCGCGTCCGCCGGAACGGCGGCGTGCATTTCCCTCTTTTCGCCTCGGAAAGTTGCCGTCACGAACATCCCTATCTTCATCGTTCCCGGATTGGCCACTTCGATCCTCACTTTTGCCGTTCGCAAGTTGGGATCGAGAATTGGCCCAATATTAGCGATTTTCCCGCGCAGTACTCGGTCGGGATAGGCGTTCATGCGAATCTCCGCGGTCTCTCCAACGTGTACGTTGGCGAGATCGTTCTCGTAAACGTCGCAAAGAATCCACACGTAGCTTAGGTCGGAAATCGTGAATGGATTAGGCGATCCCAATCCCGCCACGCCTGCTGCGTTGGTAACCTGCTGATCCGTGATTACTCCCGATACAGGCGCGTAAACTTCCACGATTCCCGATGGGTGGTCCAGCGGGCTGCCGAGTACTCGCAAGCGCTCAGCAGCGGTCTCGACGTCCACTTGCGCCTTGTTCTCCACGTCCTCCGCGGTCTGATAATCATTCAAGGAGAAGGCGCCCTTCTCATACAGCAGCTTGGCTCGTTCGAATTGAGTGCTGGCCAGCTTTTCGTCCGCCACAGCTTTTCGATAATCCGAATACGCCGCCGCGATGTCCGCGCTCTGCACACGCAACAGAAGTTGCCCTTTCTTCACCGTGTCGCCAAGCCGCGCCTTGATCTCCACCACCCGCCCGGTAGCAATCGATATCACCGGTACCGTGCGCGCCACATCCGGCGCCACCACACCCGTTGCTGCCAACTGCGTGGTGTCCGCATGCTCAGTGGCTGTGAACAACGGAAATTGTTCCGGGTGGTCGACCTTCACAACGTTCACGTCTTGTTCTTGCTCGACCTTCGCCACCGGCGGCGCTTCTGCCTTCGGATCACCCTTGCTTGCCCCGCAGCCTGCCGACAAACTTGCCAATACAAGCCAGAAGCCTGGATACTTAACGCCCATTCGAAACATTTTCTAACCTCACGTGCTGCCGTGAAATTTGCATAAGTCTCCGCAATCAAGGAAAAAGCAAAACCTGGAAGTGGCCGGTCGAAGCTTGCGGCTCGACGTTTGTTGTCCGAGATAGTCGGATAGGTGCAGCACCCCTATAACCGGTGAACCTTGCAAGCGGTTTCAGGCGCGCGAATTTATGTTTGATCTAGCCGGATGTTACGTCTGGAAGACGAGAGCAGGAGGCGCCCGTCCAAGCAGCGAGAAAAGAAAATGCCGGGTCGTGCCAGCGGCTACAAATGTGCGCAATCTCTCAACTTGAACCTGGCGGCCACCTAATTTGCTTTTGCGGTCTACTCTCCCCGGCGGATACTCCATCCGAATGAGCGCAGTGCCATCGCAGATCGCGTTTGGGGCCAAAGACCAATCGCAATCGTTTCCCAAAAAGGTTGCCGGAAACGCTCCAGGGTCGGCCAATGTGAAGTTTCCATGGCCGTCATTCAAGAGCACCGCAACTTGCTTGTGCTGCAAAGCTGTGCTGACGAGCACATCCAGCGCATCGTCGCCGTTTACATCCCGTGCCACAATCTGCAGCCCGCCCGCTGGCGCAATCACACCAAACACTTGCGCGGCGCCGGCGGTAAGCTGCAACCGTATGGAATACCGTGAATTGCCAGAGAAACTGCCCTTTTGCACTTCCACCGTCGCCAGGTCCGGCTTTCGATCCCCATCGAAATCCGCGATTGCGAAAGTCGAGTTGAACCCCGCCGAAGAACCCACCGGTTGCGGCGCTGTGGTGTTGGCCGCATTTACCCATCCAGCCGCACCAAGAACAAAGCAAAGAACCAGGACAGCCCGAAAGTGGGTTTTTGCTGAATCGAGGCTTTTCGGTATCTGCGAGAGCATAAATTCCAGCTTTACGGGCAGCGTCTGCAACCAAGCTGCACGAATTTCTCCTGTCAGAATACCATCCTCAGCATGAAATCCGTCCGTATTCGGTGCGGAATCGTTACATGAGTTTAACGCTAACCCGGGGAGCGGCCGCGGAAGCTACGGCGGGTGATGCCGCAGGCGGCTTACCGAAACGCGCATCATCGATTTGCGGATCGATCTCGATCTTGTCCACCACGATTTTCTGTGTAAGGTCCGTTCCCGGCGTGTTCGATACCAGCTCAAACGCGAATTTCAGCCCGCCGACGTCCCGGTAGTCATGAAAATAGGTCTCCCGCGTCACTGCCTCTCCGTTGACGGTATCCGCCCCGCTCCATTTGGTCAGTAAGAAAGTCTTTGCATCAAACGAATAAAAGGAAACCTGGCCGTCCTTGTGCGTTACTTTGAGCACATAGGCGTCTCGTCCTTCCACTTTCTCCGTCCCATTCAGCTCGATCGTATTCCCTTTGGCCTTTGCATCCAAAAGCGGGCCGTCGAAGTCCGCCTCATTCACCGCGTCCTTTATTTCATCTGCGGACATGGGCTCCGGCGCGTCCTTCCCCACAAATGGGTTGGTCACCCACCCCGCATCTTTTCCGTTGAAGGAGCGCACCACGGTCTTGTTCTGGATCGTCAATTCGTTGTGCATTTTCAACGGGCGTTTGAACTCCGCCAGGAACGGCCCGTACAATTCCGCATTGAAATAAATCGTGCCTGTGCTCCGCTCCGCCTGAACAGCTTTGGACTTATCTACCCCACCTCGCGCGGCCAGTACTTTGGCCACGATTTCGTCGCTGGTCTGGGCCTCAGCCCTGACGGGGTATACAACTTGCGCACCCAGTTGCAGCCCAAAAAGGTAGATGGCGAAGAAGAACGCACGATTTGCAGTCCCGAACCGCTTAGTGTCCATAGGTATCCCGTTGAAGAGCGCCTTTAACTACAGCGCACTTTTCATGTTAAGTGCAGAAGCAGTCTGGGTCAATTTCGTTGCCTGGATGCAAGATGTTCTTGACGAGGTAGTGACACCTGACTTATGCCGGTCAGCACATCTCTGGTTTTGTCCTGAACGCTGGCCGCATCCAGAATTTCCGGTTTTCGAAAAAGCCAACTAAGTTTCTCGTTGAACTAGAACTAGACAGCTGTGAACAAGGAGCCGTCCGCCGCAACGTATCCGTAGGCCATTCTTGGCGTGTTGAACGCGAACCCAGGGTTTCCTTCGCAGTCCAGGAGAATCAGTCCGCCGGTGGCGTGCGTGCGTTTAGCAAGCAAATGAACAGCTTCGCGCGCAGCGTGCATCGCCGTATCCGCATCGCATGAGTGTGGTAGCCCGCCGGAAGTGTCTCGCGAAGAATCCGCCACACAGAAAGTGCCGTTGCCACTTCGCAGAAGATCCGTCGCGGTCTTCGCCATCACGATCTTCATAATCGCTTCACCGTACCCCGTGCAGGACGCCCCGCCTGCCGTTGAATCCGCGTAGCATCCGCACCCGATCAGCGGCGAATCGCCGACACGCCCGGGAAGCTTGCAGCATGTCCCGCCGGTGGAGGTCGCCGCAAACAATTTGCCATGTGCATCCAGAGCAACGGCTCCAACGGTCCCTTGCTCGTGCCCCCGATGATGCACTGAAGCGTGCCTGTCTTGACTGCAGACCCGCCAAGCTTCACGTTCTGCATCGCTCACGAGCTCCGCCGGATCGCACAGCGCGATTCCATTATCCTTCGCGAACCGCTCCGCTCCTTCCGCCACCAGCATCATGTGCGGGCAATGCTCCAGCACGGCGCGCGCCAGCCGGATCGGATTCCGCACGCGCTGCAATGCCGCAACTGCCCCAGCACGCAGCGTCGCCCCATTCATCACGATCGCATCGCATTCCACTCGGCCATCGAGATTCAGATGCGACCCGAATCCTGCGTCAAACACGGGCTCATCCTCGAGCACCACAATGGCAGCCTCCACTGCGTCCAGAGCAGCTCCACCTCGCGACAGAACGGACCAGCCGGCCTCAAGCGCTCTGCGGCATCCGGAATTGCAAGCCTCAATCGCTTCGTCGGGAATATCCCAGGCACCGCCATGCACAATCAAAGAAGGTTTCATCGCGACGAGAATGGCAAAGCGAATGGAGTTTGCCCAGAATCAGGAATGGGGACTGTGCTCATGCGTTAGATGAAAAAATCGAGAACGAATAATACAGCGCCAAGAAAAAGCAGAATAAAAGCGGGGTTAACCCGCCGCCTGGGGAATCGTCTGAGCGAACTGAAGAATTGAGAAGGAACAGCCTTGAGCCGCGATTCTTCCCTCAGGCCGTAAAAGGGCCCGATCACTGTGTAACGCGAAAGGCTACGGCGAAACGCCCCAAACTCGTCGTGCACCCACACCCAAACGTCGTCACGATTCTGCCAAGCCAGCGCCGCGCCTATCGTAAACGCGACATAGCCAAGTAAAGTTAACAGTCCAAGTGCCGGGCCAGATCCCCAATACATGGTCCCTCACACAATCACTTCTCAGATTTTAAGACGCAGGGAAAAAGCGAATGGTTACTCGTCCTCGTGAATCGTTGTCAGTCTCACAATTTCAAACGCTTTTTGCCCAGCCGGAGTTGCCACCTGCACTTCGTCCCCCACCTTGCGATTCAGTAGAGCTTTGCCGATAGGCGAAGTCGTCGAAATCATCCCCTTTTCCACGTCGGCTTCCTCCGTGGTGACCAGCTTGTATTCGATTTTCACTTCCTTGTGAATATCGAGCACCACAATACGCGACCCGTATCCTGACCTGTCTTTCGGAATATTGCTCAGGTTCAGCATCCCGAGGTCGCCCATTCTCTTCTTCAGCTGTCCAATCCTCGCGTTTACATATCCCTGGCGCTCTTTGGCGTACTTATACTCCGCGTTCTCAGAAAGGTCTCCGTGAGCCCGGGCCTTGGCGATTTCCTTTGGAAGATCGATGTTCAACTCGTGTTCGAGCTGGTCGATCTCCCCTTGCAAACGCTGTTTGATTTTCGCGAGCGGGTCAGACATGGTTGTCAGTCACCAAAAGTCGCTGCCAAAAATGTTCGCGGAGTCCG
>Ga0210403_10003741_pt1 | contig 13271 bp, 13 predicted proteins | sample IncBWC19MmetaG_FD_150863 | JGI IMG/M metagenome (GOLD analysis project Ga0210403, IMG submission 150863) | Forest soil microbial communities from Barre Woods Harvard Forest LTER site, Petersham, Massachusetts, United States - Inc-BW-C-19-M | ecosystem: Environmental > Terrestrial > Soil >... | reverse complement strand
TGCCACGCAAGGGAATACTGGACTTCTCGGGTCTGGTGACCCAGCAGTATGGGGCACCTTTACAGTCACTGGCGCAGGCTGGACTGTTAACGACCTAGCTGGTAGACTCGTATCATTTACTGGTGGGACATGTGCTGCAGGTGTTAAGGTCCGAGTAAACACAAATACAGCGACGGTCGCCACGATTGCAGGTGTTTTCCCGACACTACCCGATAATACATGTACATTCGCATTCGTGGTGCCGACGTCAATTATCAACAATGTACTACCACGCGTACCTGGTGTCAACGGAAATGCATATTCGACCACGAACGCGTGCGCCTTTTATGTCACGAACAACTCAGCAGCTGGTGTAGCAAGCGGTGGTAATAGTGATTCAAGCGCAATAACGCCAGCACCGACTTACGATCCACAAATTAGTGTAGAGGGGTTCAGCTTCCAATTCAGTAACTCTAATAATAGCGTAGTATGTGGCACCGATCTAAGCTATTGGGCAGCCAGATTTAATAATATTTCTTACTCAAGTACTGGCCAAGTATTTGCTTTCGCGCTACATGGGAAGGGTACCGCCTGGGTTGAATCAAATCGTACCTCTACTAGTAGTACAGCATCGATTGTCTTAGTACGTACCACCGGCGCCAACCTAGGATTAGAGTCAGATCTAGGTGGCGGTCGTGTATTCGGTAACTATATGGCACTGGCTGGCTCGTCTATCCTAGATGGACTGGGGTATGTAGGTGGTAACTGGGTATTTGCCCAGAATTCAGTCAATGGAGTTGGCGGCGGTAATGGCGTCGGCATTACATTACTTAGCAAGAATGCCTCTTATATACTCACATCCGGCAATTTATTTTTGAATTTATTTGACGGAGTAGAAGCGAGTAGTGCGTCAGCTTCGCCAGCAGCATTGATCCAGATGGATGGTGATACATTTAATACGATGTCCAATTCTGTAATCAATGTGGCGGGACCAGTCAACGTCTATCTAGCCGGAACAACTTTGCATGGAAGCGGAAATGTTAATGGATTTATTCCAAGTAGAGGAAGCAGAATCATCATTACGAATGGAAATCCTGGATTTACAACAACAACGCATGATATTGTTCAGACCGATGACGGTAGGTCAATGCAATTCGCCACGCTAGAGACACTCTGTCCAGAAGTATGGGTTGGTACACTCGGGACTACAGTCTGGCAACAAGGCTGTGGGTTGAACGGCGTCCCAACAATACTCGGGCAAATGCCAGCACTGCCTGGTTATACGAATGCAGGATTGCCATCCTGTAGCGGGGTTCAGCCGGCACCAGTTATAAACCTAGAAGCATTCGACACGACAAATAACTGTGTCACTAGATGTGACGGCACATCATGGAAGTGCGTTGACGCCCCGTTTACTGCTACGCCATTTACGACACCTGGCACATCAGTTCCATCGACTGTTGGTTGCACTGACACTGCTGAGACCGTAACAGGCGCGACAGTAGATAAGCCATGTAATGTGTCGCCCCATTCAGCACCAACGAGTGCAGGCGGCTGGGGCGCTCAATGCTATGCGAGCGCCTCTGGGACAATACAACTACACTTGTGCTGTATTACGGCTACATGTACCGCAAACTCAGTTACATGGACACTGAAGCAGTAGAGCCAGCTTGGGTAAGCGCACTAATATTGAGATAAGATGCCACAAGTAACCATAGTTAATCTAGCTCCTGGGTCGTTGTCTACTCCAGTAGGTCTTATCCCCCAACGTGGGTCTACAACCCAAGAAGTCACCCTAGATCAGTTACAATTAATGGAACAAGAATTAATTTCCATTGACGCGCAGGGTAAGGGGCGGTACGCCGTTATTCCTAATGTGGTACTAGATAGTGGCCCACGTATCTTAAATGGGTTACAAATATCACAGTCCACATCTCAGTCCACGCTAACCAATTATTGGGTTAATGTTGATGTAGGCGCCATACTACTAAGTAGTAATGTATATGCATTTGGTGGGACACAATTTGATTATCTTAACGGTACTGGATCCAAACCATTATCAACACCAAGCACTGGATGTTATATTGTAATCGCCGCAAAAAGTGCAAACGGTGTTTTAGGGCTAACTGGTGTACAGGGTGTTATCTCGCCACTTGGTGCAGAAGAATTGCCTAGTACATCGACCATATTAAATGCATTGAGCGCGTCTCAAATACTCATCCTAGGTTCAGTACTCGTTCAACTTCAGTCCGATGGCGTTTCGCTAATAGAAACAATTAGTAACGCACAGCGCGCAACATAATTATCATATCGATATGGATGTTAATATTGTTTGGGACAATATTTGGGCATATGTGTCTCCGTCTGAACACGAAAAAGAGATCGCGAATCTCCTAAAAGAGGCCCTTAAATATAGACAAGATGGGTATCAATATACTACGCTATTTAAGCGTGGAAAGTGGGATGGGTATACTAATTTATATGATTCAAAGAATCATCGCTTTCGGCGAGGTCTTCTGGGTAGGGCCCACGACATTTTGACTAAGTCTGGGTATTTCGTCAAGACTCAACGTGGTGCTCCGAGATCTCAAGAAGTGCCACACAAATTAATTGGCTCAGTGATTAAACCATTTGCATTCCAACAAGGTATTGTAGACGCCGTCGCAGACGAGGAGATGGGTATTGTAGTATCGCCGACTGGTACAGGTAAGACCGTGATGATTGCCCTATTGCTTAATCATCTAAAACGTATAAGTATGGTACTCGTCACGGACGTCGTGCTCCTTGACCAGATGCAGCAATCTTTACAAAGATATTTTAACCAACCAATAGGTATTATTGGTGACGGCGAGTTTGATCTACAGGACATAACTGTATCGACCATCCAATCAATCGCAAGTATATTTAGAGCATCAGGTAAAGATACAAGTAGACTAAAACCCCTAACAGCGCACCTAAAGAATGTTGGTGTAGTAATTTCAGATGAGGCCCATCTCTATGATAGTGACGGTGTTAATGAACTCATGCCGCTCTTCGTTCACACAGAGCGGTTCTATGGCATGTCTGCTACACCATATGGATGGGCAGAGAAGATGCCAAAACGACAGAATCTTGAGTTAGAGCAGCATTTCGGCCAAGTCATCTATGATTGTAGAGACAATGATTTTATTGGTCTCGGGCTAAAAATCCCACTATACGTACAGGTTTTAGACAGAAACCCCATTGCGAGCACATATGATAAGCATAAGAAGTATGATAAGTTTAAACGTAAAATGGATGTTGACACGACCAAGAATTATAAAGATTGTTTAGACACAGAAATTTTAAACAATCCAGCATATCATGATGATATCGCTAGACGGGCGATTGAACTTAATGCAGCTGGTAAATCAGTATTTGTCCATGCAGCCCATAGTATTGCTTTCGGCAAGGCGATCGTCGATAAGATCCCAGGTGCAGTCTTAGTAAACGGGTCGACGCCGAGACTTGACCGACGCCGCATCTATGATTTAATGCGTAAAAAGGAGTTAATGACTATCGTAAGTGATGTGGGTGGTACCGGCCTAGATATTCCATCACTGGACTCCATTATTCTAGCAAGTGACCTAAAAGACGTACGACAAATTAAGGGTAGAGTAGAGCGAGCATGCCAAGGTAAGGACTATGGTCTACTTGTCGATGTACACACGCGTTGCACGTTTCTTGCAAAACACCATGATATCCGGCGATCACAATACGACCACGACAAGCACACCATAATAGGGTAATATATGAACGAAGATAGTTTGGGTGACAGAATGAAGTTGTATGAAGGAGCTAATCGCACATATCTTCCACAACACCTACCGGTCATTCTACGTGTAGATGGCAGAGCATTTCATAGCTATACTAGCCGCTGTGAGCGTCCTTTTGACAAGAAATTAATGGCTGCAATGGACGCCGTTGCTATTGAACTTTGCGAAGAGGTTAATAATTGTAAAATGGCCTACGTCCAATCTGATGAGATTAGTTTGCTTGTTCAGCAGAATGGTCAGGATGCGCAGCCATGGTTCGCCAATAATATTCAGAAAATGGTAAGCATCGCCGCTTCGGTTGCATCGGTCAAGATGACACTACAATCGGAGCAATTGTTCGGAGAATCAAAGTCAGCCAATTTCGATGCCAGAGTATTCGTACTCCCTCCGCACGAGGTTGTGAATTACTATATCTGGCGGCAGCAGGACTGGATTCGGAACTCAGTTCAAATGCTATCTCGTAGTTACTTTAGTCACAGTCAGCTAGACGGTAAGTCTCAAACCGACATGCACGAGATGCTACACCAAAAGGATGTTAATTGGGCGTTATTAGCACCATCTTTGAAGAATGGTCGATGTGTCATTAAGCGCGACATGTCAGTTGTAATACCAGCAGGTCCCATGAAAGGCGAAACAGTTATTAGGCCGAAGTGGGTAGTAGACAACGAAATCCCAATATTCACACAAAACCGGCAGTATGTAGAGTCCCTAATCAAGGAGTAACACAATGTCTCACCCAGCAGACCCGACAAATCCATTTGGTTTCGATTCGATGAGTGTTCAGGAACTACGGAAAAATATCGTTGATCTCGTTCGTCAGAACGTAGAATTGTCTTACGATAAGAAGGAGTATGTGGCATCTATCACTACACTCATGAAGGAAAATACACGTAAAATCGAACACGCACTCGAGGCAGTTAAGACGGCTGAGGCAGAGGGACGCGATTCTTCGGTAACCAAGCTAAACATCGCGACAGGAGAGTAATATGTATAAGTATCTAATTGCGTGTCTAACCATGCTATGGTGTAGTTCCACATATGCAACATCTAGATCGTATTATAGTTATCAGATAACATATGATATCAATGAGAGTGTTGTGTCAAGTGACCTTGGTTTAGGCGCATGGACAGGCGCTCAGATCGGAGCTGCAATCGAGGCGGGATCAATCTCATGGAGCAATGTAGCAGGTTCGGAGGTAATTTATAAGTGGAGCGGTAATACTACCACGAACTCTACGTGCACAGGTGGTCAAAACATTGTGACAGCGTCTAGTTTCTCTTGCCCATTTGGTTGCGAACCAGCGACTATTACATTCTGCAATAATAATCTTAATTGGCTAATTGTTCTCAATAAGGGGTATACTACCAATTGGGCAGTTGACACGTGGAGTAATTCGACTACTGCTGATCTTCAGGCTGTGTCGGCATGGGCTTTTGGTGTAGGAATCATTAACGGTACTCCGAGTGGAGCCGTGTATGCATCTGGATCATCATGCCTTACACAAAATAGCCCAACCACAGCCAACCTAATGAGATACCGTTCCTCTTTCTGCGAGTCGGAAGTTGTGAGTATGTATAATAGCGGTAATGGTACTCGAAATCCGGCCAGTTTTGGTGCCAATGATGTATGGATCATGACTAGTACTTCGTATCCAACACCTAGTGGTAGTCAATGGTCTGGAAGCTCGACAAGTATTGGTAGTTTCCAGAACGAACAAAGTGGTCTTGCAGAGTTCGATTTTGCACGTGGACTTGTAGGTGGTTCTAGACAAGACGCTTTCTTTGAGACAATGACAGAGAAGACATCACCAACATTGCCGTCACGTGCGATTCTATTTAATCAGTCAACAAGCATCGTGGCCGATCCACCTACCTCTCTAAACAGTTCGACGGGGAGTGTGCGCCGACCTAGTATCGCATTTGATACATGTCGTAATGTTTGGGTTCTGATGGCTCAAGTGGAAGGCTCAAGTACATCAGATACTTTTAGTTTGTGGACGAGCTCAGATCTGTCGACATGGACACTAGTAAATTCTACACTACAATATAGCGATAACAGTGGTTCACGTGATTTGATCTCACGACAACCGGTTGGGCTATATTACGATCCACACTGGGATAGTATTGTAATTGCGTGGAACAATGATGATCCAAGTAGTCCTCTTGTGTCTCCATGTACCTCGGCCACACCAGCGCTATACCAACGTGGGTGCGCACACGAGCTAATGGCCACGGCCGAACCGGCTTATTGGGTAGAACAATACGGATTCTTAAGTGGAGCAACGAGATTTAGGAACGACGCTAACCTAGGATTGGTCGGCTATACTGGTACCACTATCGCATGCGATCACACTAGTACATCTGCACAGTTTGTTGCTAACTTCAATTGTGTGATTGCGGATAGCGCAGTTGAAGATAATCACGATATCTGGTTCCAAAATTTTGGATACTCGTATAACTACAATGCTGATACCTGTTTTAGTGGCTCAAGTTGGAGCGGGCCGGCACTAAATGGTGCTCAAGGCGATCGATTCTTCACTGGTCGGTCGCACTGGACACCTAGCTTTACGGTGGCCAAGAACGGCACCGCTGACGTTGGCCTGGTTGCGGTTACGGGTGTAGATAACAGGGTCTATCTTGGTGAAGCGACAATGTCACAAAATACTGCAATCACTTCATCTTCATGGGGGTCTGGTTGGTTTGTGCCAACAGACCCATGGAATACCAGCATATCACTATCAGCACCATATGGAGCTCCGATGGTTAAGGTTGATCAAACCGGAACTAATCTTAATTACATGCTTTTACTCACGGGGGTGGCGACAGTACATCCATAGTCTCTACCCAGGGATTGTTGTAGACCATGGGGATAAGTTAGCACGACAATAGGCCATATTACATGTCATATGGGGAACCTCCATGAGGTACTGAGACCAACATGAAAGGGTAGAGATAGGGCGGGCCAGATATCTGGCCCGCCCGTTGCATTATTTAACGATCCGTCTGAAGGCTATGTAGTAAGGTCTGCCGACGCGTTCCATTATGGTGACTTCAGAAACAACCTTAATAAATTTGTACGTAAAAATCATGTTCAAACACATGGACACTGGATGCGCGGCCAATTAATTCCGAATGGATTGAAACCATAAGTATTATGGGTGCCCTTAGGTGATTTTTGGCGTAGGTTAGGTCCTCTTCTTAGTCAGCCGACTCTTGTCCAGCCGTCCCCGACAGTACCAATACCGTCAACACAGCCGACCGTTCCACAGCCAACGACCCACAGAGAAGGTCCAGAAGACCTGTCTACTGTTATGGGAAGAATACGTGCTGCTGGGACCAAGTTACTATTACTCAGCATGCGGTACAAAGGCAAGAATAGATATGTGGAGCCATATAGTATGAAGGGTAACCTATTCTATGGGTTCTGTAGTCTCCACGCCCGGATTCACTCATTTCGTGTCGAGAGAATCGAGTCTATACAAGTAACAGACCAGCATTATACGCCAAGGTGGCCTGTAGAGCTCTAAATGCCGTCTATTTTCACTGGTATTGCTCAGATAATGGTAGACCTGGCTTCGGATAATAGTGCACTCCTATGTCCGATGTCCGTTCATGCTAGAGAAGTTGTTAATGCCATGCTTGAGTGGATAGGTGGCCACACACGTTGGAATCAACGCCAGTTAGTGGATGCCATTGTATCTAAATGGGATCCTATCATATTTGAAGATGCTGCTCATGAATATGATAGTTTCGTCCACAAATTAACAAAGACGCCACTAGCTAAGAAAGCTACATTCGATGAGGCGGTAGATGCTTTCTTTCTGTCTAGAATGACTTCAGAGTGGAGAGCTCGCCATAGTGTAACTAAACACAATAAGGTCGGGATAGCCTCGAGCCCGGCCGTAAGGCCAGTTTATGAGTATCTCACCAGGCATTTCCTGCTCATAGACTTCAACGATTTTGATTTAAATAAGATTATTGAGATGTCACAATGGGGCCTCGAATTAATTAAGACAGAGGCCCAACAGATCACAGATGACACAAAGAAAACTATACCATATCTATATGCTGTAGTGAGGGGCAGTGCACTCAGAGAAGAGGCTATCGGGCGCCGTAATGCAGTTCTTGATGCCAAGAACACTCAGAAATTAGATGCTATCTTGGCGACAGAAAAGAGCGCGCGCCAAAATAAAGTACCTTTTCGCCCTGATCCAACACGTCATGAAAGATGGGCGCGGGAAGTGGCTTTTAGAGAAGCATACGAAAGTCTTAAGGATAAGGAAGAGCGTTAAGGCGATAGTAAATGCAGTTATCGGATTAGAATGTCCGGATTGTAAAGGCGTTATGCGCTTGATTACATATTATACCCCAAAAATGGGATTCATTATTAAATGTAGATGTGAAAATCGTGGATCGTATAGATGGTCTGAGGGGCCGTTTTCGTGCCGCACACTGGACAAATAAAGCGTGACACCGCGAGAATGCGATATCTTGATAGAAGATTGGCTGGTGTGTGCGTCATTTGTTTAAGTGTTAAAGTAACAAGCCTGGTCTATTGTGATATTTGCAGGAACAAGAAGAAGTTAACCCAAAAACGTGTGCAAAATAAATTGCAGAACGAAGTATTTGCTGCGTATGGTGGCTATAGATGTAGTTGCTGCTGTGAGACAGAACCTAAATTTCTTAGTATTGACCACGTTAATAACGACGGCGCCCAACATAGAAAGAATTTAGGTTCTAATGGTAAGTTTTACACGTGGCTACGTAAAAACAAATACCCACCAGATTATCGAGTTTTATGCATGAATTGTAACTTCGGTAGAGCACGCAATGGCGGGGTGTGCCCATATGCTATCTGATATAAAGGGGGCTAGAGCCAGCATCAGATCTAAAGTAGATATTATTAAGGTCATTATAGATGATCTTGGCCCACCTGTTAAAAGTACTGGTAGAGATTCATTCTGGTTTTGCCCAATACATAATGAAACAAATTCGCCGTCCTTCTCTGCGCATATTACGATGCAGATTTTCCTGTGTTTCGGTTGTCAGGAAAAGGGCGATGTAGTAGCATGGACACAGATACACCATGGTGTATCTACACATGAAGCACTAGAGCTCCTGTCTGAGCGCTATGGTGTAGATATATCTGAATTTCAAAAGCCGCCAACACAAGAAGAACTGGTACTAGCTAGATATCAAAGTATCTGTGAAGAAGTAGCTAATTATTGCAACTCACTGTTACTCAATGATAAACAACGACTCGATTGGTATAAAAGTGATACCGGGTTTGACCTAGATAAGATCGTTACATATAGCATTGGTTATTCGAATTCGACAGATAATCTGACTAGACACCTATTCTCTAAAATCTCTGGTCTCACACAAGATGATATTCATAAACTTGAGTTAGAGAACAGATTGTTGTGGAATAACTCCCTAATATATCCTATCAGAGATCATGTCGGCAAAGTAACTAAGTTTTATGCGAAACCACTAAATCCGCCACCTGATTTTGGCGGTAAATACGTCGGAACGAGTCATAACCATCCACTATTCACACACAAGATACTTTATGGTCTTGATGTAATCCGTAAAGGCGTCAGAAAGACGCGCTCGGTTAGAGTGTGTGAAGGATTCAAGGCGGCGATCGCATCAGGTGGCGTCGCTGTGATGGGCACGCAATTGCATGATGCCCAAATTGAATTACTTAGAGAGCATGATGTAAAAGAAATTAGAATTGCTTTTGATGGCGACTCGGCCGGCCAGACCGCTTCTGTTAGAGTACTTGAATACCTAGATACAATCCATGGTATTAATGTATTTATTGCGCAGATGCCGAATGGAACACAACCAGACGGGATCGTTAAAACACTCGGTAAAGAAGCACTCGATACTATATTTAAGTCGGCCGTATTACCAATTCAATTTTTTGTTGACCTTAGACGTGATAATACAGGCCAGCTGTCAAGTGTCGCTAAGCACACAATCGTTAACGAGCTAAAGACTAAACTAGCTAATATATCAGATATCAGTGCTGAAGCAAATGCCAGATATCTTGCAGACACACTCGGTATAGACATAGAAGCAATAAGAACTTACATAGCAGAGATAAAGATTGCTAAGGGTGGGCTTTATAATAGAGAAGCAGAGGAGTGTGTAATAGCACATGTACTTCTAAACCCGAAGTCATGGTCTGTTGTAAAGCAGCAGGCCCCAGAATCAAGAGTATTCACGGTCTCTGCATGCGAGAAGATATTTAAGGCCATCGATATGGCATATCTTAAGGCACGTGAGGTTAATAATACAGCTGGCGTGACGCCGCAGTCAGTCAAAGACGAATTGGCCATACTGTTTCCACATATGCTAGACCTATCGAAGGCGGTCGACGCACTCATAGCCAGGGAACAAAAGTACGACTTCAATGACGCTCTATTGAGAGTCATGGATCTTTATCGTCGTAGACTAGGGATAGAGCAATCTCGAACTCTATCTGCAATGCTTCAAGACCTTGGGCGGAACACGTCGGACATAGTTTCTTCATATAGAAGGAAACTAGTAACGAGTCTAGAGATCAGGAAAAATGAGGCAATCACGCCAGTCGAACTCTCTGACAGGGTGGTTAAGATACTCGAACAGCGGTCACTTAAGAAGTCTTCTATTGTAGGTTACGATTTCTCAGTCCTAAAGGACGTTGATGGCGAGAAACATCCATGCTTACCATGCCTATCAGTCTCATTGAGTGGCTTACAAGATGGCCACCAAGTTATCATATCGGCAAACTCGGGTGTAGGTAAGAGCCTACTCGGACTCCAGATGGCTGAGTCTATCTCTATTTGCCCAGATCCACCAGATCAGGTTCCTGCATTATGGATTCCACTCGAGATGAACGCAGACGAAACTGGTTTTCGCATACTCTCACATCTCAGTGGTGTTAATAATACGCTGATCCAGTCCTCCATGCTAACAGAGGAGCAGTCCTTACGTGTTACCAAAGCTGCCGAGATGTATGCCAAGGGTCAACTTTATATTAGAAAGCCACTTACGGGCACTATCGATGAGATATTCTCTATTGTAGACGAAATGGTATTCAAGTACGGAATTAAAGCAGTGTTCCTAGACTATATCCAACTGATTGCTGATGGTATCCAAGATCGTGGAGCCTCACGTGAACAGGTTATTGGCCGCGCATCTAAGGTAATGAAGAATCAAATTGCAGAGGGCATCGGTATAGTATCAGTATGTATCGCACAACAGAATAGACTAAATTTTAGGGCAGGCGAACCTGGGAAAATTGAGTCTGTCGGCGGCTCATACCAAGTATCACAAGATGCAGACGACTTTATGATTATTGCAGAAAAGACCCCAGAACAGATGGCAGAATCTAAGGATCGTGGTAATAGAATCCTATTGCTTGATAAACGCCGTGGTGGTACGTCGGATACGAAGATTGATATGGATCTCGATACAAGTCGGCACGTTAATCTTAGATTTACGGAGAAGATGCCGCCGGAACAAGTTATTGGGATTCTAGGTAAGATATGAAAATAACCTCGGAGAGCAAGTTACACTCCTCATCGAGTGAGACACTTGATATACATATAGAGTGGGACCCAACCGATATGGATTCTGAACGTAGAGCTGCACTCGTCGCTACGGTCATTGATATGGTAAAGAAACTAGATCTCTACGAGAAAGCGTTAGACATAGATGAATAAGAAACTGTATTGTTTTATTGGACTACCATGTTCAGGGAAAACGCACGTTGCAACTCTTATAGGTGCTCGAGCATTTGATTCATGTACCGTTATGTCTGCTGGTGCAATTGCTCGATCGTTGACAACTACTGACGAATTAAATACCCAGATGCAAGAACTTGATTTGTTCCCAAATGAAGATTTAATCCGGGCCACAATACTAAGCAGTGTTCAGAAGGCGCGCACAGAGGTTGTTGTGTTAGATGGTGTACCTAGGTTCGGGGACCAGGCAGAATGGTTCTGTAGCAAGTTCTGGGAGTTTACTCCCACTGTATTTCAAGTATCAGTAGGCGATACAAGTATACTTGGCGATAGAGCCAAGCTTAGGCACCGGGATGTACGTGATACCGATCCGAAACTATTCACAAAGAGACTAATGACAGCTTCTAAAAACATGACAGATGTACATACGGTACTGAATAAAAAACTCGTACCATACTATACGATTCTGAACGGCAGTGATGACAGCATCATGCTCCAATTTAAGAGGCTGATTAAGAAATGAATTTATATACGGCTGGCCCAATTGATCTAGGGAAAGATGTTCCCCAATGGAGAAGTAGACTCAAGGATATTATGGACTCAAAGGGTATAGCTGGCGTTATATTTGATCCATCTACAGCTTATAAACCATCTCTACTAGGTGTGGCTGATAGCGATCGCGGAGAATATATTGAGTCAGTCAACACCACTGCGCTCGAGTTGGCAGACGCATTTGTCGTGTGCCTACCAGCTGGGGTACAGTCAGTGGGCACACCCATTGAACTTGATCTTGCTTGTGAGCTCGATAAACCTGTAGCTCTACTAACCAACATCCCACGCGGTAAGTCACTATACTTAGATAATAGAGTAAGTGAACAAGAATGGTTCTTTTGTGATTTATCAATGCCTGGAAATATTGATATCGCACTCACGAGCATTGTAGACTATCTTCACCCTGACATACTTTTCTAAATGAATAGCAAGGTATGTAGAAGTTGTTGGCGGATCGCATTTTATGAGCGTGAGCCATATGCTCGATGTGACCATAGGTTTCTTAAGCTATTTAAACACGATACGGCTGAATGTTGGGACTGGGATTCATGGATGCGGAATTACTTAGTACCCATGTTATGGTCCATGTTCCCGCAAACAGAAGTCCAACGAAATGCTTCTATAGATTTCATGCCTAAATTTGAAGGCGCCGATATAAGATTTGACATAGTCGTTCCAGAGTATAGGATTGCGATCGACGTATTGGGCGATAAACAAGATATACCTGCTATTACAAAGAATACGGTCGATACTAGTCGTAGACTAATGCGTCATGAATTCGATAAATTTAAAGAACGTAACTTAGACGCAAATAATTATAGATATATCAAGGTACCACCGATTCTGAGTAAGGCCCGCAACATACTGATCGAACAGATTAATGAATTTCATACCCTCGCCAGATCAGGTGCCCCATCGTCCTTGTTAACACCAAGGCTGCCTGGCGATGCTGGATGGGATATTATTTGTAGCACAGATACTGTGTGTGCTCCACAATCAGCAACAGATATAGCTTCCGATCTATACATGGAGATACCAAACCATCTATACGCTATCGTACAGGCACGCAGTAGCACCTCAAAGAAAAGAATGGTAATCTTACCCGGGGTCATCGATCCAGGATATAGAGGCGAGATATTTGTAATGGCATATAATCTTACATCAGAGCCAATTACAATTAAAAAGGGCGATCGAATAGCCGAACGATTAT
>Ga0210403_10003740_pt1 | contig 13272 bp, 10 predicted proteins | sample IncBWC19MmetaG_FD_150863 | JGI IMG/M metagenome (GOLD analysis project Ga0210403, IMG submission 150863) | Forest soil microbial communities from Barre Woods Harvard Forest LTER site, Petersham, Massachusetts, United States - Inc-BW-C-19-M | ecosystem: Environmental > Terrestrial > Soil >... | reverse complement strand
TGCGGCGGGTGCGGTCGGGGGTGAGGGAGACGATGGTTCCAGTGACGATGGTCTTGGCGGGCAGGAGCAGCTGGTCGTGGTCGTAGACCGGGTAGAGCAGCTCGGCGCGGATGGGCTCACCGGCCTTCATGGGTAGAGGGCCGCCGATCTGGACGGGGAGCGGAGTTCCGGGGGGTAGTGTGATGACTTGCGCACCGCAGCGAAGAGAGCCAGGGAGAAGCAGCAGCGTCAGTAGGAGGGAGGTCTTCGGTGCCATCGTAGGATTGATGGTAGCGCAGTCTCAGTCATCCTGACGTCAATAGGTCCTATTGTGTTTGGTGATGAATGGCGGCACCGCCGCGGAGGAAGGTCATGGTGAAGGTGACCAGGCGGGTGTCGGGGTCTGCTTCCGCAGTGAAGTCGGCTGAATACCCCGCGAGCGACTGCAGGGCAGCTTTGTTTTCAGATAGTTGGCGGTGTAGATGGAGTCGTAGAGGGCGGAGGCGACAAGGAAAAAGCGCCGCGAACCGCTGCGGCGCCTTCGGTGAAGCTTTGAGCGAAGTAAGAGTTAGGCGAGTTCGGCGAGGGAGTTGGCGCCGAACTTGAGGTGCCAGGGGCTGGCGGCTTTGAGGGCCTGGTTGACATTCTGGATGTTCTTGACGCCCTCGGTCTCAAGCCAGTCGCGAAAGGCCTTATCGCCCTGCTTGGCGTAGACGGCGATGCCGTCCTTCCAGGTGGCGCGGCCGCAGAGCACGCCGTTGAACTTGGTTCCGGACTCGGCGGCCAGCTCGAGGGTCTCGATGAAGACGGGGTTGGAGACGCCGGCCGAGAGGTAGATGAAGGGCTTGTGGGTCATGGACTCGGCGTCGCGGAAGTGCTGCAGGGCCTCGGCGCGGGTGTAGGCCTTCTCGCCCTTGAAGGCGCGGGTGCCTTCGACGAAGGCCATCTCGATGGGGACCTCGACCTTGAGGACGTCGACGCCGTAGCGCTCCTTACCGAACTCGGCCATGGCACCGGAGACGATCTCGGGCTTCTTCTTGGCGTAGGCGAGGGACTTCTCGTCGCCGCCGTCGGCGTCGTAGCCGACGAACTCGAGGAAGAAGGGGATGTCGTGGGCGCGGCACTCGTCGCCGATGCGCTCGATCCAGGCGTGCTTGTGGTCGTTGATGTGGGACTTCTCGAAGGGGGTGTAGTAGAGCAGGATTTTGATGCAGTCGGCGCCGGCCTCCTTGAGGCGGCGGACGCTCCAGAGGTCGAGCAGGTCGGGCAGGCGGCCGGGGGTCTGGGCGTCGTAGCCGGTCTTCTCGTAGGCGAGCAGAAGGCCGGCGTTGTTGCGCATCTTGGAGGCGGGCAGGCCGAACTCAGGATCAAGCAGGATGGCGGAGGCGTAGCGGGTAAGGACGTCGGTGACCAGTTCCTTGAAGACCTCGAGGTCGTGGCCGTCGGCCGCGGCTCCGCGCTCCTTGGCGAGCGCCTTCTGCAGCGAACCGCGCTGGTCCATGGCCGCCGCGGCGATGACGCCGCGCGCGTCAGAGACGGCCTTGAGGCCGGCTAACTTTCCTGGGGTGGGTTTCATTCAACGGTCTCCTGACGACTTCAATGAGTACAGGAGAATTCTACACAGAGCGCAGGGTGTTCCGGGTTCGGGCCCTGGAGTCGAGTGGAACTGGGTTTTGGTGATCCCCCGAACAGAGGGTTTCGCGGAGCTACTAATGGTCGCAGGGGACGTCAACGTTACGGGGGGCAGCCAGGCATCCTAGGCAGATAGGCGGAGAGTGGTTTGATTGGGCGAGTGGGAGGGAGTAATGGGAGCTGATCCGGCTGCGACATCCGGTTTCGAGAGCGGCGCTGCGGTGAACCCCGGCAGGCGGCGCGACGCGGTGGAGTTGGCGGTTGGGTTCGCTCTGATCCTGCTGGTGATCTGGACGCCACGACCCTGGCAGCGGGTGCTGTACTGCGCGACAGCGCTGTTTCTGATCGGGGTGATGTGGATCTCGTTCGAGGGCGCACGGGCGATGGGGCTGCGCACAGCCAATCTGCTGCGGTCGCTGTGGGTGGTGGGGGTGGCGCTGCTGCTGGCTGGCGGCTCTCTGCTGCTGGCCGAGCGCCTGCATACCCTGCATGCCTCGGACGTGGGCGGGGGGCTGGCAGGGCTGCTCAAGCGGTATTGGGGATACGGGCTGTGGGCGTTCGCGCAACAGATTCTGCTGCAGGGCTTCTTTCTGCGGCGCATGGTGCGGCTGCTGCCGAGTGAGGGGGCGGCGGTGCTGGGGGCGGCGGCTATCTTCGCGCTGGCGCATCTGCCGAACCCGATCCTGACCCTAATCACCTTCGTGTGGGGGCTGTTGGCGTGTGCGGCGTTTCTGCGCTACCGCAACCTGTATCCGCTGGGGCTGACGCATGCGGTGCTGGGGGTGACTCTTGCCGTCTCCGTGCCGGGTCCGATGATCGGGAACATGCGGGTGGGACTCGGTTACCTGAGCTACGTGCAGCGGCACCGGAGCTCTCAACGCAGCCAGGCGCCCCATATCGTGTCGACGCATGCGTGGGTGAGGGCGGAGGCGCCGACGCGGCGGTCCTGACGCCAGGCGCGGCCGTAGAAGATGCCGGCGAGCGCGGCCAGCAGAACGTAGCGCCAGTTGAAGTGCAGGGCGCGCTTGTTGAAGTGCGAGAGGCCAAAGAGGACTGCGGTGACCAGCAGGGCGGGGGTGCGGCCGAGCCGGCGTTCGAGCAGGTTCTGCAGCCAGCCGCGGAAGAACAGCTCCTCCGGAACGGCGATGAAGAGAAAGGTGAACAGGAACATTCCGGCCAGCCGGAGCGGGTGCGGCCAGAGCTTCGCCTCGGTGTGCAGGTGGAGGAAGCCGAGGGCGAGGCCGAGGGCGATGGCGACCGGGGCGTAGAGCGCGAACTCGCGCAGGCCGATGCCGACGTCGCGAAGGCGGAGGCGCAGATCGAAGCCGACGCCGTCGAGCTGGCGCAGGATGAGGAAGCCGTAGATGCCGGTGTCGAGCAGCAGGATCTTGTTGAAGGCGGCGAGGTGCGCCGGCCAGGCGGGCTCGAACCAGCGGAGGTCGACGGACAGCCCGAGGAGGGCGAGCACGAGGAGGTCGCGCCAGGTGCCGCGCTGGGTGGGGTCGACGCGCTTGGCGTCGAGCAGGAGAGCGGAGACCGCGATCGGAAGCAGGGCGTAGAGGAGGAGCCAGCCCCAGCGGAAGCTGCTGGTGGAGCTGCTGACCAGGATGTAGGGGAGACAACGAACCGAGGGGCGCAGTACGCGCAGCCATGCGGGGAGATGCCCGGCGCGGGCGGCGAGCCGTTCGCAGGTGTCCCGGCAGAAGGCCGCCGCGAGCAGGGGAAGCAGCGTCAGGAGGGCGGCGAACACGATCGGCGGGTTGAGCGGGATGTGGGGTCCGCCGGACGGTGGCATGGTTCTAAGGTAGCAAGAGGATCAGGGGGGCGGGGCGGACGAATCCGGGTGCAAGGTGGAAGGGCCGGCGGACAGGGTTTCGGGCTTTTCCGCTGCGCAGGATAGGGAACTGTTGCGCAGCGGAACGGATGACGAAAGTGCTGTTACGGCGTAACTGTCTGGCGTAACCGTCTGATTGACTTCTTAGCGGGCAGCGGTGAGGGTAGATTGCTGCAGGGCGAAGAGTTCCTGGATTCCCTTTTCGGCGAAGTCGAGCATCTGGTTGAGCTGGGCGCGGCTGTACGGCTCGCGTTCAGCGGTAGCCTGGGTTTCGACCAAGCCGCCGGAGGCGACCATGACGACGTTCATGTCGACCTCGGCGCGGGAGTCTTCTTCGTAGGCCAGATCGAGGACGACATGGCCGTCGACGATGCCTACGGAGGTGGCGGCGACCATTTGAAGGAGAGGCGAGGACTTGAGGGTACCGGCGGCGACCAGCTTATCGAGAGCGATGGCGAGCGCGACGGAGGCTCCCGTGATGGCTGCGGTGCGGGTTCCGCCATCGGCCTGGAGGACGTCGCAGTCGAGGATGATGGTGCGTTCGCCGAGCGCCTTCATGTCGACGACGGAGCGTAAGGAGCGGCCGATGAGGCGCTGGATCTCGTGGGTGCGTCCGCCGACCTTGCCGCGCTCGCTCTCGCGGGCGGTGCGGGTGAGGGTGGCGCGCGGCAGCATGCCGTACTCGGCGGTCACCCAGCCGCGGCCGGAGTTGCGCAGCCAGCCGGGGACGCCCTGCTCGATGGTGGCGTTGCAAAGGACGCGGGTGTTGCCGGCTTCAATGAGAACGGAGCCCTCGGGCATGGCGATGAAGCCCGGAGTGAGGCGGGTGGGGCGGAGCGCGTCGGCGGCGCGTTGGCCGGGACGAAAGATCGTTGGGGCAAGCAAACTCATAGGGGCGATTATAGTTGCGTTGAACAAAACAGGCCGTTGCGGCCGTTCCCGAAATGGGACCAGGTTCCGTTTTGGGACAAGCACAGGTGACCACACGGGTACCGTACGAAGCTTGGGTTTCATTTCCGGAATCGTCTGATTGCCGCTTCGGACAGGAACGGCTGCACTGAGCTCTTTCTAAGGAAGGAGTTGGTTTGGCTGTCCCAGTTTGGCACGCAAACTGATGGTGTTTTTTGTTACAGCGCAAAGCGTTCCGGGCCTGAAAGAACTCCGGAGATCAACATGCAGGCACTGCAGAGCAACACGGCCCAAGAAAAACGCCGGCCATCCGGCTCCTTCCTCTCCTCGCTCAGCGCCGCCACCGGGGCGGGAGCAGGCAGCGAGAGAAACGCAAAAGCTGCGAGCCTTCCGGCAGCGCGGGATCGTCCCGCTCGCTCTCGGGGCGTTCGTCGGCTACCCATCCGGCTGCCGCCGCGCCTTCCCATGCCGCGAAGCCCTCTGCGAAGACCTCTACTGGCGAGGCAGCGCGCGGGGAGTTGCCTAAGCTTTAGTGGGACAGCGGCGCTCGAAGACGGGATGAGCGAGGCTGAACGACGGCCTTCGGCCCGGCCGGCCGACAGACCGGGCAGACGGCCTGCGGGCTCCAGCAGCTCCAGCGAGGCTAGCCGCTGCGGCGGCGAGCTGGGTGGGTCGCCGGTGCCCTGGGCCGCTGGGAATGCCTCGGTGTTTGCTATGCTGGCTCTATCTAAAGAATGTTCTTGCTCTGCAAGGGCCCGAGGGAGTTTTATGTCTGACGATATGTTGAAGGTTGCGGCTGCGGCTGCTGCAGTGAAGGTTACAGTGCGGCCGAACGGGTCGTTGCGGGTGGAAGGACCAATCTCGCTGGTGGATGTGAATGGCAACGAGTGGGACCTGACCGGCAAGCCGGCGATCTCGCTGTGCCGCTGCGGCATGTCGGCGAAGCGTCCGTTTTGCGACGGCTCGCATGGCCGCGAGGGTTGGAAGTGCGAGGCCAGCCCGATCCCGACGGAGCCGGTGGCGTTGGGGTAAGCTTCAACGCTTGGCTTCTTGCGAGGAGATCCCTATGCTGCCTTGGCTGCCGAGGCGATCTCCTCGCAAAGCTTGCGCCGGCTCGCCTGAGGTTGCTCCGCCAAGTTGAGGGACTCCAAATTCTCCGTAATTCCAAGTCTAAGGAGTGCGCTTTGCGAGGACACAATATCTCCGCTGTAACGACTGCGATGGCGCTGGTGTTTGCAACGATGCTGGGGGTGGCCGTCGCTCTGGGGCAGGAGGGTACGAGTCTGGCGGCTTCGCCAGCGAGGGTCACGCTTCCTTCGGCGGAGCTCGATGGAGTGGGCGGCACCTACCGTCGCGCGGAGGAGCCGGATGTGTTGGTGAGCGTCTACCGCGAGGGCGATCACCTGTACACGGAGGGCGAGCGCAGCCCGCGGCTGGAGCTGTTTCCGGTGGCGCACGATCGCTATTTGAGCGAGGGGAGCCGCGAGGAGATCGACTTCGAGCGTGACGGGAATGGCAAGGTAAACGGAGCGTCGCTGAAGCTGGGTGGGAGTGCGGCTGGGTTCGCGCTGGTGCGCGCAAGCGACCAGGGCAAGCGGCTAAATCACTTCCGTGCCTACACGCGGCAGGATGTCATGATCCCGATGCGGGACGGGGTGCAGCTGCATGCGGTGATCCTGCGGCCGGAGGGTTCGGAGCGTGGCGAGCGGCTGCCGTTCTTGATCGAGCGCACACCGTACGGGGTGGACGGGATGACCTCGGAGAGCCTGAATGCGAGCAAACCGGAGCTGGCCGCGAGCGGTTACATATTCGTCTACGAAGATGTCCGCGGGCGTTACAAATCAGGCGGGCAGTTCGTAATGAACCGGCCGATCGTGGAGCACCGCACGAAGCAGGATGTGGACGAGACCACGGACACGCGCGACAGCATCGACTGGCTGCTGACGAACATACCGAACAGCAGCGGCAAGGTGGGTGTGCTCGGCATCTCGTATCCCGGATTTCTGGCAATCATGGCGGGGATTGATGCGCATCCGGCGGTGAAGGCGATCTCTCCGCAGGCTCCGATGACGGACGTGTGGATGGGCGACGATTTCTTTCACAACGGAGCGTTCCGCGAGACCTACGGCTTTGATTATGTGCAACAGCTGGAGGCACAAAAGACGGATGGGGTGGTCAACAGCAAGGAAGACCAGTTCAATTTCTTTCTTGACCATGTGAACTTCGCTGGCGCGGCCGCAGCGGCCGGAATGAGCAATCTTCCGACGGCAAAGATTTTTCTCTCGCAGCCTGCCTATACGAAGTTCTGGCAGGATATGGCGGTTGAGAAGCACCTGACGAAGGTGGAGGTTTCAACGCTGGAGGTGGGCGGTTGGTGGGACCAGGAGGATATGTGGGGGACGCAGGCGGAGTACGCTGCGCTTGAGCCGCATGACGCCAAACACGAGGTCCACATGGTGCTGGGCCCTTGGAACCACGGTGGTTGGGTGCCGACGACGCGACATCTGGGTGCGCTGGACTTTGGCGCGGCCACCGGCGAGCAGTATCGCAAGACCATCGAGGCGCCGTTCTTTGAGAAGAACCTCAAGGGACACGGCGGCTTCGATCTGAAGGATGTGGCCACCTTCCGCACGGGCGTGAACCAGTGGGAGCGGTACGACGCGTGGCCGCCGAAGACGGGCTTTCACACGGCGAAGCTCTACCTGACGAGCGAGCATGGATTGGGGTTCACGGCGCCGACCGGCGATTACAACCAGATTGCTGGAGCGTATGTTTCGGACCCGGCGAACCCGGTGCCGTATCGCAATCGGCCGATTCAATCGACCTACGCGCCGGGCTCGAAGTGGCGGACGTGGCTGGTGGAGGATCAACGGTTCGTCAGCGGGCGGGCCGATCTCGCGAACTTTGAGACGCCGGTGCTGGACCACGACGTTACGGTCACCGGCGATGTCATGGCGGATCTGTTCGCCGCCACGACCGGCACCGACGCGGACTGGGTGGTGAAACTGATCGACGTCTATCCCGATGACGCGCCGGCGCCGATGGCGGGCTATCAGCTGATGATCGCCGATGAGATCTTTCGCGGCCGCTATGTGAAGAGCTTCGAGACTCCGCAGCCGATCAAGTCCAGCGAGGTGGTCGAGTACAAGTGGAGCCTGCATGGCGCGGATCACACATTTCTGAAGGGACACCGGATCATGGTGGAGGTGCAGTCGAGCTGGTTTCCGCTGTACGACCGCAACCCGCAGACCTTCGTTCCCAACATCATGACGGCGCCGGCAAACGCGTACAAGGCGCAGACGGAGAGTATCTACGGGTCGCCGAAGTACCCATCGCATTTGGAGTTTTCCGTCCCGGACTAGTTGCATTTTGTTCGGCATTGGTTGCATTTCGTCCAGGGATAGTTATAGATTGAGGGCTCATGTCGATCAAGACGATCAGTAGTCGCGAGGTTTATCGCAACCCGTGGACGAGCGTGCGCGAGGATGTGATCGAGCGCACGAACGGGCAGCGCGGGATCTATGGCGTTATCGACAAGGACCCGGCAAGCATCATCATTCCGCTGGAGGTGACGGCGGAGGGCGAGTTTCTTTATCTGATCGAGCAGTTTCGCTATACCGTTGGTGGCCGGCACGTCGAGCTGCCGCAGGGTGGGTGGGAGAAGGCGGAGATCGATCCCGAGGAGCTGGCGCGCGGGGAGCTGCGTGAGGAGACCGGTCTGTCGGCGGAGCGGATGACGCAGCTGGGGACCCTGCAGATTGCGTACGGCGTGATGAACCAGAAGCATCACGTGTTTCTCGCCGAGGGATTGCAGCAGGGCGAGCCCGATCGGGATGCGGAGGAGAGCGATCTCGAAGTGAGGCGAGTCTCGGTGGCGCAGTTTGAGGCGATGATCGTGGAGGGTACGATCGTCGATAACTGCTCGGTGGCAGCCTGGGGGCTGTATCGGCTTTGGCGCGAGCGACGGCCGGAGCACAGATAAGGCGGGCAGGACTTTTCAGAATGGCCAGCCTCGCAGTAGGATGGCGGGGTGCCACTAAAACGATTTTTCTCGCTCGCTGTTGTATCCGTTTGCATGACTGCCTCGGCGCAACAACCAACCCTGCCGCTCTGGTCTCATGGGGCGCCTGAGTCGAGCACGACGAAGGGGGCGGAGCGGGATGTGATCAACGCTACGGACAACCTGATTGCCGGCCGCAAGATCATGCATCTGACCGATGTGAGCGAGCCGACACTGACCGTCTACCAGCCGGATCCAGCGAAGAACAGCGGCGCCGCGGTGGTGGTGTTTCCCGGCGGCGGCTACAGGATTCTGGCCTATGATCTCGAGGGCACCGAGGTCTGCACCTGGCTGAACGCGATCCATATGACCTGCGTTCTGGTGAAGTATCGCGTGCCCTACGACGGTCACTATCCGGAGCGCAGCGAGGATCTCGAGGACGCGCAGCAGGCGATGCGGTTGACCCGGGTGCATGCGTCGGAGTGGGGCATCGATCCGAAGCGCGTGGGCGCGCTGGGCTTCTCGGCCGGAGCGCACCTGGTGGCGGTGCTGAGCAATCACTTTGACGCCGATCCCAACTTTGCCGCGGTGAAGGCGCATGGCGGGCTCGGCCGTGGGGTGAATGCGCGGCCCGACTTCGCGCTGGTGCTCTATCCCGGATATCTGGTGCATTGGCCGGACAAGACCGACCTTGCGCCTGAGGCGAAGCCTAACGCGGAGACGCCGCCCACCTTCGTGTTGCAGGCCGAGGACGATCCTGTGCATGAGGAGAACGCCGAGGTGTACTTCCAGGCGCTCAAAGATGCGAAGGTTCCAGCAGAGTTGCATCTCTACGCGCAGGGCGGCCACGGCTATGGGCTGCGTTCGACGGAGCAGCCCATTACGCATTGGCCCGCGCTGGCGGAGACATGGTTCAACACGATTCACGTGCTGGCCACGCAGTAGTCCGTCCCGATGCCTCCGGGCGAGCCTCATCAGTTTGTCCAAAAATACCGCACCGATAATTTGTCCATCCGTTATTCATCCATAGGGGAAGTAGGCATGATGCGTTTCTCGAACGACCGGCCAACCACCGTACTGCGTCCTATCCTTACCTCACTTGCTCTGTTGGCTGTGACAGCGCTGCAGTTGAGTGCTTCAAAACTGCAAGGGCAGAGACTGACGCTGGATCGCAACGAGGCGACGGTTCTGGTTGAGCCGTACGCTTCGAATATCGTTCGCGTCAGCATCAGCCTGCGCAAGGACGACGCGCTGGCGCCGCCGGGGTATGGCATCACTGCGAAGCCGCTGCCGGAGGGCTGGAGCGTCGAGCAGAGTGCTGGGCAGGGCGACGTGCTTCGCTCCGGGCGGATGGTGGTTACGGTCGCACCCCAGGGGGGCAAGTGGAAGCCGACGGGGACAGGTGCGGATATCGCGCAGTTCTTCAATGGATCGACGCCGGGGGTTGGGATTTCGATCAAGACGCCGGAGGGGGCTACGCTGCTGCAGATGCATGGCTGGCAGATGTCGGTGCCGAACCACAAGGATGGCAACGCCGATGTGCTGTACGACCGGCGGCCGAGCGATCCGCCGTTCTTCCAGGTGGGTGCGAGCTTCGCCTCGCCCGCCGATGAGCACTACTACGGTCTGGGGCAGAACCAGGAGGGGTATCTGGATCGGCGCGGCCACTCGGTGCGCTGCGCGCACGACTACGACGCGCCCGCCGGTCAGAGCGTGTGTGTGCCGTTTGTGGTTACCAGTAAGGGCTACGGGTTGCTGTGGGACAACCCCTCGCGCACGACGGTCGCCTTCGGTTTCAACAACGCGACCCGGTGGACCTCGGAGGTCGGGCGGCGCGTTTCGTTTTTTGTCATCGCGGGCAAGAGCTACGACGAGATTTATTCCGGGTATCGGTTGCTGACGGGGGACACCCCGATGCTGCCGAAGTCGGCGTACGGATACATCCAGTGCAAGCAGCGCTATAGCTCGCAGGCGGAGCTGATGGCGGTGGCGCAGGGCTATCGCGAGCGGCACTTGCCGATCGATGACTTGGTGATCGACTGGTTCTACTACACCAAGATGGGGCAGATGGATATGGATCCGGCGAAGTGGCCCGATCCGGTGGCGATGAACAAGCAGCTGCATGCGATGAACTTCCACACCATGATCAGCGTGTGGCCGCGGTTCATCCCGGAGGATCGCTACTACGCTACGCTGCTGAAGAACGGCTGGTTCGAGAAGCTCGCCGACGGAACGCCGACCAACGGGTTGCCGTATGATCGCGCCGGCGCTGACATCGACACCACCAATCCCGATGCGGCGAAGTGGTACTGGAAGATCGTCAAGGAGAACTTCGTCGACAAGGGCTTTGACTCCTTCTGGGCCGATGAGACCGAGCCCGATCTGCCTCCGAATGGAAGCTACTTCCACGTGGGCCCGGGGACGGAGTTCTTCAACGTCTATCCGCTGTTCCATACCGCGGCGTTCTACAACGGCATGCGCAAGGACACGAAGGAGCGGGCGCTCATTCTGGCGCGGGACTCGTACATCGGCGCGCAGCATAATGGCGCGATCTTCTGGTCGTCGGACATCAACGGCAACTGGGATACGTTGCAGCGGCAGGTGCCGACGGGGATTAACTTTGTCGCGTCGGGTATGCCGTATTGGAGCACGGACATCGGGGGGTGGCAGGGGCTGCCCTACTCGCACACGCCGGAGCGGACGCCGCTGATCGATCCCTCGGATGCGCGCGATAACGTGCACCACTACGACGACTATCCGGAGCTGTACGTGCGCTGGTTCGAGTACGGCGCCTTCCAGCCGAACTTCCGCACCCACGGAACGCGCGACCACAACGAGGTCTGGTCGTACGGCAAGCAGGCGGAGCCGATCCTCGAGAAGTACCTGCGGCTGCGCTACGAGTTGATGCCGTACATCTACTCGCTGGGCTACGCGGCGCATGAGACCGGAGCGCCGTTCATGCGCGGCCTGTTTATGGACTTCGGGAACGATCCGAAGGTGGCGAACCGGGGGGATGAGTACATGTTCGGGCCGGCGCTGCTGGTGGCCCCGGTGACGGAGCAGGGCATGACCAGCCGCAAGGTCTACCTGCCGGCGGGCACGGACTGGTACAACTTCTGGACCAATGAGCGGCTGCACGGCGGGCAGACGATCACGGCGGAGGCGCCGATCGATACCATTCCGCTGTTCGTGCGGGCGGGGTCGATTCTGCCGCTGGGGGCTGCGGTCGAGAGCACCAACGAGGTGCAGAAGATTGCGAAGCTCCGGGTGTACCCGGGGGCGGATGGGGAGTTTGCACTGTACCGCGACGACGGAACCAGCTACGACTACGAACAGGGCAAGATGGAACTGACCCACCTGCACTGGTCGGATACTACCGGCAAGCTGACGCATACCGGATCGGCGATCGGGCCCGCTGTCGAGGAGGACGAGAGCAGACTGGTTGAGGTGGTGGGCGGGGCTCGGTAGCCCCTCCCCCGGTGAAGTCCTAAAGTCTAGATGAATTGGGGCTTAAGTCCAAATGAAGTTTGGACTTTCGGACCCTCTTGATTTGAAGCTGACGCCAAAGCGCAGGGCCCATCGAACTTTTCGTTCGATGGGCCCTGTGTTTTCTATCGATATCCATTGTATCGAGTTGGGCGGGGCGAATCGGCAGATTTGCTTTTGGCTGTAAGGCGTTGGAATGATTGGAGATGGGGGGATCTTCGACAAGTTCGGGGCTTGACATGAAGGGCTGTCGCTCAGGTGCCGTCTCGAAGGGCTGAAGAGCGTGCTGTAAAGCTCGGAAAGGCGAAAGGCATACCCCAGGGGCTGAAGCCCCGCGTTCTCTCTGTCTCTTGATGCCAAGGCTAAAGCCTTGGCTTACCTGGATGCGGGATTGCGCCGAAGTTTCTTGGTGGCGAAAGCCGCGCTTTGTTTTCAGGCGGTTGCGGCGAGGCTGAAAGCCCTGCGTTCCTGCGGAAGGGCCGTGGTGCTGCTGAAAATACAGGGGTCCCTTCGGCTGCGCTCAGGTCAGGCTTCTCCACTCCGCGCTGGACGATAAGGCCGTCCGGCGCTGCGGTCGAGATGACGTGGTTTTCTTTGGGTGGAGGGTTTCGATCGGGAGGGGGGCGATTTTTTGCTAACTAATCGATTAGTTGTTCGTCCTACGGTGTAGGACGGGAGACGGAGCGATGCCGCCAAAGAGATCGATCACGCTGACCGAGGCCGAGTTGCGGCTGATGAAGATGCTGTGGCAGCGGGGAGAGTCGGCCGTGGGCGAGCTGGTCGCGGCCATGCCGGACGGGAGCGCGCTGGCGTATAACTCGGTGCTGACGACGATCCGGATTCTGGAGCAGAAGGGGTATGTGCGGCACCGGCAGGAGGGGCGGGCGTTTCTGTATAGCCCGATGGTGGCCGAGGACGAGGCGGGTAAGACCGAGGTCCGGCACATGCTGCAGCGGTTCTTTGGGAACTCGCGGGAGCGGCTGCTGCTGTCGCTGCTGGGCGACGAGGAGGTTACGGCCGAGGAGCTTCTCCGGCTGAAGGATGCGATTGCGGCGGCGGAGGGGGTCGAGGAGGAGCGGGACCGGGCGTCGGATACCACGACGGAGGAGGGGGCATGATGCTTCTTTCTGGGGTTGGCTACGTGGAGCATCTGGCACGGCTCTGCGCTGCGGCGGCGGTGGCTGGGCTTTGGCAGGGAGTTGTGCTGGCGGCCGTGGGGGCGCTGGCGCTGCGTCTGGCTCCGCGGACTACGGCGGCGGTGCGGTTCCTGGTGTGGACGGCGGTGCTGCTGGGTGCGGCGCTGCTGCCGTTTCTGCGGCTGCAGGGGCATGGTTTAGGAGGAGCGGCGGCTGCGATTCCAGAGGGCGGGGCGGCGCACGCTTTGCTGCATCTTGGGCGCGCCTGGAGCGTGGGGATCGCGGGTCTGTGGCTG
>Ga0210403_10003738_pt1 | contig 13283 bp, 10 predicted proteins | sample IncBWC19MmetaG_FD_150863 | JGI IMG/M metagenome (GOLD analysis project Ga0210403, IMG submission 150863) | Forest soil microbial communities from Barre Woods Harvard Forest LTER site, Petersham, Massachusetts, United States - Inc-BW-C-19-M | ecosystem: Environmental > Terrestrial > Soil >... | reverse complement strand
GATCACGTTGCATGTGAACCCCCTACGACAACTACCATCATGCAGTCGAGGTGGCAATACTTCAGCAGCCTGCGCCTACTGAAAACTCCGTCATGTCCTTCAAAGTTCGCCAAGGACGATGTAACAATGCTGATCGGCCCACAGGTGCTACACTGCACGGCCTGGAGCCGACTATGACCAACGAGCTCACTCGACGCCAGCTCCTCTCCGTCGGAGCCGCGGCAAGCGTCGCAGCTCTGCCAACCGCAGGCATACTCGCTGGCGCTCCCGCGCCCGCTGAGATGCCACGGCGTAAGTTCTATGCGATTCTGAGCCTCGGACGCCTTGGTTTCCAAGCCAGTTTCCCGGAGTCGCTCGAACTCACCGTCGAGCACGGTTTCGAAGGCCTGGATCCTGATCCGAACTACTTCGCTTCGCTGGGCGATGAGGGGCTCAGGCGTCTCCTTGACGATCTGCGGGTGAAGAATCTCAGATTCGGCGCTGCGGGTCTGCCGGTGGAGTTTCGCAAGGATGAGGCAAGATTTAACGACGGACTGAAAAATCTCCCGGCCACGGCTGACATCCTGCAGCGAGCCGGCGTGTGGCGCGTCAGCACTTGGATTCTTCCTTGCAGTAATGACCTCACCTACCTTCAGAATTTCCGCCAGCACGCCGACCGCTTGCGCCAGTGCGCGCAGATTCTCGCCGACCACGGCCAGAAGCTCGGCTTGGAGTATGTTGCGCCGCGCACTCTTTTGCGGAGCCAGCGACATCCCTTCATACACACCATGAGCGAGATGAAGGAGCTGATCATCGCTATCGGTACGAACAACCTCGGCATTCAGCTCGATAGCTGGCACTGGTTCAACGCGGAAGAGACGGACAAGGACCTGTTGGCGCTGCGCGGCTCGGATGTTTTGACCGTGGACCTGAACGATGCCCCCATCGGCCTGTCGCTGGACGAGTACCGGGATGACCACCGCGAGCTGCCTGCCGCCACGGGCGTAATTCCCGTGAAGGACTTCCTGGGTTCACTGGTCCAGATCGACTATGACGGCCCCATCCAGCCCGAGCCCTTCAACGCCGCGCTGCGAGCCAAATCGCTCGGCCAGGCTTGCACCAGCGCGGCCGCCGCCATGAAGAGGGCCTTCAGCCTGTTATAACCTCGGGCCCGCGCGGCCGTCCTTGTACCGCCGGCGGCGTTTTTAACCGGCATCAGCGCCTGGCTTCCTAAAAGCGCTGATGCGTTACTGCGATGACGGTCGACGGGAGTTCGGTCGTCTCGGGTTTTTGGTGTCCACTTGCGCCCAAGTGTGCCCAAAGAATATGTGCCAGCTTAGGGTTCACCCCATTCATCACTAAGCTCTTAGGCTACAGGAAGCGGAGTGGGCCGGGAGAGTTACTCGGACCAATCGGCAAGGAAGAGATTGGTCTCATGCGGAGCTTTGCCGTTGCGATTGGAGGCCCAGACGAGCCGCTTGCCGTCGGAAGTGAACATGGGGAAGGCGTCGAAATCCGGGGCGTAGGTGATGCGTTCGAGGCCGGTGCCGTCTTCGTTGATGATGTAGAGATCGAAATCGCGGCCGTTTTTGGGATCGGCTAGGTTCGAAGCGAAGACGATGCGTTTTCCGTCGGGATGCCAGTAGGGCCCGAAATTCGCAGCACCATTGCGGGTCACCTGGTGCTTGTTCGAACCATCCGCATTCATCACCCAGATTTCCAGATTGCCCGGGCGGATCAAACTCTTCGAAAGCAGATCCTTGTAGTCGGCGATCTCCTCGGGCGTTTTCGGGTGCTGGGCGCGGTAAACGATTTTCTTGCCGTCGTAAGACCAGAAGGGACCGCCGTCGTAACCGAGTTCGTGGGTAAGCTGCTTCACGTTGGAACCATCGGCATTCATGGTGTAGATGTCGAGGTCGCCGTTGCGCGTGGAAGTGAAGACGATGTGCTTGCCGTCACGCGTGATAGTGGACTCTGCGTTGTAGCCGTGCGCGTTCGTCAGCTGCTTCAAATCGCTGCCATCCGGCTTGGCTGTAAAAATTTCATAGGTATTATAGATCGGCCAAACGTAGCCGCGAGAGTAGTCGGGTTTCGGCGGACAATCCGGGCTAGAAGCGTGAGTGGAAGAGAAAAGGACGCGATCTCCGGAGGGAAAGTAATAGGCGCAAGTGGTGCGCCCTTTGCCGGTGCTGATCAGCTTGGGTGCGGCGGGCTTTCCGTCGGGCGTGTCCACGGGGATCGAGTAAATCTGGTCGCAAGGAACGCCTTCCCCTTGATGCTGAAAGATCAGGTATTTGTCCTCGAGGGAAAAATAGGCTTCGGCGTTTTGGCCGCCGAACGTAAGCTGCCTCACGTTTTTCAGGTGTTTTTCCTCTCCCGGGACGGTCAACGCACCGGGTGCCGCGGTCGAGGGTGGGTTTTGCGGAAATAGGTCACTCATCACCCAACCACGGAGCAGAGAAGCACAAGCAACGACCACAAGTGGCAAGGCCAACCCAACAACCCTTCTTCGGACGATGGAACCTTTCATTCGGTCTCCTGCTTATTTCCGATGCTCTAGAGTAACAGAGGCGGTGATGGGCTTGCCGTCACGAAAGACGGTAACTTGCACGACGTCCCCAATTTTGCTGCGGCGCAGGGCGTCGGTGAAATCGTAAAGATTCTTGATGGGCTTGTCGCCGAACTGAACGAGGACATCTCCGGCTTGGAAGCCAGCTTTGGCGGCGGGAGAACCGGGCTTCACATCAGAAAAACGGACGCCGTTTTCGGTTTGGCCGAAGTCTGGGATAGAGCCAAAGTACGGGCCGTAACCGCCTCCGCCACTGCCGGGCGTTCCTGCATGGGGATTGGAATTCTCCACAACGGCGAGGAAAGCAGGGCGATCGGAAGCGGTGTCGATGCGCAAAGCGACGTTTGAGACCAGGTCGAGCAGGTGCGCGGCAGAATCGGCGTTGATTTTTTCCCAGGTGTCCGAAGGTTTGTGATAGTCGCTATGAAGACCAGAAAAAAAGAAAAGAACGGGAATGCGTTTGGTGACGAACGAGGTGTGATCGCTGGAGGAGTAGCCCCCGGAGGAGTTTTCGTACTTGAAGTTGGTGTGAGATTCGGCTTGATTCAGAATGGATTGAAAGGTGCTGCCGGTGCCGAGGCCGCCGATGTAAACCTTGTCGTCTTTGATGCGGCCGATCATATCCATGTTAAGCATGGCGACGGCTTTGTCGAGTGGCAGCGTGGGATTCCTGACCCAGGCTGCAGAGCCAAGGAGACCAAGCTCTTCGCCAGCAAAGTTCGCAAATAGAATGCCGCGCTGGAGCTGGCCTTTAAGCGGAGCGAAAAGTCGGGCGAGTTCCAAAACTCCTGCGGTTCCGGAAGCGTTGTCATCCGCCCCCGGATGGATTTGGCCAATCTGTGAAGGGGCCAGCGAATGAGATTGGCCGCGGCCCAGATGGTCGTAGTGCGCGCCGAGAATCACATACTCATCGGTCTTTCCCGGCAGATAGGCGAGCACGTTGTTGACGGTGGCGTGGATCGTCTCGATATTGACCGTGACAGAGAGGCTGAGCCCCCCTGAACCGCCGGTGAGCGCAGCGCTGGGTCGTGCGGAATCGTCGATCTCTCTTTGCACATCAAGCAAAGACTTTCCACCATTCCCAAGCCAGGCATCAGCAACAGCATTCTTCACTTGCAGGCAGAGGATTCCCGCATCCTCGGGGCCTTCCACATCGCCAAACCGCGGGAGAAGATCTTCTTCTCCCTTGGAAAGTCTCCCATTGACGAGGATTAGGGCAGCGGCGCCGTGATTCTTGGCGTTGATGGCCTTGGAAATGACCGACTCGTGCGGCGTGTGGCCGCGCTCGGGAGATTTTGCGGATAGAGCGGGAAGCTCCCCGCGAAGAACGAGCACGATTTTGCCTTTGGTGTCGAGCCCCTGGTATTCGTCATAGGAATACTCAGGAGCAGAAATCCCATAGCCCGCAAAAACCAGCGGAGCATTCACCGAACCATTTGCGGAAAAACTCAGCGGAACAAAGTCTTCCAGAAGCTTGAAAGATCTGTGCTCCATGGCCGCATCTTTCATGTGAGGAGCTTCTTGAAAGCGGTTCCCCGAGCGGAGACGCCGGCCGGTGATCACGTCAAAGGACTGGAAGAAGCCGTTCTTGCCGGCCGGTTGGAGGCCGAGGGATTTGTAGCGCCGCTCGATGAGGCGCGCGGCTTTCCTGAGGCCCTTGGTGCCATCGCCGCGGCCCTCCATTTTCGGAACGGTCAGCGTTTTGATGTCGGTCAGAAAACGCTCCTGGTCAGCGGAGCCAACTGTAGTCGGCGTATCGGCGGCGATCAGCGACAGCGCAAAAAGTCCGAGAATCACCGGGACGCGCGTCCAGCTCCTGCGCAAATCACCTTGATCTATGCTCGAGTTATAGTTGATAGGCACGCCATTTCTCCGCTGGAAAATCGTAGGGCTCTGCGGCAACCCTGTCAAATCATCTCGGTTTCCGTATCGTAGATCGTTTGTCGTAATTCGAGCTAAGTGTGTGCTGATTGAGCGCGCCGCAGCCCCCTAATTCGCTGTGACCGCGAGCTAATTCTAGCGGTCAGGGTCACCTCGCCCTGTGTAAAACATTCTGGGGCCGCGAAACATGGATGTTCCGCCGCGAAGGAATGCTGCGAGGCTCCATCACGCGTGAGAAACTCAAGAAGCCGGTTGACTGGGGAGCGACGGACGGCCAACCCACATCCCTCGTTGTACTGCTGGCCCGGCGTAAGAGTGCTTCAGGGGCAGAGCACATGCAGGTCTTTTCTCAATTGGCGAGGAGGCTGATGCATGAAGAGTTTCGCAAGAGTGTGATGGGGAGCGCGAGATCGGACTCTCTAATGCGATTTCTAGCGGGCAAGTTGAACCCCAACAGCCCTCAAGAATCCGGCTGACAGGACTGGCAGCCACAACCAATTTACACTGAGGCGAGGAATCTGAGATGGGAATTGGTTAGTATGGAAACGCAGCGGTCTTCGTAATGAATTTACGGGGGAGTTCCTATATGAAGAAGATTGTTCTCAGTCCGGTTGCTGTCTGTCTGCTGTGTCCCCTATTGGTGGTCGCGCAGGATCCCTCGGGGCCATCAAAGCAAGACGCCCAGGTCAAGCAAGTAGGGGCTCAGAACGCACGGTCGAAATCGACCACCGGCGCCAAGCCAGCCCCGGTAACGCATATCGCGGCTAATCTGGACGCGGCACCAAACCTGGCGAAACAGCCGACACTGTACGTGGTCGCTTATGCCCACCTCGACACGCAGTGGCGATGGGAATACCCGCAGGTCATCAGCGAGTATCTGACAAAGACCATGCGCAATAACTTCTCCCTCTTTGAAAAGTACCCGCATTACATCTTCAACTTTACGGGAGCAAACCGCTATCGCTTGATGAAGGAGTATTACCCGGCCGATTTCGCGCGGCTGAAGCATTACGTCGCCGCCGGCCGTTGGTATCCCGCGGGATCTTCGATGGAGGAAGGTGACGTAAACGCGCCCAGCGCGGAAGCCATCATCCGGCAAGTGCTCTATGGCAACAACTGGTTTCGCAAGGAGTTTGGCAAGGCCAGCGCCGAATTCATGCTCCCGGACTGCTTCGGATTTCCCGCCTCTCTGCCGACCATTCTGGCACATGCCGGAATCAAGGGATTTTCCACGCAAAAGCTGTCCGCCGCATGGCAGCCCGCTCCGCACGTCGGCGGGCCTGATTCTCCCGAGAAAACGCCTGAGGGCATACCATTCAACGTTGGCGTTTGGGAAGGTCCTGACGGCTCAACCGTTCTGGCTGCGCTCAATCCGTTGAGCTACGGCAGCAACGTGGACTACGATCTGAGCAAAACATCACCGCCTCCTCCTGCGCGCCCGGCGAATGCGCCTTCCAATTTCCGTGTCCGCTCCTTTGAAGACTGGACCAAGCGAATCCAGATCAACGGCGATCTGACCGGTGTCTTTGCTGACTATCACTATGTGGGAACTGGAGACACGGGCGGATCGCCCACCGAAAACTCGGTCAAGCTCATGGAAGCGATCGAGACGAAGAGCACGACGGTGATTCCGCCGATACGCTTCAACTTCTTCGGGCGCGGGCAGCAGGAAGAACCTCCGTCACCTCCTCCAGCCCCGGTCAAGGTCGGTGATGGCCCCGCGCGCGTCCTGTGGTCCAATGCGGACCAGATGTTTCTGGACATCCTCAAGTGTTGCAAGACCGATCGCATGCCTCGCTACAAAGGCGATCTGGAGCTCATCAATCACTCCGCTGGCTCGCTAACGTCGCAGGCATATCACAAGCGCTGGAATCGCAAAAACGAACTTCTTGCCGCCGCCGCGGAGGAAAGTTCAGTGGCCGCCGATTGGCTGGGCGGCCAACGGTATCCCCAAAAGCGTCTTAGCGATGCGTGGATGTTGGTCATGGGCGGCCACTTCCACGACAACATGGCCGGCACCTCCACGCCGAAGGCTTATGAGTTCACTTGGAATGATGACGTCATCGCCATGAACCAGTTCGCGGGGGTGTTGACCAGCGCAAGTGCAGCGGTCGCATCCGGCATGGACACGCAGGGCAGTGGCGCGGCAATCGTCGTGTACAATCCGCTAAATGTGGCTCGCGATGACGTGGTTGAGGCCACCATTGCCGGCGCACCGCAGACAGTACGTGTCATCGGACCTGACGGTAAGGAAGTTCCAGCGCAGGCCGAGGCTGGCGGCAAGGTATTGTTTGTCGCCCAAGCACCATCGATGGGCTACGCGGTGTATGACGTACAGCCTGGCGCCTCTTCCGCCGCTTCGGAATTGCACGTCAGCGAGTCATTACTTGAGAACGCCCGCTACCGCGTGCAAATCGACCAAAACGGCGACGTCTCCGGTATCTTTGATAAAAAGCTAAACAGGGAACTGCTCTCGGGGCCGGTTCGTCTGGCCATCTCGACGGACAATCCGCGGCAGTGGCCCGCCTGGAACATGGATTTTGAGGATGAGCAGCGCGCGCCGCGCGTCTACGTTTCCGGTCCGGCAAGAGTGCGTGTGGCCGAAAATGGCCCTGCGCGCGTGGCTGTGGAAGTGAGACGCGACACGGAAGATTCGCATTTCGTCGAGACCGTTCGTCTTTCCGCGGGCGACGCAGGCAATCGCGTCGAGTTTGCCAACGCTATTGACTGGAAGACGAAGGAAGCCAACCTGAAGGCCACGTTTCCACTGGCAGCCAACAACACGATGGCGACGTACAACTGGGATATCGGGACCATCCAGCGTCCGAACGAAGACGAGCGGCAGTTTGAAGTCGCCTCACATCAGTGGATTGATCTGACGGATCAAAGCGGCGCTTTCGGAGTCACCATCCTCACCGATTGCAAAAACGGTTCCGACAAGCCTAATGACAACACTCTGCGGCTTACCCTGGTGCGTACGCCCGGAACTCGCGGCGGATATCCCGACCAAGGCTCCCAGGATTTGGGACATCACGAGTTCGTCTTTGGCCTGGCGGGACACGCGGGCGACTGGCGCGAAGGACAGACGGACTGGCAGGCCTACCGGCTGAACCAGCCCCTTATACCGTTTGAGAGCGGCAAGCACGCGGGAAGACTGGGCAAGCAGTTTTCGTTGCTGAAGCTCAGCAGCGATCGTGTGCGTGTGCTGGCTCTGAAGAAGGCCGAGCTCAGCGATGAAGTGATCGTGCGCATCGTGGAACTCGATGGCAAGGCACAACCCAAGGTTGCCATTAGCTTCCCCAGCCCGATCGCGTCAGCCCGCGAAGTGAACGGCCAGGAGCGGCCAGTCGGGGGTGCTGCAGTGCACGACGCGCTTATTACGTCGCTCGGAGCATACCAACCGCGGACTTTTGCTCTCAAGCTGGGGGCTGCACCAGCCAGGTTGATTGCTCCGAACTCGCAGGTGATCCCGTTGCCATACGACTTGGCGACAGCGACAGCAGACGGCCATCCCGCGGAAGGCAGCTTTGACCTCCTGCCCAACAATCCTTCGGCGGCGCAGGGCCGCGCACTCCCCGCGGAGGCGTTGCCGCGCGACATCGAGATTGCAGGCATTCATTTCGCTCTCGCCGCGGCAGGAAACGGCCGACCCAACGCTCTTTTGGCGAAGGGGCAAACCATCAAACTGCCGCAGCAACACTTCAACCGCGCTTACGTTCTGGCGGCTGCCGTCGACGATCAAATGGCGACCTTCCGTGCAGGTGATCGGCCGGTGCAGCTCACCATCCAAAATTGGACGGGCTTTATCGGCCAATGGGATGACCGCACATGGAATACGCGGCAGGAACCTGTGCAGCCGCGACCTGGGCAGACTCTGCCTCCGAACGCCCCGCGCGTTCGCGCCGTAGAGGAGTTTTCAGGAATGCTAATTCCGGGCTTCATCAAACGCGCGGACGTGGCGTGGTACAGCTCGCATCGCCATGCGCCCGACGGGTCCAACGAGCCGTACGCCTACGTATACCTGTTCGCCTATCCGATCGATCTGCCTGCGGGAGCAGCCACATTGACACTGCCAGACAACGACCGCATTCGCATCCTGGCCATAAGCGTAGCCGACGAGGCTGACCGGGTAACTCCGGCGCAGCCGTTGTACGACACATTGGAGCGGACAGGGAGCGAAACCGCGAACATGGCGGGCACTGGCGATCAATCGTTTGCTCGCCCCTGAGTACCAACCGCTGTTCGACCGGGGGCGCAAGGCCCGCTCGATTCATCGGCGAATTTCTCGAGCGTCGACCATGTAGTGTAGTCGCAGCGCGTATGGTCATGAGTCCGATTCTGCCGCCCGGATCTTGATGTCACTGATCGTCGAACGGGTGAAGGCAGGTCTACGGAACGCGAAAGCTAAGGGGAAGCGGATCGCACGCCCCAAGGTAGATGCCGACGCGCCGATGATTGCAGCCCTTCGCAAAGCGGGGCGCTCGTGGAGCGAGATCAACCGCGAGACAGGACTTACCAAGGGAATAGCGCAGAGGTCCGTTTATAGTTTGCCCAAAAACCCTTTACGGGCTGTTCCTGCGAACGTGTAGGACATCGACGCGCGGCGAATGCCAGTTCTAATGGCACACCAGGATTGAGATAATAATTCTTGCCAGCGTTGTATACCCCACAGACAGCAGCCCTGTTCCACCGCTAGAGTTTGGCTTCACGTACTCGGTTCAGTTTGGACGTGTGTTTAATCCAGGGCGGAACCCGCTCAGGGCTATGAGAAAACCTGCTTTTGCCGTCGCAGTGTCGTTTGAAGACCAGCGTAGATCGCTTTTCGAAGAAATACTAACCACAAGACGCGTCGGAGCGTGTAATGACCGCGATGTCTCGCAAGCTGGTATGGGCCGAAAGCCAGAATTTTCAGGGCTGGGCTTGCTCGGAGTGCGGATGGGTATTTAACCCTTTAGGGCCGCTCGTTGGAGAATCCATTGACGAGATGAAGATGCATTATGAACTCCAGTGCGACAAAGAGTTCACTTCTCATGTTTGTGCCGAACACCCAAGAGCCATGAAAGACCCCCGTTAGCCAAATCACGCAGCTTCCTGGAGCGGCTGAAGGCAGTCGTCCACGTTGCTTATGACATCGAACTCTGCAAAACGTACGGCAAGCTAAGAGCCCCACTGCGACAAGCGGGCATAGTCGTTGCGGACAATGATCTCTGGATTCAGGAACGTCACCATCGCCAAGAAAATAGCACATAGGAGGATGTGCGCAAAAAGGACTTGCTTGGTCTTAACCTGTGCTGACTTCATTGAAACTTCTCTTGGGGCGGTCCAGTATGGTGAAGGTTTTACGGATGCTCGCCGTCCGATTGCGAGCCCACGGTTATCTCGATAGGGCCGAGCGGGTGGTTTGGGATGTAAACCTTGCCGTCGATCGCTTCGTGGCCCTTGCAATCCGCTACACCGCAAAGGCATTCGTCCGCCTTAGACGGGCTTCCATCTAATCCTGACAGAACTTTCTCAAGCAATTTGTCGTCGCTCATTTTGTTTTCCGAATTGTGCGCAAGGTGCGACTTCAGTGTCACGCGCGCCAGCGGAGTTCTCAATGGGACTTTCGCTGTTGGTTAACGGTACACAAGGACAGGTGGCGAATGTTCAATTTAGCGGCCGCGGGCGAATCTGCCCACTGCTTCACGGTAGGTATAGCGCAGCAGTCCCTGCTCTTTCATCTTTCGGGTTTGCCATTGGGCCGCCCGAGCGCGTTCCCGAGCTCCTCGAAAGTCGCGCTACCACTGAGAGGAGAGCGCACGTTCAGCTTGCCGTCTTTGAATTGCTGCGTGAGTTTCCAAATGCTCACGCCGAGCGCACGAGCGAGCCCCCCGCCCGACCATCTCCGGTTTAGATCGTTGCACCATTTCAACGTTACACGCCAGATCAGCTAAGTTTCCGTTTCGCAGCGCCAGGGACGCGGAGCGCGCCAACGGGCTTTCGCTTTCACAAGGTTCTCCGCGAGGTTTCCGGGGAAGGCATACAACGGCCATCTGAGCGGAGTCGTCAGATTTTCTCTATCGCGTCTAAAGGACTTAGCTTCGACCGCCGAAAATACTGGCAAATTAAATTTTTGATGTTTTTGAGCTCGCGCATTCTCCTTACGTCTGAGAGCGAATAGTAGCTGTAGCACTAGCCTGTTTCCTGAGCGCACCGTGTTGGGAGCTCGCGGGGGCCAGGTCAGCGGGGCAACCTTCGTTTGCCACGTTGAGTTCTTCACTCCTGCGGGGCACAAGGACCTTGACGACGGCGGCGGCTCGCGGGTAGCGTCTTCACATTCAACAAGGTTCTCTCGACTATCGGATCATTTCCTTTTGTGGTGCGCGAGCGCTGATCCACGCCCCGGTCATTCACTGAAATGGAGGTACAGTATGTCTGCCCTACACCCAAGAACGACGGTCGGGAACGTATGCCGAATCGCTTCTCTTCTTGCATCGGCCATTCTTTGGATGGCTTCCTTCGACGCATGTCCTTCACCAGCCCAAGGAACTGGCTCTTCAAAGTTTCACGTCGACTCTCAACGCTTGCAAGGCACGCTTGAGAAATTGAGCGAGTTCGGCCGGAATCCCGAAGGCGGTGTCACTCGCATTGGTTTCTCGGAGACCGACATGGCCGCTCGCGAATACGTCATCGGCCTCATGAAGCAAGCAGGTCTTGAGGTTCGCGTCGATCCAGCGGGAAACATCTTCGGGCGGCGCGCCGGCTCGGAGAAGTTGCCAATATTGCTTTTCGGCTCGCACATCGATTCGGTGCTGCACGGCGGAAACTTCGATGGAGACGTCGGCAGCATGGGATCCATCGAAGTGATGCGCGCGCTCAACGACGCAAAAGTGAAGACCCGCCACCCACTGGAAGTAGTCATTTGGACGAACGAAGAAGGCAACCACTTCGGCCTGGGTACGCTGGGTTCCGGTGTTGCCGCTGGACTGCTGGGGCCTGAAATCCTCGGCCGCAAGGACGACCAGGGACTGACCCTAGCAGATTGGTTGCGCCGTTACGGTCAGGACCCGTCTCATCTTACTGACGCGCGCATTCCGAAAGGAGCGCTGGCGGCCTTCATCGAATTGCACATCGAACAGGGCCCTCACCTTGATGAAGCAAAAATCCCCATCGGGATCGTACAGGGGATCGTGGGTATCAAGAGATCGGATTGCGTCGTCACGGGTTTCGCCAATCACGCGGGCACCACGCCAATGGATCGCCGGAAGGACGCCCTCACGGCCGCTTCAAAGGAAGTCCTCGCAGTTCGTGAGTCCGTGCGTGCGGAAACCGGCCATCAAGTCGGCACAGTCGGCTATATGAAGGTGGAACCTGGAGTCGTCAATGTCGTACCTGGCCGGGCTGAGTTCCCTGTAGAGCTGCGCGATCTTGATTCCGCGAAAATAAAGCGCATGTGGGAGCATATCCAAGTGAAATTCAAGCAGATCGACAAGGAAGAGAACGTCGTGACACTCTGCACATCAGTAGACGATACGGAGCCAGCTCCGACGGATCCCGCCCTGCGGGCCGTCATCCGTGACGCCGCGAAGTCCCTCGGCCTTACCACCATGGATCTGCCCAGCGAAGCGGGGCAGGACTCCCAGCAAATTGCCAAGATTGCGCCGATAGCCATGATCTTCGTCCCCAGTCGTGACGGCGTCAGCCATTCCCCGAAGGAATTCACTTCTTGGCAAGACGTAGCCAACGGTGCCGAGGTTCTTTACCGTGTGCTTTTGCTTCTCGATGACCGGCTGAATCGCAACTGATTCTCCGGTGACCGCACCCTCTAAGAAGGCTATTCGTTATCTGCGGCTATCCAGTTTGCCGCTCGGGGAACAGTCGATCGCGTAGCTTAAGAATTGGGTATTCGACGGCGCGACTGATGGTAATCCCCATCGTCAAGCACAACAGAAGATACAAAATCAGATACGGGATGGGTGGCAAAGTAGTCTGAAAAAATCTGTACGCCAGTAAGTTCGGCCATCCCAGTATCGCGAAGTGCCACAGGTAAATTGAGTATGAGTACATTCCGACGTACGCAAGACCGTCGCCAATTGGTCTTAGCCACTTGCTCGGGCCCAGCGGCAGCACCCCTCGAACGTGGACACTCAACAATAAAATTCCGCCAAAACCGAGATAGAGCATCGTGTATCCCAGAACACTAAATGCCTTGCTGTCACGCGGCACAAAATATCCTGGCAACAGTAATCCGATAGAAGCCACCGCGATGGCGATGCGGCGAAACGTCGAGCCCAAAGCTCGCTCCAACCTATTCCTGTGATAGTTGTACAAGTACCCCAGAAGAACCCCAAAAAAAAGGCTGTCGATTCGCGCGTGTGTGCCCTGGTACGCAAGATGGAAATTAGGATTCTGCGGCAGGACAACCAGCGCGAGACGCACAAATATACAGGCAAACCCGATAGCGGCCGCGCACCATCCAATGCACCAAAACGGATCACGACGATTGCGCGATAGGCGCGTCAGCGCCAGTAAGAATAAAGGCAGGAGAATGTAGAAGTGCTCTTCCACCGCCAGCGACCAGGTGTGTATCCATACTCCGGGGAAATAATTCTGAATGAAAAATAGTTCGCGAAGGTACGCCTGCGGGGAGGCCGTCGGTGCATCATGGTTAAGTTGTGATACCCCCCAGGTGACCGCCAAAAAAAGCCAGAAACTTGGGTAAATCTTCAAACCCCGTCGGATGAAAAAGCGTCTTACGTCGATTGTCTGGCGTTTTTGATATTCCCGGAACAGCAAACCGGAAATAAGAAAACCGCTAAGAACGAAGAAAAGGTCCACTCCCATCCATCCAGCTTTGGAAAAGACTGGTATTCGA
>Ga0210403_10003737_pt1 | contig 13286 bp, 8 predicted proteins | sample IncBWC19MmetaG_FD_150863 | JGI IMG/M metagenome (GOLD analysis project Ga0210403, IMG submission 150863) | Forest soil microbial communities from Barre Woods Harvard Forest LTER site, Petersham, Massachusetts, United States - Inc-BW-C-19-M | ecosystem: Environmental > Terrestrial > Soil >... | reverse complement strand
CCCCATGCAAATCCAAAAACGATTAGAACATAAAAAACGGGGAGCCTGTGAGGGCTCCCCGTCGGTTTGGGGTGTTATGTCTGTTTTTTGCTTAGAAAATGAATTTAATGCCGAATTGCAGTTGGCGCATGCCAATCGGAGCACCTGGTGCGGAATCGGCCTCGATGTCCGTGATCTGACCCGCGCTGGGTGCGCCAAAGCAATCGATGCACTGGTTACCGGGCAAGGCCAGCACAGGATGGTTGAACAAGTTGTACGCGTCAAAGCGGAACTGCGCCTTGTAGCGCTCCGTGATGTTGAAGTTCTTCGTCAACGCCATATCGTCGTAGAAGGCATGCGGGCCTCGATAAGAGTCAAACCGGAGATTCCCGATTTGGCCGCAAGCAGGGAGAGCGAACGGGCCGGATGTCGGTCGAGCCAGCGAGCAAGAATTCGTTCCAATCTGACCCGGCGTAAGGTTATAGCTAAGCGGCGCCGTGGGGGTGAAATAATACAACCCACATGGCCCGTTTGAGCTGCAACCCGAAGTGACCTCATGAGGGCCAACGCTCAGTTGTTGCCCGTTAAGGACGTTTGGACGGCACGGTCCGGCGTCGGTTACCTCGCCGCACTCCGAAATGCTTGGCGTCCACGGAAGACCAGTGCCATAGGTCGTCGTGTTGGAGACCTGCCAACCGCCCACGATCAAATCCATAGCGCGACCGGAGTCGCCCAGGAACTTCTTACCTCTCCCGACCGGCAACTCATAAATCGCATTGACGACAGCAACTTGGTTGCGATTGAACGGGTTTGGACCGTAGGCGACGGCGTGATCGACGGAATAATAAGTAGAGTCGTAGGCGTACGCGTGAGAGTAAGTGTAGTGCGCCAGGAACTGCAAGCCCCAGCCAATGCGTTTCTCTAGTTTGATCTGGAGAGCCTCGTAGGTATCGTTGGCGTCGTTGCCGAAATAGTTGTTAACGTCCCCCGAGCAACATGGCGGCGTCGGAAGCACTGCGCCGGTAGGCGTGGTGAACGTGGACCCTGGATAAGTGAATGCGGGGTTACCGTTCAAGAAGAATTTGCGACGCTCGTTTGCGGGCAACAACGCATTAAATCCTCCCAGGACCGCCACCACGTCACCAGCTGGGCAAGTAGCTGGAGGCGTTACGGTCACCGAGCAGCCTGCGGTTACCATGTTGGTGCCTGGGCCAACCGCAATTTCGTTGACGTTGTACGATGGCCCCGTGCCGGCGAAGACGTGAGTTCCCTTGTTGCCGACGTAACTCACGGTAAGATTCAGAGTCGGAGTAAGCTGCCGCTGAACCGTGGCGTTCCACTCGTCTATCGTGGGAAGGCGCTGAATCGTTGGACGGATATAGGGGTTCGAGGTGCCATCAGGACCAAACAACGGTAGCGTGCCGGCTGGGGTACCCGCGCCAATATCAGCCAGAACAGCCGCGAAAGGATACGTCGGTGGCCCCTGACTCAGGGTGAAAACCGCACTGCGAGTATTTGTAGCCGCCGGGTTTAAATTATTGTCTTGGATCTGTTGGTTTGCAAGGACCGGCAAGTTTTGCGTAACGGCGTGGCCAAAGTTTGAACCGAACACACCGAGGTCAAAACTGCGGCCGTAGCCCAAGCGAAGAACGGTTTTCGCATCCAACTGATAAGCAAGGCTAACGCGGGGAGCGAACGCTTTGAGAGTGTTTCGGACGTTGCCGCTATCGGAAACGTTGCCGTTGCCGGCGATCAGCAAAGTGCCATTATTCAAATCTGCGAAACCGGCGTTATCCTTCGCGGTGACGGCCTCTGGAAAGTAAATTTCCCAGCGGAGGCCAGCGGTTAGCGTAAGTCTCGGAGTCATGCGCCAGGTGTCCTGGCCATAATAGAACGTGCGCCACTGATGACCGACCGCTTGGACGTTGGGTGGGCTCACGAAGCGCTGGAACTGGGTGACATCACCGAGAAGAAAAGTGGCCAATGACAGCCCAAAGGCTGATCCGTTGCCTGTGTCGCCCTGATCGAAGGTTAAGAGCCCGGTGCGGCTGTTGTCACTCGGTATTCGGAGATTCGTTGCATAGCGGATGTCTGCGCCGAACTTGAAGGTGTGATTGCCTCGAATACGCGTCCAGTTGTTTACAAATTGGATTTGACGTTCGCGTTCAGTCAAGGGGCAGTTGCATCGGCCGATGTTCAGGCCATCCCCGAAGTTGGAGGGGCTGCCGTTTCCATTGAAAAGGAATCCCGAAAGACCGCCAGTGTCCGGCGTGCCGAGGTTTAGGCCAGGAAAACCGAAACCGGTCATCGGCGTCTGATTGGCATCCGAGTAATGAGTTATCGGATTATACTGGAACCAGCCGACGCGGAAGTCGGTAAGCCAGTTCGAGCCAAAGCTTTTCGTGAAACCACTGGCCAAGCTGTAGTTGTGAATGTCGGAACTGCCATTCAAACCGCCTGGCCCAAACCCCGTGCCACCAAGGGCACCCAAGCCGCCCAGGCCGGACAAGCTGAAGTAGTCAAGGCTAAAGCGCCCGAAAACCTGGAAGTTGTGAGGAGCGCTGTAATCAATACGCGTATCGAACGAGTATTGATTGAAGGGGCCAGAGCCCGTTGACACGAAATTGTTCGTAACACCACCTGATGTGGGAGTCGGAAATTCTTCAAGTACCTTGCCGATATTCGGGTTCCTCGCCTGGAGCACGCTTACGGGTATCAAGTTACCCGTGAAAGCAGTGCGGCCCGTACCATCCAAAGGGTTCCCTGTGTGCGGATCATAGATCTGGCCGGCCGGAGCTCCGTTTACAGTGCCGAAGGCATTCAGATACTGGCTCAAATCGCACATGCCGCCAGGGTTCTTGGAGGGATCGCAAGTCTGTAGAACTGTCGCCGTCGGAATTGTGTAAAGGTTCGTGATACCCTGAATCTGCTTAGTACCTTGATAGTCTCCAAAAAAGAAGAGTTTGTCCTTAATGATGGGGCCGCCGACGGAACCGCCAAACTGTTTCCAAGTCGCGGCGGCAAGTGGAACGCCGGGCTTGTTGGTGAATGGGTCACGGGCTTGCTGGTCGCTGTTCCGATAGTAGTAGAAGCCGGTGCCGTGGAAGTCGTTTGAGCCGGACTTGATTTGCACTCCAATCGTGCCAGCGGTGGCCTTGCCCGATTCCGCGTCGAAATCCTGAAGCGCGATCTTCGCTTCCGCGATGGCGTCCAAGTTCGGGTTCACAACGATAATGCCAAGGATAGGGTCCTGGTTATCGGTACCGTCGAGCTCAAAGTTCGTGCCCGAGAAATGCTGTCCATTGACTTGGATCTGACCGCCGCCCTGCGGATTTTCAGTGGCCGCGTGGTTGAACCCAGGTAACTTCTGAGTGCCAGGTGAAAGCAATTCGAAGCTCGTGAAGTTCCGGTCGAGGACCGGCAGATCTTCGACGTACTTCTGGCTGAACTGGACGTCCACGTCGGCGCGATCCGTCTGCAGTTGAGGGATGTCGCTCGTGACTTCGACAGTTTGCGTTACTGCCCCGACTACGAGTTGCGCATCCACGGTCGCAGCAGTGTCCGCATTTAGGATTACGCTGGGTATTAGAGTTGCCTGGAAGCCTGTGGCCGTAACTTGCACTTTGTACGTATCTGGAATTAAGTGAGTAACCGAGTAGTTCCCGCTCTCATTCGTGGTCGCATCATAGGTAAAGCTTTTGGTGGTCGAAGTAACCGTCACTTTCGCTCCGACCACTGCATTACCCTGTGGATCCGTCACCGTTCCAATGATGCTTCCAAATACCGCCTGGCCAGACGCCGCAGGCGTATGCAACAGGATTGCGCAAAACAGAAACGCCAAACCTAGAACTGCCAGTCGCTTTACCATCCCACCCCTCCTAGCAATCGGTTCCCGAGTCATGACACAGCACTTCAACTCCAATCGTCGAACGACTTGTTGGCATCAACTACGCGAAAGACAGCCTCGCCAAGCTGCTCGTGCACTTACGATTTGGTTGAATGTTACTTACTAAGGAAGGCTGAACCGAAACTCGCAGAGAACGAGCCAAGCTCAGCCGCAAAAGGCACCCCCGCAATGCAACTTAAAGCGCCCTCGACTTGCGCTTCGCACTTAAGCACCTGGCCCCTGAGAGGCCACCGCGATTCCGCCCCAAACGCCAGTTACGCGTCGGCACCAATGCACAGGCGGATAATGCTGCAATATTGATGCGTACTATTCGTTTTTTGGCGGGCTGTTGGAAGTCTCAATGCGTCTGATACGGTTACACTGGATAACTGTCCGTCTTGCAGTAAGTTGCGTGACTTGTTACACTCCTGTTACTTCGACGTATCAAGGACCTGTGTGACCGAACGGGAGCAACTCCTCGAGCAAATTAACCGGCTCGTCAGCAGCCATGCCTTGCATGGCTCGGAGTCCCTGTGCAAGTTGCTCCGCTACTTGGCAAAGCATGCCGTGGATCATCCTGGCGCTCCCATTAAAGAATTCCAAATCGCCACGGAGGTCTTTGGCCGCTCCGCCGAATTCGATCCTCAACTCGATTCCATGGTCCGCGTGCAAGCGGGACGCCTTCGTTCCAAAATCGCCGAGTATTACAGCTCCGACGGATTAGAGGATCCCCTGGTGGTGGAACTCCCCAAGGGCACCTATGTCCTTTCTTTCCATCCTCGAAATAATATCCACGCAAAATCGGCCCCGGCCGCGGGAATCGCCGCAGTCTCCAAAGAATCACAGGAGAAGAGTCCCGAGCGCCGATGGGGCACGGAAGTCATCGCCCTCTCCATTTTTCTGGCAGCCGCGATCCTGGTGATCGTGTGGTTGATGGCCACGCGAAATGCTGGTCCGGTAGGACTCGCCAGCGAAAGCGAGCCGGTACCTGCCGCGTTCCGCGTGTTCTGGAAGGGCTTTACGTCCGGACCGGAAGAGCCCTGGGTGGTATTTAGCAACGCAGCTTTTATCGGGCGCCCCGAGACCGGCATGCGTTACCGCGATGCGGCGCGTGACGCGGGGGCACCGATTCTCGACCACTACACTGGTGTAGGCGAGGTGCTGGCAGTCCACGAACTCGATCGCGTGTTCGGCCTTCTCCACCGCCGCATCCGCGTCAAGCGAGGCAGCCTATTCTCGCTCGACGACGCCAAGAATAACAATTTGATTTTCATCGGTTCGCCTGTCGAAAACCTTTCGCTGTTGGAGATTCCTGGCACTCAGGAGTTCTTTTTCGAACAGTTAACCTCCGGTCCTCGGAGAGGCGACCATGCCATCATCAACAAGCATCCGCAACCCGACGAAGGCAAGGAGTTCTTCGCCACTCCTTCTGGTTTACCCCTCACCGAAGACTACGCCCTCCTCGGCCTTGTAAAGGGTATAAATCCGGGTCAATCCGTGTTAATCCTCGCGGGAAATACTACAATCGGCACGCAAGCTGCCGTCGAGTACGTCTGCAGGCAAAGCTCACTGGAAGAACTGCTCTTGCGCCTTTCTGTTTCGCCGGACGGCGAGCTCAAACCCTTTGAAGCTGTGATTCGTGCAAAGGTCGCTCGCGGCGTGCCGGTGGAAACCGAATTAGTAGCCATCCGCAAAACTGCGTTCTAGGGTCAGGAAGGGATTCGCTGCCTCCTACTGGCTTGGCGTTTTGAAGCGCGAATCAAGTTCCGCGGCTTTCTGAAATTCTTTCGAGGCTTCTTCCTTAATTCCTTTTCTCTGCAGCGCCATTCCAAGCTGATAGTGAGCCGGCGCGTACGCGGGCAACGATTGGATTGCCGCTCGGAATTGCGAAATGGCGCCATCCAAGTCTCCTGCATTGAACAGCTTGCGGCCGGAGTTTGTCGCGATTGCGGCCGCCTGTTCATCCGATTTCTGTTTAAGCAGTTCCAGACCGGCGCGGCTCTCTGCCGCGGCTCCTTCTGCGTCGCCGAGCTGCCGCAGCACCGCTCCCAGATTCGTGTGCGCTCCCGCAAAATCCGGCTGCAAACGAATGGCTTCACGCAGCGCTTCGGCAGCCGGCTGTAAGTCCCCTTTCTGCTTCAACACAGAACCCAAGGTGTAATAGGCCTCCCCATAATCGGGTTTTGCACTGATCGCCAGGTGGAGTTCGTCGGCCGCCGCCGCTAACTCCCCCTGTTGCCACAAAGTCACACCCAATGTGTAGTGGGCATCGGCCAGCTTGGGGTCAAGCTCCCCCGCTTTTCTGAATTCCGCAATCGCCTCAGGCAAGCGGTCTTTCATCTTTAGCGCCAGACCCAAGTCATAATGGAAAGTCGCATCCCGCGGCGAAGCTTTCAATGCAGCCAGAAAGTGATCCATCGCAGCATCAAAATCCGTCTTCTGCAAATACGCCGCACCCAGATTCGCTTCATACCCGGCGTCGTTCGGCCTTAATTTCAGCGCTGACCCAAATTCTTTAATACTGTTCTCCGCATCGCCGGTCTGCAGTAAAGCCAGCCCAAGATCATTGTGCGCATCGGCTCTCTCCGGCCGCAGCTTCACAACTTGCCGGAAGGCGGTGAGCGCCTCTTCGGCGTTGCCGGAACGCTGCAGCAAAATCCCCAAGTGTTTCTGAAGGTCCGCATTGTTGGGATCAAGTTTTGCCGCGTATTGGAATTCCTGTAGTGCCGTGTCCGCTGCTCCCTTTGCTTCCAGCGTCTGCCCCAGATAGTCGTGCGCCACAGAATTATCCGGCTGCAAGGCTGTGGCCGCGCGCAATTCGGCTTCCGCGCCCTCGATGTCGTTTTGCTGCAAACGCAAGACGCCCAGGTGCAAATGGGCTTGTGCAAATTGCGGTTGCAGTTCTAACGCTTCAGAGAACTCGGCCGCTGCTTGCTGCATGCTCGATTGCTGGACCAAAACCGAGCCCAGGTCGTCATGCAGCTCCGGCCGGTTGGGTTCGATCTCGATGGCACTTTTCAATTCAGCTTCAGCTCCAGGCGTATCGCCGGAAAAAGAGAGCGCCCGCGCCAGAATGTGATGCGTCTCGGAATCCTTTGGGGCCAGCCGTACCGCTTCGCGCGATTCCCGAATCGCGCCTTGCGTGTCGCCCTTTTGCAGAAGCGCTCTGGAAAGATTCATGTGTGCCTGCGCGAAATCCGGCTTCCATCTCACCGCTGTCTTGAACTCCGCAATGGCGGCTTCGGTTTCGCCCTGCGCCAGGAGAACCCAGCCCAGCGAGTTGTGTGGCTCGGGACTGCGCGGAACCAACTGGACTGTTTTTTCAAATGCGGCTCGCGCAGCGGTCAAGTCCCGTCTCTGCAGCGCATCCATCCCTTGGCTGTAAATCGCGTTTGCCGATGCGGCATCACTGTCAGCCTTCGACTTCTCCGTCTGTGCGCAATTGCGTGCACAGATGAGCAAGAGTGCCCACGCAAAGGCGCTGGCTCTTATGCCCATCCCAAACCGGTGATGTAGTTTAATAAAGTTCACTTCAAATCTCGCTGAGTCCCGATCAAGGAAGCTCTGACTCTTCTGCACCTTGACCCTGCTCAACCCGCACCTTAGTATGCCAAGAGTTCATGATTTCCGGTCAGACCTATCATTCGCTCATGCGTTTCCCTGGTATTCCGATTTTCCTGACTCTACTCCTGCCCGTGTCCCTGCTCTTCAGCGCAAACCAAATCTCGAAGAGCGATCCCAAACCGCTTGCTCACTTTACGGACGTCGCCAAAAAAGCAGGACTTGCCGACTCCGTAGTCTTCGGCGGCGTGGACACTAAAAAATACATTATCGAAACCACGGGCACTGGTGTCGCTATCTTTGACTATGACAACGACGGCTGGCCCGACATCTTCATTGTCAACGGCACGAGTCTCGATGCTTCTCCGAGCGGGAAAGCTCCGACCAGCCATCTCTACCACAACAATCACGACGGCACATTCACAGACGTCACGCAAAAAGCCGGATTGACTCACACGGGCTGGGGACAAGGCGTTTGCGTCGGTGACTACGACAACGACGGCTGGCAAGATCTCTACGTCACCTACTACGGAAAAAACGTCCTTTATCATAACAATGGCGACGGGACATTTACTGATGTGAGCGACAAGGCGGGCGTCGCCGGCTCCGGCAAATCCTGGGGCAACGGCTGCGCCTTCGTCGATTATGACCGCGACGGCCACCTTGATCTCATGGTTGCGAATTACGTCGATTTCGATCTTGCAACCGCGCCCTCGCCCGGTGACCGCGCTTCTTGCATTTGGAAAGGCGTTCCCGTGATGTGCGGCCCGCAGGGTCTACCAGCAGCAAAAAACATCCTTTATCACAATCGCGGCGACGGCACTTTTGAAGACGTCTCCAAAAAATCCCATATTGATCAGGCGGACGGTCACTATTCCCTGAGTGTCTCCACGCTCGACTACGACGATGACGGCTGGCCCGACATTTTCGTGGCCTGCGACAGTACCGCCAGCATCCTTTACCACAACAATCGCGACGGCACCTTCACCGATGTCGCCATCACCGCCGGCGCCGCTTTCAACGAAGACGGCCGCGCGCAAGCCGGGATGGGCTCAACCATTGCCGATTTTAACGGCGACGGCAAGCTCGATATCTTCAAAACGAATTTCTCCGACGACACCGCGACCCTCTATCGCAACAACGGCAACGGCACGTTCGACGACGTCACCTATCCTGCCGGTCTCGGGCTCAACACGAAATACCTCGGCTGGGGCGCCATGTTCTTCGATTTCGATAACGATGGCTGGCCCGATATTCTGCTCGTCAACGGCCACGTCTACCCGGAAGTTGACAGCCAGCATCTCGGCAGCACGTTCCAGGAGCCGCGCATCCTTTACCACAACAATGGCAACGGCACCTTCACCGACATTTCCGCCGATGCCGGCCCGGGCATCACCACCGTAAATTCTTCGCGTGGACTCGCCATCGGCGATTTATGGAACGATGGCCACCTCTCCGCCGTGATCAGCAACATGAACGCTCCGCCCAGTCTCCTGGTCAACGACGTCCGCAACGCAAATCACTGGATTGCCTTTCGTCTCATCGGCACCTCCTATGCGGCCGCATCGCAAACACTTCGCACGAATCGCGAGGCCATCGGCGCTCGCATTACGATGAAAGCCGGTCCGCGCCTCTTCGTCGACGAAGTCCGCAGCGGCTCCAGCTACGATTCGAATAGCGACATGCGTGTCCACTTCGGCCTTGGCTCCGCCACCAAGCTGGGTTCCGTGCAAATCCGCTGGCCCAGCGGCCTCGTCGAATCCTTCGACAATCTCGCGATCGACAAGATTCATTCCCTTAAAGAAGGCAGCGGCACCGCGCCCAAGCCTAAACCCCAAAAGTAGCTCGCCGCTTTTCACTGTGCGTAATAGAATTCCTCGTTCGCCCGGCAACGCGATGAAAGCAAAACCCAAGCCTAAACAAAAAGCCATGCCTCAGCCTAAGGTGGTTAGAAGATCGTTCGAAGCCACGCTCGAACGCCTCAGCTCGAACCTCGGCTGGGTGATTGTCTGGGTTCCGTTTAACGTGCACAAAGTCTGGGGATCGCGCGGGCGCTTCCGCGTGAGGGGCGAAATCAACGGTTTCCCCTTTCGAACGTCGCTCTTCCCTACTCGCAAAGGGGAACACTTTCTCCTGGTAAATAAAAAGATGCAGGCTGGAGGAAATGCGTCCGAAGGCGTGACGGCGGAATTTTTTCTCGAGCCCGACGTCGAGGAGCGCGTTGTCTCCACCCCCGCCGAACTCAAGCGCATTCTCGCGGAAGATCGTGCGTTCCGCAGATGGTTTGATACGCTGAACTATTCCATCCGCAAGTGGCTCTCCGATTGGGTCGAGCAACCCAAGAGTGCCGCCTCACGCGTCCGCCGCGCCGAGCAAGTCGCCGAACAACTTTTCTCTACGATGGAGGCCGAGCGCGAACTGCCACCCGCATTAAAGATGGCTTTCACCCGCGATCCGCGCGCCCTCGAAGGCTGGAACCTCATGTCGCCGTCGCATCGCCGCGGGCAATTGATCGCCATCTTCTATTACCGCTCGCCGGAAGCTCGCGCCCGCCGCCTTGAAAAAGTTGTCGCAGAAGCCATCGCCCTCGCCGAGAAAAAATCCAGCAGATGAATTGCAAACGCCGGCCCCTGCTTCCAGAACATTTATTTCAAAACATCCGCCCCCGCTTTCGCGCACTGTCCGTCTTGCGGGCTAGTGCCGCCAGACACTCCGATCGCGCCCACAATCTTTCCGTCCATCACAAGCGGGATTCCGCCCTCCGAAGCCACAACTCCCTTCAAGGTCAACACTCTCAGTCCATCTCCCCCAGCCGCCACGGTATCCTGGAACGCTTTCGTCGGCCGCTTGAACATCGCCGCGCACTGCGCCTTCTCAATCGAAACACCCGCGCTGGCCAATTGCGTATTGTCCATCTTCTCGTAGTAGACGAGATTCCCTCCCGTATCTACAACCGCCACCGCCATGTTCCAGTGATTTTTCTCCGCCTCCGCGATCGCCGGCGCCGCGGCTTTCCGCGCATTCTCCAGGCTAACTGCCGCGCCATACGGATTCGGCATCTGCGCTCGCGCGATCGCCAGTCCGCATAGCAAAATCACCGCAACGACAACCGTCTTCACCACAGTTTTCAGCGACATTCTCTCCCCCTCCGCTCTCTCACAACGCAAAATCGCTCTCTTCTTACCCGCATCTTCACCTCATTGCAATCACAAACTCCTGTTTCATTCCTCGCGCTCGATCGACACGTAAATCGGTCCCGCACCAAACATGCTCACCAGAAACCACGTAAAACGCCCCGCTTTGCTCTTTGTTTGAAACTTCAAGTGGTCTCCCTCCGCGACATCGAGCTCGACCGTCTTCCAGTTCCAGGTATTGTCCACGCGCAAACTGTGATGCCCCGCCTTCACAGGCACCGAAATTGTGTCCCCATAAAAAAGCTCCCCAACATTTTCCCCGTCCACCTTCACGATAATTTGCCGCTGTTGCACGTCGTCCGGCGCTTTCCGCCGAATCGTAATCGTCCCTTGCGCTTCTGTGGGTGCTGCCTTCACTCGGGTTCCTTCCACCAGCAGCCCTAGATGCTACCCCTCGACACGCCACGCCAACAACCCTTCTAAATTTTCCAGCTTCCTCTTCACTTTCCGCGGACCTTTGCTACAATCCCATTTATGAACCGACGCACATTGCTCCAATCGCTCCCTGCTGCGGCCCTTATACCGGCAGCAACACTTGCCGACGCTGCGCCGCAATCCTCCACCACCGTTTACGAACTCCGCGTCTACCACACCTTCGAAGGCAAGCTCGACGACTTGCTCCGCCGCTTCCGCGAACACACTACAAAACTCTTCGAAAAACACGGCATCAAAAACATCGCGTATTGGATTCCCACCGAAGATCCGCTCAAAGGCAAAACCCTTATCTACATCATCGCCCACCCAAGCCGCGAAGCCGCCACCGCCAACTGGAAAGCCTTCGGCGACGATCCCGAATGGAAACAGGTCCAAAGCGCATCCGAAGCCAACGGCAAAATCGTCGAAAAGGTCGACTCCACCTTCATGACGCTAACCGACTTCTCGCCGCCTCTGCGCTGAGCCCAAATCCTCGCTGGCCCTGAGTCGGCGCTACTCCACAAGTTGTCATCCCGAGCGAAGCGAGGGATCTGCTTTTTCTTCTCTGTGCCCTCTGCGCTCTCCGCGTCCTCTGTGTAAAATTCTTTTCCTTATTTCGTAATCTTCGCAATGAACACCGAATAAGGCTCCATCGGCAAGAACGCCATCGACCCCTTCACCTGCTTGTGAAAGCTCGTCAACAGAACTTCCATCTTCGGCTCCCGGAACCCTGTCTCGGAAAGCTCAAACGGCACCCTCTGTTCCGCCGCCGACATGTTCAGAATCACCAGAATCGCTTCGCCCTTGTATCGCCGAAGATATGTCAGGACATTCGGGAGATTTTCATTGATCGAAACATAGTCCCCATCCAACAGCGCCGGCTCCGTGTGCCGCAACGCAAGAACCTTCCGGTAAAAACTGAGCACGGAGTCGGGATCCTTCATCTCATCCGCCACGTTGTGTGTCTGCGCGCTGGCCGGCACCGGCAGCCACGGCTTCGCCACGCTGAATCCCGCGTTTGCTCCTTCGCTCCATTGCATCGGCGTCCGCTCTCCATCGCGGCCCTTCTCAAGGGGCCAGCCAAGCCTCCCGATCGGGTCCTGCACATCTTCTTTCCTCTTCGGATCGTTGTTCTCCATCCCAATCTCTTCGCCGTAGTACATGATCGCCGACCCGCGCAGCGTCAAATACAGCGCCGCCATCATCTTTGCGATGTCATCGTTGTGGATCCCATCCGCATACCGCGTATACGACCGCGTAATGTCGTGATTCGTGATCACATAAACCGGCCAGTGCCCCGCCGCATTTACCGCCGCAATATGCTTTCGATATTCATCCGCCGATAGCCCTTTGAATCCCGTCATCATTAAATCCATCGGCATCTGCAATTCGTCGTTTTTCGCTCCGTAATAATCTTTCAGCTGATCCACATTGCTGGTCCAAGTCTCTCCAATCAGCACCGATCCGTATTCATCCGCCACCGTCCGCAATTTCTTCATCGCGTCGTGAACTTCCGGTAACTTTTTGTTGTGGATCTCGTCCATGTTCGGACGCCCAAATTTGTCCGTCCCCGGCAACACCGGATTGTCGGTCAAATTCGGATCTTCATAAAGCGTATCCACCGCATCCAAACGGAATCCCGCCACGCCGCGCTTGTACCAGAACCGCGTCACATCCAGCATCGCCTTTTCCACCGCGGGATTCCGCCAGTTCAAGTCCGGCTGCTCCGGATAAAAATAGTGGTAGTAGTATTGATTTGTCTTCGGATCAAACTTCCAAGCCGATAGCCCAAACGTCGAAAGCCAATTATTTGGCGGACGATCTGGCCCCTTCCCATCGCGCCAGATGTACCAATCGCGGTGCTCCGAAGTCTTCGACGACTCCGAATCAATAAACCATTTGTGCTTGTCCGAAGTGTGATTCACCACAAAATCCAGAATCACGCGAATGTCCCGCTTCTTCCCTTCGGCCACCAGCTTGTCAAAATCTGCCATCGTCCCGTACATCGGATCAATTGCCTCATAATCCGAAACGTCATACCCAAAATCCACCTGCGGCGAAGGAAAACACGGCGTAATCCAGATCGCATTCACTCCCAGCTCTTTCAAGTAATCCAGCTTCGAGGTAATCCCCTTCAAATCGCCCACGCCATCATTGTTGCTGTCCGCAAAACTCCGCGGATAAATCTCATAAAACACCGCATGCTGCCACCACGCATGCCCCTCCGCATCCACCGGCTTTGTCTGCGCCTC
>Ga0210403_10003736_pt1 | contig 13288 bp, 15 predicted proteins | sample IncBWC19MmetaG_FD_150863 | JGI IMG/M metagenome (GOLD analysis project Ga0210403, IMG submission 150863) | Forest soil microbial communities from Barre Woods Harvard Forest LTER site, Petersham, Massachusetts, United States - Inc-BW-C-19-M | ecosystem: Environmental > Terrestrial > Soil >... | reverse complement strand
CTTTTGCGGGCTGCCAGTTGCGCCTTGAAGGTGAGAGGCTGTCCGCCGCGGCTCACGCCAATCGAAATCTGACGCCCCGCTGGGATTTCATGAATCATGCGGCGTAGTTGCTCCACGCTTTCAACCGCAGTACCGTTGACGCTGAGGATGACATCGTGTTCCTTGAGACCGGCCTTTCCGGCGGGGGCATCCTGATCCACCATGGTTACTTCGACACCTTTTTCCTCTTTCAATTGAAGGGTGGCAAGACGATCAGGTGTAATGTCGCGGGTGTCCACGCCCAGATAAGACTCGCTGCTGCTTCCGCCCTCACTAGAGAATCCAACTGCTTCGTCGGTTGTTGCCCAAAGAGAAAGAGAACTGAACTCTCCGGCAAACATGGCGAGCGCCAGAGCTGGCAAAATGAACGATCTGAGAAACGTTACGTTCCGCATACGAGTTCCCTCTCGACTTAGTAAATGACTTTCTAGTGATCGGCACGCCGAAGCACTATGTTGCCCGAGCTAGTTCTTATCTTCAATACTGGACCGCCGCCATTCAACGCTCCCGCAGCACTGACACTCTTCGGCCCCCATTCTCCCCCTTCAGTCGAAACTCGAATCTCTGGAAAATCCGACCGTATGGTGTGACCGTTAGAGACATCGATCGAAGCCTGGACCGAGATGTTCATGCTTGGTGACAGATAAACAGTGATGTCACCCACAGCGGTTTGCAACACCGAATCGGACCGCACGCCGTTGGAGGAAGTGAATTTCGCGATGATTCCGCCTGATCCAGTTTCAGCGTGGGCGGAAGGCACCCCCCCTAATTCAATGCTGCCGCTGCCGGTCTCGGCTCTAACCACGCCCTTCGCCGAGGCTAGACGGATGCTGCCACCTCCAGTTTCGATCTCAACCGGCCCCCCCAGGTCCCCAAGATCGATGCTGCCTCCGCCCGTGGTTGCTTTGACATTCCCGTCGCAGCGTTGCACCTGAATGTTACCGCCTCCGGTTTCAAGTACCGCGCCCTGCAGGCCAGAGACAATAACAACGCTGCCTCCGCCGGTCTCAGCACTAATCTTTCCCTTCGCCGAAGCCACGCGAATGCTTCCACCGCCAGTTTGCAGCTTAACGTCGCCGCCGACATTGCCGACATCGATGTTGCCGCCCCCTGTCTCCGCATTGACGGCTCCGCCTAAATCATCAAGGCGAATGCTCCCACCGCCGCTCTCGGTGTCCAAGCGTCCGCTGAAACCAGATGCGACCACATTGCCGCCTTGGGTCTCAACTTTTGCCGAATCGAAATCGCGCGGGACTTTAATAACGAATTCACCGGAAAATTTGTGGGAATCCGTTCCGTGACACTCACCGACGACCCAGGCTGTGTCTCCCTTCATGGAAGCGCTGATCTTGTATAAGTCAAATTGTCTGCGGGCCTCTTCTTCTGACGAGGTATGGGCGCGGTTGCGAATCGAATAACTGATGCCCTGCTGCTGCGAGCCACCTTCTATTCGCACGGAGCCAATGTCCACTCTGACGCGCAGGTTCCGCGCCGCGGGCAGCGTGCCATTAATTTCGCGGATCCAACCCCCACCTTCGCGATAGATCTTCGTTTCCTGAGCGCTGAGTAGCGGCGACAATGCCACGAGTACTGCAGCGATCGTTGAGAGTCTCTTTAGCATTTAAGTGTTTCCCTTCAATTCTTCTCCCTCTTCAATCGATCTTTCTTAGTCAATCTCTGGCAGTTGAGCGAGCAACGTGCGCGCCTGCGAACGGATATATGGACTGTGGTCGCTGGCCGCCAGCTTTTGCAAAACAATGCGTACGCTGCTATCCACTCGCACCGGTTCGATTAAGCGAAATGCTTCTGTTCGAACGCCAGGATTCGAATCCGACATCAACGCTTCGAGCACAGCATCGCGAACCCGCATGTCATCTTTCACGAATGGCCCTAGTCCGTCCAACGCTTTGAGCCGCACCCCTGGGTTGGAGTCATAGCGCAAGGCATACATCAGCGCTTCCCGGACATGAACATCGCTGGGCTGCTGAGTGAGCAAGTCTACGGAATCCAATCGCACGCCGGAGTTGTAATTGTTGCGCGCCGCGAAGAGCAGCAACTGCTGAATGCGCTGGTCATTGAGCGAACCCTGCATTTGCTGCGTGGAAACCGTATCGTACTGAATGCTGACTTGATTGCTGCCCGGTTGTTGCGTGACGGAACGAATGCCGCTAATGGAAGACTCGACGGGCTGCTGCTGGGTTGAGGTAACTGCTGCGCTAGGAAAACTGCCGCCATTGCCGCCTACAATCTTGTACGTTGCTCCAATCCCACCGGCAAACCCGGCGATCAGAAGCATAGCTGCAAGGGCTGGCGAAAACCGCATCTGCTGAAGCCACGCCGCGGGATCAACCATCAGGCGCCGCCAGAATCCGTTCTGTTCCGCAGTCTCGAGCGCTTCCTGGAGCCTCATGCGGGACGCGGCCAGCAAGTTGGGCGAGGGATCATCCATGACTGGTTCCACGATCGAAGCGCGAAACTGACGTGTGCCCTCCAATTCAACCGCGCAATTCTTGCATCGCATAACGTGCTGCTCTAATTCGTAGCGAGCATCGTCCGGCAATTCGTCGTAAACGAAGAGCACAATATTTTGTTTGACCCATTCACATTTCATGATTCGATTTCCTCATTCTCACAACCGCATTCATCGCATATCCTCCAGCGCCCCACGCAATTTCTGGGTTGCGCGGAACAGCGTGTTCTTAGCTGTGTCTTCGGTTGTGTTCAACACTTCCCCTACCGTCCTCAATTTCAAGCCATGGTAATGCTTCAATTCAAAAACCATCCGTTCTCGCGGAGTAAGTTTGTCCAGGGCGCGATTGATGCGTCCGGCGAGTTCCCGCCGCATCAGGTCACGTTCGGGATCCGCGCCAGACCGCCCGTCCGGAACTCGATCGAGAACGTCATACTGCTCGCCGCTCGAATCGGTCGCAACCGGAGCATCTTCCTTGCGAACCTGCCTTTTGCGGAGATGATCCAGGCAGAGGTTAGTCACAATCCGATAGATCCAGGTGTAGAAAGAGCACTCGAAGCGGAAGTTACCCACACTCTTGTAGGCCTTAAGAAAGGCCTCCTGGTAAATATCCTGGGCTTCGTGTTCCGATCCCGTAAGGTGTATTGCCAGACGTAGCACAGCCTGATCGTAGTGCCGCACCAGTTCCTCGAAGGCAGCGCGATTGCCGCGCTGTGCTTCGCGGACCAGTAAAGTATCGTCGATACGGCCTAGACTCTGTCCAGCCATTTGGCCCCGAGCTTGAGGGTCCCACGTGCTGTTGTTTCGCTTGGTCTGGTCGGTTCGCTCCTGATTGGAGCTCTTGCCAACCGCAAATCGTATTGCCCACGCATCGGCCGGCATAAATTGTCCTGATCCTCGCCTATGTTTCTCCGTTTTAACCGGGCGCCATAGCCGTTCTTCCCGGTCGGAGTGATAGACGCGCCAGTAGCAGGAGCGTGAGCAGAAATTATAGGAGAATGGCAGGATTCGTGCTGGGTCAAGGGCGGAGTTAGAGGGCTGGCCAGCAATGACTTATACCCGGGACGGTTTCGGAGCCGTCCCGGGTGTAACGTGTTATTCCACAGCTTCTTTCTCGATAACAACCTTCAGATGCGCGGTCACGTCTTTGTGCAGTTTGATAGGGACAGTGAATTCGCCGACCGTCTTTAAAGGCTCATGGAGCTGGATCTTTCGGCGATCCAACTCGAAGCCCTTCTTTGCCAGTGCGTCGGCGATGTCACCCGACGTGACTGACCCGAATAGCTGGTCATGCTCGCCCGAGCGACGTTCGAAAGACACCGAAACGCCATCGAGTTGTTTGGCTAAGGCCTCCGCGCTCGACTTTTCCTTGGCAGTTCGGCGGACGGTTGCCGCCTTCATTTGTTCGATGACGGCTTTGTTGCCTTTGGAGGCTTCAATCGCCAGCTTGCGGGGCAGCAAGTAATTGCGTCCAAAACCTTCGGCGACTTTGACGACGTCCCCGCGCGAACCTAGTTTTGCGACATCTTCTTTGAGAATGACTTCCATGATGACTCCAATTTAGAGAATTCGGTGATCAGTGATTCGGCCGCAGACCGTGAGACCTCGGTCGTCCCCCCGGGACTTGATCGTTTTTCGCTTTACCCAGCACTGAAGCGCTGGGCTAATCTCGTTCGCCCCTCCAGGGCTATTCGCTCAGCTTTCAGCTTGCTCCAGGATGGCTTAGAGCCAAAAGCTAACAGCCAAAAGCCGCCTTCTACCCTGCTCTTCCGGCAAAAGGTAGCAAAGCTATATTGCGCGCCTGCTTAATCGCCGCGGACAATCGCCGTTGATGTGGGGTGCAGACGCCGGTCAGGCGTCTCGGAACGATTTTGCCGCTTTCCGCCACGAATTGCGCAAGCAGTCGCACGTCCTTGTAATTGACCGCTTCTATCTTCTCGGTGCAGAACTTGCAAACTTTCTTGCGCCGGAAATACTTGCGGCCTGCTCCGCCTCCGCCTTCTCGCCCGCCGCCACCGGGCCGGGAAGGCGGACGCCGTTCTCCACGGTCAGGACGGTCCCCGCCAAAGGATCTCTCGCCGGCGGGTCGGTCAGTTGCTGGTCGTTCGCCGGTTGAACCGGCAGTTGCAGGTCTTGCTTCGTCAGCCATAATGCTCCTTAAAATTCGTCGTTGGTCGTTCGTCCTTGGTCGTTAGCCTATTTACTAAGGCCTGTCGCTGATACGGTGCCGGGTCAGGAGGTTTTGCCAGCGACCAACGACGCACGACCAACGATGGGTCCTACGCCGTAACTGCGGGCGCTTCCGGCGTGCTCTCTTCCGGCGCTACGGGCGCTGGCGGAGCCTTACGGCGCGCCTCTTTGATTGCTTTGATCTTATCCAGCCGCTTCTGTTCCTCATCAATGCGAACGGTTATAAATTTAATAACCGGCTCGGTGACTCGCAGACGCCGTTCCAGTTCGTGTACAAGTCCGCCGCTACCCTCCACGGTCAGCAGCATGTAGAGACCATCGTGAAACCGCCGCACCATGTAGGCCAATCGGCGCTTTCCCATCTTTTCCACGCTCTTCACTACTCCGCCGGAGGAAGTTACCGCGTGTTCCAAGGTAGAAATAAGTTTGTCCTGGTCTTCTTCCGCCATGTCAGGACGGACAATAAACATTAGTTCGTAAGTACGATTCATTTAGTCTTCTCCAAATCTTTTCTGTGCCATCACGAGCGAAGCCAAGGGCTCCCGCAATAGCTCTTGGGCTAGGGATGCTTCGACTACGAACAAGCTCCGCTATCGCGGACCTTGTTCTGCGCTCAGCATGACACTGGATCTTCAGGTTCCGGCTTACGGTTAAAGTAGTTCATCGCCGCAGCCTCGCCTTGCGAAAGAACCATTTTTACCGCCTCCAGCGTCCTGCCTACCATTTCATCTACTGTTTCCAGCTGCGCCTTCCGCATAGGTGACAGCAAATAACTCATTCCGTCTTCCACCATGCGATCCGGCGCAACTCCGAGGCGTATTCGCAGAAAGTCTTGCGTACCCAACGCGCCGATGATCGATTCCACGCCGTTGTGTCCAGCCGAGCTGCGACGCCGATGAATTCGGACGGTTCCCAGGGAAAAATCCAATTCATCATGAATCACAATCAAATCCGTTTCAGGGACAATCTCATTCTTCGCAATCAGTTCGCGAACCGAAAGCCCGCTGAGGTTCATGAAAGTTTCTGGCTTCGCCAGAAGAACCGTCTCGGAACCAATTTCTGCCCGTGCAGTCAACGCCCGGCACTGGCGATTCCTAACCTCGACGCCGCGTTCATTGGCCAGAGCATCAATTGCCAGGAAGCCGATGTTATGAGGCGTGAACTGGTATTCAATTCCCGGATTGCCAAGCCCCACGATCAGCTTCACGCCGTCTTAACCGTCCCCGATAACCAGCCCGTCGAGCTCGCTCGACTGGACCCTTCGGCTTCGCTCAGGGCAGGCTCTCGAGGGCGGCTGGCCCTACGTGAATCACAAAACCTATTTCTTTTCCTTCTTCTCCGGCTTCTCGGCGGCAGGTTCCGCGCCCTCTTCACCGGCCTCCTGCTTGCCCTTCTTGATGACTTCAGGCTCGGCGGCAGTACCAACTTCGGCAGCCACAGCTTCCGGCGTAGCCACAACTTCTTCCTTGACCGAGACGACGTGCGCCACCGGCTGATTTTCGTCCGTCAAAAACGTGAGCTTTTTATCATGGGGAAGATCCGAAACGCGCAGAACCTTTCCCATAACCAGTGCAGTGACATCGGCTTCAATCGAACTTGGAATATCGGATGGCAAGCATTCGATTTCAACTTCGCGCAAAATCTGCTCCAGGATTCCTCCCTGCTGCTTGACCCCTTCCGCTTCCCCTTTGAGCACAATGGGAACCTTGACTGTTAGGGTGCGATCCATCGCGATGCGCTTTAGATCGATATGCAGGAGGGCGCCTTTGATTGGCTCATATTGCCAATCGACGATCATGGCTTTGGAGCGTTCGCCGCCCTCGAGCGCGAGATCGAAGATGGTGTTATGCCCGGTCTGTGAATGAAGGATCCGCGCTACCTGGCGCGGGTCGAGGCTCAGCGACAGAGCATCCTTGCCGGCGCCGTAAAGGACTCCGGGTATTTTGCCGGCCTGGCGTACACGGCGTGCATCGTTTTTATTGCCCGCTTCCCGGGGTTGCGCTTCCAACAGATTATTTTCAGTAGCTGTTGCCATAAATTTTGATTCCTATTTAAACAAATAATTTACTTACAGATGTCTCTTCGTGAATCGACTGGATCGCGCGTCCGATTAGTCCAGCAACGGAACGAACCACAATTTTTGGTTCCTTCTTTGCCTCATCGGTGAGCGGGATCGTATCGGTGACTACGACTTCCTTTATGCACGATTGGGCAATGTTCTCGACCGCCGGTCCGGAAAGCACCGGATGCGAGCAGCACGCATATACAGCCGTGGCACCATTCTCCATAAGGGCCGCGGCGGTTTTAACCAGCGTGCCCGCAGTATCGATCAAATCGTCGATGACAAGGCAAGTGCGTCCTTGTACGTCTCCGATTACGTTCATGATCTCCGCGACATTCGCCTCGATGCGGCGCTTGTCGACGATGGCCAGGGCTGAGTCCATTTTCTTGGCGAAAAACCTTGCCCGCTCCACGCCACCAGCATCCGGCGAGACCACAGTCAGCTTTGGCAGATTGAGGCGTTTGAAGTAATCCACCAGCACCGGAGACGCGAACAACGGATCAACCGGAATATTGAAAAAGCCCTGTATCTGCGATGCATGCGGATCGATAATCAACGCCCGGTCCGCTCCCGCTGTGGTCAACAAGTCCGCCACCAGCTTTGCGGAAATCGGCGCACGCGGCTTATCCTTGCGATCCTGCCGCCCATAACCGTAATACGGAACTACCGCAGTAATGCGCTTTGCCGAAGCCCGTTTCAGTGCATCAATCATCAACAACAACTCCATCAAGTGCTCATCCACCGGCCGCGAGGTGGGTTGGATTACAAACACATCGGCGCCACGTACGTTCTCCTGAATCTGGACGTAGGCTTCTCCATCTTTGAACCGGGTAACCAGAGCCTGATTGCGAGTCAGTCCCAGAAACTCGCAGACGTCGTCGGCGAGCCGCTCATTGGCGGTGCCGCTGAAGATCTTGAACTTGTCGTCGACGCGGGCGCGCTGGGGCTTGCGCTCCGGCTTCTCGTCAGAGTTCGCGTGAGCCTTCTTTTCCGACGCTGTCGCAAGAGTGGCCATAAGGCGCTTCTGGCTCCGAGCTTCTGGCTTAGACCAAGGTCCGCTAACGATCCTAGCTAGTAGCCAGAAGCTAGAAGCGTTTTTTCTGGCTGGGCCGCTAGGATTCGAACCTAGACAAAGTGCTCCAAAGGCACTTGACCTACCATTAGTCGACGGCCCAGTAACTCAACCCTTAAGTTTCGAGTTTCCGGTTTCGAGAAAACAACTTGAGAGACCCTCAGTCTACTCGAAACTAGAAACCTGAAACCAGAAACTTCTTCCAGTACTGTGGCCGTGTCAGAGTGGTGGTCGCCACTGCCGGTGTACCCTTTTTTGTCAAAATCGCCGTCGCCCTTTTGGCCTGATTCCCAGACTTGAACAGCCCGTAAACTGCTGACCCAGAACCAGACAGTGAGGCATAAACCGCTCCGGCGTCCCTAAGCACACTTTTGATCTCGCGCAATTCGGGATATTTTGGGAAGACGACCTTTTCAAAGTCGTTTTCGATCCCGGTACGGACGAGGTCGAGAAGCGGGGTCTCGGCCCGGCCCCTGCCTTTACCCACAGGGACACCGGATAAATTACTCAGCCACGCAGAAAGCCCAAAGCTGAACTCACTCATTCTATCGGAGGGGGGCGATGCCGTCAATTTACTGCTCGTGTGGGGACGGGCACTCTTGCCCGTCCGGGCCGAGCGAAACTCGGCAGTGTTTTGTTTGGAAGGCTTTTCTTGCGACGCAAACTTCTCGCGGGCGAGGGCGCCCGCGCCACACAAGCTCTGATCCCAATCTTTAAACGCCTGCGGAGTCGACACACTTACTTCAGGCAATGCCACGACACACGCTACCGACGGCAAATCCACCAGCGGATAAACTTCCTCTCCGCGCCCAACTCCCAACACCGTCCCGCCGATTAAAAACAGCGGCGGGTCAGATCCAACTTCCGCCGCGATTCGCAACTTCTCCGCTCCTGGCAGGGCCTTCTTTAATGCCCGTTCCAGCGCCAAAAGACTAGCGACAGCATTGCCGGACGCTCCGCCCAATCCGCCCTGAACCGGCAAGCGCTTTTCGATTTCGACCACTACCCGCCCGCGCGCTTTGAGCACTTCCATCGCTCGCTCAATAATCCGATAACAGGTGTTTGACTGATCCTTCGGAACCCGAGGGTCTTCGCAACGAATGTCGATGCCCGTCCCGCGAACCACGTGAACGCGAATAACATCTTGCAAGGCGATGGTCTGATACGCGGTGCGAAGCTCGTGAAAGCCGTCAGGACGAAGCGAGCCGATGCACAGGCCGAGATTTATCTTCGCGAAAGAGCGAACCGTCACAGGCATGGGGGTTGATTGTAATTTCAACTACCAGTTTCCCACTGTAGATTGTTGAGACGCACTTTCAGGGACGGTCGGCTGATGTCTCGACCCAAGGCAATCCTACTCTTGCTGGCTCTCGCGATAGTAGTCAGTGGGATAACGTTTCTACTGCCGCGCACACCGCAGCCGTTGTCTTATCACAATTTCGCCGATCAACGCTCATGGCTGGGAATTCCCGACTTTGGCAACGTTGCTTCAAATCTTCCCTTAGCCGTCGTGGGCATCTGGGGACTCATTTTCCTCTTGCGACTCACACCAAGGGAATTGCAAGAGCACTTCGCGGACTCCCGCGAACGCTGGCCCTACATCCTTGTCTTCATCGGGGTGCTGCTCACGGCCTTTGGCTCGTCCTACTACCATCTGGCCCCAGACAACGCCCGCCTAGTTTGGGACCGTCTGCCTATGACCATCGTATTCATGTCCATGGTGGCTGCCGTGATTATGGAGCGGATCAGCGTGGTTGCTGCCTTTTTTATTGGCGGTCGGGGCGGGAAGTGTTCTGCTGTGGCATCTGAGCGAAGTGGACGGTCACGGCGACCTCCGCTTCTATGCTGCTGTTCAATTCTATTCGGCGGCGGTCTTACTTTTGACGCTGTTAGTGCCCGCGAAATATACGCGGACCTCAGATTTTGCGGTGATTGCCGCTTTTTATTTTCTGGCAAAGATACTGGAGACTGCCGATAGGCAAATTTTTGCAACCGGACACATTGTCAGCGGACACACTCTGAAACATCTAGTAGCTGCCAGTGGGGGATATTGGATTTTAAGAATGTTGCAAAAGCGACAACCTCAGCCTCTCCGCTTGTAGTGAATCGCGAACTCAAATCCTGGATTCGCTGGAAAAAGCTCTGCCACTTTTCTCAGCCGCTCCGCCATTTGCGCCGGAGCTAACAAGGTGTAGTCGCGCTCGCGCAGATCGTAGTAATCCACGTCAATGAACAGCGACAGCAGATAAATGGAAATCGCGTCCGAAAATGCGGCGGCGAAGTATTCGTTCTTATGCTTTTCCGCGTCAGGACCAGGCTCCATGGCCAGTTTCCGCAACTCGGAGGCATCCAGCGAAGTCTCACCCCGAACCTTGGATTCTGCCTGCTTCCAAACTAAATCCGCGAACTCCCGCGAAACTCCCGCCTTTTCGACTACGGCATGGCCTACGTTGATGTAGAACTCAAAGGCAACGGAAAACTTGTCGTCCATCAGGCGGGTGGAGATAAAGACGCAATGCGAATTCCCCAACTCAAGATTGCGATGGCACACGGCATTGTCGCTGAGCGCCACATCGTAGCGGTCGGCAATTACAGTTTCGTTACCTTGATTCACGGTGAGAGGCACAAAGTAATAGGCCGTACCTTGTAAGGCCGCCGCCAAAGAATCGGGCACGGCGGACACCATTTTTTCCAGATCGGTGGCCGCTACAGAGACTTCACCAGAAACCGCAAAGCAGATCCCATTCGCGGCTTGCGCAACGGGCGACTGGCGCACAACTTCAGAAGGGGATCGAGTAATAGCGGACGCAACTTGCGACATAGGCAGTATTCTAGCGTATGTCAGAGATGCTTATCACTGTTGCGCGGCGTAGGAGTGAGTGAGTTTGCTGAACTCAACCACTAAGGACACGAAGGTACACAAAGGAATTCCAATGAGACTAAACCTTCGGGAGACTTTGTGTTCTTTCACGGTTCATTGGTTTCGCTGTCCCATGTTCAAAGTGACCCAGCATTCGTGGGCAGAGCTAGGAAACCGGCAAGCCCCAACGGGGCGAAAGAATGTTGTACTTTAGATACAAATGCTGTCGACTGCTCAGAAACGCGTCCGCCGTCCCCGCTGGTTCTGGATCGTTCCACGCGTTCTGCTCGTGACCTTCATTCTTACGGCATTCTCCTTTGCCATCAGCCTATTTCTCGGAATCGTAGGAATCGTCATCGGTTCCCGCTTGCGTGGAGTTCATCCCAACATGGCGTTTGCCTACCGGCACATCGCTGCACCGGCGGCAGCCATTGCCGGATGTATCGTGCTGGTTTCAGCCGCGACGATGGAAATCCGCCACTACCGGCAAAACAGGGCGCTCGCCGCGATCGAAAGGACCGCAAATAGCGGCACGGTATGAGAGTTCCCAGAATCGCCATCCCGATGCCTCATTCGACGGACCTTGAGTACGCCGAACGTGCTATTCCACAATATGAACGCGCGATTGAGAGCGGAGGAGGGCTTCCTATCAGAATTCCTCTTGATCAGACTCCCGAGGAAGTCATGAAGCTGATCGAAAGCTGCGACGCGGTCGTGTTGCCCGGTAGCGGGGCCGATGTCGATCCGGCGAAGTATGATGCGCCTCGGCATCCCAAGACCGAAGTTGCCGATGCCAAGCGCGACACTGTCGATGAATTGCTTTTGCAGGACGCTTACAACATGCGAAAGCCGGTTCTCGGCATTTGCTACGGCCTTCAGATTCTGAATGTCTATCGGAGTGGGACTTTGCTTCAGCACATCCAGTCCCTGGTGAATCATGCGGCGGGGCGGAAGATTCCGATTGCACATTCGGTCGAAATAGAACGGGAATCGAGGCTTGCAGAGATTCTTCAGGGCATCAATTTGCCGGTGAATTCCAGCCATCATCAGGCTGCCGATTTAATCGGCGATGGCTTAAGAGTAGTAGCGCGATGTCCGCAGGATGGAATTGTCGAAGCTTTGGAGGGGACTTCCCCAGATCATTTTGTGCTGGCCGTGCAATGGCACCCAGAACGGTCGATGGAGGACGCCAATTCTCGCGCCCTATTTCGAGCACTGACGCAAGCCGCCCAGTCGAATTATTAGTAGATGGGGGTGCCCAGTTCCTCGCGTTTTTGCAAGGGGCGGGATGCCATTTTGGTCACGAGGGCGTGGGTCGCCTCGTCGGCATCTTTAGACTTAATTCTTGGTAGAGACGTAGCTTGCGGCGTCTTGTACTGCGTTGCTAAGCGGGTCGGCGACCCACTGCCATGCTCGCCGTCCGTTCTCGCGGACCACACTTCGCGCTTCCCCATACTCCACCAGGCGATTCAAAACTGTTGTAACCGAGGCCAGCGGGTCTTTGTGACGAAGCAAAACCGACGGAGTCCTTCGTCGAAGGTGTTCGCAAACTTCTCGCGCTCCGAGTGGAACTTCAGCTTCTATCAATACCATCCGGCACGCTTTGGTAAATCCTGGCTGGCGCGTCGAAGTTTTGCGATCTACTAGATCGAGCAAATCATCGCTGAGGATTTCGTCTCCGAAAATATTTGCCAATCCAACGATGGTCTGCTTGATGGTACCGATGCGCTTGATGATCTCGGCTCGCTGGCCGAGGAGATGCTTCAATTCTTCGTGCGCCGCGCTAAGAACTTCCTTTACGTGGCCATCCCCTGCTGCAAGTGATCGTTCTGTCCCGTTGATGTGAGGTGTTACATCCATAAGACTCCCCTGCCGTGAACTCTCAACGTGGTAAGCGGCCTTCATCTGCATACGCAAATACTCTTGGGTTAGTTCCCTCCGCGCGTTAGCTTGGCGTTCCGATTGGAAGGACCATGTTTAGCTTTGGACGTCGGAATGGGAAAAAGGTTAACGCCAACGTTTAGCTAAAGTTGATTCTCATGATGCACTAAAGTGTGGCCATTTTCCTTTTTCGGGGCACGAATTGGGCTTATTTACTGTCTTGACAGGGACGAATGTGGCTACAATAGGGACGTGAGATATTACACGACAAGGCCGATGAAGGGTGGCACGCTCTTCCTCTGCACTCTGTGCGATCATCGCGTGTCGACGCTGGAGTTCCAGCGCGAAAATGGCAACTGTCGCACTCAGGCTGCCACCTCGATCAACCTGCACGCACATTCGGTCCATCGCCAGCAAGTGCCAGCCTTGCCGGCCGATGCGTATCAGCGGGTCTGGCGCGCGTAGAGTCGTGTAGGGACAGCCGCCCTTGAGAGCCTGATCAAGCCCACTTCGTGGTATAATTCAGTCAACTTCAAAGACATCTAACTTGATGTAAATACAGCAGCTTACTCCTTGGGCCAACGCGACGCTTTGTCCGGAGGGCTGCTGCCAGTTAAAGAGAAATCAATTCATGGCAGACGATCAAAATCCTGAGCTTCCCTTGACTCCTCCTCCGCCCGGCGACGGTGGCATCCCGGGCGCCGCGAATATTCA
>Ga0210403_10003735_pt1 | contig 13288 bp, 11 predicted proteins | sample IncBWC19MmetaG_FD_150863 | JGI IMG/M metagenome (GOLD analysis project Ga0210403, IMG submission 150863) | Forest soil microbial communities from Barre Woods Harvard Forest LTER site, Petersham, Massachusetts, United States - Inc-BW-C-19-M | ecosystem: Environmental > Terrestrial > Soil >... | reverse complement strand
GGTTCTGGTCGCCATAGCCTCAACGCTGCTCGCTCGGCCGGTCGGGCAGCTGGCTCTCCTATACGGCAGCGTCTTTCGGCTGGGAGGACTCGGGCTCGCCGCCGGGTTGAGCGTTCTTGGGCTGGCGGTGGGTCTCGCGTGGGCCGGTTCCTGGCTTGCTGCAACGCGCCATATCCGAGCGATCGAACCTACATAAGTATATGTTTTTAAATGATAAGTAAGGCAGTTGAACTGCCGCTTGAGTTAGCACTCTAAGCTCATGAGTGCTATTATTGCGTCGTGGATTTGTTCGGAGATTTACCTAGGGTGAGGTGCAAATGTCCGCTGCTTTGGTCGCCAAACAAACTGGAATGGTGTTCGCAGGCCCCGTTGGGAGCCTGGACTCTTATATAGACCGCGTGTCCCAGATTCCGGTTCTATCCAAGGACGACGAGGTTGCCCTCGCCGTTCGTTTCCGTTCGGAAGCCGATCTGGATGCGGCCCGGCAGCTGGTGCTGTCGCACTTGAGATTCGTGGTGCACATCGCCCGCGGATACCTAGGCTACGGCCTGCCCATGGGCGATTTGGTGCAAGAAGGCAATGTGGGTCTCATGAAGGCGGTGAAGCGCTTCGACCCCAATGTCGGCGTGCGCCTGGTATCGTTCGCGGTGCATTGGATCCGCGCCGAGATCCACGAGTACGTGCTGCGCAATTGGCGCCTGGTCAAGGTGGCCACGACCAAATCGCAGCGCAAGCTGTTCTTCAATCTGCGCAAGATGAAGAAAAACCTGGCGTGGCTGTCGGAAGCGGAGACTGCGGCGGTTGCACGCGACCTCGGTGTCGACGTTGCGGACGTTCGAGAAATGGAGCAGCGGCTCTCGGCTCGCGACATGTCCTTCGATCCGGCGCCGGAAAGCGATGACGAAGAGGCCTACTCGCCGGCGCTGTACTTGCCGGCCAGCAATGCGGATCCGGCCGTCGAAGTGGAGCGCGCCGAGTGGGAAGAGGATTCCACCGACCGTTTGAGTATCGCGCTCGAGAAGCTCGACGAGCGCAGCCGCAGCATCTTGAAGCGCCGCTGGATGACCGACGACAAGGCGACGCTGCACGAGTTGGCCGATGAATACGGCATTTCGGCGGAGCGCGTGCGCCAGGTCGAGTCGAACGCCATCAACAAACTCAAGGGATTGATGGCGGCGGCCTAAAGCAACAAATATCCGCTGCGCTATCTCATACGCCCCCTCGGTCACTCGCGGGGGCGTTTTCGTTTAGGGAGTGCCAGATGATTTCAATTCGATGACAATACCTCGTCGCATTGGTTGGCGATATGCTGCGGTTTAGTCCTTCAATGCAGGAGAGGCGAATTGTCGAAGTGTGCTTTGATCACCGGTATCACCGGCCAGGATGGATCGTATCTAGCCGAATTCCTGCTGGCCAAGGGCTATTCCGTTCACGGGATCAAGAGACGCGCCTCGCTGTTCAATACCGAGCGCATAGACCATCTTTACCAGGATCCGCATGAACAGCATATCCGTCTCACACTGCATTATGGGGACTTGACGGATGCCACCAACCTCATTCGCATCATTCAAGAATCACAGCCCGACGAAATATACAATTTGGGCGCGCAAAGCCATGTGCAGGTGTCATTTGAGACTCCGGAGTACACCGCCAATTCCGACGCGGTAGGCACGCTTCGAGTACTGGAAGCGATTCGAATTCTCGGACTGGAAAAAAAGACGCGTTTTTATCAGGCCTCCACCTCCGAGATGTTCGGTAAGGTGCAAGAAATCCCACAACGGGAAACCACGCCGTTTTATCCGCGCTCGCCTTACGGCGTCGCCAAGCTGTACGCCCATTGGATCACCGTGAATTATCGCGAGGCGTATGGGCTATTCGCCTGCAGCGGCATCTTGTTCAACCATGAATCGCCGCTGCGCGGTGAGACCTTTGTGTCGAGAAAGATCACTCGAGCCCTGACCAGGATCAGTGTCGGACTGCAGGACACTTTGCATCTGGGCAATCTCAACGCACTGCGCGATTGGGGTCATGCCCGCGACTACGTGCGCGCGCAGTGGCTCATGCTGCAGCAAGAGGTGCCCGAAGATTTCGTCATCGCCACCGGAAGGCAGACCTCGGTTCGTGACTTTGTGGCCGCGGCCGGCAAATTGCTGGGCATGCAAATCGTTTGGCAGGGCAAGGGGCTCGATGAAGTCGGCGTCGACAAAGTGAGCGGACGGACGCTGGTGCGCATCGACCCGCGCTACTTCAGGCCTACCGAAGTGGAGACGCTGGTGGGCGACCCGACGAAGGCGCGGCAAAAGCTGGGCTGGTCGGCAGAGTGCAGTTTCGAAGAACTGGTCGAAGAAATGGTCCGTGCGGATTTGGAGGTTGCGAAGCGCGACGCTTTGGTTGCCAAAGAGGGCTACAGGGTCTACAGCCATCATGAGTGAGCTTTAATTGAATCAGGACGCGCGAATCTACGTTGCCGGCCACCGCGGCCTGGTCGGTTCCGCGATCATGCGAGCCTTGGAAAAAGCAGGCTACGAAAATCTCATTTTCCGGACCCATGAGGCGCTAGATCTTAAGGAGCAGAGTGCGGTCAGAGGATTTTTTCAAGACGCTCAGCCCGAGGTCGTCATCATGGCGGCCGCGCGCGTCGGTGGAATTCACGCCAATAATTCCCGTCCGGCGGAGTTTCTGCGCGACAACCTCGTGATGCAGGACAATGTCATCGATGCCGCCTATCGCTCGGGCGCCGGCAAATTCGTGTTTCTCGGCTCCAGTTGCATATACCCGAGAATGGCACCCCAGCCCATCCGAGAAGATTCCCTTCTGACCGGCCCGCTCGAGCCGACCAACGAATGGTATGCCATTGCAAAAATTGCCGGCTTGAAAATGTGTCAGGCTTACCGGCGTGAATTCGGATTCAACGCAATATCGTTGATGCCGACCAATTTGTATGGTCCCGGCGACAATTTCGATCTACAGAATTCCCATGTGCTGCCGGCATTGATTCGAAAGTTCCATGAAGCCAGGAATCGCGGCGATGACAGCGTCGAAATTTGGGGCACTGGCACGCCGCGTCGCGAATTCCTGCATGTGGATGATCTGGCGGATGCTGTGATATTCATGCTGCGAAATTATGAGGATGAAAAAATCGTCAATGTAGGCTGGGGCGAGGACGTCACGATTCGCGAACTGGCGGAGCTGGTCAAGTCCGCCATCGGCTACCGCGGTACACTGAGTTTCGATCCCTCCAAGCCCGATGGGACCCCTCGCAAGCTGCTCGATGTTTCGCGAATGAATGCTCTTGGTTGGCGGCCGCGCATTCCCCTCAAAGCCGGCATCGAAAGCACGTATTCCTGGTTCAAAGAGCACGCTGCGGAGGCGCGGCTGTAGCGACGCCGGTTCGTACTGTAGCGACGCTGGGTTATTTCTCACTTCGCGCAAATTTGAATTGCCGCTCGCACAGGCGTAGGTTTGAAGCACATGCGCACCGCGAATCAATGGCTGAACGAGTATGGCGACAGCCATCGCAATCGGGCCAACAAGTCATTGCACTGGGTTTGCGTCCCCGTGATTCTCTGGTGCGTCCTCGGGCTATTGTGGGTCACACCGTTTCCGGGCACCGTAAGGGCGGCGTTTCCGGCGGTCAATTGGGCCAGCATCGTAGTTGTTGCAGCGGTTGCTTACTACGCCTTTCTGTCCGCGCCCCTCGCGCTGGGGGTGCTGCCGCTATTGCTACTCATGCTGTGGTCGATCGATGCCCTGAATCGCAGCGGCTGGGCGCCGTTGTGGCTGGTGTGCGTCGTGCTGTTCGTCGCTGCATGGATCGGTCAGTTCGTCGGTCACGCCATCGAAGGCAAGCGGCCCTCGTTTTTCAAGGATGTGCAATTCTTGATGATCGGCCCGCTGTGGCTGCTGGCTGACGTTTATCGGCGCATGGGGATTCGGTACTAGTAAAGCCAACGGCAGACGTAAGGCGTAACCGACGTCCGCCGGCCGGTGCTCACGAAGCCCAAGTTTGAAGCGGCGTTCAATACTCGATTACACTCCGATCGACGGTGGGGCCCGCTCAACGGTAGAACTGCTCAAATTAAACATAATTCGATGGCATCCGATGAATCTTCGCCGCAAGGGCCGCCGAAGACGGTAGTTGCGCAGCTGCCTGGTGCCACCGCGGCCGCGAGTTCACTCGTCACTCGGTTTCAGCTGGGCGCCATTGCCGCACTTATCATTGGCTATGCCGCGCTGTCGCAATACAGTGTTTCCGCAGATGCCAAAGGTTTGGGAGCAGCGCTATCGCTTGCACCGGTATTGTTGATCGGCGTAATCCTGGCATGGCGCTGGACGCAGCCGCGGACGGCGCTTCTCATCGCGGCATTGTGTAGCGCGGTTCTCTATCGCTACTGGCCGTTCATCGAGAGAAACTACGAATGGGCGGATCTTGTGCAGCAATGCGGCGTGTATGGCCTGGTCGCGCTCGGCTTCGCGCGGTCTTTATTTGCCAGCCAGATTCCCGTGTGTACGCAGCTGGCCGACAAGATGTACGGCGCGCTCACTCCCGTTGAGATCGCTTATACGCGTCGGGCGACCGTCGCGTGGGCCATGTTTTATGCCCTTCTGTCAGTTTCAATCCTGATGCTGTTTTTCGTTGTGTCCCTGCCCGCTTGGTCTCTGTTCGTGAATTTCGCCACGTTCGCTCTCATGTTGGTCATGGGCCTTGCCGACCACGCCATCCGGCGTCGACTGTTGCCGCGCCATCCGAGCGGCGGAATACTTGGCATCTTCAGGCGCTCCCTCATCGGTTGAGGGCGAAGTTAAGCGCCGGGCGCCCTTGGCTTGGTCGCATGGTCACGCGACAGCGCGCCGCCTTCGGATCGATCCAAAGGCTATTTGCCCGCTATTTGCCTGGGACAAGTTCCTCGAGGGTGGCGGCAGTTCCGTACTCGCCCTGGCGTTTTCCGCGGCGGCGATTGCTCTTGCGGCACGTCACAGGCCCACCGCGGCATAGGTCCGTTGCTGCCCGGAACGGAAACACACGAAGATCATCTCGCCGCCGGGTTTACCGGATCGTGTGGGAGTAACGGAGGGGGGAATTCGGCGAATGTCTGGCGAACCCGGCGGGCCATGAGTATGTACACTAGAAAATACACATCGACCAGCACAGCAAAGACCGACAACGGTCGTGCGTGATCGTTGAACTCCCCCCGCCGTATCATCCCAATCAATAGCAGGGCGATATCCAAAGCCGCCGCAATGGAAAGTATGATTTGCCCGCGCGCCCAGATCCAGCGCACCGGCTTCGACGCGGTCGGAACGCGTCGACACAACGCATAAAGGATGACGACGGCGATGAGCGACGGGAGCAACGCGTCAAGGCTCCAAAACGCGCGAACCACCGTTATCGCTCTGGAGTCGACACCGGCAAAATTGGCGATAGCCATTGCGATCGGCAGCGTAATCGCTCGCGACAAGTAGAAAACGGCCGCCCACAACAGCAGCGGCGGCTTGAGGCACATTTGATCGTCATAGTAGGACAATGGGTAGGAATTTGAAGGGTAGCGCATTCGGAAAACTTCGCTGCTGACGCGAGGATGGGCAAGCTACCAGCCGCTCGTTACAGGAGAATGTCGAGACGGCTGAAAAGCAAGGCAGGCAGTCGGCGGATTTTACCGGCGGCTGCGATCCGGGTTGCCCGGGCCGCAAGGGCGAGGTTTTCACGCAACCGTCACCTCCTATACGTAGCATCGAGTGGGCTACAATCCTGGGAGCAGCGAGCTTGGGCGCAATCTTCTTCTCTATTGACCTTGAGCTCGTTCACGTATTGCAGCGCGCACTCCGCCTCGGGGTATTCGTGGAAACGGGTACTTTTCAAGGCGATACGGCGCATTCGGTCGCCCCGTTCTTCGAGCGCATCTACACGATAGAGCTATCCGACTCTCTATTTCCGAGGGCAGCCGCGCGTTTCGGACAAGTGCCTCATGTTTCCGTCCTTCATGGCGACTCTCCCAAAGTGCTTCGCGAACTGCATGAGTCCTTGCACACCAAGGGGGTGCTCTACTGGCTCGATGCGCATTGGTGCGGGCCCTACACGGGCGGCGAAACGCGCGAATGTCCCTTGTTGGACGAATTGAAAGCCATCGCTGCCGTCAATGATCAGACCGTGGTATTGATCGATGATGCCCGGCTGTTCCTGTCGCCGCCGCCTCCTCCTCATGACCCGCAACAATGGCCGACGCTGCTACAAGTGGTCGAGCAAATCAGCAAACTCAGCGCTGCACATGAGCTGTGGGTCATCAATGACGTAATGCTCTTTACACCGACCGCGATTCGAACAGCCGTGATCGAGTACTCGCGTACACGAGGTATCGATCTGCTCACGCTCGCGCAGACAGCGTCGCGCGCAGGCCGGATCGAGCGCTCTGCATCGACCCGATCAAACAGCGTCGCGGCTCGGCTGACCACGCGCCTGTTTGACATCACGTGACGCGATCTGCGGAATCCATCATGCCGGCTTGATGGCGAACAACACTTGGTAAAGGAAGCTTTCCTCGTGCTCGCTGTAGGAGTTCACTGCGATCAACCCGAGGGGAGACAACCGCAAGATGTTGAAGCCGTAATTTCGCAAAAAATAGTAGTAGTCGCGGAAGAACGTCCGCGCGTCGATGGCAGTACCCCCGAACTCGAATTGGATCAACTGTATGCGCTCGAGCCAAGCGCCCATGCCCTTGAGCACGGCAAGCTCGGCCCCTTCCACGTCGATTTTGACGAAGTCGACCACTTGACCCGCAAGGTGCTGGTCCGCCCACGTATCGAACCTCACGACCGGCACCGTCTCGCACGACTCCATCGTCATTGCAACGTGACGAAGATCGCGACGATACAAGCTGGCGAGCCCGGATCCAGGTACGTCGCTGAACAGCGGCGCCTCACCGCCATGGTCGGAGAACGCCAGGTGATGTACCGTCACTGAACGCCCTGCGAATCGTTCGCCGAGCGACCGCAGGAGAGCCTGTTGAGGTTCGACGAGATGAATCGTCGCCCCCGGAAACGCCGCGAGTAGTTCGCCCGAATAATCCCCGCGATTGCCGCCGATGTCGACCAATAGCGGTTGCGTCCTCGCGCCGAGCAGGTGACGTACGACGCGCACCTCGCTTTGCACGGCCTCGGGTCCACCCGCGCTGGCGCCCCTTCCGAGAAGGCTCTCCGCGAGTCGCGCGATTGTCTGCAGGTTGGTGATGACATCCATAATCTGGTTGCATTATCACAGCAATATGTCGGGATTGTGGCAGGCGCCTCGCCGCCTGCTCTTTAGTGGCATTTTTACTCCGGTCGCACGACCCCTTGCGAATATGGATCCCGCTGCATCACAGTACGACCAGAACCAATGCCTACTACTTATTTACGGCGGGTCAGACCTGTGATGGGACTGCGCGTCAGAACTGTTCCCTTGTGAGCGCCGCTCGAAACCCGAACGCCGTCGCGCAGCGTGCTGCGGCGGCGCAGGCGGCGATTACCGCCGGTCGATTCGATGAGGCGATCGCCCTGGCCTCCTCAGTCGTAGAAATCGAGACGCAGAACTTTCAAGCCTGGATGTGGTTCGGCGATATGCTGCTCCGCGCGAATCGGCCGGAACAGGCGGTACCGGCGTTTGCGCACGCGTCCAGCCTCAACCCATACCATTCTGCGCCGTTCACTCGCCTGGCGACGCTGCGTTTTCGGCTCGCGTACGGCGCACCCCCCGTCCCGCGTGCCGCGAAGGGGGCGGCTCGCATTCAATGCCGGTGCCTGGGCTCCGATGGCCGCTTCGGGAATCAACTACTGCAGTATGCCTTCGTAACCCTGTGCGCGCGCCGGCACGACCTCGAGGCCGAGATTCCCGACTGGATCGGCCGCGATCTCTATGACCTCGACGACCCCTTGCCCGGTCCGCCTCTGGCGCTGCGCCGGGAAACGGACACGGATCTGTTGAGCGCGTTGCGCGGCGCGACTGAAATCGGCGCGAATTTCGATGTGCAAGGATACTTTTGCGGACCCATGGCAGATTGGGGTGAAAGCGCAGAACCATTCCGCGCCCTCTATCGACTGGGCAAGCGAGTTGCCCCGCACATCGCGACTGCGCTCGCGAAGCTGCGCGCGCGCGGCCGCACGCTCATCGCGATTCACATGCGTCGTGGTGACTATGGCGTTGGGCGTTTCTGGATCGCGCCCTCGGGGTGGTATCGGTCGTGGCTTCGAGAGATTTGGGCAACCCTCGAGCAGCCCGTGCTCTACGTCGCATCCGATGCGCCCGCCGTCGTCGGGGAATTTGCGGAGTTCGCTCCCGTCGCGGCGAGCGACCTCGGCATCGACATCGCGGGCGCTCCCTTTCTCGTCGACTTCGAGGTGCTGCGCCAGGCTGATCGCATCGCTATCTCCAACAGCTCCTTTTCCTACGTGGCCGCCTTACTCAACGCCCAGGCCACGGTATTCATGCGTCCGGACCCGGATCAGCGCGGGCTCCGGCCATTCCAGCCGTGGCGTGAGCGGGTGCTGCTTGACCCGATCCCAACCACTGGCTCGATCTCCGCCGCTGAAGCGAGCTTCCTCGATCGAGTCCTTCGGCCAGGGCTCAATGTGGTGCGGGTCGGCGAGGTGTGCGCACCCGCCGCGCACGAGTTCCGGCTTCGCTATCCCAACATTCGACTGCACGAACTCGAGCCTTCATCGAGCGTCGATGCCTGGCGATCAGCGTCCGTGCGACCTCATATCGACCTGTTAATTCTCGAGCACGGCGCTGACCTCGATCACCTGGTGCGCGCAACGGCTGCGCGGTCGCTCGACCTTGCGCGAATCGACCATTTGCTCGTGCCGGGGACCGGTCTCGGATCGGCGGCGGCAGCGGCCCTCGCCCTGAAAGGCTATATCTGGCGTGCTCTCGCCGCTTCGGGCGTCTCTCCGGGTACGGTGAGCCCCGTTCCCGGCGAAGGATTCTACCTCGCCGAGCACGCGCGGCTCGCTGCGCTCGTCGAGGGCAGGAGGGAGGAGCTTGATGTGGTCGATCTGTGCCGACGCCACGGAGTTGGCGTCGACGCAGTTCTGCATATCGGGGCGCATGAGGGGCAGGAGCTCGCGAAGTATGACGCGCTGGGCGCGCGAAATGTCGTGTTCGTCGAGGCCAACCCGGAGGTGTACCGGCGCCTGGCCTCGCGGCTCGCGTCGCGCGACGACGTTCATTGTGTGCAGCGAGCCGTGGGCGCCGCACCCGGCAAGGCGCTCCTGCATCTCGCGTCATTCGACCAGAGTAGCTCCCTCCTCCCCATGGACGGGCATCGTCTGGTCTATCCAAGTATCGTACCGGCCGGCACCGTCGAGGTGGAGGTGGTGACGCTCGATGCGCTGGTGGCCGAGCTGGAACTGCCGCCCGCACGGATCAGCTTGCTGAGTATCGATGTACAAGGGGCGGAGCTGCTGGTGCTGCAAGGCGCAACCTTGGTGCTGCCGCATGTCGGCGCGATCCTCGTCGAGGTCAGCTTCATGCCGCTGTATCGCGGTGGGGCGCAGATCGATGAGATCGATGATCTCTTGAGCGCGAGCGGCTTTCGGCGCGTCGCCCTTGTCTCGGCGTGGCATGCCAGCTGGGGCGATGCGTTCTATATTCGAGTTTGAGCGATGCCAAACGCGCAGATCGGAGATTTTCCGGGCGTCCAGCGAATTTGCGGCGGTGACCCCGCCGCGACCGGCTATACCGCCGTGGCCATGTACAGCCCGGACTACCAGGCGCTCGCCGAACGCTTGAGATCCTCGCTGACGAATTTCGGCCTCCACTACGCCCTGTACGAGGTACCGGCGGTGCATCGATCGATCAGTCCACGCGGGGTCGATGACCTGTCGCTGAGCAAAGCGTCGCTCATTCGCTTCGCATGGCGGCAGCACGCGCGGCCGGTGCTGTATCTCGACTGTGATGTCATCGTTCGGGAGCCGCCGCAACGAATCACGGCGCTTCAGCGGGCGGGCCACGATTTTGCGATTTACAATTGGCTCGCCGATGAGTGCACCGATTGCTTCGTGCCGGTGTCCGCGCCTGGCGTGCCCGCGGGGCGCTTCTATCAGTTCTCGCACGCCATCGATGCGTACGCGCCGGAGCAGCTCATTTGCAGCGGCGCCGTACAGTACTGGGCTCCAACCACCGCTGCCGACGCCCAACTGCGTCGTTGGCTCGACACGCAACAGCGCTTTCCCAGAGCGGCCGACGATGACTGCCTGGACTATGCGTTCAACCGCTCCGACGCTGCCCCGCGTCCCTCATACGCGTGGCTCGACAAGGCGTACGCCCGCTATGCGTGGTGGCCGCATGTACGGCCGGTCATAGACCACCCACAGCTGCCGACTCTCATCCATCGGTTCGAGCAGATCCAGGACGCGGGCAAGAAAACAGCTGGACTGGAGCTGCGCCGGATGCCGCGCGCGATGCCTCGAGACTGTCTCATCGACGTGGTCGGTCGTCGGCTGTATCGGCGTCGCCTGGTTGCCCCTGGCTCCAATTCGGCCCCGCTCGTGGATGTCGGCGGGATCGATGCCGACTTTTATCCGGCTCTCTAGCGCGAATTAAGGTCGACCGGAGTTACCCGAGTGGTCCGGGTGCCCACTCGACGCCTGATCAGTGGCGGGCGACGCCGCGCTCAACAGCTCCACGTCGAAAACAAGCAAGGAGCCTTCCGGGATACCTTGTTTGAAGCTATCGCCGTACGCCAGGTCCGGCGGCACGAACAGCCGCCACTTTGCTCCGGGCTTCATGAGGGGCAATGCCTCCTGCCAGCCCTGGATCGTATCGGAAAGCACGAATTTCGCGGGCTGTCCCTTCTTATACGAACTATCGAATTCCGTCCCGTCGAGGAGCTGACCCGTGTAATTCACCGTCACGAGGTCCTTCGCACCGGGCGATGGTCCTTTCTTGCCGCCTGGGGCCAGCACTTCGTACTGCAATCCTGATGCGGTCTTGCGGATACCTGATTTCTTCGCATTTTTGTCGAGGAACGCGTTCGCAGCCGCGTGATTCCTCTTGACCGTCCTTTCGGACACTTCCTGCGCGAAATGCTTCACGATTTCGATGTCCTGAGCCGTGGTTCGCTTGCCCGCCAATCCATCGCGCATTCCGCGAACGAGCGCCTCCATCGGGATCTCGTCGGTGATACCGAGATTATACAACTGCATGCCGAAGTTGACCCCGTAGGAGTAGCCGGCCTCCTTTGCATCGGGAATCGCATCATCCGCGGGTGCGGTCGATGAGACTTTCGGCACCGGCGCATTCAGGGTCGACTGAGCTTGCGCGATCGTCGCGGTGAAGATGAGCGATATGACGGTCGGTACCAGTGCCTGCGAAACTAAGGCTCGAGTTCTCATGAGCAGAAATCCTAATGAGGCAGTGTTACAAATTGATGTTTCGAGTTCCGCACGATCGGCATCCTGCGCACCGACTAACCCGCTCTGCTCAGTGTGCGCGCTGATCATTGCACTTTGTTTTCACATTCCCTGGCTCCCTGGTGGGGACGAGCGCCATAGCGCATAGCGGCACGGCACTGATAAACTCCGGTCAAACTGTGTGCGCAGCGAGACTCCTACAATCAAGACGCGGTACCAAGCGGATTTGAGTCCAGATCATATTTTCGCGGCTCGCTGATGCGCGTGCCGGAGCGGATGTGGCTTGCAGACTGAAGGGTCGTTTCAGCAGGCCCTCGCGCTGCATAAGCAAGGGAAACTGGATGAAGCCCGGGTACTCTACCAGCAAACGCTGCAATGCCAGCCCCGGCATTTTCATGCATTGAACCTCTTGGGCATCATCGCCATGGAGACAAATCGTCCGGCGGATGCTGTCAAATTGTTCGAAAATGCCATACTGACAAATCGGCAATTTGCGCTGAGCGGGATTACGGTTGCAAATGCCGTGGAGCAGCCGAATTTTTCAGATGCCGATTGCTCAAGCGATATTCAGCCGGTCGCGCTCCAGGCCGACTACGCCGCCGCCTACTACAATCGTGGCAATGCACTCATCGAGCTGAGGCAATTCGAAACCGCCATTGCCAGCTATGACGCGGCCATCGCACTCAAACCCGACCTTGTAAAGGCCTACAGCAATCGCGGTAATGCGCTGCACGAGTTGCAGCGGTTCGAGGATGCTATTGCGAGCTACGATCAGGCGCTTGCAATTCAACCCAATTCGGTACAGGCGCATCATAACCGCGGCAGTTCGCTGCGAGAGTTCAAGCGCTATGAGGAAGCACTGGCAAGCTACCAGCGGGCGATTTCGCTCGAACCGAATCTGAAGTTCTTGCATGGCCAGCTTCTTCACATGAAGATGCACCTTTGCGATTGGCAAGACTACGATGCCGAGGTTGCCGAACTGTCGGCGCGTATCGAGCGCGCCGAAGCTGCATCGAGCCCCTTCTCTGTGAATGTACTGCTAGGTTCGGCGGCGTTGCAAAGGCGGGCGGCCGAGACCTGGGTGCGGGAGAAGTATCCGGCGCAGCCGGCGGCGGCGATTCTCAAGCGCTCCCGGCGCGCGAAGATTTGCCTCGGGTATTTCTCGGCCGACTACCATGATCATGCCACGATGCACCTGATGGGCGGGTTGTTCGAGCTGCACGATCGATCGCAGTTCGAGGTGACGGCCCTGTCTTTTGGGCCGTACAGCGAGGACCCGATGAGGCGACGGCTGGTGGCTGCCTGTGATGAGTTCATCGATGTGAGCCGCAAGAGTGATCGTGAGATAGCGGGTCTTGCAAGATCTTTGCAGCTGGACATTGCGGTTGATTTGAAGGGATTTACCCAAGGCTGCAGGCCCGGCATTTTTGCATCACGCGCGGCGCCGCTGCAGGTCAATTACCTGGGCTATCCCGGCACGCTGGGTGCCGGGTACATGGATTATTTGATTGCCGATCGCACGCTGATACCCGCAGGTGCCGAGTCGCACTACCGCGAGAAGATTCTGTACTTACCGAACAGCTACCAGGTCAACGACTCGCAGCGGGCGATTGCACCGAAGGTGTTCAGCCGCGAGGAGCTCGGGCTGCCGCCGGTGGGTTTCGTGTTTTGCTGCTTCAACAATTGCTACAAAATCACGCCGGATATTTTTGCCATCTGGATGAGGATATTGCGGCGGGTCGAGGGCAGCGTGTTGTGGTTATCCGAGGACCATCCTGCGGCGAGCGGGAACCTGCGACGCGAGGCGTTGCGACGACGCGTAAGCGCCGAGCGGCTGATCTTTGCGCAACGCCTGCCTGTCTCCGAGCACCTGGCGCGGCTGCGGGCGGCGGACCTATTTCTG
>Ga0210403_10003731_pt1 | contig 13298 bp, 11 predicted proteins | sample IncBWC19MmetaG_FD_150863 | JGI IMG/M metagenome (GOLD analysis project Ga0210403, IMG submission 150863) | Forest soil microbial communities from Barre Woods Harvard Forest LTER site, Petersham, Massachusetts, United States - Inc-BW-C-19-M | ecosystem: Environmental > Terrestrial > Soil >... | reverse complement strand
AATCACCTGGTACGAACGTCCCTCGAGGTTGAACCGGTTGACGTAGTTTCCGCCGAGCAACGTCGCCAGCGTGCCGCCGATATTTCCCATGGTGATGCCGAGATCGCTCGCCTTCGAGCGGTCGACGTTGACCCGCACCACCGGCTGGTTGAAGTCGAGGTCGCTGTCGGACACGATGAACAGGCCGCTCTTGCGCGCGGCCTCCTTCAGCTTGAGCATCTGCTCATAGACCGCCTGGAAGCCGGCCGTGGAGTTGATCACCATCTGCACCGGCAGACCGCCGGGCCCACCCGGCAGCGGCGGCAGGTTGAACGCAAAGGCGTTGACGCCTTCGATCTTGGAAAGCTGCGCCTGCACCAGCGGCTTGAGCGCGATCGAGGAGCGCTTGCGCTCGTCCCATGGCTTGAGCAGCATGCCGGCGATACCGCCTTGCGGGCCGTTGATGCCGTTCAGCACGAAGCGCAGGTCAGTCTCGGGGAAGGTCGCAAATACCTTGTCGAGCTTCTCGCCGTAATAATCCACGTAATCGATGTTGGCGTATTTCGGTGCCTTGGTTACCGCGAACACGATGCCCTGGTCTTCTTCAGGCGCGAGTTCCTTTGACGTGTGCAGATAGAGGAATCCGACCAGCCCGAGGATGGTCAGCGCGAACAACCCCGTGATCGGGCGATAGTCGAGCGAACGATCGAGCTGGCGGCCATACCATCGCGTCATCGCCCCGAACACCCGGTTGACGATCTTTGCAAACCGTCCCTCTTCCGCGCTCTTGAGGAGGACCGAGCACATCATCGGCGACAGCGTCAGTGCGATGACGCCGGAAACGATCACCGATCCGGCCAGCGTGAAGGCGAATTCGCGGAACAACGAACCGGTCAGACCGCCGAGGAAGCCGATCGGCGCATACACCGCGGCGAGCGTAATGGTCATGGAGATCACGGGGCCAACGATCTCGCGCGCGCCCTGCATCGCCGCCTGCACCGGCGGCTTGCCCTCCTCCAGATGGCGGTGGATGTTTTCCACCACGACGATGGCGTCGTCGACCACGAGCCCGATCGCCAGCACCATCGCCAGCAGCGTCAACAGGTTGAAACTGAATCCGGCTATCAGCATCAGGCTGCAGACGCCGATCAGCGACAGCGGAATCGTCACCACCGGGATGAGCACGGAGCGGAACGAGGCCAGGAACAGGAAGATCACCACGACCACGATGATGACGGCTTCGCCGAGCGTCTTCTCGACCTCGTCGATCGAGGATTGAATGAACTTGGTGGAATCATACGCCACCTTCATTTTCATCGACGGCGGCAGGTTGCGCTCGAGCTCCGGGAATAGCGCGCGGACGCCCTTGACCAGCGTCAGCGGGTTGCCTTGCGGCGTCGCCTGCACGCCGATGAAGATCGCGTGCTCGCCGTTGAAGGCGACGCTGGCGTCGGTGCTCTGCGCCGCCAGTTCAACGGTGGCGATGTCTTGCATGCGCACGAAGCCGCCGTCCTTGGATTTGACGATCATGCGCTTGAACTGGTCGAGGTTCTTCAGGTCGGTATTGGCCGACACGTTGGAGACGATGAAGAAGCCCTTGGACTGGCCGGCAGCCGCCTGGAAGTTGTTGGCGGCGATCGCAGCCGAAACGTCAGCGGGTGACACGCTGCGACCGGCCATGCGAACGGGATCGAGCCACAGCCGCATCGCAAAGGTCTGACCGCCCAGAATATCGGCCGACGCAACGCCGTCGACGGTTGAAAGCACCGGCTGAACCACGCGCGTCAGATAGTCCGAGATCGCCGAGCCCGACAGCACTTCGCTGGAGAAGCCGAGATACATCACCGCGGTGGTCTGGCCGGTCGTCTTGGTCACGATCGGGTCGTTGGATTCCTTTGGAATGAGGTATTTGACCGAGTTCACCTTGGCGAGAACTTCGGTCAGCGCCTGGTTCGGATCGAAGTTGAGCTTGATGTAGACCTGGATGGTCGAGGTACCGAGCACCGACGATGACGTCATGTAATCGACGCCTTCGGCGGAGGCCACGGCCTGCTCGATCGGCGTGGTGATGAAGCCCTGGATCAGGTCGGGCGACGCGCCGGGATAGACGGTGGTGATGTTGACCACCGTGTTCGACAGTTTCGGATACTGCCGGATCGGCAGCGTGGTCGCGGCCCGGAAACCGATCAAAAGGATCAGCAGGCTGACAACCACCGCCAGCACGGGTCGCTTGATGAAAATATCGGTCCAGACCATCGAGATGCGCTCCGTTAGATCAAGATGCGGCTGAACCGGATCATGATCTCATCCTTCTGTTCGAGCTTGATCCCTGGGCAGACGCTTCGCGTCCGTCCCGGACCTTGCCTCAGTAACGCGGCGGGTTCGCCGGAATCGGCGGCGGTTCGTCAGTCGAGATCACCACTGCCGCGCCCGATTGCAGCTTGAGCTGGCCGACCGCGACCACGCGATCGCCGGGCTTCAGGCCCGAGAGGATCTCGGCACGCCCCTCGACCCGGTTGCCGGTGCGCACGAAGGTGCGGACGGCGGTCAGGCTGGTCTTGCCGTCAGCCTCTTTCTTCTCGGTGATCAGGAACACGGAATCGCCGTACAGCGTATAGTCGACGGCGGTCTCGGGAACCGTGACGACCGGCGGCTTGTCGGGCAGCACCACGGTCGTGGTCGTGAACATGCCGGGCTTGAGAATGTGCTCGGGATTGTCGAGCGTGGCCTGCACACGGATGTTGCGCGTGTCGGTGGCGATCTGCGGTTCGATCGCAGTGATCTTGCCCTCGAAGGTACGGCCGGGATAGGCGTCGACCGCAATACGCACGGTCTGTCCGACCTTGAGCGCGGCGCTGTCCTTTTCCGTCACGGTGAAGTTGGCGTAGAGCTGCGACAGATCGGTCAGCGTCACGATCTGCGTGCCGGCGGTGAGGAACTGGCCGACCTCGACATGGCGGACGCCGAGTTCGCCGTCGAACGGCGCGCGCACCAGCTTCTGCGAGATGATCGCCTCGGTCTTGGCGATGCCCGCACTGGCCTGGTCGTAGGCCGCCTGCGCGGAATCCACCGTTGCCTGCGGTCCGAATTGGCGCGACGCAAGCTGCTTGGCGCGATCCAGCGACAGCTGCGCCACCGTGGCCTGCGCCTTGAAGCTCGCAAGATCGCCCTGTTCGGGGGCGTCGAACAATTGCACCAGCGGACTGCCGGCCTTCACGCCGGAGCCGGCGGTGAACATGATGTCGGTGATGCGGCCCGAGACGTCGGAAGTGACGTTCACCTGATGCACGGCGGCGAGATCGCCGACCGCGGTCAGGAGATTCGGAATCACTTCGGATTTCGCTTCCGAAATGCTCACGCTCGACGGCGGCGGTTTGTTGTTGGCGAAGAACTGCGCGATCATCTGGCCGCGGAAATAATTGAACCAGACGAAGCCGCCGACCAGCGCCGCAAGCAATAGCCCGACGATGATGAACCAGCGCACCATCCGGACCGGACGCTTGCGCGGCTGCTCCACGATCGGCTTGCCTGCGATCTTGGGTTCCGTTGCGATGTTCATATCATGCACCTTCTGCGGCTATCTTATGCTCGAAATCATCCAACAATTCGCGATCGAGATGGGAGGCAATGGCGGTTTCGTTCAATCCAATGCCGCGGAGAATGAATTCGCAAAGCTGCCGCTCGAGATCGGCTGACTTGCCGTAGGAAAGACACGGCACCGACGGCATCCGCGTCAGCGTCGCCATCAGCACGGCATGATGGGCAAACCAGAACAGGTTCATCGGCTCGGTGCCGATCGGCACCGCTTCCCCCGCCTCCGCCGCGCGCTCCAGCGAGGTGGTGAAGACGGGTCCGAGCAGGCTCCCGATCTTCGCGTAGATCAGCCGGGCGAATTCTCCGTCGTCGAGGTGGCTGGTGACCATCAGGCGGAGCCGCTGGGCCTCTTCCTGATCGGGAGCCGCAGAGACCCCCTGGAAATGGCGGACCATGCAGCGAATCAGCACGACCAGCGTTTCCGTCGAAGGCTGCAGCCCCAACAACCGGTGCAGCGCCGGATCGGCCTCGCATTCTTCCGCAAGGATTTCCGCGTACAACGCCGATTTCGTCGGAAAGTGCTTGAACAGCAAGCCTTCCGAAATCGAGGCCGCCGCAGCGACGCTTTTAGTCGTGGTGCCCGCGAAGCCGTGGCGGGCAAAGCAACGCTTGGCGGCGCTGAGGATCAGCTGCCGGCGCAAGTCGCCAGTCATTCGCAAAGTGCTCATCTTGTGAGTAAGCACTCACCTTTAACAAATGTCAACAAATATGCTGCGCCGCACACGTTCACGTGAACGTTAGATCGGGCTGAATCCGAGCGACCCGCGGATCCGGTTCACAATGAAAGTGCCGTCGCGGCTCGAGAGCACGCGCTCGAGGTTGGCGCTGTCGATCTTGACGCTGGCAAAGCGCGGCCCGCTGGCCGTGTCCTGCATCGACGACGCAAAAGCCTCGATCTCGGCCATGGTTGCCATCGCGCGGGCATCCGGGATTCCGCACGATTTTGCCACGCCGACGAGGTCGACGGTGGCTGCCGTGTGGCTCGCCTGCCCGCCGGTCTCGCCATAGACCTCGTTGTCCAGCACCACGATGGTGAGATTGGCGGGCTTCTGCAGGCCGACGGTGGCGAGGCTCCCCATCCCCATCAGCATCTCGCCGTCGCCGGTGATGACGACCACGGGCAGCTTCGGCTGCGCCAGCGCAAGCCCGAGGCCGATCATGACCGCACCACCCATGGCACCCCACAGATAAAAGTTGCGGTCGTGGTCGCCGGCCGCGGCGATATCGTAGGTCGAGGCGCCCAGTCCGCCGACGGCGATGGCATTCTTGCGGTCCGCCAGCAGGCCGGAGACGACGGCACGGCGATCGAGAAGATTGGCTTTGCTCATTTGGTGAAGACCTTTGCGCCGATCAGGCGCTGCGACAGGAGAACGGCGGTCGGCGTGCAGGCGTTGTAAGCCTGCCCTGCCCCAGCCTCGACGACCTCGCGCACCTCGTCCGGGTGCGAGGCGCGCAGCACCTTGATGCCGCACAATTCGAAGACGCCTTGCGTGGTCGAGCCCATCGGCACCTGCCAGGGATTGAACTCGCCCCACTCGCCGCGCATCGTCACCAGCGTCAGGAACGGAAAGCGGAAGATCTGGGTCAGCGACAGCATGTTGACGCAATTGCCGACGCCGCTCGACTGCATCAGCAGCACGCCGCGCTGGCCGCCGGCCCAGGCGCCGGCCAGCAGCGCCACGCCTTCTTCCTCGGTCGTCAGCGGAATCCCCCGCATCGAGGATGAGCCCAGCACGCGTTCGATCAGCTGCGAATGCCCGGCATCCGGAACGTAAGGCACCTGCCGCACCTCGAAGCGCTGCAAAATCCCGAAGATCTCCTCGGGCCAGGAGGGCGCAATCTCGGTGGCTTCCGTGCGGGCGTGCATTTTCATTTCCAGTCGGTTAGGCGAGACTGTATTCCGGTGCAGGACTGTAGTGCCTCAACCGGTTTCGGAAAGAGCAAAAACGGCATATCCGTCTCCCCCAAAGAGTATGGCAGCATGAATGCGAACGCGCGAGAGCTGGCGGCCCATTTCGACATCGAGAAATTGACGCCGCAATTCTACGCCGACCCCTACCCGGTTTATCGTGCACTGCGGGAGCATGAACCGGTCAAGCGCATGCCCAACGGGTCCTGGTTCCTGACGCGCTACGACGACCTGGTCAGCGCCTACAAAAACACAAAGGCCTTCAGCTCCGACAAGAAGAAGGAATTCGCACCGAAATACGGCTCGTCCCTGCTCTACGAGCACCACACCACCAGCCTCGTCTTCAACGATCCGCCGGCGCATACAAGGGTGCGGCGGCTGATCATGGGCGCGCTGTCGCCGCGCGCCATCGCGGAGATGGAGCCTTATCTGATAGCGCTGGTCGACCGGCTGCTCGATGGCCTCGCCGCAAGGCAAAATGTCGATCTGATCGATGATTTTGCCTCCGCGATCCCCATTGAAGTGATCGGCAATCTCCTCGACGTGCCCCGCGAAGAGCGCGGGCAGTTGCGCGACTGGTCGCTGGCGATCCTCGGCGCGCTCGAGCCGGTGATTAGTCCTGAGGCGTTTGCCCGCGGCAATACAGCGGTGAAGGATTTTCTCGCGTATCTGGAAATCCTGGTGGCGCGGCGCCGGGCAAAGCCCGGCAATCCCGATCGCGACGTGCTGACGCGGCTGATCCAGGGAGAAGGCAACAGTGAAGACAACGGCGAGCGGCTGACGGAAAAGGAATTGCTGCACAACTGCATCTTCCTGCTCAACGCCGGCCACGAGACCACCACCAATTTGATCGGCAACGGGCTGGTGGCGTTGTCGCGCTATCCTGCACAGAAGAAGCGGCTGATTGAACACCCGGATATGATCAAGACCGCTGTCGAAGAGATTTTGCGATTCGAAAGCTCGAACCAGCTCGGCAACCGCATCACGACAGAGCGGATCGAACTCGGCGGCGTTACGCTTGCTCCCGGCACGTCCGTGACGCTCTGCATCGGCGCCGCCAACCGCGATCCCGCCCAATTCACGGATCCCGAAGATTTCGACATCGGCCGGACGCCGAACCGGCATCTGGCGTTTGCCACCGGCGCGCATCAATGCGCGGGAATGGCGCTGGCCCGGCTCGAAGGCGCCATCGCGATTTCAAAATTCCTGGCGCGATTCCCCGGCTTCACGCTGAACGGCGAGCCGGTGCGTGGCGGCCGCGCGCGCTTTCGCGGATTCTTGAAGGTGCCGTGCGCGGTAGGTCGGTAGCGCCGCACCACAAGGAAGGCCCCGTCGAGAAATGAGCATGTTCATGATGCCTCCCTCTGCCGAACCAAAGCGATTTCGCCGGGTTTCGCACTCTCTTGCGCAGAGAGTCTAATTAGTTGTGAGCGCACGAAATCGACGCGACCAGATGCGCCCACACGGGTATGTCGCGCAAACCAATCTACGGGTTCAGTCCGCTGTAGTCGGCTTTTGGCACAAGGCGGTCGTCCAGCCGGAGCGCTACCATGTTGGGACTTGAACGGACTTAACTCGGGCGCGCTCCGAGGGCAGCTTTTGGACCCTTAGCGGACGTGCGGCCGACTAGGACTGAAGTCCGCTGACCCAAAGCTGACATGGAGCACTCATTCAGCGACCGCAACAGACCTGGAATTCGACGATAAGAAGCGGAGTTTGGCCGACCAGAATCAGACGTAGACACTCTCCCGATCACTGGCGACGCCAGCGATCTTCTACGAGTCTGACCAAGGAGCCATATGAATGAGCAAGGAAGAAGATAACAAGGCGGTTGTCGGCCGCTGGTTCACGGAGTTTTGGGGCGAGACCGTCAACCTCGGTGTTATCGACGAGATCGCCGCGCCCGACATGCTATTGAAATATTCGCTGCACGAGCCCCGCCGCGGACGCGATGACATTCGGGCGTTCATGACCGATTTCCGGGCAGCATTCCCCAATCTCAATTTCTGGGGGACGGCCGATCTCATCGCAGAGGGTGACTATGTTGTTGGCCAGTGGGAAGGCGGCGGCACGCACACGGGGCCCGCTTTCAAGGACTTCCTGATCGGCGGTCTGCCGGCCGCTACGGGACGCAAGATGCACTTCACCGGCACCACCGTGCTGAAGGTCGTCAACGGCAAGATCGTCGAGGAGATCGGCCTCGACGATGGTGTCACCGCGCTTACTCAACTCGGGCTACTGAAGGCTGCGTAATCGGCGAGATCGAGCACTGCAAGAGCGAGGCCCGCGCGGATTTGCGGGCCTCATTTGCCTATACCAGTCGAATATTTTGCGGATCGAGCGATGTTCGATCGCAACGCAGGAAACGGAGCGCGGCATCGGCGATACCATCGCCAAGTTCGCCTCCCGGAGTCTAACAAGGGCAACCATCATGACCCGCATCGGCTCAGCCATCGAGGTGACTGATTGGCCCCGTCGTGGCCGTCCGGATTTAAAAGCAAAGATCGGAGTGTATCCTCAGAAAGCGGGTGGCAGTGTTGGCCATCCTGTGACGTTATGCAATCGATGGACGTGAATCTCAAAAAGACCGAGAAAGCAACACCGCTCCCCGTCGCAGCAGACCCGCGATGGGCGCGGGTTCTTGCACGCGACAGGACGGCGGATGGCGAGTTCTGGTATTCGGTTGCAACGACCGGAGTCTACTGCCGGCCTTCATGTCCTTCGCGCACCGCGAATCCTAAGAATGTTCAGTTGCATGACACTCTGGAGAGCGCCAAGGCGACCGGCTTTCGGCCGTGCCGGCGCTGCAATCCGAATGGACTATCGATTGAGGCAGAGAACTCTGCACTTGTTGTCAAAGCATGCCGTCTTATCGAAGAGCGTGAAGAAGAGCCTTCGCTCGAAGAGTTGGCTGACGCGGTCTGCTTGAGTCCCAGCTACTTCCACCGCATGTTCAAAGCGACGACCGGCCTGACGCCCAAAGACTATGCCGCTGCCTACCGTGCCAACAAGGTTCGCGAAAGTCTCGTCTCGGGAAACAGTGTCACGGAGGCGATCTATGACGCTGGGTTCAATTCAAGCGGCCGGTTCTACGAAAAATCCACTGGCATGCTCGGCATGACGCCATCACGATATCGCGCAGGTGGCGCGAATGAGGAGATCAGGTTTGCGGTGGGCCAGACTTTCATGGGTGCCATTCTTGTGGCGTCGAGCACGAAGGGCGTTGCCGCGATCCTTTTGGGCGATGATGCGGAGGCGCTGCTCCGCGATCTGCAGGACCGCTTCCCAAAAGCGTGCCTGATTGGTGCCGATCAGGGATACGAGGCTATGGTCGCGCGCGTTGTCGGCTTCGTGGAAGCGCCGGAACTGGGCCTCGATCTGCCGCTCGATGTCCGAGGCACCGCCTTCCAACAGCGCGTCTGGCAGGCGCTCCAAGAAATTCCCGTCGGTGCGACTGTCACCTATGCCGAACTCGCGCAACGCATAGGTTCCTCCAAGTCTGTGCGCGCGGTCGCCGGCGCTTGCGCCGCAAATAAGCTCGCTGTCGCAATTCCCTGCCACCGCGTGGTCCGCACGGATGGTTCGGTTTCAGGTTACGCGTGGGGCGTTGAGCGAAAGCGCGCCCTGCTCGACCGGGAGGCATCGCAGAAAGTCCACGTGGCCGCCCGTCACTTCTGAGATCCTGCCGATGGATCCTCGCATCGCACCGAACAAACGGCTCGATAGACGTGTGCGTGTCGAGGCGATGTCCGATGCGATTGCGGCCCTGATGCAGTCCGATCCCGCCAAGGTCACAGTGATGGGTCATTTCCGCGAACTCGTCGCGGACGGGTTTGCCGAATGGCAAACGCTGGACGACGGGACCATCCGCCTGCGACCAATTACGGGCGAGACGTACCTCCTTGAACCGGCCACGATCACGCGCATCGCGTGATTGGTGAGACATTTCTCTGATTCCCTTTCGCCAAGCGCCAGTGTGCTCGGCTTTTTGTTTCGTCAGCGCCTGAAATCTTTCTCGATTTGAAAGCAAGCACCGGAGTTTGGAGTGGCCCGCTTCGACGTACGTTCAGTCATGAGGACAGATGAAGGAGACGATCCATGGATATCATGACACGCGCTGAGCTCTCGACCGATCCCGCCACCACCTCCGCTGACGTTCTCTTCTACGCAACTGGCGGCTGCTCGTTCGGCACGGTTCTGATCGCCCGCAGCATCAAGGGTGTTTGTGCCATCCTCCTCGGTGATGACGCCCGCGCATTGGAAGATGATCTTGCGAAGCGCTTCCCGCACTCCACGTTCGTTCCGAACGAGGCGATGGTTCGCGACGACCTGGCGAAGGTGGCACGCTACGCCGACCAGCCTTTCGAGGAACTCGATCTCACGCTCGATATGCGCGGCACTCCGATCCAGCGCCGCGTATGGAACGCGATTCGTTCAATCCCGTTCGGCAAGACAAAGAGCTACATGCAGGTGGCTCGCCTAATCAACGGCGCCTATCCCCAAGTCACCGCTCGCATCGTAGCGAACGTCTGCGCTGCCAATCCGCTCGCGCTCGTCATCCCGTGTCATCGCGTCATTCGCGCCGACGGCGAACTCTCCGGCTATTGCTGGGGTCTCGAGCGCAAGCGCGAATTTCTCGAAAAGGAAGCCAGCGCATGAAGTGCGTTGACGAATGGCCGCCTTTCGAAAAGAGCAGGACGCTATGAAACTAGCCAAGATAACAGATGAGATAATCGGGCTCGTCGTAGCCCTTCCCAATGGACCGCATATCGTCGACATCGCCAAAAGTGTGGGCGTCTTTGCGCCGCACGATCCGCTGTCGAATGGTCTCTTGAACGGCGTGTTCAAGGATGGCGGCGACTGGCCGTCGATCGTCAAGCACTGGGCGCAATTGCGGTGGCCGCTCACGCGGCTTGCTCTCATCGCGGAAACCTGCCCGGACCACCCGGGCCTGGCCCTTCAATCTCTTGTAGATCGGGATTTGAAAGGTGATTCCGCCTATTCGATCGCCGCCATCGACATAGTGGACATGCAGCCGCGCGAGGAACGGGATCCGACTGGCCGGCGTGTCATGGAACAGCAATTCGTGACACCGACTCAGGATGCGATTGAAGCGGACTCGGCTGCCACGTCAGAGACGGCTCAAGTCATCGGCTTCGTGCGTCCCAACAGGGACGAGTCCTCAAGGCGATGACGCATCGTGCTCGAGTTTGAAAGCAACAACCGGATCGGGACTCGGGGAGGCATCAGTTCGAACGCATGCATCAGAGTGCGGAGCGACGTTCACGGTGCAACCTTGCAATACAGGAATGTCGGAGTGTGCCCATGACGTCTCGAAACGCCTTCGATGCTTTTGCCGCTGCGCGCGGCGAGGGACTGCATCCCAAGCTGCGCGAACTGTTCGACCGGACAGCCGCACGGCCGTTTTTTGAACTGGCGGTTCGCGGTGACGGCATGCTTCAGGCGGGCCCTAACCCAGCGTCGGACGCGCTGGCCGTGCCATCGAACGCCACGACTCCTGTGGAAGTGGAAACAAAGACACCTTTAGCTATTCGGTCCATTCGGGGAGATTAGTCACATCCCGCACAGGAACAGCCGGTTGTAGGAGCCGCTGTTGTGCAAGGACCGAACTCGCCGGTGGCACACCGGATATCGATGCATAGTAAAAGCAGCGCAAGACATATTCTCCGCGTGTGGCCCGCGTTCCTGTTGTCTCGTTGCGGCATCGTACTCGGAAAATTGATTGCAGCGCGCTGACTAAATCCCCTACGGCAGTGAATTCGCTGGAGACCGTGAAGCGGACGGATCTACTTTCTTTCGCCACAACGGCTCTTACAGGCGGCTGCCTCAGCAGTGCATTGGGCGACACATGCTCCGGACAATCCGCAATTCATCGAGCAAGTGTAGTTGGCTGAGTTGCAGGTCGCGACGCAGTCTGTTGACACTTCTCTTTGAGCCACTTGACGCCTTTCGAGCAAAGAAGTGGCATTGCTTGAGACTGCTCCCCACAGGAACAGGACCAGCGCTAGGGTTCTCCTCATGAAATGCTCCCAGACACGATGCGGTCGCTAAAACCTCCGTCGCCGCATTCGTTTTCGCACTCCGATTCTTACTTCCAAATCGGAACTCATCGCTTTGTCGGTCATCACGCCCAATAACTGTGTGGTGGGCGTCCTTCGGGATCGGCGGTCGTATGAGAGAAGAACCGCAAACTGCGTTTCCCGCGCCGGCCTGAGATCGCTCGACTGAACCGTGGGATGTCTGCTTCTGGCCCATCGCGATATATTGCGCTGCCGCTTGGTCGCTATAGGGGCAAAGCGGACATTGCCTTTGTCGCATCGCGCCGCTGGGTTTATGGGTACACGGCCGAGGCGCCCGATCAACTTCTGATTTTCCGAATTTGTACTTGACCCCGACCGCAAATCACCTTCATGTCCCCCGCCGTCCCGCCCCACTCAGAGGGGCGTTGCGCAACGTCACGAAACGCGAGGCGGGATGCGGTGGACGCGGACGGTGCGCTTGACGGGCGCGCCTGATGCGGACGGTGAAGTCGCGTGGTCCTGACGCCCCGACGCTGGCGTCAAGTTCCTGGGAAGCACGCTTCTCAGGGGCGACGGTGGCAAGAAAGCCCGGTCGCCGGGGAGATCGCGTATAAGCCGTAAAACCATTGCGCGGGGAATGCCGGGCGATTTCCGGTGTGACCTGACAACGCGTGTGCGTTCTACCACTCTCTCTGCACGCGCGGCTATCGGGCGCATCGGGCGCCCGGCATTCCCTGTGCCCTCTGATGAGGAGGGCCGAACGAGCCGGTAAAACCTCGCGCGAAACAAGCGGCGAGAATGCGAGTTCATGTCTTGTTGCGGCCCATCCTTCGAGACGCCGCGCCAAGGGCGCGGCTCCTCAGGATGAGGTTCAGCCTGCTGCACTTGGCCGATCCCTCATGGTAGGAGGCGCATCGCGCCGTCTCGAACCATGAGGCCCGGAACGGCGAATGTCGCTTGGTCGTCCCGACGGCATCCGCACGACCCCTCGGCCTGGCCGGGACAACGATGGAGTGTGCCAGTGACCAGAGCCTTACACCACCGAGCGGTGCCGCGCGATGCAGGTCTGCAAAACCTCGTCCATCGGCTTGTCCCACCAATCGTTCGAAAAAATTTCGATCTCGGAATAGCCGTCAAAACCCTGCGCCTCAACTGCGCCACGCAGCGCCTTGATGTCGATCACGCCGTCGCCCATCATGCCGCGGTCGTTGAGAATGTCTTTTGTGGGGACCAGCCAGTCGCAGACGTGAAACGCCTTCAGGCGATCCTTGCCGGCGCGGGCGATCTGCGGCAGCACCTCCGGGTCCCACCAGATGTGATAGACGTCGAGCGCGACGCCGAGCGCGCCGGAGCGTTGCGGATCGAGCCGGTCGCAGATATCGAGCGCCTGCCTTGTGCTGTTGACGCAGGCGCGGTCGGCGGCATAGGCCGGATGCAGCGGCTCGATCGCCAGCGGCATCCTCGCCTCGCGTGCATACTCCATCATCTCGGCGATGGCTTCCTCGACCTGCGCCCGCGCACCGAAGATATCCTTCGAGGCCGCGCTGCCCGGACGCGAATATTGCGGCAGGCCGCCGACCACCAGCACGACGCAGGGTGCGCCGAGCGCCTTTGCTTCATCCACAGTGCGGCGGTTATCGTCGCGCGCCTCGATCCGGTGCGCGGCGTCGGCGACAAACATCCCGCCGCGGCAATAGCCGGACAGCTCGAGGCCGGCATCGCGCAGGGCGCGCGCGGCGCGATCCAGCCCGACGGCCGCGACCTGGTCGCGCCAG
>Ga0210403_10003729_pt1 | contig 13301 bp, 4 predicted proteins | sample IncBWC19MmetaG_FD_150863 | JGI IMG/M metagenome (GOLD analysis project Ga0210403, IMG submission 150863) | Forest soil microbial communities from Barre Woods Harvard Forest LTER site, Petersham, Massachusetts, United States - Inc-BW-C-19-M | ecosystem: Environmental > Terrestrial > Soil >... | reverse complement strand
AGGACGATGAGCAGATTTTTAGCTGCTTCCTCGGGCCGTCCGGTGCGGGCATAAATGGAGGCCATGGAATAGCGGGCGTCGCTCCAGTCGGGGCGGTTTTCCACCAGGATTTCGAAATGGGCGGCGGCGGTTTTGAGATCGCCGGTTTCGTAGAGACAGATGGCCAACTCGTACTGGGCCATTAGCGCATCAGGGCGGAGTTCGACGGCTTTGCGCAGGGGTGGAATTGCTTTGGCAAACTTGCCATTCCGGGAGTACGCGATGCCGAGGTAATACTGCGCGGCCTGGACTTGCGGGTCCTTCGTCACGACGTTCAGTAATAGCGGAATGACGCTGGCTTCCTTCCCTTCCTCGATGGCCAGGCTGGCGTCGTGCATGTCGTTGGCGACGTCAATGCGGTCCTTGGGGTCGGTGCGAGAGATCGGGCGGCTCGCACTCGAAGCTGTGTAACCGAGGGCGGAGAGCTTTTCCCTGCTCTTCTCGTCGAGGTTATCCTGCAAGGCCTGCGGCGCGCCTTCACTTATTCTCTTGACGAAACTATCCAATTGGACTGCCAGGCGGACGGCAGTGGCGCGCTTGTCTGTGTAGAGATTTGTTTTCGAAGCGGGATCCGCGGACAGATCGTAGAGCTCGGGCCTTGGTGCGCGCACGTAGAGTTGGTTGTTGCTGCGGAGGGAAACGAGGGCGCTCCAACCGAAGGAACGTTCGGAGTGGTCGCCGGTGGCGAGCGAAGGACGGTTTTCCGGGTGAGGATTTCCAATCAGAGGGAGGAGTGAACGGCCCTGCATATTTGAAGGAGGAGTTTGGCCGAGCGAATCGAGAACGGTTGGCGCCAGGTCAACCAGGCTTGCGGTGGCGTTCACATGCTGGCCTGCGGAACGATTGGCGGGAAATTTTACGAGAAGGGGCACGTGGATGGTGGAGTCGTAGAGGAAAATGCTGTGGGTCAGTTCGCCGTGTTCTCCGAGGGATTCGCCGTGATCGGCGGCGACGGCGATGAGCGTGTTGTCGTAGAGGCCCTGGCTGCGAAGGTACTCAAGAAGTTTTCCTACGATGGAATCCACGTAGGCGATGCCCGCGTTGTACGGGGCGCCGGGAAAGCGGCTGCGGAACGGCTCAGGTGGATTGTAGGGGTCGTGCGCGTCCCAGAGATGAAACCAGAGGAAGAATGGACCGCCTTTTTGCTGGCCGATCCATTCGAGTGCGAATCCCAGAGTCACCTCGCCGCGGCGCTGCATGGAGGCTTCGCGACGCTCTCCGGTTCTCTGCCGATGAAAGCCGGCGTTGTAGACATCGAAGCCGCGCTCAAAGCCGGAGGCGAAGCCGTTTTTCGGGTCGAGGATGATGCTGCCGACAAAGGCGCCGGTGTGGTAGCCCTGGGCGTGAAGAATGTCTGGTAGAAAAGGGACGGCGGGAGGCAGGCGATCGCCGAAGTTGCGGATGCCGTGGTATTGGGGAAAAGTTCCGCTGAGGATGGTGGCGTGGGAGACGGGGGTAATGGGCGCCTGGGAGTAGGCGTGATCGAAGACGACGCTTTGACCGGCGAGGGTATCGAGCTGCGGGGTTAGGCCGAGTTTGGAGCCGAGGAAGCCCATGCGGTCGGCTCGGACAGTGTCGAGAGTGATGAGGACAACGTTGGGCTGGTCAGTAGCTGCCGCGGCGAGCGCGGGAAGGAGCAGGAAAAGACAAAGGATGGTGGCGCGCCGCATAAATGAAAAAGGAGTCTGCATTGTAACAGACTCCTTTTTCGGAACCAAAACGGGGAGCCGGAGATCAGAAAATGATCTTCGCTCCGAGCTGTGCAGCGCGATTGCCGCCTTGCGAAAGGAACGGATTTCCGGAGAAGATATCCGGCGTAGTCCCGTACTTGGAGAAATCACCGCTCGAGGGCTTGGCGCTGGTCGGGGACGCACTCGTGAAGTTAGGGTGATTCAAGAGGTTGAAGACCTCAAAACGAATCTGGAGGCCTATCCTTTCAGTGAGCTTGGTGGTCTTGTTGAGGTTAAAGTCCCACTGCCTGAAATTGGGGCCGCGCACACTATTGCGGCCGCAGGTCCCAATGGTGTTGGGGGCAGGATCGGAATATATCGCTGCCGCATTCGTGATGGTGGGGCTATTGGGGTCACTGTACTGGTAAATGGGTTTTACTCCCGAACAGTCCGGCCTCTGGTAAACCAGGTCCTGGCCGGACTCATCGCCCGATGTGCTCAGCAACGGAGTCCAGGGACGCCCAGTCGTAACCGTCACTACAGACCCGGTCTGCCAACCTTCCCCTAAGCGGCCGAGGGAGCGCACACGGGGAATATCGTAGGTGATGCCGGTGTTGAAGTTCAGCCGGACATCGGTGTCGCAGGGGCCTACGTTACTGCTGGGATTGTAAGGATTCTCCTCGATCGGAACGGTAGAGCCACCGCCGCGATTCACGGAATTGGTGTCAATACAGTTGGACCACGTGAAATTGACAATGGTATTGAGCCCATGCCAATCGCGCTGGCGGTAAGTCACCTGCAGGGCGTTGTAGCGGGAGTACCCGTCATTGGTTAACTGCATGATGTAGGAGAAGTTGGGCACGCCATTCAACTGGTAGAGAGAATCGAATGGGCGCGCACAATTTCCAGTGGTCATCTGAACATCATTAACTGTATCCCAACAGCCAACGGGGCGGTTATTCAGGCTGCGCATTAATAGACTATCGGTACCGTGTGAGCCGATGTAGCTGACGGTGATGGCGTTGTTTCTGAACAGCTCGTGTTGAATCGTGGCGTTGTAATACTGGATTCTTGGCGTCTTCAAATTCGGAACGGTTCCGAAAATGTTAAACGGTGGTGTGCCGGCAGGATTGGCGCCAAAAGTCTGGAACGGTGTGTTTGGGTTCGGACTTCCCGCTTGCGGACCAATACAGACCCAGTCCGGCGTAGTGCCAGGAGTGTTGGTTGCAGGGTTGTAGCACGTATTCGGCCCAAACGGTTCGAACAATAGGCTGGTATCCTGTGCACCCGTCGCTGTGACCGAGAACACTCCGAGGTTCGAGTTTGTAAATGCCCCGGCTCTGGCACCTTGGAAAACGTAAGGTGCGGCGATGGCGGCAAAGTTCGCCACGTCGTAAGCCATGGCGTAACCAACCCGGAGAGCGGTCTTGCCGTTGCCGAAGACGTCCCAAGCCACTCCCCCGCGTGGGCCAAAGTCTTTAAGGTCCAGGTCATAGAGACGAGAAAATCCCTGTTGCACCTGAACCAGGCCGTTCGGAAACCCTGTTGGAGCGCAGACCGTTGGCTCAGGGGGAGCGCAGGGAAAGAAATTAGAGGCATTCTTGTCGGCGTCACCCAGCGCACCATTGACGTCCCAACGCAAGCCATAGCTGACCGTCACGCGCGGGGTGACTTTCCATTCGTCCTGGAAAAACAGTCCCATGGAGGGCTGGTAGAGGTGGCGTGAAGTGTCACCAAAGGAGCGGGCAGCCCGATCGAGGCGGCCAGTGAGCAACTGATCGATCAGGGTCTCAAAATCAGTCTGGAAACTGAACAGGCCAGTCCGCGCGCGATTTCGCAGGCTGTACGTAGAGGCGTACTGATAGTTGCCCCCAAACTTAAAGCTATGAGTGCCCTTGCTCCACGAAAAGCGGGTCGACACATCGTAAGTCTGGGTGGGGCGGGTGCTGAGCGGATAGGTCTGTATGCCGCCGGGGTTTCCGTAGGTGATCGAACTGGCATAAACCGGAGGCACGCCGAAATCGGCGGGGTTCAATGGGCCGGTGTCGATGCCCAGGCTCAGCGGATTAATCTTGTTATTTGGGTCCAGGATCTGCGCGTAACGCGACCAGTTGAAGCGCACGTCGAGAATCTTGGTGGGAGACATGCTATAGGTCCAGGTGGCACCAGCCAATTGCACGCGTGTGGGAGCAACGGTGTTAAATCCGTCGGCTGGAAGACCGCTGCCAGGCGCCGGCGGAAGCGTATAGCCGCCGGCTGGCGCGGACTGGACACTGTCCGCGAACGTATACCTGCCTGACAGTTGCATCTTGTCGTTCAGCTTGTGGTCAATTCGGATGATGTAGCTGCTCAGCTTGTCGGTATTGGGACTGGAAATGGACTGGGTGAACCCGCCGGGGGCCACCGCGGCGTTAGCCGCTGCGGGTGTGCAGGAAACGAACCCGCCAGCGCCGTCTGAACAAGGGTAATACTTCAGCAAGTTCAACCCTGCGGTATTCAGGGGAAAGGCCGCTCCGCTAGTGTTAAGCTGCGAACAGCCCGCAGGCAAAGCGGTATTGTTGACGTCGGCCAAGGCGCAGGCCAGATCGCCCTGCGTGGGGATGGGCAGATTATAAGACTCCAGAGCTTTGTTGCGCTGCCCTTCAAACGTGAAGAAGAAGAAGGTGCGATCCTTCTTGATCGGCCCACCTACCGTGCCTCCGTAATTGTGATTGTGATAGGGGAGTTTGGTCGTGGCGAAGAAGTTCTTGGCGTTCAGCCAGTCGTAGTCTCCGAAATAGAAGGCCGTGCCGTGGAAATTGTTGGTGCCGCTCTTGAGCGTCACGTTGATGGCAGCGCCCCCCTTGACCCCGTTGTCCGCCGACGGAAGCTGCTGAACGGTGTACTCGGCGATGGAATCGCTACCCAGAACGGAAGCCGGAACCCCCAACACGCCGGGCTGGCCGATGACCTCGCTGCCGTAGTAGCGGTCGTTGTTGGGCATTCCATCAATCATGTAATTGTTGGTGGTAGTGCGCTGGCCGCTAATGCTAACGTCCAGGAATCCGCCACCCGGTGAGCGCTGCACGCCCGGGGTAAGGGCCAGGATGGACTTAAAGTCACGGCCCTCTGTCGGTAGATCCACGATAGACTTCGTGTCCACCTCATTGTTCAAGCCCGAGGTGAACTCAATCAACGGGCTGGCAGCTTCCACCGTGATGGTTTCGGTGCGTGCGCCAACCTCGAGGCGGAAATCCGCCTTGGTAGTCTGGGCGACGTCAACCCTGACATTGCGCACTGTCGTTTTGAACCCTTGAGCGGAAACGGAGACCCTGTAGGTGCAAATGGCCATATCGTACATCGTGTATTCGCCAGCGGCTCCGGATATCAACGAACGCGTCTGGTTGGTGTCTGGACAAACGGCGGAGACAGTAGCGCCCGCCACAGAAGCACCGCTGGAATCCATCACCGTGCCGGTAATTTCGCCGGTGGTGATCTGGGCAGGAAGACAAAATGCACAGCCAAGAATCAGTATAAGTGCACAGGAAAACCGAAATGAATAAGACTTAACCATAGGACTCCACCCCTTTAAGAAAAAGAAGGACCCCGTGCACCGGCAGAACAGTTGGGAGTGATTCTATTCCGGGCGGCGGTTTTGTCAATCAAAATTCCGATAGTTTCGGCAAATGGGACGTATCAGCTTTGTGAATGACTGCCAGCGAGGATTACGGTCGCACTTTTAGGCGGCTGCGCATTAGGTGGAGAATGTTTGTTAGGAGCGGAGAAAACCTGATAGAGTCAACGCAATTGAGTTGCTGGAAGTATGAGAGTTCCTGGCAAGACGGCGATCCCCGAATTACCCCAGGCACGCGGGCGACGCGCGCTGCTTGCAACTGCAATTCAAACGATTCTCCCCATATTGACATTAATTATTGGAGCGGCTTCCCTCGTCGGCGCGGACGATTTCTGGAAACAGAAGCCTGCGGCGCAGTGGTCGCATGAGGAAGCGCTGAGGGTGGTGCGCCACTCGCCCTGGGCGAAGGTGGAAGCCGTGGTGTTTCGCCGAACTGAGATTCAAGCGAGCTACAGCATTTCCACGGGCAAGAGGCACTGCGACCCTGATGCCATCGATCAAAACGGCAACTGCCTGCAGAAAGGGAAACTCGAACCGCCGGTTGACGATTCCCAGTCGCCGAACGGGGCGCCGCGGCTTTCGCCCTCGACCGCGTTTCTGGTGCGCTGGGAATCGGCGGCGCCGGTGAGCCAGGCGTTTGGGCGGCTTGAAGAGCTCGGGGAGCGCACGCTCGCCACGTTTCTGGCGCAGGCGCCGCGGCTTCCGGCGGATCGCTACGTGATCACGGTGAAACTCGACCAGCCCGGGTTCGCCGGATTTGAGCCCTTTGCGACCACACCGGCAAGAACTCCAAACTTGCACGCGACGCTTAAGACTCGCCGCGGCATCGTTGCCCCGATTGAAATCGAGTTCACGGGAACCGGCACGAGCGCGGCCGTGCATTTCTTTTTTCCGAGAATGCTCGACGGCGCTCCTCTGCTCGGCCCGGGGATCGATGGGGCGGAATTCACAATGCGCGGGGCCGGCTTCGCGGTGTTCAGCAAGTTCAGACTGGACCCGGAGTTCCTCCATTAAGTTTGCGGCGAGCTGCGGGACTAGAGGCCAGTTGGCTCTGTTGACATCCTTGCGGAAGGGTAGTCACACGTCGAAAAGCAGATCCCTCACCCGCCAAAACCGCGGGATTCGGGATGACAATCGGGTTGAAGGGGATTCTGGGTGAAGTATCTCAACAGAGCCAGGCCACCTTATAAATATAGGTCTGTGCTCGCGAGGCGTTCTTCAGGGGCTGAAGCCCCGACCTCCTTAAGAAGGATTTATAGAACACGGCTCTGTTGACATTGTCGTCCAAACGGATCGCGAGCGGTGGCGCGACAGCGGGCGGGGCGAGCCCCGCCCCTACAAATTCGGCGATTTCGCGGGGATTTGAAACTGTCCTGGCGACACGAGATACGCCGTTCAATCGCTGTTTGTGGGAATCGCGGGCGGGCGATAGCGTCCAACTATTCGAGCGGCCCATTTACGCCACGGGGCGGCTTCGAACTCGGCCAGGTAGGAATAGGCTACGGGCACGACTAGCAAGGTCAGTAGCAGACACAAGGTCTGGCCGCCGATAATGGTGACCGCGATTGAAGCGCGCTGCTCGGAGCCGGCGCCGATGCCGATAGCTACCGGGATGAGTCCGGCGATGATGGAAAGCGTGGTCATCAGGATTGGCCGCAGCCTGACGCGATTGGCCTCCAGGATTGCGTCGCGGACGGACAGGCCCTCCGTAGCCCGCAAGCGATTCGTGTAATCCACCTGCAAGATGCCGTTCTTTTTCACGATGCCGAGGAGAAGAAACATTCCCAGTGCGCTCCACAGGCTGAGCGCGCGCCCGGTGATCCACAGAGAGAAAAGCGCGAAGGGAATGCTGAGCGGAAGCGTGAGCATGATGATGAAGGGGTAGGTGAAGCTTTCAAACTGCGCCGCCAGGACCATGTACATGAAGATGGACGCGAGCAGCATCGCCAGCACGAGATTCCAGGTGGTTTCCTCGAGAACTTTCACTTGGCCGGAAAACAGATAGGAATATCCGGCGGGCAAGCCGACGTCTTTGATGGACTGGACCGTGTGCGCGGCGGCGAGGTCGAGGGGGTAGCCGGAAGCGACGTTGGCGTAGACGCTGACTTGAAATTCGCGGTTGTAGCGCTGCAGGCTGGCCGGGCCGGCGCCGCGGCCGATGCTAGCAACGTTTTCGAGACGCACCTGGCCGAGTTTTGTGGAAGGGACCATCATGCGGGCCAGAACATCGGGATTATCCCGCTGCGCCGGTAACAACTGCATCGTGACGGGATACTGTTCGGAGCCTTCCTTGAAGCGGGTGATTTCATCTTCGCCCGAATAAAACAATCTTACGGCGTCGCTGACATCGGTCATGCGGACGCCGATATCCGCGGCGCGCTGGCGGTCTACTTTCACTTGCAACTCCGGGGTGTTGAGGTTGAGGCTTGGATTGACGTCGACCAGCTCGGGATAGTTGGACATGCGGCCTGCTACCTGCTTGCTGATTTCCGCTAGTTGACTGAGCTCCGGCCCGCGGATGACGGCGGCAATTGGGAAATAGACTTCGCCGCCCAGCACGGAAGGCAGGCGCACGTTATAGGTCATGTTACGGTAGCCGGCGAGCACCGCGCGCACGGTGGTAGCCATTTGCGCGTGAGTTTTCTTACGCTCGGATCGCGGCACCAGTCCAATGAACAGGTGCGCATGATTGGTCGGCCCGTGGGTGAAGGATTGCACGAAGGCAACTTCCGGAAATTTCGCAACCTTTTCAGCGATGGACTGAGCCGTCTGCGTGGTCTTCTCAAGGGATGTGCCTTCGGGAAGCGTGAACGAACTGATGAGTTCCGACTGGTCGTCCGCCGGGATCCAATCGCGGCCCACCAGGTGATAGAACCCAAATGTGGAGAGGAACGTGATCACACAGATAAGAAGGATGGCGCGCCTGTGGTCGAGCGACCAGCGCAGCATGGCGAGGTAGAGTTCCTCGACGCGGTGCAGGAAGCCCTGGGATCGGGATTTCGCTTCGCTGCCCGTGAGTTTCAGAAGGCGCGAACTCATCATCGGGGTAAGCGTGAAGGCCACCAGCAGCGAGACCAGAATGGCCATGGCCATCGTCCACCCGAAAGAGTTCACATATTTGCGCGCGTAGCCGGTCATGAATGCGATGGGCAGAAAGATGATGATGAGGGAAAGCGTGGTGGCCATGACCGCAAGACCGATCTCTTTGGTGGCTTCGATGGCGGCGGTCACGCGGTCCTTTTCTTTTTCCTGCATGAATCGAAAAATATTTTCGAGAACGATGATGGCATCGTCGATAACGATGCCGACGGCCAGAGTCAGCGCCAGCAAGGTGATGTTGTTCAGGGAGAAGTCCATGGCCCGCATTAGTGTGAACGTGGAGATGATGGAAGCGGGGATGGCCACGGCGGCGATGAAGACGGCGCGCAGGTTGCGGATGAAGAGCCAGACGACGAGGCTGGCGAGAATACTTCCCAAGATCAGATGTTCGAGCAGCGAATGGATGGACGCCTTGATGAAATCGGAAATGTCGTGGACCACTTCGAGTTTCACGCCGGGAGGCAGTTGCGCGCGCAGATCTGCCAGTTTGGCGCGAATGTCGTCGGCGACGCGCACGGTGTTCACCCCGGACTGCCGCAGGACCTGAATGGACACTACGTCTTGGGGCGGGGCGCTTCCGTGATACAGCGCGGACCAGGTGCGCAGTTCCTCGGCTCCATCCTCTACTTGCGCCACATCTCGGACGCGGACCGGCGAACCCCCGCGGGTGCCGACGACGATCTCGCCGAATTGCTCGGCGGAGGTAACGCGGCCGAGTGTGCGAAGACCAAGTTCCTGCGGGCCCGTGATCATACGGCCGCCGGGCGCTTCGATGTTCTCCCGCTGCAGCGCCGAACGCACATCCAGGACCGTGAAGCCATGCGAGGTCAATTTTTGCGCGTCCAGCAAGACGCGAATTTGGCGCCCTTGCCCGCCGTTTAACTCGACGCTGCCTACTCCGTCGACGGTTTGAATCGCACGGCGCACCTGCTTGTCGGCAATTTCGGTCAGTTCGCGGCGGCTCATTGGGCCGCTGATCAGGAGCGTCATGATGGGATCGGACTGCGGATCCTGCTTCGTGATAATTGGTGGAAGGGTGTCGCGAGGCAAGCGGTCGATGGCCCCGGCAACTTTTTCGCGGATGTCCTGGGCCGCGCCTTCGATGTCGCGCTCTAAAACAAACGTGCAGGTAATTTCGGCGAAACCTTCGAAGGACCAGACGCTGATTTCATCGATACCGCTGACAGAGGAGATGGCATCCTCGAGCGGAAGGACCACTCCCGTCACAACCTCTTCGGGAGTTGCTCCAGGCAAGCGCACTTCTACGTTAACGGTCGCCGGGTCGGCTTTGGGAAACAGGTCCACCGCCAAGCCGCGGTAGGAAAACACGCCCAGCGTCACGAGAAAGGAGATCAGCATCACTGTGAAGATGGGATACTTTACGCAAGTTTCGGCGATCTTCATCGGTTCGTCGCTTCAGGACAGCAGAAATTGCCGCGTCTGAACTTCCCTTCGCGCTACTTTGCCGGCTGCGCACTCCCCTCGGCTTGCTCGCGTACCACAGAACCCTCGTGCAAATCACCGGAGACGGCCATCGCGACACGGTCGCCTGGCTTCAGGCCTTCCGCGACTTCAAAACGCCGGCCGTGTTCGTCTTCGGTTTGGCCCGCGGGACGAATCTGTCTTTCGGTAACGCGATTGCCAGCCAGCAGGAAGACTTTGTAGACGCCATAACGGTAACTGACGGCCTGCTCCGGCAGGAAGATGGTGTTGTCTTCTTTCTCGCTGGGAATGGATGCCTGCAGAAAGAAACCGGGCTTGAGCCTTCCGTCCGGATTCGCCAGGAGCGCTTCCGCCTCAAACGTGCGCGAGTCCAGAGAGACAGACGGATTGATACGCGCGATTTTCCCTTGGAAGGTTTCCCCCGGGAAGGCTTCGACGTGTAGATCGACCGTGGCGCCGTCCTTCACCCATCCAGCCCAACGCTCAGGCACTTCCAGGCGGGCGCGCAAGCGGTCGGTCCGCACGAGCACGAGCACCGGGCTCTGTACACGCAAGTATTCACCCGGGTGCACGCTGCGCGTTTTTATAGCGCCCAGAAATGGCGCGCGAATCGCGGCATCACCGAGTTTCTTCTCGGCCAATTTTTCGCTAGCCTCACTGGAGATCAGAAGCGCCTTCAGGCGGTCGACTTCCTGCAAGGCCACGGTATAAGTCGCTTTCGTACTTTGAAAACGGCTTGCGGCCTCGTCGAGTTGTTGCTGAGAGATCAGATTGTCGCGGTACATTTGTTGCGCGCGAGCATACTTATGATCGGCATCGAAGAGGTCTGCTTCGGCGCGCTGTACGGAGGCAAGTTTCTTGGGGTCGGAAGGCGGGGGATCGTTGGGGCCAATACCCAGTTGCGCGCGAACCTGGGTGACAAGGCCGCGTTGGCGCTCAACTTCGTATTGCAGCTCTTGCGGGTCGATGGTCACGAGCACTTGACCCTGTTTGACGTTGTCGCCGATGTCGGCAAGCACTTCGGCAACTCGACCTTCCACCTGGGAGCTGAGGGTGCTTTCTTCAAACGCATAAAGCGAGCCAACGGCCTGGATGCGGCGGCGAGCGGTTTCTTCAGAAACGGTATAGAAGCGCACGGGTGTCGGGTTAGCGGAGTCTCCCAGGACGCTGGAGGTATGCGCCTTGGAACACCCTCCGGCGATTACCAGGGCAAGCAGCAGGGTTGGGGCAAGGCGGTTCCCCGCTCGCTGAAAATAATGCGTTTGATTTATTTGTTGGCCCACCATTGCCGACCGTTCGCCTGCTTCCTCTTTAGCTGCCTGACCTTACCCTGGGGTTTTCCGACCTAACGTGCATCAATCGGCTTTTAGACGCAGCCCGCGAGTGCTTGTCACCTTCCGGGGCGTGCATTTGGTTGCGGTACCTTTGGGCCCGGTGCCAGTTCCCGAATTATATGCTGAAAGCACACAATTAGGCTTCACTCGCTTGTTACGAGTGGACGATGCCATCTGATCTGCTGATGCGCTACAATTCGCCCGCGGCAGAGTGTTTGCTTTAGCGATTGGGGCCACCTATCCGTCCGCAGAATTCTTAGTGGGAGGAGATCTCATTGAAGACACGCCCTGAATTTCGCTTGTGCTTGATTCCTGTCCTGGCGTTGCTGCTGGTGCCCATTGCGGTTTTTGCGCAAAGCCCGGCGAAAGATTCGCAGGGTGCTTCCATCCTGGGATTTTCGCCGGCGAGTGCCGTGGCCGAACACAAGCTGGAGGCGACATTTGAAGGGCTGCCTTCGGCTGAGAAGGCGCGCGAGTGGCACCGGCTGTTCACAAGGGAGCCGCATCCGGCTGCTTCGGAGGAGAACAACAGGCTTGCCGAATTTCTGGCGCAGGAGTGGCGGAAGCAAGGCTGGGAGGACGTCACGTTGCGGCGGTACGACGTGCTGCATTCGAGCCCGCGCAGTGTTTCGCTGGAGATGGTGGCGCCCGTCAACTTCAAGGCTTCGCTTCGGGAGGATCCTTATCCGGTTGATGGGGACACGAAGAATCCCGCCATTTCGAGCTCTTACTTTGGCTATTCCGCTTCCGGCGATGTCACGGCAGAGCTCGTCTACGCGCACAGCGGGAATCCCGAAGACTATGAGTTGCTGAGGAAGAATGGCATCAGCGTCAAAGGGAAAATTGTCATCGTCCGGTATTCGAATCCGTACAGCTATCGGGGATTCAAAGCGCTGACAGCCGAGCGAGAAGGCGCCGCGGGGCTATTGATATATTCCGACCCGGCGGAAGATGGCTACGCGCGCGGCAAAGTTTTTCCGGATGGTCCGTGGGGCCCAGAGAGCCACATTCAGCGGGGTGGTATTACCTACGATTATATCGTTCCCGGCGATCCAACCACGCCCGGGTGGGCCTCTGTTCCCGGCGCAAAACGGATTGCGCCGGAAGAAGCGCGATCACTTCCAAAGATTCTTGGGTTGCCGCTCTCCTGGCGTGATGCGAAACCTCTGCTGGAAAACATGAATGGGGCAGAGGTTCCGAAGGAGTGGCGCGGTGCGTTGCCCATTACTTACCGGTTCACAGGTGCTGTAAAAGTGCACATGAATGTAGACATGGATACAAGCCTGAAGCCTTACACCGTTGTCGAGGCGCGGATACGGGGCGGCGAACTGCCGGAGGAATGGGTGCTGTTTGGGAATCATCGCGACGCGTGGGTGTACGGCGGCGTGGACCCGGTGAGCGGCACGGCTTCGATGCTGGAGCTGACACGATCGTTGGGCGAACTGAAGCAGCGAGGGATTCGACCGCGGCGGACGATCATTGTATGCAGCTGGGATGGCGAAGAATATGCGCTTACAGGTTCGACGGAATGGGGTGAGCAGTTCGCGGAGGACTTGAAGAAGAAACTGGTTGCGTATGTGAATGTGGATTCATCCGTTTCCGGGGCGGCCACCACGGCAGGACCGGAAGGACTGAGTTTCAAGCCAACGGCGGTTGCTTCGTTGGCGCCGATGCTGGTGGAGGCTTCGAAGGACGTTCGCGCCCCGTCGGGGAAGAGTTTATATGAAGCGTGGCGAGCTACTTCGGTGCGCGATAAGAAATTGGCCGGCCCGCCGGCGGATTCGGCACTAGTGGAAACGCGAATTGGTAGCGGTTCGGATCACACCGTATTTTTGAATCATCTGGGGCGGCCCGTGATTAATTTGGGATTTACGGGAAACTACGGCGTCTATCATTCCGCGTATGACGATCATTTCTGGATGTCACGGATTGGCGATCCCACATTTGAATATCACACCGCGCTGACCAAAATCTGGGGACTGACGGCGCTGCGGCTGGCCAATTCGGATATTTTGCCGTTTGATTTTGCGGCGAATGGGGCGGCGCTGCGGGAATTTTTGGGCGAACTCGAGAGGCGCGAAAAGATAACTCCAGAGAAGGTAA
>Ga0210403_10003728_pt1 | contig 13302 bp, 15 predicted proteins | sample IncBWC19MmetaG_FD_150863 | JGI IMG/M metagenome (GOLD analysis project Ga0210403, IMG submission 150863) | Forest soil microbial communities from Barre Woods Harvard Forest LTER site, Petersham, Massachusetts, United States - Inc-BW-C-19-M | ecosystem: Environmental > Terrestrial > Soil >... | reverse complement strand
GATTTGGTTGAGCACTTTGAGCGTGACTTCGCCAAGATCCTGCACGTTGACATCTTCATCGACGACCAGGATGCACTTGGTGAACATAGCCTGCCCCAGCGACCAAACCGCATTCATCACCTTGCGAGCCTGCCCGGGATAAGACTTCCTGATGGAAACGATCATCAAGTTATGAAAAACGCCCTCAACCGGAAGGTTGATGTCGACGATCTCTGGGATGGTCAGCCGCATGAGCGGAAGAAAGATGCGTTCGACCGCTTTGCCCATCCAACCGTCTTCCATGGGCGGCTTCCCGACAATCGTGGTCGAGTAGATAGGATTCTTGCGATGCGTGACGCAGCTGAGATGGAAAACAGGATATAGGTCCTCGAGCGAGTAGAAGCCGGTGTGATCTCCAAATGGGCCTTCTGGCCTTAGCTCTTCGAGGTTTACATGGCCTTCCAGGATAATCTCAGCGGTGGCGGGGACCTCCAAGTCTACGGTTTCGCACTTTACCAGTTCGACTGTTTTTTGGCGGAGGAATCCGGCGATTAGATATTCTTCGACGTCGGGCGGGGCCGGGACGATGGCGGAAAACGTGATTGCGGGATCAGTGCCGATGGCTACGGCGACTTCCATTTTGCCGCTGGGGCGATCGCCTTCGGCTAGGACGGAACCTCCCGAGGAGCGCGCCATAACGTCTACTGCCGCTCGCGCGAGGGCGCGCGCGCCTACATGCGATGGGCCGGCCCCTGCACTATCTTGTGCTGCGACGGCGGCTCGCAGTTGTTCGCGGTAGTGTTCGGCTCCTACTTTTTGTCTTTGCCAGTGCATGCCGGTGGTGTGTGGGTCGTAGACCTGCATGCGATACATTCCTACGTTGCGCTTGCCGGTTTTGGGATCGCGCGTGACCACGCACGGTAGTGTGATGAAGCGGCCGGCGTCTTGTGGCCAGCATTGGAGGATGGGGAACTCATCCAGCGAAAAGTTGTCGCGGAGAATGACTTCCTTGCACGGTCCGGTGGAAACTGTTTTCGGAAAGAACTTTCCCATTTCCGCCAACATGGGCAACATTTTTACTTTGTCGAGGAATCCTTGCGGAGATTTTACGTCCATAAACTGGCGAATGCGGTCGGCGACCTCGTCGAGTTTGTGGACTTCGAGGGCGAGATTCATGCGGCGGGCGGAGCCGAATTGGTTGATGAGGACTTGGGCGCCGGGATGGCCTTTGATATTCTGGAAAAGCAGAGCTGGGCCGCCGGGCGCGGACGCCCGGCCTCCATGGTTTGGGCCTGGCATCTTGCTGACGCGGTCGGTGATTTCGGTGATCTCCAGAATGGGATCGACTTCGGTACGGATTTTTCTTAGTTCGCCGGCTCGGTCGAGCGCGGCGATCCAATCACGCAGATCGTCGTAGGCCAAGAGTTCCCTCGTTGCGAAACGCGATTATAAAGCACGGCGGGAAGTCAAGACCTTTAACCACAGAGGACACGAAGGGACACGAAAGAGTTCTTCTTATTTCAACGCTTTGCTCAGCAATTAAGATATCTTTGATCTGGCAGTCCAGCGAGGTGAGGGTTTGAAACGACGAGTGGTGATTACGGGCATGGGCGTGGTTAGTCCTAACGGCGCGGGGAACGCTGCTTTTTCGGAGGGTGTTCTGCGGGGGCGGAGCGGGGTGCGACGGATCTCGCGCTTCGATTCGGGAGAAATTCCGGTGCAGATTGCCGGGGAGGTCCCTGACTTCGACGAACTGGCCTGGGTGGAAAAGCGCGACCGGAAACATGTGTCACGGGTGTTGCCGCTGGCTTTGGCCGCGGCCACGGAGGCCTTGGGCAACGCTGGTTTCGATCCCGCTTCCCTGCCCATCGAGCAACGACGGCGCTTCGGCGTAATTATTGGTTCAGGTGGCGGATCCCAGGAATTTACCGAGGAGCAATACCGCCTGTTCTTCCATCAGCAATACAAGCAGATGAGTTTGTTCTGCGTGCCCACAGGAGTGATGGGCTCGCTTTCGAGCGAACTGAATGTGCGCTTTGGGTTGCGCGGGGCGAGTCATGTGATCACGACGGGTTGCACCTCGTCGACGGACGCGTTTGGATATTCCCTGCGGCAGATTCAATCGGGACGGTTGGACATGGTGTTGAGCGGCGGAGCGGACGCGCCCATCGCACTGGGAATTATTAAAGGCTTCGTTCTGATGAAGATTCTGACCGACTCGTGGAACCATGCGCCGGAGCGGGGATCGCGTCCGTTCTCGGTAGATCGTGACGGCTTCGTGCTGGCGGAGGGGGCATGGATGTTCGTGCTGGAGGAATACGAACACGCACGGGCGCGGGGAGCAAAGATGCTGGCGGAAGTTTGTGGGTACGGGTCCACGTGCGAGGCCTTTCATCGGGTGCGCTTGCAGGAGTGCGGCGAAGAGCCGGCTCGGGCGATCGGGTTGGCGATGAAGGAAGCTGGAATCGCTGCATCGGATGTGGACTATGTGAACCTGCACGGGACTTCTACCCAGTTAAACGACCGGATTGAGACGCGGGCGCTGAAGCTGGCGCTCGGCGAGCGGGCGCGGCAGGTTCCGATGTCGGCATTGAAGTCGCAGATCGGGCATCCGCAGGGAGCGTGCGGTGCGGCGGGGGTTGCGGCCACGATTGTGGCAATGCAGAACGGACAGATTCCGCCGACGATCAACCTGGAGACACCGGATCCCGAGTGTGATTTGGATTATGTACCAGACGTGGGACGCAAGCAGTTGGTTGAACACGCGGTGTGCAATTGCATTGCATTTGGGTCGAAGAACTCGGCGCTGGTTTTGCGGAATTGCGCTTGAAGAGCGGCCACGGATTTACAGGGAGACGGCAAAGGCTTCAACCACATAAGGACACGAAGGTCCACAAAGGAATGCAATTGACGGGCGGGGACGCCTCGTCCTCCATTTATTCAAGCAGGCGCCGGACGGTGTTTTCTACTGTGGGCCAGGCGGTTGAGTGGGGATCGATCAGGTCGAAATGGCCGGCAGTTGAGATTTCAGTGTAGTGCACATCCTCTCCATTATTTTTTTTTAACTCGGCGTACTGGCGGCTGAAATAAGAAGGAACGACGTCATCCGCGGCGCCGTGAATCAGCCATTGTGTGGTGGCGTGGTCGACCTTCTGCTGCATGGGATCGGCTTCGCGGTAATGCTCGGTCACCTCGCTGGGCTTGCCTCCCAGAAACTCGACGACTGCGTTGTTGCTGAGGTGTTGCTCCCACGCTTGCTGCAAATTCAGTACGCCCGCAAGAGAGATGACACGCCTGAGAGAGGATTCGTGGGCAGCGAGGCAGAGGGCGAGTTGTCCGCCGGCGGAGTGGCCCATCACCGCGACTTTGGTCGAGTCGAGGTCGTATCGTTTTGCCATTTGCGCGACGTAACGGTAAGCGTTGCGAATGTCTTCAAAGGTCCCGGGCCAGCCTCCGCCGGGATTGCCGACGCGGCGGTACTCGATGTTCCAGGTGGCAATTCCTCTAGAAGTCAGTGCCGCGCAGAGGTGTCCGCAGTGGGCCAGGCTGTACTTGGCGCGCCAGTAGCCTCCGTGAATGTTCATTGCCACCGGGAACGGGGACTTGGTTTTAGGGAGGCGGATGTCTCCGAATTGATTGGCATCGGCGCCGTAGGAGAGACGGGCGTCGGCTGGGGGCGGCGGGAGGTCGAGAATATCTTCCGAGGACATGGGTTCTTAAGTCAGTTCTCAGTTCCTGGTTCTTGGTTCTCAGTTTCGATTGTAATCGTGATGGTCACTTATCCGGGATCAACTCCACGATGGTGCCTTCGCCCCATCCATATTTTTTGATCGAGAGATCAGCGACCGCGCGATGCAATTCGGGCTCGGTTTGTGGAGAGACGATGCGAGCTCGCGCCGCAAACTTTTCATCGGCAACGCGCACCTGTGTTTCCGCATGCGCTTGCAGATTCCGCAGCCAGTGCGAGGTCGGGTATTCGGCGATCAGATAGAAGAGTCCGTCGCGATGGGTGAACCAGATCTCGATTTCGCGGGACAGACCACTCCTGCGGCCTCGAGTGGTGAGATACAGATACTGCTCGCGGTCGAAGTTATTGGTCTTTGAGCTTGAGTTTAGATTTGTTTTCTTCAAGGAATTCGCGGAGTTTGTCGGCGGTGTCCAGCAGGCGCGTCCATTGTTCGTAATAGAGCGTAACCGGAAAGCGGCCGAGGCCATAAACGCTGACCCCGCCTTTTTCGCTGACCCGGAATTCCAGGCTGCCGGTACGGCGCGGGCCTTGCTTTTCCAGTTCGGCTAAGCGGGCTTTCAGTTCTTCATAAGTTGGTTCGGGCATTTTGTTACCTCGAAGTGTGATGAATCCATGATAGGGATTGTGCGGGAATTCGTCGAGTGGAGCCGTTCAAAATCTGGCTAGTCGAGAAACGCCTTCATGCAGAATGCGCTGCCGCCGGATTTTTCGAATTCCGACGTATCGACTAATACCGGAGTGAGGTCTTCCTGCGCGAGGATCTGCTCAAGATTGCGGGAGAGGCGCGGAGTAATGAATCGACGGTTGGCTACGATGCCGTTTCCCATGAATTGCAGGGCTTCGTTCCGGGTCAGTTCGTGGACTCGTTTCCATGGACCGCGAACTGTCTTCAACGATTCAGGGGAGAACGCGCCGGGATAGATCAACGCGGCATCGTCGTTCAGCGGGCAGAGACAGGTGTCGAGGTGGTAGCAGTGTTCGTCGATGAGTTGAAGAGGGATTACTGGAAAACCTAGTTGCTGCATGGCGGCGGCGAACTTCTCCACACCGCCGCGAGTGGAGCGGAAGCCATAAGCTGCCCAGATGCGCGAGCGGTCGGGATGCCAGAGTAGATCGCCGTGGCCCTCGAGATAATCTGCGCCCAGATCCAGATCAATGATTTTGAAGCCGCGCTGGCGGAACCAGTCGACGAAAAAGGTAACTTCCTTGTGCCGGGAGGCGTAGCGCATGCGGCTGGGGACGATGAACTTGCCCTGTTGATCGTGGTGGCCGACGAACATCTGGTTGGCGGCAAAGACCATGTCGTCCAGATCTTTGACGGGATCGATGAGCTCTACTCGGACCCCAGCGTCCTCGAGCGCAGTCCGCAAGCCTTCCCACTGCCGCTGGGCCTTTGCAGGATCGATGGGACGACCCATGTAAGGGTTCTTGGGTTCACGAACGTCGAAGAAAGTGGGCGGGCACATTAAGGCGGTCTTGGGCATGCCTCTTCATGATAACGGCAGCAGCCGAGATTTCGGCAACCGAGACCGCCGTTGGGCAATTTAGCTTTGGAAGACGCAAAGAGGTAGGCGCGCAGGTTGATGCATCCAAACCGGTTGGAGTACGTCAACGGTTACAACATTTCGGTCCCTGGCGTGCATCCTCGATGCTCGCTCTGCTTTAGAACTGCACCTTCAGGAGGTCTCGCGTGCTGCACAAATGCGCAAATCCAGCTTGCCTCGTTGCCTTCCGCAAGCTGAGTCAAGGGAAACTGTTTTTAGTGGAAACGGAGGCTGTCGACGGGGCTGAGCTGAAGCGGGCTAACTGGAGAGGACGGCCCTCTCATCGCATCGAGTACTACTGGCTCTGCGACCAGTGTGCTTTCGCGCTGACTCTGTCGTGCGAAAAGGGACGAGGCGTGGTTACGGTGCCTCGGCTGGAAGTTGCGAAGAAGAGGCCTGCGGCGGCGGCGCATGAGCGAGAAGTTTCCAGCAACGCAAGCGGCCGGACAGAACAGTCCGCATAGGAAGGGACGCCATGGATAACCCGAAGATGCAAGAGTGTGCGATCTGCGGCGAGGGACGATCAGCCGAGCAGGTGTGGTTTCTGGTGGCCGAAAGCCATTGGGAAGACAAGCTGAAGGTTCTGGAGTGGCAAGATGAACTGGCGCGGCGACGGGGAATCTATGCGGCCTGCAGCGGGGGGCACGTCGAGGAACTGGTGGTGCACTGGATGACGACGGGGAGTCTCGATTATCCGTTTGCCACGGTGGGCGACAAGGTCGAGAGGCGCAGACAGCGACTGGGCTGGGTTCTGCCTACTGTAGAAGAGCCCGATATCAGGGGCGCTCGGCTGATCGGTGAATTGGCGGTTGACCGAGACAGCGTACGGCGAGCGCTCAGAGACGATCCTGAATCGTTGCAGGTGATCCTGGATGAACTGCTCAATGCTTTGGAACGCGAAAGCAAAGGGATTGGCGTGCGGTTCGAATCGGCCGACGCCATGTGTTACGGATTCCCTCGGGAGATCTGAAGTCGGTTGAGACGCGACTAGGAGCGGTCTCCAGATTTTTTCCAGGCGCGCCAGTCCCCGGTAACCGCCTCTTCCATCTTCCTGGCGGCTGTGTACAGCCAGCCTGGTTTGAGGCGCGCGAGGTGGCCACGGATATATTTTTGTGCGTCCACGGTGCCGAGGTGAATGTTGGCCGTTTCCCATCCCATGGCAGAAAGCAGCCGGCGTTCGTCACGGTCGGTCGGGAGAACGCTTAGTTCGATGCGCGAACAGTGGGGCGACAAGCGGCGGACAATCCAGTGTCCACGCAACTGCACAAAAGGATCGGGGCAACGGATGGCACGGCTGATGATGGCCTGGTAAAGGATCTCCGCAGGCCGATGATCTCCTGTTGCCCAGTAAACCGACGAGGGTGCAAGCGCCTTGGCTTCGCGAGCGACCCGGGCGCCGTGGCAAAGCGCGATGGCGACCACACGAATGTGCCCGAGACTTCCCAGGCCGGCCACGCGCCGAACTGTCCGGTAGGTGAGGCCGCGCTCTGGCATGAGATGCTCAAGAGCCTCCCGCGCACTAACCGAGACTTCACCACGTACCCTTGGCAAGCCGTCCATCTTTTGCCAAAAATGAACCGGATCGCGCAAGACTCCGGTCGCGATCTGGCGCAGCCAGGTGTTTTCCTCTTCGAGCACGTAGGGACGACCACCGTGGGCAAGAGATTCTTTGTAACCCTCCAAGATCGCCGCACAAGCGTCTTTCGGTTTCAATGCCAGGTGGCCGTCTACGATGGCGAATATCGCGCTGGTGGCTAGCCTCACCAGGTCGATGGTGTAGGGAAGGACGGCGGCTTCATCGAAATCATTGACTCCCCAGACCAGCCTGCCCTCGATGTCACGCCATGTGCCAAAATTCTCGACGTGGAGATCGCCCACGGCGAGTACTCGCGGAGCTTTGGCCAGGTCGGGACAGACTTCAGGCCAGATCTGCATCCAGCGATAGAAGGTTGCACGAAGAAAAGGAAACACTGCATCCGCCATGCGATCGTGTTTCAGCCGCAGATCCGCTTTCACCAGCGGCGTATGGCGGCCAAGCCACTCTTCGAAGCGGTGGGTTGCCTTGATGATGTTCATTGCTGTCCGGTTGGCACGATAAAACCGGCTCAGCCAAATGTCAACGCAACTCGAGTCGGGGCGCCGAGTCACGCTTGCGGCGCAGACTTCGAAAGCGATCCTAGTCTCTGGCCGAAGCTTGTTTTCCGGACAAAGCTGCTCTCGCGTCCCAGTTTTTTTTATGCCACTATTCAGTTTGCGAAGTACGTCGCGTTCGCGTCGACAAACTCCTTCAACTCCTCCGGAAGATCGTCTGCCGCGTAGATCGAATCCGATGTGCACACCGGAACGCAAGCTCCGCAGTCGATGCAGCCCGCTGGGTCGACATACAACTGGGTGGCTGCCTCGAAGCCCGGCTCGTCTTTTTTGGGGTGAATGCAATCCGTCGGACACACGTCCGCGCACAATAAGTCTTTAATACAGCTATCAGTAATTACGTAGGCCATGGACTAGCTCCTGAAAAGAAAGGTTACCGGCGTCCATAGAGTACGGTGGGGCAGGCTGAATCTCGGTGATCTACGTCCTATGAGCGTATGTCATAGGTCACAAAAGAACACTTTGTTAATGTGCTTGGGGAAGCGATCGAAGGTAATCCATCGCAATTTTCGGGGGAAGAACTTACTCGGCTCGGCCGATCCACCACAGAAGCTTGGCCACAATGCGCCAGCCATTGGTTGAGACTGCGGTCGATTCGTATTCGCGGTTCTCCGGAACCAGAACTTCGGTATCGTCAAAGCGCTGCAACCGGGAGACAATCAGACCGTGGTCCTTATGAGCTGCTATCACGATGTGACCGTAAAGCTTGCCATGATTAGTTTGGGAAGTGTCGATGACGATGATGTAGCCGTCGTGAATCAGCGGCATCATCGAGCGTCCGTGAACTCGTAGGCAACTGGTATGGGCGGGGTTCGGACACCACTTGCTGGGCGCGGCAAGCATTGACTCTGGAGGGACCTGAGTGAGGCTTTCGGCCGGGTCTCCTTTTCCTCCGTGGGTGGCGGCTACAACCGGCAGAAGGGGAATGGCTACCAATTCCTCCGGTTGCTTAAGGGCCCGGTGGGCGCCGGCCTCGACCACCTCCAGCTTCAACATCCGATCCTTGCGCAAACGGGACCGGGCCGCGGGCAAAACCCGCATCAAATCGTCGCTGCTCAACCCGGCCCGACCCCAGAAATACCAGCACTCGGGATCTCCGGTCATGTTGCCCAGTTGAACGTAGATATTGGCGGGAGGTTCCTGAACGCCTCGCTCCCAACGCGACACCGCCATGGCAGATGCGTTCATCTGCTGACCCAGTTCAGATTGGCTCATTTGGAGGCGGCGGCGAAGGGCGATGATCCGTCTTGCCCATTCCATCTTGGAATCTCTTGTGTTGCTCATGGCGCGCCTGCTACACTGAAGTTAACGCGTTCGTTTTAACACTCGCGTTAGGCGGCACCCTGTCGCCAGATCCACGAAAGGTTGTCATGTACCGTGACAATTCTAGCACACCGACAAACGCTGAAATACGATCCCCGCAAACATTATATCGCGGCCTCTATGTAAGAATTGCGCGCAAACTTGGAGTGGACCCGTCGTATGTCAGCCGGGTTGCTCGCGGCGACCGGCGTTCGGAAGAAGTCGAAAGCGCGCTGGGCAGGGCACTGGAAGAGATCAACCAGCAACTGAGTCGCGGATCATCCACCGGCCAGCGCGGGGTAGCGCGGACCGCGACCTCGGCCAAGCGGCTCAAAGCCCTCACGAAGCAGAATCGAAGCCGCATTCGTGAGCAATGGCTGGCGCACAGCCAATCCGATGCCAATCTCAGGCGGGTCAAAATTGGCAATCAGAAACGGACCGCACCGATTCTTCCAGTACTTGACGAGACCTTAAAGGTCATGGAACTGAGCTTGAAGGGGATGGCGACTGCGTCCATGAAAGCTGCACAGCAGCACGGACGGTTGCGGCAAGCCCAGGGATTCACGGCGATGAGTTTGGTCGAAGAGTACAACCTAGTCAGGCGTTGCGTTTTCGGTTTAGCCCTGGAACATTGTCGACAGATGGATACCCATCTACTGATTAAAGATCTCACTCAATTCGGAGAAGCCCTCGATCTTCAAACCCAGCGCGCATTGAAAGACTATCTCGGGTCGGCTTAAAGTAGGCGCGGGCGTCCTCGCCCGTGCTGGAGCGATAGCATCTCAATCTCTTGCGAAATATTCGTCGGGCAGCACGAGCGGAGACGCTCGCGCCTACTTTGGCAACCGGCTCAGTAGAGCTGCTGCCTTGCGGAACCAGGGTCGCTCGCGGCGACGGAGGTACCCGGGCATGGTCGGCTTTTTGTCCAGAATGCGCTGTGCCCATTCGCGGGCTTCGGCATTGCGTTGTTGGGACGCCAGGAAGGACGCGTAGTTGTAATAAGTTTCTGACGAAGTAGAGATTTTTGTGACCTCCCGAAACAAAGCCTCGGCTTTGTCGGGTTTACCCGTGTTGGCGTAGGCGTGGGCTAGTAAGCCTGCGGCGCGCTGAAAGTCGTACTTGGGATCCTGCGCCACCACGCGCTCCAGATCCGGCAAGGCTGCGGCGAAGTCTCCCATAAATGTGGCGGCCATGCCGCGTCGATAAAACGGGTCGAGAGAGTCGGTACGCGAAGAGATCGCCTTGTCATAACACTGACGGGCGCGAGCGTAGTTCCCTTCTTCGAGATATAGGTCAGCGAGTTCCTCATAATTCCCCGCCGAAGGATTATCCAAAATAGCGGATTCGAGTTCGTGAATCCTCCTGCGCCGGGGAAACACTTTGAACGACTGGCGCATCAAACCCGCATCGGGGATGACTTCGGCGGCGATATAGATCAGCGCACCGAGGCCGCCGAAGAAAATAATGATCCACAGCCAATAGCCGTCCGGGCGACGGCGGATGAAGTGAACAATTGCCACCGCCTGGAGAATCAGACCCCAGGGAAAGAATAAGAAAATTAGCGATCCCATGCTGTGATCGGACTATAGCATGGTGAAGGTGCGACCTTACGGGTCTAGGGGAATTTCGATGGGCACGTCTTTTTCCGAGCCTCGAACACAACGATCAAACGTGGCGAAAGCCGTTTTCTGGGGCGGGCTGGTCTCGGGAGTATTGGACCTGATCTACGCCACCACCTCGGTCGTCTTGCAAGGGGGCCCCGCAATCGTCCTCCCGCAAGCGATCGCTACCGGCTTGCTCGGCGTGAAATCTTTCGAGGGAGGGATTCCAACCGCGGTTCTCGGCGTTGCATTGGAGTTTCTGATCACATTCGTGGCAACGGCTGTCTATTACGTGGCAAGCCGAAAACTTACTTTCCTCGTCCGGCGAGCGGTCCCGTGGGGTCTGCTTTACGGCGTCGCAATCTACTTTTTCATGAATTTTATCGTCGTGCCGCTTTCGGCGGCTCCGAAATTCGATCACACCTGGGCATCGAGGGCGAGCGATTTCGTCGTGCACATGTTCTTGATCGGACTGCCCATGGCGCTCGTTGTGCGGCGGTACTCAGCCCGCGAATGCTAGAATCTTATGTGCTGAGACCTCCTATCCGCCTGCTGGCCGCCGATATTGATGGCACCTTGCTCAACCCAGAATTTCAGATCTCAGAAGCAGATCTGGCCGCGCTGCGCCGCGCTCACCAGGAGGGCGTCGAAGTCATACTGGTAACCGGACGGCGGCACAAATTTGCCCTTCCTATCGCCCAGCAGCTTGGCTTCGATCTCTGGCTGATCAGCTCAAACGGCGCCATTACCCGATCGCTCAAGGGCGAAACCTTTCATCGCGATATGCTCCCAGCCGAGACCTGTCGCAAACTGTGCGGCACGATGCGGGAGTTTCGGGGCAACACTGTCCTGACATTTGATATCGAGAGCAAAGGCGCAGTCGTGCTCGAGCACATGCGCGAGTTAAACGAAAGCATTCAGCGCTGGCTGGAGAAAAACCTGCAATATATTGATTTCGTCATTCCGCTGGAGAACTCTCTCACTACCGATCCCGTTCAGGCCATGTTCTGCGGGCGGATCGAGCGCATGCACCAGGCCCTCGCGCTACTGGCGGCCAGTGGGCTGGAAAAAGACATCACCGTGCTGCGCACGGAATATCCAAAGCGCGATCTTTCCATCGTGGATGTACTGAATCAGGGCTGTTCCAAAGGCCACGCCCTGGAAAGGTGGGCCAATTATCGTGGCATCCCCCGCGAACAGGTCATGGCCATTGGTGATAACTACAATGACATCGAAATGCTTGTCTTCGCCGGGCTGCCATTTATCATGGGGAATGCATCGGAAGAGCTGCGGGGAAGGGGCTGGGCAGTAACCTTGGCCAACGACCAGAACGGAGTAGCCGCAGCGATTGAGCAGGTGCTGGGGACGCACGTAGGGGTGTAGGGCTCGTCGTGGGAGTTCGAGTCGGATCAGGGCATGCCTTCAGGCATGCCGCGACTAGTGTGGGATGAGAGCGCCTTCAGGCGCTGAGATTTTACCGCTTGGGCTTTCGGAAGGATGTCTTGACCAAGAAAAATGGCGCCCCAGCGGCTGAAGCCGAAATCATTTCTTGACGACTTACGGTATGCCTGAAGGCATACCCTGATACGGCTCGCCAGAGTCCACTCTGGCTGTTAAAGAGTGCAAGCTTGATCGGTGACGTCGTTCAGTCTCATATGAAGTTACTGGCGAAATTCGGTCTCGTCCTCGGCCTTGTGTCAGCGCCGTTGTTTGCGTCCGGGGCCGACCTTGCCGTATTGCGCAATGGTTTTTCCATTCGCCACGAGCGGCGGGAAGTCGTTGGTCCGGTAACCCGTCTTTATCTGGGCGCTGACCGCGATGGATATGTGGATGTGCCCACCGACGAAATCGATCGCTTTGATAAAGATCTGTCAGCGCCCGCTGCGGGGCAAACGCAGCACAGCGCGCAGGAGATGAGCGACGTCATCAACACCGTCAGCAGCCGGCATCACCTTGATCCGGATCTGATCAACAGCGTGATCCATGCCGAGAGCGGGTTCAATCCAAGAGCGGTGTCGCCCAAGGGCGCGCAGGGCCTAATGCAACTGATGCCACAAACTGCCTCCAAGCTGGGAGTGGGCGATGCGTTCGATCCCAACGCCAACGTCGAGGGCGGCACTCGATACCTGCGGGAATTGCTGGAACGATACAACTTTGATTTGATCAAAGCTCTTGCGGCTTACAATGCAGGACCGCAGCGCGTGGAACAGTACCACGGCGTCCCGCCGTATTACGAAACTCAGGCTTACGTTGCCCGCATTATTCGTGACTTCAATCGCAAGAAACTCGCGGAACGAAAAGCCGCTGCAGTGAAGACGGCGAGTTATCACAAGATTCCTGCGAATCATGCTGCGACCGTGAAACAAGTGGCACTCCCAGATTCGACCGAGCAGACTTCCCAGTTGAACGTTGAGCGTTAATGGAAGACGGACGCCTCGACCCTTTGCATTTTGGCGGACGGGCGGGGACGCCCCTCGCTCCCTCGAAGGCCCCGCGTTGACCCCTTCGTTCTCGTCATTTACCTTGGCAAGAGGAGCAATTCTTGAAGTATTTCTTTGCTCGGCTTTCTAGCTTGGGACGCCTCGGTTAAATGGGCAAAAAACGGTACCTGGCCTACGCGGTCGTCGCGGCGATTCTTGCTGCCCTGGTTTATCTGCAGTTTCGGACGTGGAAAGACTTTGACTGGGCCACCTTTTGGGCTCAAGGGAAGCAGATCAGCCTACGCCATATCTTGCAGGCCATCGGCCTGATCTACATCAGCTTTTTCCTGCGTGCGCTGCGTTGGAAAATCTTCCTGCGTCCGGTGCGCCCGGAAACTTCCACCGTCGGACTGATTCCTCCGACGCTGATTGGGTTCACCGGCTTGACATTGCTGGGACGGCCGGGCGAATTGATTCGCCCTTACCTGATCGCGCGTAGAGCCAATCTCACTTTCTCTTCGCAAATGGCAGTTTGGGCAATCGAGCGCATTTTTGAT
>Ga0210403_10003725_pt1 | contig 13309 bp, 14 predicted proteins | sample IncBWC19MmetaG_FD_150863 | JGI IMG/M metagenome (GOLD analysis project Ga0210403, IMG submission 150863) | Forest soil microbial communities from Barre Woods Harvard Forest LTER site, Petersham, Massachusetts, United States - Inc-BW-C-19-M | ecosystem: Environmental > Terrestrial > Soil >... | reverse complement strand
GCTACACGCAATCCCAACTGGACAAGATCGCGCTGCGACTAAATCAACGCCCGAGAAAAACTTTGGGCTTCGAGACTCCTGCGAGTAAACTTCGCGCAAGTGTTGCGCCGACCAGTTGAGCTGGCAAGGCAAACTAGGAACAGTTAGAAGCTACACTCGATGAATCTTTTCGATCTCGCAATACGGAGGAGACGTCGAGGCGTCGAACTTAACGATAAAGTTGTCAAAGAAACCACGCCGGCCCAATAGACCTGTCACCGCGAGGTCGGGAGAGAATCCCGCCATCGTCTCGAAGGAATCGCCGAAAACGAAAATCGAAATTTTGTGGAAATAGAGCAAACCGGCTGGGCCACCGATAACGCCCTGCAAAGAATCCTTCACGCCATCTTCCAGCCGACGAATCCCCAGCGAATGGCAAATGCCAGAATGAAAAATGCAGGCATCCGCACCCGAATCAATCCAGCAGGCGAGCGATTTCGTTGGCGGCGAATGCCGGTGGCTGAGTCGAATGTTTAGAATTGGGGCCCAAGCCTGGGATTCATCTGGAAAAGCTGGGCGATTGCCAAGGCCTGGCAAGATCTCGCAGGGAAACCTCAACGAGACAGCACCAAGGTTGACCAACTCTGGGGAACCTTCATTACAACAGGGTCAGATTCGCCACTTTCATCGGCCTTGGCCACGACTTCATCGTATGATCCACCATACGCGACGACACGTTCCTCATCCGCGGAAAAAGCTATCCAACCGCCCGGGGGAGCAGCTTGGAGGGCCTTGACGCGATCTTCTGGGCTCATAGGAGAACCTCAGAAGATTATGCGCTTCTCGATATCATCCGGACAAGGTGAAAACACTCGACTCACAACAGAAATCGGTGCCAGTCAGATCCTGAAACAGACCGACCTCGCGGGTTACTGCAGCTTGCGGGCGGTGATGGTGACCTGCACGATGTCGCCGGTGACGCTGCCGGGGTAAGCGCCGGCGCTGAGCTCGGTGCCGCCGCCGGTGAAGGCTTTGAGCTTCCAGTTGTTGAGCGCACTTCCCTGCACCGGGACGTAGTAGCCGGAGTTGCCGTTCTGGCTGTCGGCGAAGACCTGGATGATTTGCGTACTGGGGAGTTTGTCGGCGACGGTGGTGAAGTCCATGGTGTCGCCGCCAGTCGGATAGTTGCCGGAAAAAGTGAGGGATCCGATTGCGTAGAACAGGTTGCTGCCTGAACCGTCTTCGTTGCTGGGTAGAAGCGTGATGGTGATGGGCATGATTGGCTCCAGAGTGAATTGGTAATCGCGAGATGTGAAGTAAAGGAGGTAGAGGAGGTAAAGGAAGTAAAGGAGGTAAAGGAAGTAAAGGAGGCGAAGGAAAATGCCCCTACGGCTGGAGCCAGCCGATGCTCTGGGACTTTTCCTCTACTTCCTTTACCTCCTGAACTTCCTCTACTTCCCTCTTCAGAAAGGCGTATAGCCGCTGCGAGCGGAAAACGGGCGGCGGCGGCGCGCGGATTGTTGTTCGCGGCGGACAGCGGCGCTGACGAGATCCTCGATGGCGTCGGCGGCGGCTTCGTCCCATTTTTCGGCGAGCGGGCTGCCGCGGGCCCATCCGGCTAGGGCGGCAGTGGCGTAAGCGATGGCTTCCTGCGCGTTGCGGATCAGGACCGGAGACGTGGCGTCGGTGAAGTCGGGATAAGCTTTGACGTAACGCAGGCGGATTTGCGTGTCTTGCGTGGCGCCCAGGAAGTAGAGGCCGTCGGCGCGCCATTCCCAGACGCTGAGAGTGACGTCCTGCACGCGCGAAGGCAGGCCGCCGTGCTGCGTGAGATCGACCATCTCGAGAAAGTCGTCGGTCGAGCCGTTGGGGCGCTCCCAGATTTTTATCGGCACCAGGAGGTCGGTCGGCAATTGATTCGGCGGAGCGGTGGCGTCGGTGATCGAGACTTGCAGCGACGTGTCGGTCTGCGTGACGGCGGTTACGACGAGAAGCGCGTCGTCCTGGATGAATCCACCGCCGCCGGCGTTGCCGAGGGCGCGCTGCAGCTTGCGGTACGCGGAATTGGCGTACGGCAGGAGCACCGTGTCCGTGAACAAGTTGCCTTGTGCGTCGTTCAACAGCGAGCGCACCAGCGAAGTGATTTGTCCCGCCGAGTTGTACGCGCTTGATCCTACGACTGGCATAGTGAGTTCCCGTAGCACAGGCACTCTTGCCTGTGCTGGCTTTCGACTGTCGGTTATTTAACGCGACAGATATATTCACTTATGATATATGGGAGCCGTGGGCCCGTGGTGTAATTGGTAGCACAGCTCCCTGTCACGGTGCTGGTGCCGGTTCGACTCCGGTCGGGTCCATCGCGGTCTTTTGGGGCGAGAGCGAAGACAGGGATAGCTCTCGCATCAAGTCGCGCCTAATTTCCAGTTGACCGGAGGCGCCTGTCGGACTAACCTACAATCGACAGGGAGCTGTGCTGGACTTAGCGGTCCAACATAACTGCGCCGAATTCAGGGCGACCGTTTGGTCGCCCTTTTCTTTTGTTCAGGTCCTCGATATCAGTCACTCGGAAGCGGCGATTTCTGCAGATACGCCGCGACGCCGATGACGGCGTTGATTAGCGCGGCGGCAGCGGCGATGCGCAATGTCGCGCCAATTCCTGTCTGCAAATTGAAGTGCTGCGGATCGATACCCACGGCCGCGAAGCCGGTGAGCACGCCGCCGGCGCCGCCGCTGATGGCTGCGGCTAAAACGCCTTTCAACCAGATTTCGGTTCCAATAAGATTCATATTCTAATTATTCGTTGCTCTGGGTGTCGGGATATACTGCCGTTGCTATGCGACTGAGGAATCCCAAGTCTCTCATCGCTTGTGCGCTCGTGTTAATACTCCCTATTAAGGACATGCTCTTGGGACCTCACATCAGTGTTTTTTACTATTTCGAGTTGATTATGTCCCCGGTGGCGGCCGTGTATTGCTTCTGGCATGCCTTCAAAGGGAGACGTGCCCTCCTGGGTCGAAGCGAACTTCACACCTCTCTTATGCTCGCCGTACTTTCATTGGGCCTGGCCGTCGGCCTCACGTTCACCTGGCCGAGATACCACTATCGCGCGGCTGAGATTTCGGTCGCGATTTTGTTTTCTGCGGCTGCTGTGTTTTTCTTTTGCGCGGCCTTCCGCGAGCAGCACCTAACCACAACTCAAGACCAAAGTTAGAGAACCGTCACAAAAGGCTGCTTGTGGAATGCGGGGACGGCGTCGTCGAGTTTGTCGTAGGCCCACGCATCGTAGGCGCGATCTTCGCGGCGCTCGCGGCTGTCAATGGAACTTCGCTTCCTGGAACGCGTGATGTGTCGCGAGAACTCGATGGCGTGTGCGATATGCTCGGCGAGCGTTGGCGTGAGCTGCACAAATTCGCCGCTGGGGCCTTCTAGCGTGAAGCAATGCTCGTATTCGCCACGCGAGGGATATGGCCCGAGCGCGGGAATGCTTTCGCCGTTCGCACGTTCGATCGTTTGTGCGTACCACGCGCGAGGCGAGCCGTAGACTTCCGGCGGTACCCACCGCTCGATGTGCCAGCGATTGACCGCGGGATATTTCGGTTCCTGGCGCAGTTCGACGGCTTCTCGGAGGAACGAGCCGGTTGCAGGATCATGCTCCTCGAATTTGCCGCCAATCCACGCGAGGCGGTTCCATCCCCACACAGCACGATAATTTGGTTCGCCGAAACGGTTGACGCCGCCGGCGCGTTGCAGACGCTGCGCCACGTTTTCCGGTGTGGGGTGCGTTTCGCGGGTGATGCGGATCATTTGCGTTTGGGCGAGAAGTCCAAGGTTTTCACAACGAATTTCTGATCGCCACAATCGAGCAATAAATCGGTGACCTGGGCGAGCTGACCGTCGACAATGGCGCCGTGTTCGCGCACGAAGGATGCGCAGTTCAGCACCTTTCCCTGCTCCATGCTTCTCGGGCCGGAATCGAGTTGCACGCCGATGTCCGGAGCGATCATGGGCCGGAGGATGGCAATGTCTTTTACGCGGTCCACGCGAACAAAAACGAAGACGAGTGAATCGGCTTTCTCGCGCGCGGCTATGGCCCCGGAAAACAGGAGGGCTGAGGCGGCGAGGAGGACTCTGCGCATTTTGAAAATGAGCTAGAGGAGGTTGAGGAGGTAAATGAGGTAAAGGATTCAGAGGCGCTCGAACTGGAGCAAACGCGATCCGATGCAAACTTCTGTTCCTATACCTCCTCTACTTCCTCTACTCTTTACCTCCCGAATTTCGTTTACTTCCTTTGGTGGCTGAATTTTCAGATGAGCTAGAGGAGGTTGAGGAGGTAAATGAGGTAAAGGATCGGAGAGCAAGAATCGCAGCCAGGAGCGCTGCGAGCGAGCTTCTTCTCCTTTACCTCCTCTACTTCTTGTGCCTCCTCTACTTCCAGTTTTCTAATAGCCCTGGGGCCTAGCTAATGTGTCGATGAACGCGCCGGTACGCGGCGAGTCGTCCCACACTTGAAACGCGGTGTCGAAGTAGAAGATGTAGCTGGCTGCGATGCCGCCGCTGGCGCCGTAAATCGGAAACACCGTGTTGCCATTGACTTCGTAGAAGTCGATGTCTTTGAGCACGGCGCGTCCCCAGTGCGCGAGGTCGAGAAAATCGACGCGCGTCTGGTCGGCGTTCACGCTGGACTTGATGGGAATCCCGCTCATCGTTTTGCGGCCGCTGAAGAGCAGATCGAGATCGTTACCACCGCTCCCGCCGCCTTCCTTGATGATCTGGCTGACGGTGATGCCGAGATTCTCCCAGGCGTGTTCCTGTTCGACGGCCATGTAGGCAATCAGCTTGGAAACGTGGTTGATGCCCAGCGATTTGCGGACCTTGTTGATGGCCAGGCGCACGTTGGAGGGAGTGAGCGCGGCGTTGCCGGCGTTGACGCGCGGCGTCTGCAGTTGCACCGGGTAGGTGGCGCGGTTGAGGTTGAGCCAGGTGCCGGTGGTTGCGTTGTTCTGGTGATACTTGATGCCGAAGAGAGAGACGGGCTGCGCGCCAGTAAGGCCGTCGTGCACGATGACGTCGGTGGCGACGGTGCCGGTGGGCACGTTATCCACGGTGATTTGCTGCGTGGTGATGGGATCGGCGCTGAGCACGGTGGTTGTGACGCCGGCAGCGACGTTGCGGTTGGTAGTCAGCGTAGTGTCGTAAATCTGGATGGTTTGGCCCGGATAGACGAGGGCCGCGCCGCTGGGCACGGTCATCGTAAACGTGGTGCTGGCAATCGAGCTGATGGTGCCGAGCACGCCGTTGCCCGCCGTCTGCATGAGCTTATCGAGGAACGCGCGGAACTGTTTCATGCCGTTGGCGACTTCGCGCTTGGTGGCGTTTTCGATGGCGCGCTCGCGGCCGGTCGTCGCGTATTCCACCAGCTTCGTGATTTCGATCGCGAAGCGGAAGAACATCGGCGAGACTTGCGCGACGTCGTAGGAAGTGCCCGAGCCGCGGCCCAGGTCACCGCCGTCGGCGTTGTACGAGCCGGCTTTGCCGCCCGGAACGAGCTGCAAAGGCAGGCGCATGTTGCGGCTGGAAACTTTCTCCACGTCCCCGCGCTGCTGGATCATGGTGAGTAAAATGTCGTCGCGTTCGTAGAGCAGGGGCACTTTGTCGCGCACCTTCTCGAGCTGCAACGCGACAACGTTCGCGTTTGCTTGTGCTGGCATCTGTTGTTCTCCTTAGAATTGCGTTCCGAAAGTCGCTTAGGAATGAAATCTTGCTTGTAGAGGCGCAGCATGCTGCGCCCCTACCGGCACGGTGTAAACAACGTTGCGCAATTTCGGAATCGCGCAGGCGTCTCTTGAGAAGGCGCCGAAAATCGATGGTGTGTACTGGTTGGCCCGGCTTCAACGACTCTTGCTTGCCGATGAGCCTGTGCTCCGATTAACTGGATTCAAGGGAGCTGACTTGGGGCGAGCCGCATGCTGAAAGTACAGGGAGTCATTCTGTTCTTACTTGTGGCCGGACTCGGCATGTATTCGCTGCGGTTTTGTTCCAACCGGTTCATGATGCTTCGCCGGTCGAAATCGGCGACCCCGTATCTTTATGGAATTGGCGGCATCCTCTCGATGCTGCTGATTACGCTGGCTTTTATCGCGGTGCTGCTCGTTTTGCTCGGGCCGCTACACTAAACACTCATTTCTCTTCTTACAGTTCGAGGATCTGTTCGTCGCTCAGTTTGCGGTAGTCGACGCGGCCTTTGGCTGAATCTCTCGTGTCGGATCGCGACGAGGGAGCGGTGGTGGTGCGTGGCGCGGTGTGCTGATGCGACGCACGGAGAAGCGGCGCCGCAGGCGCCACTTCCCTTCTCGACGATGGCGTGGCGGTGTGCGCGCTCTTGCCGCGATGCGCGGCAAGAGTGGTTTGCGTCCAATCGCTCAACGCGCGTTTTGCGGCGCTGGGGACAAGCTGCTGGGCGCGTTCGGCGATGAGGCGCACCACTTGGGCGCGCGTTTCGCTGTCGAGGCGGCGAGCTCCGAGGATTTGCGCGACTTGTTCGCCGAGCTGGCGATCGCCTTGGAGCGCTTTCTCGATGTCCTGGCGAATTGCGGCGGTCATGCGCCCCTTTAGAGCGGCACCATCCGCTCTTCCGGCTGCGGGCAGCGCCTGGTCCAGCGTGCGTTCGATTGCGGTGCCTACGCTGCGCTCCAAATCGTCGTTGGCGGCGCGTTCAAACGCGGCGTACGCGGCGAGCTGTGCGTCTTGCGCCGAATCATTGCGTTGCGGTACCCCAAAATTCGATTGCGCTGTAGGGGCGGGGCTTGCCCCGCCCGTTGAGGCGCCGCCACCATTTGTACCGGGCGACCCAAGGGTCGCCCCTACAGCGGACGCGACGCTTCGGATCCGCTCTGGATGCTCGGAGGCTTCGAGGGCGCGCAAACCGGCGAAGACCATTTCGCGGAAGGCGGCGGGATCTTCGCGCATCATCCTCGCGGCGAGCTGCGCTCGCTGCGAGGGGTCGCTGGCGAAATAGGCGCGGTCGATGTCATCGAGCACGCGGGCGCGCTCCGCGGCCGCGCGTGCCTCTTCCGGTTTCGCGAATACTTCGCGAAACGAAGCCGCTTCCTGTTCGGCGCGTTGCGCGCCGTCCCACAGCGCGCGCGCTTCTGCGCCGCGCTGCGGATCGTTCATCGTTTCGGCCAACCAAGCAGGCGGCTCGGGTAGCACAGGCACTCTTGCCTGTGCGCTCTGCGATTGTTGCTCCGCCGAGGTTGCGTTGCGCGAATCAAACTCGCCGCCGTTTCGCTGATTTTTTTCGCTCGCGCTGCTCGAAGCAGCCGGCAAGGATGCCGGCGCTGCTTCCGCGACTTGCGCATCCTGCGCTTCCGGCTCGATCTCCAAAATCTGTTCGTCGGTTAAGACGAACAGATCGTGCAGAGGCGCGTGACCGTTTGCGCCGGTCGTTTCGTTTGCGGCGACGTTGGGATTTGCAGCTTGCATCACGATTCCTTCGGCTTTGGCGCCGGCGACGGTTTGCCTTTGGCGGGCGCAGCGTTAGCAACCGCTGGGTTTGCGTTGGCGGCCAGGCTCATGGCGCGTAGGTGGGCTTCGGTGTGGGCGCGGACGTTGGCGAAACCGGCGGGATTGGTCATTTTGGCGGCTTGGCCGGCTTCGGAGTTGGCCCAGCGTTTGCACTCCTCGAATTCGACGGCGTGGTCGTCGAGGAGTTGGTCGACGGGGACGGAGGGTAGCACCAGGGATTGTGACTGGTGACTTGTGACTGGCGACTCGGGAATGCCGCGCGTTGTAGGGGCGGGGCTTGCCCCGCCTTTTGACGCATCGGCACCATCTGCGCCGGGCGACCCAAGGGTCGCCCCTACAGCGGGGTTCCGGGACTCGTCTTGCTGCTGGCCCGCGTGGGCGACGCCGGACGGGTGCATCGAGATGACGATTGGCGCGCTCGCGAGCAGTTGCTGGATTTCGCGGAGCTGCTTGTTGCGGGAATCTTCGCCGGGGACTACCAGTTCCGTAAGCCCGAGGACATTTTTGATGTAGCCGATGTTGGCGGGTTCGGCGAGCGCTTCCTGGATGAGCGGATCGTTCAGCGAGAAGAGTTGCTGCAAGACGGCGCGCTGTTGTGATTTTAGGCGCGGAAAAGTTTCGTCGGCTTCCGGATGCACGCAGATGTTGCCTTTCAAATCGGCCGCGCGAATCATGCGTGCATCGAGCGTGCCGTCGGGGCCGAGCAACGGAATCTCCGCGTCTGCGGGACGATTTTGGCGGAAGCAATCGACCGCGAGCAGCAGCACGTCGGCATAAAATTGTTTGGTGCGGCGCCAGACTAGGCCGAGGCGGCCCATGGCTTGGTCGCGCGCGAGCGCGTAGCCGGACGCAGTCTTCACGTCTTCCATGTTGCCGCCAAAAATCGCGGGGAAAAGCCCGGTAAGGAATTGCGCCACCGGGCCGATCAAATCCTGTTGATGGCGAATCATGTCCGGAGGAACTTGCGCCGGCGCCGGCTGAAAAAATCCCGCGGCGAGCGGCTGTCCTGGACGAGCGCGCGCCGGAAAATGCGCGGCGGGTTCGGCGACTTGATTCGCGAGTGCATCGAAATCGAGCACTTGCGGGTCGGCGTAAATCGGCGGAATGCCGTACTCGTAGGTCTCCGCCTGCATGTTCGACAAGACGTTGTAGCGCTCCTGGACTTGCACGAGCGAATCGCCGACGCTGGGGCGATTTTGCCCGTCGCCGGGGAGCGCGTGCAGAACGCGCCAGTGATCGTCCATCGACTCGCTGCGCGATTCGCAGTAGACGTCGCCGGCGAAGCCGCAGTAGCAGCCGTCGGGAAACATCGCGAGCAGTTCGTTGCGGACGGCTTCGTCTTCGATCGAATAGAACGCCCAGGGGCGCAGCCAGGTGCGATCGAAAGTGATCAAGTTCATCAGCGCGTCGCCGGGATGGATAGAAGGCAAGCCTTGCTCGACGCTGAGGCGCGAGACGCGCGCATACACGTCGTCAGGACCTTGCGATGGCGCGGCTTCGATTTTGCTGGCGGCGTGCGGATAGGCGGCTTTCAGTTTTGCGCGATGCACCTCCGCCTGCCATTGCAGGTAGGGATATTCGTGCATTTCGTTAGCCCAGACGGGCGTGTTCAGTTCGAGGCCGCCGGCGATGGATATGACTTCCTGGCCGTTGGGAACGCGGCGCGTGCCGATGACGCGCGGGACGGTGACGCGCTCGGCTTTGCGAAGATCTTTTTCGGCTAGCGCGGCGCCGCAGCCAGGACAATCCACAACACCTGTAGGGGAGGGGCTTGCCCCTCCCGCTGGCGCATCGCCATCATCCGCGCCGGGCGACCCAAGGGTCGCCCCTACAGATGTATCGGGTGCCGCCGATTCCTTGCCACACTTGGGACAGACGTATTTGTCTTCGCCGAGCGGAATCTCGAGAGCGGCGAGCAATTGCTCTTCGTGAAAGCCGAAGCGCTGGCCGTCGGCGACATAGCGGACGTAGGCGCCAAGTTTGCCGTCAGTCCAGAGGAAATAGCCGATGGTGCTGAGAAGATTTTCGACTTCGTTGTTGCGCTCGATCAGCTCGGCGACATCGCTGGCGGCGCGCGCCGCGCCAATATCCTCAAGCGATTGCGCCGACTGCGGATAAAAGCGCACGCTCGGCACGTCTTGCGAAAGGACCGCGATGAAAGAAAGTCCGAAGCCCTGATAGAAATTCGTGACGAATTGATAGCGCGGCATTTCTTCGAGCTGGCGGTCGTCGCTCGAGCGATTCTCGTAGGGGAGATGCCAGTTCATGTCGTTCGGATTCCACCACGCGTATTGCAGACCTTGCCAGAAGAGGCGCGCCTGGCGGATGCGGCGAATTTCGTGGCGACGGGCGACGATGCCTTCCTGGCGATATTGGCGGACCAGTTCGCGAAGAGCGTTGACGAGCTCCGGCTTGAGGTCTTCGAGGCGCTCGTTGTTCGGACCCAAGTCCACAACCGTGCCGAGTAGGGGCGCAGCATGCTGCGCCCCTACAACCGAGGCGTCGGCCCAAGGATCGGTTTCGTCGTTTGCAGTGCGCGCGTCGGAGACAGCCGCGGGGCTGGCGCCCAGCATCGCGTTTGGCGATGCGTTTGGCGCGTAGTTGCCGTCCGCCGGCGCGATCGCGCCGGGCGTCCCGTTAAAAACATCAGCTGTGGGGTACAGGTCCATTCGTCCTCGCATCATTTCTACCGCCAAAGTCATCGGCTGCGTCACGCGCCGCGTCCGTTTCGCGCCAGGCTTGCATTTGGTGCCAGCTTCGCTTGCGGAGGCGCGGCAACGCTTGCGGTTTGGGCGCTTCAGGAAACTCGACAGGAGGGTAGCCCGCCGTACCCAGAAGCGAATTCATCAGCGCGCGGTTTTCTGCGCGTAGACGCGCCACGTCCGATTCAAGCAGGCCGACGTATTTGATCTGAATCAGTTTGCGAAGCCAATCCAACATTGGGCACCAGTAGCACAGGCTTCAGCCTGTGTGCTTTTGATTTGTCGCCGATTACAAATGCACAGACTGAAGTCTATGCCACTTACCAGCGGCGGCGCGGGAGCGGCTTGGGCTGGAAGTGTTTGTGCGCTTCGGCTTCGAGGCGCTGCGAATGAATCGCGCGCGACGTCGGGTCGGTCGCGCTGATTTGCCGCGCGATTTGTTCGGCGAGCGGCATGCCGGTAACGAAGTGCGCGCCGCTTCCCGGCGGATTTTGGGGCGGGGGTTGCCCCGCCCTGGATGGCCCAAAGGCCGTCCCAACACCGGCGATTCTTCCGCCGGAGACCAAACCATAACGCGCGGAGTCGGCGGGATCGTCGCCGTCCATCTTGCGAATGTCTTCGTGGCGCGTGTTGTCGCGCACCAGCGTCGGTATGCACTGGATGAGTTCGGTACAATTTTCCGTGATGACCCAGGCGTTCGATTCGAGCAACTGGTACATGAACATCCAGCCGCCGACGCGGTCATCGTCCGCAAGCGAGGGACGCGGCAGGCCGTTCGTCGTGAGCACGTCGCCGAGTTGTTCCGCGATCGAAGTTTCTGCGGTGCGATGTGCGAAAGCGTCGGGCGAAAGAATGACTTCGCTGATGTTTTCGCGGCCGCTGCGCTCGGCAATTCCCTGCGCGAGCATGCGCGGGGAGAGGTTGTTCTGCACGAATTCGCGGTAGGTGACGATTCGAGAGCCGACAGCTGACAGCTCACAGCTAACAGCATTGGAAGAGAGAGCAGCTTGTGCTGTTCTTCTGTCAGCTGTGAGCTGTCGACTGTGAGCTTCTGCCGGAACGGCGCAATGCCAATAGACGGCGCTGGGATGCTGAAAGCCCCAATCGATCGAAATCCAGCGCGGCCACCAGGCTTCGAGGCGAATTTCTTCGGGGCGCGCGGTGTGGCGGCCGTAATCGAAATTGTTGAAGTACTGGCCCGCGAAAACGTTCCAGTCGCCGTCGAGAAACGCTTTGCGTAGATGCTCGGGCAGCGTCTCGAGCGTTTGGCGATAGCCTAAATCGTTGGCGTAGATGGGGTTGTCGCTCAGCCACGCGCGAATGAAATCGTAATCATTGGCCCTGTACAATTCCGGGCGGTCGAATCCCGCTGAAGGCTGTTTGTCAACCCAGAGCGATTTGACCCAGGCGTGGCCGATGTTGCCGGGGTTTGTCGCGCCGGCCATGCATGGCAGGATTCTCTTACCCTGATTCTGGCCCATCGCATAGAGCTTCTCTGGACAGCGGTTACGCGACGTGAGAAATTGCCACTGCTTTAGAGTGAAGTGCGTCAGCTCGTCGATGCCAATGAATAGAAACTCTGCGCCTTGATACTGGTAGACGTCGTTTTCGTTGCGACAGTAGCCAAACCGCGTGGTCGAGCCGTTCAGCCAGGTCACAACGTGTTTTGATTCGTCGTACTTCTTGTAAAGGGTGCGCGGAACATCGCGACGGAAGTACGTGAGGAGCGAAGACTCCAGTTCCGGATACGTTCGCCGCAAGAGCAGTGAGTCACTGCCTGCGACGTCATGAGCTTGATATATTGCCTCCCACAAAAGCGCTTTGGTCTTGCCGGGGCCTGCAGCTCCACCAAAGAGGCGATACTTGGCTCTCGACGTATGAAATAGGAGCTGGCGTGGAAACGGCGAGTAAAAATCCGTGAATCGTGGCAGCCCAGTCTCATTGGAGCCATCGCTTTTGTTTGTTTGCCGATGCATGGTGTCCAAACTCAAGCCCTCGAAATTGGCGAGGAGCGAAAGCTATGGTTGCTACGACGCGCGGAGTTTTTTGCCGATCACGTAGGCGACGCCGCCGCCGATCAGGGCGACGGCCGCAGGCCAGTGATGCAGGCTGAGGACCACGCCGGCCACTGCCGACGCGACCCCTGCGATTTCCACGATCATTCCAATGAATTCGAGATGCGAATTACTTGCGCTGGGCGCGGTCGTTGCCATATTGTTCTCCCTAAATGGTTGTTCGGTAAAAAATGTTGCGCGCGTTAAATTCCTTGGCGCGCGAAGGTTCAGTCACGAATCGGGCGCGGCGCGTCAAAAATGATTTGCGGCGCCTGTTCCTCCGGCGCGGCCGGAGCTTTCCCGTACGACATTTCGAGAAGCCGCTCGACCATGCGCTGCGAAATCTTTGGGTCCTTGGCTTTCACCAGCCGCGCGCAAGCTAGGTAGAGATCGACGTGTTCGTGTATGGTGTCCACAAATCCCAGACCGTCTTTCGGCAGAGGTTCCGAGCCAGGCGGAATATCCAACAGGTCTTCCTCGCTGTCGTGATTGTCTTTGTCTTTGTCTTTGTCTTTGCGTCTTCGCGTGTTCCTATTTGCGTGCGGTTCGCTTGAGGCGCGCGGCGGTCCCGAGGCGGCCGAATGGCTGGCGCTTTTCGGGCCGCGCTTCGTTCCACTTTCCCGAGGCGGAGCCACCTCAGCGCACGCATCGCGTTCCGTTCCAGCCGAGGCGGAGGACGCAACGGCCGCAGAGGGAATATCACGTGCATCGTCAGACGCAGCCCTGCCCGGTTCGAGCGGCGCATGCATGTCCTCATGCGCCGCTCGAGAAGGTGGAACGGGGCCATGACCGTTCACTCGGGAAGTGCTCGTGTCATGGCCATTGCTTTTCATGGGAGTGTTGCTCCGTTTTGCCGGGGTAACGCCGCGCGCCCGGCGAACTTTTCTTGGCGAGCCGGATGGGTGCGTCGCTTCCGAGCGATGGACGCGCTCCGGCGATTTCTCGGTCTTTGTTGCGGAATTCACGGCTGGTTCGTTTTCACGCCGCTGTCGGGGTATTGCTTTCGCGCCCAGAGAACGATGCGATCGCAAGGAACGGCTGCGCATTCGC
>Ga0210403_10003724_pt1 | contig 13310 bp, 11 predicted proteins | sample IncBWC19MmetaG_FD_150863 | JGI IMG/M metagenome (GOLD analysis project Ga0210403, IMG submission 150863) | Forest soil microbial communities from Barre Woods Harvard Forest LTER site, Petersham, Massachusetts, United States - Inc-BW-C-19-M | ecosystem: Environmental > Terrestrial > Soil >... | reverse complement strand
AGCAATATCGCGAAGCGGCCATCCAGTTTCAGAACGCCATTCAAGTAGATCGCTACTACGTCGACGCCCACTACCAGCTCGCGCAGTGCGATCTGAAGCTGGGCCTCTGGGCCGATGCTTACCGGGAATTGCTGCGCACGGTGGACCTCAATCCGGATCACCTCAAAGCTCAAGTAGATCTGGGAAATATGCTGCTTGCCTCGCGGAAATTCATGGAGGCAAGAGACAAGGCTCAACTTGTACTTCAGAAAGACGCCAAGAACGTCGACGCACATATCCTGTTGGCCGACGCGGATGCGGGCCTGAAGAACGTGGAAGCATCGCTTGGCGAGATCCAAGAGGCCATCCAGCTCGACCCAAACCGGGCGGGGTCGTATCTGAACCAGGCCTATCTACAATTGACTGCAAACCAGACGGCGGAGGCAGAGGAAAGCTTTAAGAGGGCCATCCAGATCGATCCCAAGTCCACGCATGCCGTCATGGCCCTGGGGAACTTCTATCAGCAGCTGCGTCGTTGGTCCGAAGCTGAGCAGCAGTACCGCCACGCGATAGAGTTGGAGCCCAAGAGTCCCCTACCTCGCGCCGCCTTAGCTCTCCTCTATCTGGCTGAGGGGCAGAACGCACAAGCCGAACAAGTGCTGCTGGAGGCCAAGCAATCACTGGGAGATAACTCCGAGGGCTACCGGATGCTGGGGGATTTCTACTTCAGCCTGGGCCAGCTGGACAAAGCGATGGCGGAATATGCCTCGCTTTTTCGCGAGCATCCCAAAGACTTGCTGGTGAAGAAGAATTATGTCCAATTGTTGATCTTGCACGACCGCCTGGACGAGGCGACTAAGCTAAATGACGAAATCCTAAAAGCCAATCCGAAGAATTTGGACGCGCTGATCGACCGCGGCCAGATCCTGAATCGCCAGGGGCGTTCCAATGAGGCGATCATCGTTCTCGAATCGGCCTTGAAGACCGAGCCCGACAATCCCGTCGGCCACTACCATCTCGGGGTGGCCCACAGCGCAGTCGGCAACCTGGCGAGGGCGGAGAGCGAGTGGCGCGAAGCCATCCGCTTGCGTCCCACGATGGTGGCCGCCCAGCAGGCCCTGGCCGCGGTCGCGCTGCGCAAGGGGGACATCGATCTACTGGAGAAGACCGCCGAAGCGCTGATCAACGCCAACCCTGCTTCGCCGGAGGGATACGTCGATCGCGCTACGGCACGCTTGGCCCGCCGCAACGAGCCCGCAGCCGAGGTGGACCTGAAAAAAACCATTGACGTGGCGCCGCAGAATCCGCTTGGGTATTCCAGACTCGGCGCATTGCGCCTTTCGCAAAAGCGTTTCGTAGAGGCCGATAAACTCTTCGAGCAAGCCCTGGAGCGAGATGCGAATTTTTCCGAGGCTCTGCAAGGCCTGGTTGGCGTCTACAGCCAACAGAAACAGCCAGCTAAGGCTGTGGCACGGGTGAATGCGCAGATTGCCAAGGCACCCAACAACAGCACTTACTACCTACTCTTGGGAGTGCTGTTGGCCAGCAGCAAGGATCTCGAAGAAACCGAGGCGGCGCTGGAGAAAGCAGTCCAACTGAACAAAAACAACGTAGATGCGTTTCTCTTGCTTGGCCAGGTGCAGTTGCGCCGCGGCTCGGCAGACAAAGCGATCGCAACTTATGAGCGCTGTATTCAAGAGAATCCCCGCGAGCTTCGGACGTACGTGTTGCTGGGTCCACTGGAAGAATCGCGAGGCAACTGGCAGAAGGCCCAAGAGCTCTACCAGAAGGCGCTGAAAATCAACCCCGAATATCCGCTGGCTGCCAACAATCTCAGTTACCTGTTACTCGAGCACGGCGGAGACTTAGGATACGCGGTTTCGCTGGCCCAAACCGCTCGGACCGGAATGCCAGACTCGCCCTACACGGCGGATACGCTCGGCTGGGCCCACTACAAGTTGGGAACCTACGATTCAGCTATCTCGCTGTTTCAGGAAGCGACCAGAAAAACTCCTCAGAATGCGACCTATCAATATCATCTTGGACTTGCATACGCGAAAGCTAATAAAGTCGAGCTCGCTCGCGCGAGTTTCCAGCGTGCTCTTACGTTGGATCCCAATTCGTCGCGAGTGGACGAAATTCGCCAAGCGTTGGCCGCATTGGCCGCGGCTCCCTAGTCACAGCTTTGATTGTCATGCCTTTGGTTAAGGACGCAATTGCGATTTAAAAGGCGACTAAGAACGAATCGCCGATCGCCAGCACAATCAGGCTCGTGCAAGTCCTTTCGTTGCAACAGATCTGAAAAATGGGTGGGGGCAATCGCGGTTAATTTCCGTCGGAGAAGGTTCAGTTCATCTTCTGTTTAGGCTGGGGGCGATAGCTTTCTCCCGCGACGGAGAGCCAAGATACGGAACAGGAATGCCCTCCGCGCAAGGGAGGGTTCGCATGAAGTCTCATAGTGTCGGACGCATCGCAAGTGGAGTCGTGGTGATCCTGCTGGGTGCTTTCACGCTGCTCATGGCGGCTGCGCCCGGGTATCACCTGTTGAAGAAATACAGCTTCGGGGCAGCGGAGGGGAGCACTCGAGAATATTTTGATTACGTCACGGTCGACTCCGCGGCGCGCCGGGTGTATCTTTCGCATGGCACGGAGATCAAGGTCATCGACGCCGACAGCGGCGCGCTCGTCGGAAACATCACCGGATTGAAGCAGGATCACGGGGTGGCGGTGGCCAGCGAGTTTGGGCGCGGCTTCATCACGGACGGAGGCCAGGGCAAAGTAATTATTTTCGATCTGCAGACCCTCAAGGTGATCGGCGAAGCGAAGGCCGACCAGGATGCTGACAGCGTTGCGTACGATCCCGCGTCGAAGCGCGTCTTCGTCATGAATGGCGATCCCCACAGTGCCACGGTGATTGACGCGAAGAGCGGCAGCGTGGTGGGCACCATCGATCTTGGCGGCGGCCCGGAGTTCGCGGTGGCCGATGGCAACGGAACGGTTTACGTCAACCTGGAAGACAAGAGCGAACTTGTGGCGATTGATTCCCGTACGCTAAAAATCAAATCGCGCTGGCCGCTGGCTCCCGCCGGAGCGCCGACGGCTCTGGCCATGGATGTGCAGCACCACCGACTCTTCAGCGCGGGACGCAATCCCCAGATGCTCGTGGTGCTGGACTCCGACAGCGGAAAAGTGATCCAGTCGTTCCCCATTTCCGCCGGCGTGGATGCTGCGGCCTTTGAGCCTGCAACCGGGCTGATCTTCGTCTCTACGCGCGAGGGCATGGTGCACGTGTTCCACGAAGACTCGCCAGACAAATTCAGCGAAGCGGAGACCATTAAGACGGAATTCGGCGCCAAAACCATGGGCCTCGACACCAAGACCCACAACCTGTTCCTGGACACGGCGGACTTTGGTCCGGCACCGGCGCCAACTGCGGAGCGGCCGCACCCGGGACGCCCGGCGATTCAAGGAACGTTTCACGTGTTAGTTTACGGGAAGTGACGGAGCTTCTCGTTCGAGGCTAAGGCTGGATTTGTACGAGATCGGCTGGCGGCCTTGGCTTCGTTGCGCCGGATTGCCAGCGCGACGGCCGGATGGAGTGCGAGCGGAGACGGTTCATCAGTGTGCCGACGCCGATCGAGCCGCGGACGAAATGATCGATCTTCACGGGACCCGCCAGCTTGATCGTTCTAATCCAGTGTAAAGCGCTGCTGATCGCGCAGCCGCACTGAGAGCAGTCTGGCGTGCCGCCAAAAACGCACGGCTCGACGCGGCTTTGCAGATCGGCCGAATAATTGGCGGACATCTTGGAGAAAAGGCAATCATCGGGATTGCTTGGGGGATGAAGGAAAGCGCGGGCCATGCCATCGGTAACGAGGAGTTTCGGATATCGCGGAGTCAAGGAAGGCAAGCGGCGCGCCAGGACTTCGCGATCCTCAGGAGTCAGCATTTCCGCACTTTGTTCACCGAGCTGAGGAGTGTAAACGCTGACCCAGATGCTGTTGACCTCCGGCCGCGCACTCCAGAAGGAAACGTACTCTTCCAGGTAGCCGGGCCGTGCGAGCATGGGGCGGGTAATGACCCAGTGGATGTTGACTTCGCGGCCTTCGATATTCTGGAGAATGCGCTCGTAGGTTGCCGGCTTGCGGCGGATGTCGTGATCCGCGGGCAGACCGTCGACCGAAACGGCCACCCGCAAGCGAGGTACGTTCATCCACTCCAGCGGGATGGGTATGACCGCACTGGTAACCACGAGCGTGAATACGCCCAGGTCGCTGAGTGCAGGAAGAATGCGGCCGAGCTCGCGATGCCGGATCAACGGCTCGCCGCCCACCAAGGAAACGTGAAGGGGCTCATGCTTGCGCACGAGTTCCAAGACACCTTCGACCAGCGCATCACCTCGTAGGTCGTGCAGTTCGCGGAGGGTAACCTCGCCGCCGAGGTGGGTCTCACCATAGGCATAACAGCCGGGGCAGCTGAGCGGGCACTCGCGAGTAATCTCAATGGAGAGCATGGGGATGCGGCCGCTCAAGATTCTGCGCCAAGCGGAAAGGATCTGACGCGCGGCGATACTGGGATTGGGCGCTGGCGAAACCATCAGAGTCTAAGATGCGGGTCGTAGTACCAGGGGTGCTTACCCTGACTATACTAAACTAAATGGATGACGACGTGAACGGGGTAAAAAAATGAGGGCGCATCCGCCGTTAGGCTTTTTGCGCCCTCTATAAACTGAGCCGCCAAGCGGTTGCGCCCTCGGTTCAGTCTGGCGTGAAGATAGTTTCTGTGGTTTTTGACGTCAATCGAAATCTCGTGCTGCCGTTGTGAAAATCTGTGTGTGGGTGTGCAAAAGTTCTGCCTGAGCTGGCTCTGATCGTCAAGCCTATGCCTTAGCTTCGCCTCGCTGGGCTGGTCGGAGGAACGCGCGGATGTAAGCGGTTACCTCGGCGGATTGTCTGTGCACGAGCCAGTGGGAGGCATCGGGGATGCGCTTTACGGTTAATTGCGGAACGAACTCGGCGAGGCCATCGAGGTTTTGCGGGACCATGGCGGGATCCTTTTCGCCCCAAATGACGAGGGTGGGAACGTTGACCGTGAATGAGGAAGTGTTCGCGCCGTTGGCCAGCGGCGACGTGCTGAGTCGATTGGCGCGATAGTAGTTGAGACCGCCGGTGAGCGCGCCGGGTTGGGACCAAGCTTTGATGTATGCGGGCTTGTCTTCCGGCGGCAGGCCATTTTGCGAACCGAAAACCATGACCTGGCCAGCCAGGATGTCAAAATTGTTGGCGGAGAGAATTTGTTCGGCTTGCGGGCTGCGGAAAATTTCCATGTACTCGCTGGCTTTTTGCTGGGCGGGATGGGAAGTCAGGAGGCGAGCGAAAACGGCAGGATGCGGGGCGTTGATAATCACCAGTTTCTCGAGGGCCTGCGGATGGTCGGCGGCGAAGGCCCAGGCTACGAAGCCGCCCCAGTCGTGACCAACGAGGACGAATTTCTTGGCCGGGGAAAGATGAGCAGCGAACGCGCGAATGTCCTCGACCAAAATGTCGAGGCGATACTGAGCGACGTCGCTGGGCTTGTCGGAGAGATTAAAGCCGCGCATGTCCAGCGCGACGGCTTGGTAATCGCTGGCGAAGTCGGCCAGTTGATTCTTCCAGGCATACCAAAACTCCGGGAAACCGTGCAGAAACAGGATGAGCGGGCCGGTTCCGGAGGTGACATAGTGCAGGCAAACGCCGTTCACCTTTACGTAGTCATCCTGGAGCATTGATTCTCCCGTTTCGCGCCTAGAGTAATCGGTCTCCCCCAGGAAGCGGAAGTGGATTTTGTGGCGGACAACCCAGGACTAACGCTGTTTCACTGCCATCAGCAACTGCACATGGATTTCGGGTTCATGACCCTGATCGATTATGTCTAGCGGCGCGAGGGGGGATCGCTCGAAAGGTCAGGCCTGCTGACCTGCATTCGTCGCCGGCGAGGAAAATCCCTTCGCTGCCAGCTCTACGGTCGGGAACGTCTCGATCAGATGGTCCACCTTCGTTAATTTCAGGCTGTAGTCAATCATCGCTTGTACCGCGGCGATGCGCAGTCCGCCGCCTGCGCCTTTTAGCTTCGTCAAGCACCTTACGATGGTCCCAATCGCCGCGCTGTCGGCATGCGTCACGCCGGCCATGTCAAAAATCACGAGCGTTTGGCGTGCCGCGATCATCTCATCCACCTCTCGTTCCAGGCGCGCACACTCCGGTCCGCAGTGGATGCTACCTTGCATCGCCAGCACGGTTACGCCTTGCGGCAACGATCGTTTAGTGAAGTTTAGAATCACGGCGCCGCGCGCTCCTCGCCCTCGTACGGAAATTGCCGGATCAGCCGGACGCAATCTCCCAGCGCCGAGAAAATCGAAGGGCCCCATCCGCAGGGCACGAACGAAGCGGTCTTCTGGTTCACCGCCTTGTCGGCTTCCGCATAGAACCGCAGGCGCTGTCCCGGGGGCGGCATAGCGAACTCCTTCACCGTAATCGCAAACGTGACGTTACCGCCGGGCTGTTGCTTCACCAGCGAGAAATGATGCAACTGCATCAACTGCTCTCCGGGGTCCCCCTGTATGTGCACCCAATCGCTCATCCACCGTTCCTCGCCGTCCCTGCCTGTGCTTCGGCGGATACTAGGCTACCGACAGTCCCCAAGTCAAACTCTCACACGCGGCTTGACAGAATCGCGGCGCGGACACGAAACAGGGACCGGTAGTGCACTGAGCGGGCGACAAGCGCACTAATCTCTATCAATAATAACAAAAGGCGTCCACACTGGTTGCATGGGCAACCCAGTACTGGCAAGCAAGAATCTCTGGAAGAAACAACGCGACGAGTTGAGCGACAAGAGAAACTCGCTGTTCAAGAAATATTCGCGAAATCCGCAGGATCTTGAGCTTTCTTTGGAAATCAAGAAAATCGATGACGAAATCGCCGAGTTCACCGATAAGATGAGGCGAGAAACCCTGTCGGAACGCAAAAGCAAATCCCTGCCGTTAGCTCCCGCAAAAAACTAACTAAGCGAGTGCAAACCTTTTTTAGGCTGCAAGGCGCCGAGCGCTTTGCGGGCTGCGGTGGTATAGTGCGGACAAATTTTCGGCGTGCTCCGATGCAGGAGGAAGCATGGGTATTGTTTATTCGCGTACGCCGCAACGGCGTATGGGAGTTCTCGCCGTTCTTGCGTTGGCGCCGTTTCTTGCCGCAGGCCCCGCGCGGGCACAGGACAAAAATCCGCTTGCCAACGACTCCAACGCAGCGAAGCTGGGAGAATTTGAATTTCGCGCCAACTGCGCATTTTGCCATGGGCTGGGCGCGCGCGGCGGAGGACGCGGGCCGGACCTGACACGGGCGCGAAAGAAGCACGGAAATTCCGACGCGGATTTGTTTCGTACCATCAACGAAGGCGTTCCGGGCACGGCCATGCCTCCGAATGGAGCGACGCAGCAAGGCGTCGGCATGACCGAGGAGGAAATCTGGCAAGTGATTTCCTACATTCGCAGCGTGCAAGTGAAAACCTCGACCGCGCCGATGGGAAATGCCGCGCACGGCAAAGAGCTGTTCACCGGCTCAGCGTCGTGCGCCACGTGCCACATGATCGAAGGCAAAGGCGGCCGCCTGGGCCCGGACCTTACCGCCACGGGCTCGAGCCGCTCGGTCGATTACATCGTCGACTCGGTGCGCAATCCCAGCCGCCGGCTGGCGCAGGGAATCTCGGAAGCCATGAAGGAATTCTCCCAGGAGTACGAGAGCGTGACGGTGGTTGACGATCGCGGGCAGAAATTCCTCGGCGTGGTTCTGAACGAGGACAACTTCACGCTGCAAATGCTCGATACGCGCGAGCAGTTGCACCTCTTTGAGAAGGACAAGCTGCGATCGGTCGACAAGAGCCGCGAATCGTTAATGCCGAAATACGACGAAAAAACGCTGCCGGAGAAAGATTTGCAGGACATCGTCGCGTACTTGCTTAGTCTGGGTGGCGGCAAGTGAGTTGTGAGCTCTGAATTTGGGGGGTGAAGATGCCGGCCTATTTTATCGTTGATCTGGATGTTCACGATCGTGCGGGAATGCGCGAATATCTGGAACGCGTGCCTGGGACGTTGACCAAGTACGGCGGGCGCTACATCGTCCGCGGAGGCCAGTTCGAAGTGGTCGAAGGGAACTGGCAGCCAACGCGAGTAGTGATGATGGAGTTCCCGAGCATGGAGCAGGCCAAGCTTTGGTATGACTGCGAAGAATATAAAGAAATGAAGGCCGCCAGAGTCAAGGCGGCGAGAACCAATATTGTGCTGGTTGAGGGAGTCTAGGGATGCCTGGGATGCTTGTGTTCGAGCACATTCGCGCGAGGCCGGCCAGGAAGCAAACGATTTGTGCGACAGCGACCCTCGTGATTTGCGGCGTATTGTGTTGCACCGCGAGGGCGCAAGTGACTCCGCAGCGGCTGCTGGACTCAGCGAAGGAGCCACAAAACTGGCTGACCTATTCCGGTGACTACGCGGGCCGCCGGTTCAGCACGCTCGACCAGATCAACACGGCCAACGCGCATGCGCTGGTGCCGAAGTGGGCGTACCAGACCATGGCCGGCGGAAAATTTGAAGCGACGCCCCTGGTTGTCGATGGCGTACTGTATGGCACCGGTCAAGACGACCGCGCCTTCGCTTTGGACGCGCGCACCGGCCGGCCTATCTGGCAATACCAGCGCGCGCTGCCGGCGGACATTCGGCCGTGCTGCGGGCGCGTCAATCGCGGCGTGGCCATCCTCGGCGATAAAGTTTTCCTGGGCACCTTGGATTCGCATGTAATCGCGCTCGACGCGAAGACTGGTAATGTTGTATGGGATGTGACCGCCTTCGATTACACGCAGGGCTACAGCATCACGCTCGCGCCGCTAGCGGTGAAAAATCTTGTCATCGTCGGCGTCAGCGGCGGCGAATACGGCATTCGCGGTTTCATCGATGCGTACGACGCGAACACCGGCGAACGCAAGTGGCGCTTCTACACCGTTCCCGGCCCGGGTGAACCTGGTCACGAAAGCTGGGAAGGCGAGTCCTGGAAAATCGGCGGCGCGCCCGCGTGGATTACCGGCTCGTACGATCCCGCGACCAACACGACGTTCTGGACCACGGGCAATCCGTCGCCTTCCAATCGCGGCGAAGGGCGCGCGGGCGACAATCTTTATAGCAATTCACTTCTGGCCCTGGACGTGGACACCGGCAAACTGAAATGGTATTTCCAATTCACCAAACACGACGAGCACGATTACGACGCCACGCAAGTCCCCGTGTTGCTGGAGCGCGACGGCAAGCACTTGCTGATTCAGGCCAACCGCAACGGCTTTTTCTATGTGATCGATCGCGGCAACGGCAAATTACTTTCCTCAAGCACATTTGCCAGAGTCACCTGGAGCAGCAGCAAGGACGCCGAGGGGCGGCCGGTCGCGAACAGGGAAGCGAGTCCCACTCCGGAGGGCAGTCGCGTCTGCCCGGGCGCCGCTGGTGCGACAAACTGGATGTCGCCCACGTTTGACCCGCAAACCGGCTGGCTGTACGTGACGGCGCGCGAGCAGTGCGACATTTTCAGCACCGCGGCGCAGCCGTACCAGGCCGGGCATGCGTATTACGGCAGCGCGTATTTTCCCAACGACGATGCCGAGCCGTTTTGGGGCGCGCTCCGCGCGATCGATCCCGACACCGGAAAGATCAAATGGGAATGGAAGCATCCGTCGCCAACATGGTCGGGTGTGCTCTCGACCGCCGGCGGACTTGTGTTCACCGGAGACGCGGAGGGAAACTTTATCGCGCTGGACGCGGCGACCGGCAAAGCGCTGTGGCACTTCCAAGCGGGCGCGTCGGTGTATTCGTCGCCCATGGCTTATGCCATTGACGGAAAAGAGTACGTGGCGGTAGCGGCTGGCTCCGCGCTGTTCACCTTCGGCCTGCCATAGACGCACCGGGTATTCACGCGTGCAGCATCTCGATCGCGGTGAGCGCGTAAATCGCGGCGCAATCGCGCACCTTCCTCATGTCGACGTATTCCTGCGGCCCGTGCGCAACCGACAGCAACCCGGGCCCATAAGCGTAGGCCGGAACACCTAACGCAGCGTAGAAGCGAGTCTCCAGCAAACCGGGACACATCTCAAATCGCGGTGCTTCGCCACTGACACCTTGCACGCTCTGGGCGAGCGAGCGACCGAGACTGTCGCTTTCCGAGCAAGCGGCGGCGCGGCCTTCCTGCAAAATCTCCCACTCAAGGCGAATTCCATCACGCCGGCATTCTTGGAGCACCATGATGAGCCGATTTTTCTCCGCATCGAAATCTTCTTCCGGGTTGATGCGCCGGTCGAGGGTGAACCAGCATCGCTCCGGGACGACGTTGAAGTTCGTGCCGCCGCCGCTTTCGCCGCCCAGCATCAGGATGGAGCTGCGAGTCTGCTCGGCGCCGATGGTGCAGCCCGTCTTGCGCTGTTCCACGTCGCGCTTCAACTCCTGTAAGCGCTCCGCAACGCGCAGCATCTGTTCGAATGCGTTCACGCCGCGATGCTGCAAACCAACGTGCGCAGACTTGCCCAAGACCGTAATGCGCAAAGAGATCGCGCCGCGGTTCGCATTCCACACCACGCCGCTGGTCGGCTCCGCCAAGAGCATCCCGATCGCGTTGCGGCCGAGCTTTCCCTCACGCGCGAGCCACGCCGAGCCGCGAGCTCCTCCAGTTTCTTCGTCAGGAACCAACGCGAGTGCAATCCTGCCATTCAACTCCACGGCGCATTCTTGCAAAGCGCGAACGGCAAAGAGCATGGCCACAATTCCGCCTTTCATGTCGCAAGAGCCGCGGCCAAATAAAAAGTGCTCTTTGCGCACGGGCTGAAATTGCACTGGTGATTGCGCCGGCACTACGTCGTAATGCCCGTGAAAATACAGCGTGCGGGTTCCGCTCCCGAACCTCGCCAGCAAGCTTACGGCTGTGTCGTCGCTTGCATCAACCCGGTTGGGGGACGCGGGGAATTCGTGCCGCTCGCAGGTGAGGCCTGTCTGACAGAGTTTGTTCTCCAATAGGTCCGCGCAAGCTCGATAATTTCTTCCCGGCGGATTTTCGGTGGGCACACTGACAAGCTCGGCCAGCAGCGCGGCCATCTCTTCCTCGCGCGGCTCCAGCCACGCGAGCAGCCGCTCAGCCGCGCCGGAACGGCCGTGAAGTGCGGAACCCATGGGCGGGATGCTACGGAAGTACGCGCGAGTCGCCAAGCACCAAATTGGTGGTCATTCACGGCCGCACCGCCGATGCGTCTCGCGTTGACACATCTCCGTGCACTCCGCTACGCTTTTCAGTTCGCGCATCGCGCAATTTCGTTGCGTTGAGCTGCAAGAGCCTCTGGTCAGAAGACCCGAGCCAAACTGGACAAACCGCCGCATGGCTGAAGAAAAGCTCCCCACCCGCTCGCAGGATTTTTCCGAGTGGTACAACCAACTGGTCCTGAAGGCGCAACTCGCCGACTACGCGCCGGTGCGCGGCTGCATGATCGTGCGGCCTTACGGATGGGCGCTTTGGGAAAATATCCAGCAGGCGCTGGATCGCCGGTTCAAGGCCACCGGCCACCAAAACGTGGCCTTTCCGCTGCTTATTCCGCGCAGTTTTATCGACAAGGAAAAGCACCACGTGGAGGGATTTTCTCCGGAGCTTGCGGTGGTGACTATCGGCGGCGGCGAAAAGCTCGCTGAGCCTCTGGTCATACGCCCCACGTCAGAAACGATCGTCGGCCACATGTGGTCGAAATGGATTCAGTCTTATCGCGATCTGCCCGTGCTGATGAACCAGTGGAACAGCGTCGTGCGCTGGGAACTGCGCACGAAACTGTTTCTCCGCACGCTGGAATTTTTCTGGCAAGAAGGCCACACCGCGCACGCCACGCGCGAGGAGGCCGAAGCCGAGACGCGCCAGATGGTCGACATTTATACCGATTTCGCGGTCAACGACGCCGCTATTCCGGTAATCCCCGGCAGGAAGTCCGATGCCGAGAAGTTCGCAGGCGCAGACACCACCTATTCGTTAGAGGCCATGATGGGGGACTGCAAGGCTTTGCAGTTCTGCACGTCGCATTTTCTGGGGCAGAACTTTGCACAAGCGTTTGAGGTTCGCTACCTCGACCAGAACGGCCAGCTCCAACATTGCTGGACAACGTCCTGGGGGCTCTCCACGCGCGTTATCGGCGCCATTATCATGGTGCACGGCGACGATCAGGGGCTGGTCCTGCCGCCGAAACTCGCGCCCTATCAAGTGGTCATCGTCCCCATTCACAAGACCGATGAAGAGAAATCCTTGGTCGTGGACACCGCGCGGAAATTAAAAGCAGAGCTCGCGAAGGCCAATATTCGGGTTACGCTCGACGAGCGCGAAGGCGCCAGTCCCGGGTGGAAATTCAACGACTGGGAGATGCGCGGCGTTCCTTTGCGCATCGAGCTCGGACCCAAGGACGTCGCCAAGCAAGCCGCGGTCCTAGCGCGCCGCGACCGTCCCGGGAGAGAAGGGAAGATCAGCGCGTCGCTGGCCGGGCTGCCCGCCGCGGTCGAAAGCCTGCTCGCTGAAATTCAGCAAGCGCTGCATGACAAGGCTTTGGCGTTTCGCAAGTCCAACACGCATGAAGCGAGAACCTACGAAGACCTCAAGAAGGCGGTCGAAACGGGTTTTGCCCTTTCCTGCTGGTGCGGCAGCCCAGAGTGCGAAGCCAAAATTAAGGAAGAGACCCGCGCTACCATGCGGTGCATCCCGCTGGAACAGTCCGGCGGCCCCGGCGCCTGCGTCTACTGCGGCAAGCGCGCCGCGGAGCGCGCGATCTTTGCGCGCGCCTATTAACACGTTCTCGTGTTAGCGGGACGCGCTCCAACCTGCCTGCACGGGCAGGCACGTCCGCGACTCCGGCCCTGTTGCTCTTCCGGAACATCTCCGGCGGCGCGCGCTCGACACTCTCTCTCTGCCAGTGATAGCGTAAAAATACGAATGGTTCAGCCATTTTTCGCAGGCTGACCCTTGTTTGTGAGCGGATAGCCATGGAGAGATATTCTCGTGCTCAAGATTGACAGCCAGCGGCGCTCCCGCACTCGCGGCCAACATGGCGGAGGCAGGCTCAAAGCGATTGCCTTTACGGTGATTGTCGTTTTCGGCTTCTATGCTGCCTTCAAACTCATTCCCCCGTACCTCGCGGAATACCAGCTTGCCGACAAAATGCAGGAGCAAGCGCGCTTTGCGGTGGTAAACCGCTACACGGAAGAGCAAATCCGCGCAACCATCTTCAAAGAAGCACAGGATCTGGACATT
>Ga0210403_10003722_pt1 | contig 13313 bp, 14 predicted proteins | sample IncBWC19MmetaG_FD_150863 | JGI IMG/M metagenome (GOLD analysis project Ga0210403, IMG submission 150863) | Forest soil microbial communities from Barre Woods Harvard Forest LTER site, Petersham, Massachusetts, United States - Inc-BW-C-19-M | ecosystem: Environmental > Terrestrial > Soil >... | reverse complement strand
ATGTGTCCGGCTGGCTCAAGGGCGAGTATCGGCCCGTTCGCTACGAGCTACGCAGCGTATCGGCACGCGATGACGCCGGCCCCGACCAACCCTTGATGTGCACGAACGTTTGGCGAACAGAACGTCGCCTTCCATGTGCCGAACGTGGGACATGGACGAGCTGGCATACGATGGCACCGGGCAAGAAAGCCTAGGATTTATTGGCACTTGCTGAATTGGCCCATGCAGGGACGATTGGGACAATTTAGAGCAGGAAAAAGCCCGCCAACTCATTGAGTTGACGGGCTCTTTTCTGGTTGCGGGGATAGGATTTGAACCTATGACCTTCAGGTTATGAGCCTGACGAGCTACCGGGCTGCTCCACCCCGCGATAAACCATTGCGCGCCTTGCCGAAAAACCGTCCGAAACGACTTTGGCCAACGCGCGGAGCGCGGCTAGTCCGTCCGGAGGCTTCCTGAGAAGGCGACCCCTGACGAATGCCATGGGGCGCGAGCGGTATGTACCAACGCAGGCCCGCTTTGGAAAGGGCTGCGAGGCGACTTTTGAGGATTTTGTGACGGCCAAAATCCCCTAAATCGCGATTTTCGGCACAAAATCGGCCCGGACAGAGCACTCTTGCCAGACCATGCGTAAAAGCCCAGCTTCCTGGCCAAGGAACCGGGATGAACCCGCGAAGAAACCCAAGCAACAGCCCGGGGAAATGTCGAGGAAAACGCCATGGACCAGCCACTGAAGAGCCCGGGCCAAAGCGCCCTGGATGACGCCTTTCACCGCCTGTTCGACCTGTCGCGGTCTGAGCCCGCGCCGACGCTCGAGCAACGCCTCGACCGGCTGGCGCGGCTGCGCGCGGTCGTCGCCGACAATGAATCCCGTTTCGATGCGGCGATCTCGGCGGATTTCGGCCATCGCAGCAGCACCGAGACCCTGTTCGCGGAATCGATGTTCGTGCTTGGCGAAATCAAGCACACTGCCAGGCATCTGAAAAAATGGATGGCGCCGCGGCGCGTCGCCACCGCGCTACAATTCATGCCGGCCAAAAACCGGCTGATCCCGCAGCCGCTCGGCGTCGTCGGCATCATCGCGCCCTGGAATTATCCGCTGCAGCTGACGCTGGCGCCGGCGGTGGGCGCGATCGCCGCGGGCAACCGGGTGATGATCAAGCCGAGCGAACTGGTGCCGCGCTTCTCGGCGCTGTTGAAAGAGCTGATCTCGGCCAAATTCGATGCTTCCGAAATGGTGGTGACCGGTATCGAGGAGGAGATCGCGAAGAGCTTCGCGTCGCTTCCATTCGATCATCTGATCTTCACCGGCTCGACCCGGATAGGCCGTCTCGTCGCCGAAGCGGCCGGGCGCAATCTGACGCCGATCACGCTCGAACTGGGTGGCAAATCGCCGGCCATCGTCGACCGCTCCGCCGACCTCTCGGAAGCCGCGCAGCGCATCGCCTACGGCAAGCTGCTCAATGCCGGCCAGACCTGCATCGCGCCGGATTATGCGCTGGTGCCGGAAGGCCAGGTGCAGGATTTCGCCGACAAGGTGCAGGCCAGCATGCGGGCCATGTTCGGCACCAGTCCCGACAACAAGGATTACACCTCGGTGGTTTCCGACCGGCATTATGCGCGGCTCGAAAGCCTGGTGGCGGACGCCGCCGCCAAAGGCGCCCGCATCCTTCAGGCGGCAAAGCCCGACGACCCCGCCTGGAAATCGAAGCGCAAATTCCCGCCGACCATCGTCGTCGGCGCGACGGCCGACATGACCATCATGCAGGAGGAAATCTTCGGACCGCTATTGCCCGTGATCGGCTACAAGGATGCGGCCGAGCCGGTTGCCTATATCAACAAGCACGACCGGCCGCTGGCGCTGTACTGGTTCGGCAAGGACGATGCGGCGCGCGACGACGTGCTGGCGCGCACCGTCTCCGGCGGCGTCACCGTCAACGACTGCCTGTTCCACTTTGCCCAGATCAACCAGCCGATGGGAGGCGTCGGCGCGTCCGGTACCGGCGCCTATCATGGCGAATGGGGTTTTGACAGCTTAAGCAAATTGAAGCCGGTGTTCTACCGCTCGCCGTTCAACCGGCTGGCCGATCTCTATCCGCCCTACGGCGCCAAGATCGCGCGGATGGAAAAGCTGCTGCGGTTTTTGTCGTAGTCCGGCGCTGCCGTCATCCTGAGGTGCGCGCTCTTGCGCGCCTCGAAGGATGACAAGGGAGCACGCGGCCCATCCTTCGACACGCCGCTTCGCGGCTCCTCAGGATGACGCCGGTGTCCGCGGCAAGCCTTTCAGGTCAGCAGGAACCCGCCGTCCACCGTGACGACGCTGCCGGTCATATAGCGCGAAGCGTTGGACGCCAGCAGCATGATGGCGCCGTCGAGATCGGATTCGGCGCCGACGCGGCGCTGTGGAATCCGCTTGGCCAGCTTCTCTCCAGACGGCGTCGACCAGAAATCGTGGTTCATCTCGGTGTCGATATAACCGGGCGCCAGCGCGTTGACGCGGACACGGTTGCCGGCAAGTTCCAACGCCATCACCTTGGTGGCCTGGATGATCCCCGCCTTGGAGATCGTGTAAGGCGAGAGGAACTTCATCACGCCGAAGCCGAGCACGGAGGCAATATTGACGATATTGCCCTCCTGCTTGCGCGCGATCATCCGCCGCGCCATTTCTGTGGCCAGGAAAAAGGCCCCCTTGAGATTGGCGTTGATGACGGAATCCCAATCCGCCTCGGTTTGATCGATCGCGAGTTTCTCGATGGCGATGCCGGCATTGTTGACGAGCACGCTGACCGGGCCGAGTGCTGTTTCCGCGCTGTCGATCGCCTTGCCGATCGAGGCGATGTCGGTGACGTCCATCTGTACCGCGACGGCGCGTCCGCCCTTGCCCCGAATTTCCTCCTCGAGGCTCTTCAGTTTGGCGGTCTGCCGCGCTGCCAACACGACCGCGGCGCCATGCGCCGAAAGCACCCGCGCGAACTGGCGCCCCAGCCCCTGCGAGGCACCGGTGACAAGAATGGTTTCTTTACTGACGTCGAATAAACCGGACATGAGCAGCTCCAGCGGGAATAGTACCGGTTCATTGATACAGACGATTTTAGCGATCGCAAACCCGTTTCATTGACCAAACCCGGACATGCCAGACACGGGGAGAATTTCCGCGCATGAACAGTTTCGACGCCGTCGTCTATTTTGCGCTCGTCGCCGCCGTCGTTCTCGGCTTCAATTCCGGCTTGCTGCGCAGCGCGGTCACGATCCTCGCCTATCTCTTCGCGATGCCGATCGCGATCTGGGCGATGTCGTTTATTGCGCCCATGATCGGCGGCCAGGGCGACTCGGCGTGGACGCGGAACTGGCCGCTGTTCTTTGGAATTTTTCTTCTCGCCGGCATGGTGCTGGGCAAACTGATGCGCATGGTGCTCGACGAAACCATCGGCCCCCGCGCCGGCATCGGCGATCGCCTCGCGGGCGCCGTGCTGGGCGCCGTGCGCGTCGGCCTGGTCGCGGTCACGCTGGTCATGATCTTCGATCAGCTGGTGCCTCTGGATCGCGAGCCCAAATATCTCGAGGGCTCGCGGCTGCGGCCGCTGTTGTCGGCGGCCGGGCAAACGGGCTTTCGATCGCTGCCGCCGGAGGCCGCGGCCGCGATCGATCGGCTGAAGAGAGACCGGCACATATAAAGGCCTCCACCCCCTAAAGGCTCCTCCGCCTTGCCGCGGACGCCGCATCCCTCTCTTAGATATGCATTTCGGCAATAGCGGGGTCCCTTATCAGGGCCGCCCGGGTTGGCTACAATGACGGGATCGGACTTCAACAATCACCTGACATAACGGGAGTGAGACAGTGGATCTTGGGATCAAAGGCCGCCGCGCCATCGTGTGCGCATCCTCCAAGGGCCTGGGACGGGCCTGTGCGATGGCGCTTGCCAACGAAGGCGTGCACGTCACGGTAACCGCGCGCGGCGCCGAAGCGCTGGCGAAAACCGCCGCCGAAATACGCAAGGCAAATCCCGGCGTGACCGTGACCGAAGTCGCCGGCGACATTACCACACCGGCAGGCCGCGAAGCCGTCCTGAAGGCCTGTCCCGATCCGGATATCCTGGTCAATAATGCCGGCGGACCGCCGCCCGGCGATTTCCGCAACTGGACCCGCGACGACTGGATCAAGGCGCTCGACGCCAACATGCTGACCCCGATCGAACTGATCAAGGCGACGGTGGACGGCATGATGGCCCGCAAATTTGGCCGCATCGTCAACATCACCTCCGCCGCGGTGAAGGCACCGATCGAAGTACTGGGACTGTCCAACGGCGCGCGCACCGGCCTCACCGGCTTCGTCGCCGGCATCGCGCGCAAGACCGTGATCAATAACGTCACCATCAACGGGCTGTTGCCGGGACCGTTCGATACCGACCGCCTGCGCGGGCCGGTCGCCAGGATGGACGCCGAGAAGCGCGGCATCACCGTGGATCAGTTGCTGGCGGAACGGGCAAAACTCAATCCGGCCGGGCGCTTTGGCGATCCCGAGGAATTTGGGCTCGCTTGCGCGTTTCTGTGCGGCGCCAAGGCGGGCTTCATTACCGGCCAGAACATCCTGCTCGACGGCGGCGCCTTCCCGGGCACGCTGTGAAGGCGGTCTGGTACGAGCGCACGGGCGCAGCAGCACCGGACGTCCTGACGGTCGGCGAGGCGCCGACACCGGAGGCCGGACCGGGCGAAGTCCGCGTCCGGCTCGAGGCCTCCGGCGTCAATCCCGCCGATGTCGGCCGCCGCGCCGGCAGCTATCGCGCGATGGAGTTTCCGCGCGTGATCCCCAACAGCGACGGCGCCGGCATCATCGACCAGGTCGGCGCCGGCGTGACGCGGTTTCAGGTGGGTCAGCGTGTCTGGCTCTTCAACGGCCAGCGCAACGGCCGCGCATTCGGTACCGCGGCCGAATATATCGCGCTGGACGAGCATCTGGTGACGCCGCTGCCCGACGATGTGTCGTTCGCGGCCGGCGCGACGCTCGGCATTCCCTGCATGACCGCATGGTGCTGCCTGTTCGGCGACGGAACGATCGCCGGCCAGACGGTACTGGTTACCGGCGGCGCCGGCGCGGTCGGCCATTATGCCGTGCAACTGGCAAAAGGCGGTGGCGCGCAGGTGATCGCGACCGTCAGTTCGCCGGAAAAGGCAGAGCAGGCGCGGCTTGCGGGCGCCGATCTCGTCATCAACTACCGGAACGAGGATGTCGTCGCGAAAGTGATGACGTTTACCGGAAAGCGCGGCGTCGATCGCGTGGTCGATGTCGATTTCGGCGGCAATCTCGCCACCACGCTGAAACTGATGGCGATGAATTCGACCATTGCCGTCTATGCGACCAACGGCAACCGCAACCCGGTGATTCCGATGCGCGAGCTGATGGAAAGATGCATCAGCCTGCGCGCGCTGGTGCTGTACGCGCTGCCGCCGCCGCTGCTCGCCTCGGCGCAGGCGGATATCTCAAAATGGCTCGCGGCCGGAAAACGCATCCACAATATCGCCGCGCAGTTTCCGCTCGCCGAGACCGCACGGGCTCACCTCGCGGTTGAAAAGGGCGACAAGCTCGGCACGATCATCGTCGATTGCGCGCGCTGATCATTGCACCGGCGTGGTTCGCTCGTCGGTCCAGGTCTCGCCGAATGCATCGAGCCCCTCGGCGAGGTAGTCGCTGACCAGGGGTTCGCCGAGCAGATAGCTCGCGGTGCGGTTGTTATGGCCGTCGGCGGCCTCGCGGCGGAGGTCGTCCCATTCGTCGATCGTGCCGTCGCCGCGCCCAAGACGCATCAGGGCGACCAGGTCGATCTGCTCGTCGTCGGTCATGGCATTGATGAAGCCGGTGATCTCGCGCACCACGGGATCGTCGCCGTCATCCTCGAGCACATCGATCATATTGTCATCGGCGCTGTTCGACCCGGAATCCGGGTCGGACACCCCCTCCTTGACGTCGAATTCGCGCATTTTCTCGATCAAGAAGCCGACCTTTTCGGCCGAAATGGCTAATTCTGGCATCCGGGCGCTCCCAAGCGTTTGAGTGCTGCGTCAACGCGCCGGCCATCGAGATGATCCATTGCGCACCGCGGCGGGAACCAGCATCTTGCGCCCCAAGAAACGAGGGCCAAGGGGAAGTTCGAATGTACTGGAAAGTGGGCAAGGTCAAAATCACGAAAGTCGTCGAGTTGGAGACGGTCGGCAGCACGCGGTTCATCCTGCCGCTGGCCATCAACGAGGAAATCCAGAAACTGCCCTGGCTCATTCCGCATTTCGCCACCGACGAGGGCCGGCTGAAAATGTCGATCCATTCGCTGGTGTTGGAAACGCCGACCCGCCGGATCGTGGTCGATACCGGGCTCGGCAACGACAAGCAGGGCCGCAACGTGCCGACCTGGAACGACCGGCAAGGACCGTTCCTCCAGACCATGCGCGAGGCGGGCTTTGCGCCCGACAGCATCGACACCGTGTTGTGCACACATCTGCATGTCGACCATGTCGGCTGGAACACCAGGCTCGTGGAAGGAAAATGGGTGCCGACCTTTCCCAATGCGCGCTACGTATTCGGCAAGGCCGAATACGAGTACTGGCGCGACAATAGCGTGGAGCCGGACAAGGTGGCGGTTTTCAACGACTCGGTGAAACCGGTGATGGATGCTGGCAAGGCCGACCTCGTCGCCAGCGATGCCAGGCTGTCGGACGAAATCACCCTGATCCCGACGCCCGGCCACAGTCCGGGCCATATGAGCATCCACGTCCAGTCGGACGGCGAGCAGGCGCTGCTCACCGGCGACGTCGCCCATCATCCCTGCCAGATGGCGCATCTCGACTGGTCTTCGACCGCCGATTCCGATCCCGTTCGGTCGGCGGTGACGCGGCACGAATTGTTTTCGCGTTTCGCCGATACCCCGACCCTGGTGATCGGCGGCCACTTCAATGCCGGCCGGATCCGGCGTGACGGCGATACCTTCAAATTCTTGGTTTAGGACGTGATACCAAAGTCGGCCTTTTTGGCCGGAAATCATGCCCAAAGCATAGCCCCGCAGCGCCGGCGGCAGTTGAATTTCCCCCCGCCCTGTTCCAAGAAGCATCCAAGCAACCACCACCCTAGGGAGTGATACGAAATGAAGCTTGTTCGTTACGGCGCGGTCGGCCAGGAAAAGCCCGGCCTGATCGATAAATCGGGCCAATTGCGCGACCTGTCGGGGCAGGTAAAGGACCTCGCGGGCGAGGCCTTTTCGCCGGCCTCGCTGGCGAAGATCGCCGCTCTCGACGCGGCCTCGCTCCCGGCCGTCAGCGGCAAGCCGCGGATCGGCTCCCCCGTGGGTGGCCTGCCCAAATTCATCGCCATCGGCCTCAATTACAGCGACCACGCCGCCGAAGTGGGGATGCCCATTCCGGCCGAACCGATCATCTTCATCAAGGCCAATAACAGCCTGTGCGGTCCCAACGACAAGGTCGAAAAGCCGCGCGGCTCGACCAAGCTCGACTGGGAATGCGAAATCGCCATCATCATCGGCAGCCGGGCGAAATACGTCTCCGAGGCTGACGCGCTCAACTACGTCGCCGGCTACGCCGTCTGCAACGACGTCTCGGAGCGCAATTTCCAGCTCGAGCGCCTGGGTCAGTGGACCAAGGGCAAGTCGCACGACACGTTCGGCCCGCTCGGCCCGTGGCTCGTCACCAAGGACGAGATCCCGAACGTGCAGAAGCTGTCGATGTGGCTCGACGTCAACGGCAAGCGCTGCCAGACCGGATCGACCGCGACCATGATTTTTGGTTGCGCGAAGATCGTCTCCTACGTCTCCGAATTCATGACGCTCTTGCCCGGCGACATCATCACCACGGGCACCCCGCCCGGCGTCGGCTCCGGCATGAAGCCGCAGAAATTCCTCAGTGTGGGCGACGTCGTCACGCTCGGCATCGAGGGTCTCGGCGAGCAGCGGCAGGAAATAGTCGGGGCGTGAGGTTCGTAAATAGCATCCGCAAAAACAAAGAGACGTCATGGCCGGGCTTGTCCCGGCCATCCACGTCCTTCTCGCTGCTCGGCCGTTAAGACGCGGATGCCCGGGACAAGCCCGGGCATGACGGAAAAAGCATTATTTAGAGGACAGAAGATGAAACTCTCATTCTCCCCGGCCTCGCCTTTCGCCCGGAAGGTGCGCATTGCCGCGCTCGAACTCGGCCTGATTGACAAGATCGAATTCATCTCGGCGACCGTGGTGCCGGGCCAGCCCAATGAGGAATATTCGCGCATCACGCCGCTGAAGAAGCTTCCGGTGCTGATCCTCGACAATGGCGACGTCATTCTCGATTCCTACGTCATCGTCGAATATCTCGACGAGCTCGCCGGCGGCGGCAAGCTCATCCCCGCGTCGGGGCCGGCACGATGGAAGGTCAAGAGCGACCATTCCATGCTGCAGGGCATGCTGGATTCGATGCTGCTGTGCCGCTACGAGAAAATGGTGCGGCCGGAGCCATTGCGCTGGCAGGCCTGGGCCGACGATCACTGGGCCCGCGCCTGGAACGGCATGGCGCGCTTCGAGCAACAGGCGGAGATGCTGTCGCGCCCGCTCGACATCTCGCAGATCGCGCTTGCCTGCGTGCTCGGCTACGCCGATTTCCGCTTTGCCGATTGCGACTGGCGCAAGGCCTATCCGAAGCTCGACGCCTTCCATCAGAAGATGCTCGAGCGGCCCTCGGTGAAAATCTCGCTGCCGCCGCCGGCGTGACCGGGAAGCTGCCATGAGTCTGAAGCTCACCGTCGGCGATCTCACCCTCCATCGCATCATCGAGCAGGAAACTACGTTCCTGCCGGCGCTGGACATGCTGCCCGACCTGACGCCGGAACTGCTGGCGGAGAACCGGGCGTGGATGCGAGAGGCCGGCGCGATCGACGGCGATGACGTGCTGAAACTGTGCTTCCAGTCCTACATCGTGAAGACGCCGCACCACACCATTCTGGTCGACAGCTGCATCGGCAACGACAAGCCGCGGCCGCTGCGCCCGAAATGGAACATGAAGACCGACGACGCCTGTCTGCGCGGCCTGGCGGCGCCGGGTTTTTCCGTCGGCGACATCGACTACGTGATGTGCACGCATCTGCATGTCGATCATGTCGGCTGGAACACGCGGCTGGAAAACGGCCGCTGGCTGCCGACCTTTCCGAATGCGCGTTATGTTTTCGGCAGAGGCGAATTCGACTATTGGACCGAGCAGAACGCCAAGGCGGAAGTACCGCCTTTTGTCGACAGCGTGCTGCCGGTGGTCGAGGCCAAACGGGCCGAGATCGTGGGCGACGATTTTGAAATCGGCGATCATGCCCGCATCCTGCCGACGCCGGGGCATACCCCGGGACATGTCGCCTTCACCTTCGGCCGGGGCAAGGATACAGCCGTCGTCAGCGGCGACCTGATGCACTCGCCGCTGCAGGCGCGCTATCCGGAATTGTCGGCGAAATTCGACGTCGACCAGGCGCAGGCCGCGGTGACGCTGCGCAACTTCCTGGAGCGCTATTGCGACACCGAGACACTGTGCTGCACCGCGCATTTCCCTTCGCCCTCGACAGGCGAAATCCGCCGCTGGGGCAACGGATTTTCCTGCAAGGCGGTTACCGGGTAGAGAGCTCTAAGGTCCGGGCCTCGTGGCTCGATACGCGCGGCGTTGCCGCGCTCCTCACCACGAGGGATGGATAACTCCTCATCCTGAGGAGGCGCCAACAGGTCGCGCGAATGCGCGCCCGATGACAGGCTCCGCGCCGTCTCGAAGGATGAGGCCTTCGTATCAATTCAGTCGAACAGGCTCGGCGTGTGATTGACCATCGCGCCCTCGATCGCGAGCATCTTCAGCTTGGTCGTGACGCCGCCATTGGCGGAGAAGCCGCCGGGCTTGCCGCCCGCGGCGAGCACGCGGTGGCAGGGCACCACGACCGGGCAGGGATTGCGCCCGAGCGCCTGGCCGACATCGCGCGACAGTTCGACTCCGCCGAGGCGCCTGGCGATATCGCCATAGGTCATGGTCTTGCCCGGCGGGATGGTGCGGGCGATGTCGTAGACGCCGCGGTGAAACTCCGGCACGCCGTCGAGATCGAGCACGACGTCGGACAGATCGTTCGGCTTGCCCTGAAGCAATTCAACAATGCCGTCGATCGCGCGCTGCACCTCGGCCGGCGGCGGCGCCTCCGCGATATCGCCATAGCGCTGGCGGATGCGGCCCCGGGTCTTCTCTTCGCTTCCCATCGGCAGCTGTACCGCATTGATGCCACGCGGACCCCAGGCGATGCCGCAGCGCCCGATCGCGGTGTCGAAGATTGCAAAATGTTGATCCGTCATGGCTGGCTCCAGATCTACCGCCCCATTTTTTGAACTTGATGCTGGCCCTGAATCTAGGCTTGGAAATAGTTGCGATCCACCCGGATTCCGGGGAAATTTTGCATCCGTCCGGTATTTTTCGTCATTCCGGGGCGCGAACGAAGTGAGCAAGCCCGGAATGACAGGCGCGGGCTTTCATGGAATGATTGGCTCTCGCCTTCTTTCCCCACCCCCATGAGCTCTCCCCATGCAAACACTTCACGTCAACGGATACGACATGGCCTATCTCGACATCGGCCGCGGAACGCCGCTGGTGTGCGTGCACGGTTCGCTGTGCGATTTCCGGATCTGGTCGCCGGTGCTCGGTCCCCTGACGCGAAAGCATCGGGTCATCGCGGTGTCCTTGCGGCACTTTTTTCCCGAACACTGGGACGGCCGCGACGGCAGCTATTCGATCGCACAGCACACGGCCGACGTGATCGACTTCATCGAGAAGCTCAATGCCGGACCGGTCGACCTGATGGGGCATTCGCGCGGCGGACATGTTTCATTTCGCGTCGCGCAGTGGCGGCCCGATCTGTTGCGCAAGCTGATCCTGGCCGAGCCCGGCGGCGAGCTCGACCCCACGCTGGATCCGGCGGCAAAGCCCGGCGCGCCCTCCCCGCTTGCGGCGCGCTTTGCGGCCTCGGCCGAAAAGATCGCGGCCGGCGATATCGACGGCGGGCTGGCGTTTTTCATGGACGCGCTCGAAGGCCCGGGTGCCTGGAAACGGATACCGGCGGCGCCGAAGCAGCTGTTGCGCGACAACGCCATGACGCTGATCGGGCAGGTCAGGGACAACCGCCCGCCATTCTCCAGGGCCGATGCCGAAGCGATCGCGAACCCGACGCTGTTCATCGGCGGCGCCAACACCAAGGGCATGCTGCCGCAGGTGCTGCATACGCTGGCCAAGCATGTGAAGGGGTCGCAAATCGCGATGATCCCCGGCACCACCCATCCGATGTTCGAGCAGGCCCCGCAGAAATATTGCGAGATCGTGCTGGATTTCCTGGCGGGGTAACATGCAAACGCTTCACGTCAATGGTTACGACATGGCCTATCTCGATCTCGGGGCCGGGCCGCCGCTGGTTTGCGTGCATGGCACGCTTGGCGATTTCCGTACCTGGTCTGCGGTCTGCGGGCCGTTGTCGAGCAAGCACCGTGTGATCTCCGTCAGCCTCAGGCACTTCTTTCCCGAACACTGGGACGGCGCCGGCGACGACTATCGAATGGCGCAGCATGTCGCCGACGTGATCGCCTTCATCGCGCGGATCGAGCCGAAGCCGATCGACCTGATGGGTCATTCCCGGGGCGGGCACATTGCGTTCCGGGTCGCGCAACAGCGGCCGGAATGGCTCCGCAAGCTGGTGCTGGCCGAACCCGGCGGCGATCTCGACGCATCGCTCGATCCTGCGCCGCCTGCGCCATCCGCACTCGGTGCGCGGATCATGGCGTCCGCCGAGAAGGTCAAAGCCGGCGATATCGACGGCGCGCTGAAAAATTTCTTCGACGGCATCGAGGGCGACGGCGCCTGGGCGCGGCTGCCGGCCGCGCCGAAGCAGCAGCTGCGCGACAATGCGTTTACGTTGATCGGGCAGGTCGGCGAAAATCGCAGGCCCTATGCAAAGGCCGACGCGGAATCGATCCGGACGCCCACTTTGTTCATCGGCGGCGCCGAAACCAGGGGCGCACTGGCCGCCATCCACCGCGTGCTGGCGCCACATGTTGCGGGCTCACGGACCGCGATGATCGCCGGCACCGGCCATTGGATGTTCCAGCAGGCGCCGCAGGAGTTTTGCAGGGTCGTGCTGGAGTTTTTGGCGGCGGCGTGAGCGCGGATTGTTGCGCTGCGCCATGGATGGGTTGGTAAACCCGAACCCCTGGTGTTACTCTTCCCATAACAGGCGAACGGGCTTCGCCCCAAAAACGCGAGGAGGAACCCATGAAGCTGACGCAGCAGCAGATCGACGATTTCAACCGCGAGGGCTGGCTGTTTCTGCCGGAGTTATTCGCGCCTGAAGAAGTGGAACTGCTGGCGCGCGAGGCGGAGGGCATCTACGACACCCAGCGCCCGGAGGTGTGGCGCGAAAAGAGCGGCGCGCCGCGCACTGCCTTTGCCGCCCATCTCTACAACGAGGCATTCGGCCTGCTCGGCGCGCATCCGCGCATGATCGATCCGGTCGAACAGATCTTCGGCGAGAAGGTCTACATGCACCAGTACAAGATCAACGCCAAATCGGCCTTCACCGGCGACGTCTGGCAGTGGCACCAGGACTACGGCACCTGGAAGCGCGACGACGGCATGCCGCAGCCGCGCGCGATGAATATCGCGATCTTCCTCGACGAGGTGATGCCGATCAACGGTCCCTTGATGCTGGTGCCGCGGAGCCAGCTTGCCGGCGACCTCAAGGCCTCGCACGATCTTGAGACGACCTCCTATCCGCTGTGGACGCTGGACGAGGAAACCGTGACGCGCCTGGTCAGGGAAGGCGGCATTGTCGCGCCGACCGGAAAAGCCGGCGGCATGCTGATGTTCCACGGCAATCTGGTGCACGGCTCGGCCGGCAACATCACACCCTACCCGCGCAAGATCGTCTATCTGACGCTCAATGCGGTTTCGAATTACATCCGCACCCCCACGCGGCCGGAATATATCGCGCATCGCGATTTTACGCCGATCCAGACCGTGGATGACGACGCGCTGCTGCGGCTGGCGCGGGCGCACCGGCAGGCGGCGGAGTAGCTGCCGCTATCGTCATTCCGGGGCGCTCGCGCGAGCGAGCGACCTCATCTCCAGATTCCGGGTCCACGCGAAGGCACGTGTCCCGGAATGACTGAAATCGGATCACCTCACCATGAATCTTTCCCATCTGCTCAACGCCCGCCTTGCTGCCGGCAATCCTGTGCGCGTGGCGCTGATCGGCGCCGGCAAGTTCGGCTCGATGTTCCTGGCGCAGGT
>Ga0210403_10003721_pt1 | contig 13313 bp, 11 predicted proteins | sample IncBWC19MmetaG_FD_150863 | JGI IMG/M metagenome (GOLD analysis project Ga0210403, IMG submission 150863) | Forest soil microbial communities from Barre Woods Harvard Forest LTER site, Petersham, Massachusetts, United States - Inc-BW-C-19-M | ecosystem: Environmental > Terrestrial > Soil >... | reverse complement strand
TATCCGCGCAAACGTTGTTAGTCCGGGTCCGATTAATACTCCGCTGGCGAATCGGCAATTCGCCGACGTGATTGCGCGGATTGTGTCCACTATCCCGATGGGACGCATGGGAGAACCTGAGGAAGTTGCCAAGGTCGCGTTGTTTCTGGCGTCGGATGACTCCAGTTTCGTCACGGGCATCGAACTGTTCGTTGACGGCGGGAGAGCTCAGATCTAACGGAAAGGACGTCCAAAGGAGAAACGCCATGAATGGCAGGGCTTCTAGCAAAAAAGAGTTCTCGAAGCGTGTCGTGAAGCCGAGCACTTATCGTCGTGTAGTGACGGAAAATGTAAATGGGAAGGCCGTCGTTCAAAGCGACGAACCCTTACTGGCCTACGAGTTCAAGACTGTCCCCGGATACGAGCACACGCTCATGTGGGTCAACCCGACGATCCCGGACCTCAGCAAGGAGCAAAGGTTTGACCGCTATCCCGACTCTGTCGTTCCGGGACCTGGCGGCACAAGTCTTCACTTCGTGACGTTTCCTCCGTGTTCTGTTTTTGCGGACCCATCGATTGACGGTGAAGCTGCTCACAGCGAGGCTCTGATTCGCCTTAGAGGGTTAGCTGATCACTTTGAAAAAGAAGACCCCGCAATGCACAAGACAAACACCGTCGACTACGCAGTAGTGTACGACGGTGAGATTTGGCTGGAGCTTGATGACGGCAAGACCATTCATCTCAAGCGCGGTGACGTCGTCGTGCAAAACGGAACGCGCCACGCGTGGCGAAACAAGGGCACATCACCGGTGACGATGTTGTTCTTTCTAAACGGCGCGAAGCAGTGACGCCTGGAGGTTGCAGAAATGATTTGGGTAGGCGGTTTCAAATCTCTGCAGTCGGCGCTCCGCAAACCTCGTTTCGGTGCCCCGCTGGAGCTGCACACCTGGCTGCGGAGCGAGATCGGCCTGATCTCACCGTTTGTGGACTGGCTCATGAGTCTGATCGCTGGGTCCCGTTGCGTTCGCGGGAAGGAGGATTTCGTTGAGCTCGCGCTTCGGGAAGCCGTGAGTAACGCGATGCTCCACGGCAATCGCATGGATGCTCGCAAGCTGGTTCATGTCCGTTGCTGCTGCGAAGGCATCAAGGGAGTGTTCATCGTCGTCAGAGATCAAGGACATGGATTCGACCCCAATCTTGTTCCTGATCCTCTGGCGGTCGAAAACCTCGGTGCCGAACACGGGCGCGGCATCCACCTAATGAAATTGGCTATGGACGAGGTTTTCTTTAAACGGGGAGGAACGGAGGTTCGTATTCGGAAGCAATCGGGAAATGAACAAAAAATATCCGCGTACCGCATCCAGAAGCGAATTGTGAGGCGACTTATGACTAGACCTTGGCCCGGCGTCCGCGCTGTCGAGTTGGGTTGATAGCTACGGGGAATTGCTCCGTCGGCCCAGCGCATACGCAACGGACTCGGAAAGCCGACAGATTTTCCTTATGACCTTCTGTGCTTGGTCATCGGACATAGCCGCGATGTTGACGACAGCTTGAGGCTCACTGGCTTTGGTTAGCGAGCCTCTGATGGTCAGGTAGTCGTCTTTCAAAGCGCCTTCCAGGAAATCGTCTTCGCAAATGCTTCCAAACCTAGTGTCTACGTACATGTTCGTCAGCTTCTGTTGTGGTGTTGTACAGGAACTGTTGGCGAGATGACGAACCGCGTTACGAAGATGTTCTGCGGAGCGGCCTAGATGTTCTTTCATTAATGGGCCGTACCTTTGCTACAAACGCACTCGACCTGTTCCCGTCCTGACTTCCAACTCTGTCGTCGATGGTTCTTTAGTTCCTTAGCGGTAATAGTCTCGGGGTGAGAGCTATCAAGATACACCTATCTCTGGTTGTTTCTTGGATCCAGTGTTCCATATTGGACAGTTTTTGCGACATGTCTTAGAGTAGCGTGCCGGAGTGAAAAAGAAGGATCTCACGCCAAAACAGCAAGTCTCCGTCCCTTGTCCGACGTGTGGTGTCGCTGTCGGGGAACGTTGCGTGATGCATTCGGGTGCTCCGCGCTCAGAACCACACGTAGACCGGAAGCTTTCCGCGCTTAAGGCCATCCAAGGGGAATGATTTTCCGTCGCCACGTTCACTCCACCGTCTCCGCCGCGCTGCGAATCCAAGAGCTTACCGTCTGGCGGTCAATGCCGCGCCCATGGCAGGCTGACACTCAATCGCCGCTTCCTCTTCAAGAGGTTCAGCAGCTTCGGAGGTTTGTTTCTACAGCGAATCATCAAGCGGTCGACTCAGCTGTTCCGTCCGTTCCCCCGGCGAGGCGGCGGCTCATTCATCACCAACCAGTAGAGGCCGAGATGCCGCGCCGCATCGATAAACTGATCGTAGTCGACCGGTTTGCGGACAAAGCTGTTGGCGCCAAGGTTGTAACTCGAAGTTACATCTTTTTCTTCTTTACTGGATGTCAAGATCACAACAGGCAATCGTCTGGTCCGCTCGTCAGCGCGCAGGCGTCTAAGAACACCCAAACCATCAATTTTGGGGAGTTTCATGTCGAGCAGTATGACTTCCGGCATGACCTTTGGGTCTCGACCGGCGTGGCGGCCCGTCGCGAAAAGATAGTCGATGGCTTCCTCTCCGTCCCCGACCACGACGATTTCGTTGGAGACATTGCTCTGCTCGAATGCGTGCATCGTTAGCTTTACGTCGTTGGGGTTATCCTCCACAAGCAGGATGATGCGGCTGCGGATCATCGGCGACCTCCATGTCTGGCGGGCGGAATCGTGAAGTAGAAGGTCGCACCACGGCCTGCTGCGCTGTCCGCCCAAATGCGTCCGCCGTGGCGATCGACAATCCGGTGCACCGTGGCGAGTCCGATCCCTGTTCCCTCGAATTCCGACTCAGTGTGCAGGCGTTGGAATGGGCTGAACAGCTTTTCGGCATACCCCATGTTAAAACCCGCTCCGTTGTCACGAACGAAGAACACAGGGACTCCTTCCTGCTGGTCTGTCCCGACCTCGATCTGAGGCGCCGAGACCTTCGACGTAAACTTCCAGGCGTTCCCAAGCAGGTTGTCGAACGCCACGCGCATGAGCCCGCCGTCCGCCTCCACCAAGAGCTGATCTTCGATGCGCCATTTGACGTGCCGATCGGGATCCTTCTTCTTCAGCTCCTCGGAGACACCCTTGGCGATTTCGGAGAGATCAATCTGATCGCGACTGAGATCGGCGCGACCAACCCGGGAGAGGAGCAGGAGGTCGTCGATCAATTCGCCCATGCGCTGCGCCGACTCACGCACTAGGTGCAAGAAGTCTTGCCCTTTCGCGTCGAGCTTGTCTGCGTACCCATCGAGCAGCAACTTGCTGAACCCGTCGATGCTACGCAATGGCGCGCGGAGGTCGTGTGAAACGGAGTAGCTAAAGGCCTCGAGCTCGATATTTTTGCTCTTCAGCTCGTCGACAAAGGTGGCCCGGATCTCTGCGAGTTCCCGGGCGGAGTTTGCCGCCACCACTTCCACCTCTTTTTGAAGGAGCTGCTCGCGAATGTTCCGGTTTTCGTCCTCGAACTGCTTCCTTCGGAGTTGGGCTCGTACGCGCGCGCAGAGAACGTCGAGATCGCTTGATTTGGCGATGTAGTCGTCAGCGCCTGCATTGATGCCCTCGATCATCGCCGCCTGCTCCTCGAGGGCCGTGTGCATGATTAAAGGAATGTCACGCCATGCAGGGGAACCTTTGATGCGGCGACAGGTTTCCTGCCCCGAGAGTCCTGGCATCACGAGGTCGAGGAGAATGCAGTCCACGGACTGAACCGACAGCAGCTCAAGCGCCTCTTCGCCGGAACGGGCGGGGATCACATCGTACCCTTCTTGCCGAAGCTGTGCCGCAACCTCGTGGAGGTATGTGAGGCTGTCATCTACAGTCAAAATCTTCTTGGGTCCGAACAAGCTCGAAGTCGTGCGAACTGCGGGAGGCGATCCTGCAGAGCGCAGGACCGCGGTCACGCGTGCAAGAATGATCTGAGTATCTTCTTCCTTTCGGACGTAGGCGTCAGCCCCAGCATCGAGGGCTTCGAGCTCGTCGCTCCTCACTTCCGAACCCGTAAGGAGAATACACGGCGTGCCCCGAAGGGCTGCGTCAGCCCTGATTCGACGGATTACGGTGGAACCGTCTATACCGGGGAGTATGCCGTCGACAACAATGACAGCGGGCCGAGCATCCACCGCGGTTCGGAGGCCGTCCTCCCCCGTTCCGGCAGTGACGACCGCGTATCCGGACGATTCCAGGACGGACTTTAATTCTTCGCGGAAAGTTGGGCTATCGTCGATGATCAAGACGGTCGTCGATCTCGCGGCACCGCTTCCCGGTTCCCGCTTTCGCAGGAGTTCCAAGGCACGGGCGACGACGTAAGACTGGTCGTACGGTTTTCCGATGTATTCATCCGCGCCCGTCTTGAGTCCGCGAGTCCGGTCACTCACTTCCGCCTCAGAAGACAGCAGCATAATGAGAGTTGCGGCAGTGGCAGGAGTTTGTCTTATCTCGCGAAGTAAGTCGACGCCGTCTCCGTCCGGAAGCAGCACGTCGAGGATGATGAGCGAAAAGGAGCCAGTCGAAAGGGCGCTGCGCGCTTCCGCCATAGTCGAGCAGAGCATGGTTGCGAATCCAGCCAATTCGAAAGCCTCACCCAGGTCCATGCGGACGGTGAGGCTGTCGTCAACAATGAGCACAGTCGGCTTCAATGCTTCCTCCCTGGTTCCGTTTCGAAGGCGACGGCAGTCAGTGCGGCTGCAATTTGGTCCAGCGGAAGAACTCGATCGACTGCGCCCATCTCGACGGCTTCTCCGGGCATGCCGAAGACAACGGAAGAGGCCTCGTCTTGCGCAATCGTGAGTGCGCCCGCGTGGCGGAGTGCAAGTAGGCCAGCGGCACCGTCCCTACCCATCCCGGTCAAAAGACAGGCGGCAGTTTCTCCTCCGAGCTCTTTGGCAAGAGATTCGAAAAGCACATCGACGGAGGGACGGCAGGAATTCCGCTCGCGATCAGAAGTGAGCCTGAGCTTCCCGCGCTGGACCACGAGGTGAAGACCTGAAGGAGCCATGACCACACCAGCCTGCCCGAGTGCCGGGAGTGTCTCGCCGTCTCTCGCGTAGCGCACCCGCAGCGTGGACTGGCCATCGAGCCACTCCGCAAACGTAGCGCTGAAGAGATCGCCAATGTGGATAACGAGAAGAATTGGGATTGGGAATCCGGGTGGCAGTCCCCGCAGTATTTCTACTATCGCAGCAGGACCGCCCGTCGATCCGCCAATAGCGATGACGCTCTTTCGTGTCGCACTATCGCTGGTTTCAAAACCTACAGGATCGGCAAGAGTTCGCCCCGATGATCCAAGTTTCCCGCGAATATGCGTGATAACGCGGATCCGAGATACGATTTTCACCTTCGAAACGAGGCCCCGTTCCCAGACACCGTCCGGAACATTGCCTGTCGGTTTCTCGAACACATCCACAGCACCGGCGGCCAGTGCGTCATAAGTCTTGTAGAGTTCCCCCCGATTGGTTGACGAGGAGACGATGAGTATCGGAGTCGGGGAGTAGGCCATGACGTACTCGGTGACCGCGACGCCGCTCATCAACGGCAGCATCATGTCGAGCGTAATTACATCAGGGCGCAAGGTCCGGCACAGCTCGATCGCGCGCTTTCCGTCTTCCGCTTCCCCAGCCACCTCCAGCTCCGGATCGGCACGCAAGACCTCCACCAAATGCTTGCGAGCCGTGAGTGAATCATCAACCACAAGTACTCGTATCTTTGGCATGTCCTAGCCCATGACCTCGCGGATCAACCGAAGCAGATACACCTGGTCGAATTCGCCCTTTATGACGTAGCCGCGCGCGCCCACCTGCTCTCCGCGGCGGCGGTCTTCAATCGCGCTTCGCGAGGTCACCAGGATTGCGGGAACTGTGCGAAGAGAGGCATCGGCCTGCGTGCGGGATACGAACTCAAAACCATCCATTCCCGGCATTTCGACGTCAACCAGGAAAAGGCCATACTGCTTTCTACGCGCCTTGTCGATACCTTCCTCACCTGAAGTGGCAACGTCCACTTCATAGCCTGCCGACTCGAGAATGCTTTGCTCGAGCATGCGTGTCGTGAGTGAATCATCGATGACGAGAACGGAGGCGCGTTTCGCGGGGGCCCCGTCAACAACGGGCGCTCGTCCGAGAAACGCTGTGGCGACAAGCCCTTCGGGATCAAGAACCAGCTGGGGATTTCCCTCCGCATCCAGGGAAGCTCCCGCGACAACTGGGTCCGCGGCGGTCAAGGAAGGTAGAGGTCTCACAACGACGCTGCTCGTGCCAAGCAGCCGATCGACGCCAATGGCTGCCACGCCGCGGGACGATTCGACGATAAGAACGGACCAGAAATGACGTTTCGAGTCCGCCATCGTTTTACTGTGTAACGCCCTCGCGAGAGCCAAGAAGGGGATGACGTTCCCTTCGCAGACAATCGAGTCTCTTTCAGCCGAACTGGCAATGTCATGAACCGCCACTCGCATTGTTTGGCGAACCGCATCGAGGGGTAAGGCGGCAATCGTTCCGCCGGCATCGACTTCCAGTGCGGTCAGGGAGGAGAGCGAAACGGGAACACAAATCTCGAGCGACGTACCTTTGCCCGTTTCACTGCGCACGCTAACCTCACCTTTGAGCCGCGCGGCCATTTCGCGGACGACGTCCAGGCCGATTCCCCGGCCGGAAACCTGGTCTACGGTGCTCATGGTGGTAACTCCACCCTTCATAATGATCTGAACGACTTCCTCCAGCCCGAGAGAGGGCGCGTCCGAAGCAGCTACCAGGCCCCGACGAACAGCGGCGCGCCGAACTGCCTCCAAATCGATACCGCACCCGTCGTCGGCGCAGATAAAGGCCACGCGGTTTCCGCGTCGTTCGACCCGCATCTCAACCCGGCCCTGGCGCGGCTTCCCAGCCGCTGCGCGCTCGTGCTGCGGCTCGATTCCATGAGCTACCGCATTTCGAACCACGTGTGGCAGGGCGCTCCGAAGCGCCGAGAGCACGTGTGCGTCCAGGCGACTGGTGCCGCCAACAGACTCGAACCGCACTTCCTTGCCAAGCGACTCGGCAGCATCGCGAACGGCGCGCTCGAGCGGCGGGAACAGAGTAGCTGCGGGAAGGAGGCGCAACCGGTAGGTTGCATCACGCACCTGTGCAAACTCAGTTTCCACCTGGTCGATTCCCACCACAAAGTTGCGCTTGAGACACTCGAGGTGGTTGCGAAGTTCCTCCGCCGTTGCGCGGGCTTTCGCAATGGTAGCGTTCCGTGCTGTCCCGTTGGCTTCGGCCCTATGTTGTAGCCCAACATTTTCAAGCAGGTTGCCAGCCAGCAGTCGCGCTCGCTCCAAGGTTGCCACTTCGCGCCGAAGCGCAACGATCTGCACGGAGGCCTCGGACACGCCATCCAGGAGCGTGTCCATCTCCTCGATTTCCACTCGTACCGTCTCGAAGGACTCATCGGCGACTGGCCGCTGCATTTCTCCTTTTGGTTCCGCGCTTGGGGAGTCGAGAGCCGCAACTTTGGCGGCGATCATGTCGAGCATGCCCAGCGTCCGACTGGTGCACGCTTGGGGAATGGTGCCCTGCCCGTCACTATATGGTGCGAATGCGTCTTCAATGGAGTGGGCAAGTTCGGCGACACCAGGTTGTTTGACCACGCGAGAGGCCCCCTTCAGCGTGTGCGCGAGGCGCAGGACGCGCCCTACGAGATCCTTTCCACGCTCCCCTCGTTCCAGATCGAGCACGGCCTGGTTCAGTCCCTCCAAGATTTCGCGAGCTTCGATTCGGAAGTACTTGTACTGGTCTCTTGCCATGTATCACGCATTCGCCGGCGCTTGGATAAGCCGCGTAAGCTCGCGCGACAATCCAGCGAGCTGCCCTGCGGTTTGAAGCGTTTGATTCGCGCTTACTTCCGTTTCCTTGGACGCCTTGGCGATGTCGGAGACCGCCGCATTGACCTGGGCCACCGCAGTGGCCTGCTGTTTCGTACTGAGCTCGATTTCTCTCGCAGCTTCGGTCGTGGTTCCGAGCAACTCCGTGATCTGCCTTAGCGCGGCAGTGACTTCTGCAAATTGCAGTGCACCAAGGTCTACCGCTTTCGAGCCGCCCTCCGTTGCCATTACGGTCGTATTGACAGCGGCGCGGATTTCCTCGATCAGGAGGCGGATTTCTTTCGTCGAGCCGCCCACTCGATCGGCAAGCTTCCGAATTTCGTCCGCCACAACCCCAAATCGCTTTCCGGCATCTCCCGCGCCAGAGGCTTCTATCGTCGCGTTGATCGCCAGAATGTTGGTTTGCTCGGCCAGTTCGTTAATGATTTCGAGAATGCCGCCAATCTGCTGTGATTTCTTCCCCAGGTCGAGCATGTGCGTGACAATCAAATCCACCTGGCGCTTGATGCCGCTCACAGACTCGTGCGTTTTCTGAACCGTTTGGTCGCCGGCCCGTGCCGCCGAAGATGTTTCTTCGGCCACGTGGGCGACTCGTTGCGCGCTCTCAGCGATTTGCCGTGAGGTCGCCAGGAGTTCGCTGATCGTCGTGGTGATTTCGGTCATCGCCGTGGATGACTCCTTTGCGCCCGACGCTTGTTGGTTGGCCGCCGATTGCAGTTCGGCCGAGGAGCTTTGAACATGCCGGACCGCCGCCCCGATCTGACCGCTGAGAGAGCGGGTGATAAGAAAGCCTGCGGCAGTGACAAACAGAAGGCAGAACACCGTACCGAAAACGATCGTTGACTTCGCGACGCTGGCCGCCGCTGCTACTTCATCGGCGCGCTGCCTTAGCAAGTCGCGTTCCTCGTGGTCCATCTGGTCCATGATCCGGCGTAGGTCGTCCATGAGCCTCTTGCCCTCGCCTGTGCGAATATCCTTCGCCGCTACTTCTAAACCTGCTTCCCTGCGCACTTCTATCATTCGCTTGAGCAAGGCCAATCTTTCCGCTATGACGGGCTTCGCTTCATCCAAACGTCTCTGCTGATTGGCGTTGTCAGCGGTCAATTCCCCGAGTTCCTTGACGACCTTAGGAAGACGGTCGATCGCCCCGCGATATGGCTCGAGGTACGTTTCATCGCCCGCGATGATATAACCTCGTTGTCCGGTTTCGGCATCCTTCAATAGACTGAGCACTTCGGTAATATGATCCAGTACGACATACGTGTGAGTAACCCATTGGTTGGTCTTCGCAAGCGAGGTTATGCTGCGATACGCCACCGCGCCGATTACGACCAACAGCAAAAATGCCAGCGTGAACCCCGCCGCTATCTTTCTTCCAAACGTCCACATATCATCGCTCCTTGGAGGGGCGGCTATTGTCGCAGCGCCTCTTAATCAATTCCAATATGTCGGGGATGCTGACGACCGCGCAAACCAGATCAGCCGTACGTAGCACGTGCTTGACGTAGGCGCGCGCCGCATCCCTTTGGTCCGTTGCGTACACTTGTGTCAAAGGAACCGGGAGATAACCTTCGAAATCGCTGAAGGCCAAACCAACTGATTCTTCGGCCTCGCACAAAACAAGCCAGCGAGCTTGCTCTGCCTCCCTGCTGTAACCCAGGAGTGCCGCCAAGCTGTACACGGAAACGAGCCCGCCGCGTATCCCAGCTACCCCCAGTAGTTCTGGAATGGAGCTTGAGAAAGGGACGACTTTCCTATCATTCGCAAGCCCAGAGATCTCGCTGATCCTTATTGCGTAAGGGTCCCCGGACACGCGAATGGAAAGCAGGCCTTCGACCAGCTCGACTGCCTGCGCGGAGGATGGAATTGCTCGCGCTCGGTCGAACGAATTCCGGAGTTCCGCTGCTTTGCTTACGACAGCCGGGGGCGCTGTCAAGAGGCACCTCCGCAAGCGCGAAGTTCCGCGCGGCAAAACTCGACGAGAGCCTTACGGGTAAATCCGCCTCCGAAGAGAAGAATTCTCGAGGCGTCCTCTTGATCGAGAAGCGGCAGGGCCCGGCCCAGCTCCCGCTTAGCCGTCTCGGCATCGGCTGAGCGCTTGGCCACAAGCCCCAAGTGGAGATGAGGCATCGCGAACGCCGAATCCAAGTAGGTGGCGGCCTGGTCGTGCTCCACTGCGGCTTCCCGGTCACCGGCGTGTTCTCGACAAAGCGCCATCAAGTAATGGGCGCCGGCGTTCAGTTCGTCGAGCTTGAGAACGTGCAGGCAAACCTTCTCCGCTTCAGGTAAGTCGCCGCCATTCGTGAGAAGTACGGCGAGGAGCAGTTGCGTATCCGGGTCTGCCGTTGACTCCGCGGGAAGCGCGCGCAGAAGTTCCATCGCCTCTGCGAACCTCTCTTTTCGCAACAACTCAATCGCCAGGGCCCGGTCCCATAGTGGGGGTGTCGGGCCTACCTTGGATCTTGATGAATAGCTTGAAGTGCTTCCAGATCCGTTCCGAGCCGGTCCACTTTTCTCTTGCGTCAGGTTTGCGATGCGCTCCGATGCCCGCTGGATAGTATTGAACCAAGAGTCGCCGGGCTCGACTGCCGCGGGGATGGAATTTCGAATGGAACCGTGGTCGCCCCGCGTTTGCGGCAAATCAGCGACACAAGCCGTCTCGTGAACCTCCGGACGCTGGTAGTAGAAGGTCTCGTGTGTATGTCGCAAACGGAATTCTTGAGAGATGCCACGGAGCGTCTCTGCATGGCCCAGGAAGAGAAAACCCCCGGGAGCAAGCGACCGAGTGATGCGCGAGATGACGGATCGTGTGACTTCGACCGTGAAGTACATCGTCACGTTGCGGCAGAAAACGACGTCAAAAGAATCGTCTTGCCAGAACACTGGGTCTTCCTCGACGAGGTTTCGCACTTCAAAGGTGACACCGGGTTTCAAAGTGCTGTCCAGGAGAAAGTCGCGGCCGTCGGCGCGAAAGTATTTCGTCCGTAAATCAGCAGGCGTCTCTCGAAGAGACCATGTGGAGTACCGGGCTCGCAAAGCCTTTCCTACCATCGAAGCGTTTACGTCGATGCCATGAATTGTGATGTCCCAGGACGCTAGTTCCGGGAGGCGATCCCGAATAAGGATTGCGAGGGAATAGGCCTCCTCTCCTGACGCGCATCCCGCTGAGAGGATTCGGAGGCGACGCTGATGGGCCCGTGCTTGAATCCGATTCGGGACGACCACCTCAGCAAACGCACGGAAGTGGTCCGCGTATCTAAAAAAATACGTCTCGTTCACGGTCAACTGCTCTGCGAGGGCAGAAAGTTCCTCATGTTCGTTCGCCGAGGAAACGATGCGCCTCTGATACAACGAAAAGAGATCAGACCGCGTACATTCCATACGCCGTTGCAAGACGTCGGCAAGGTAGTCCAGCTTGGCATCTTCGAAATACAGCCCGAGGCGCCGGGCCACCAGGGCTCGAAAGCACTCGACATCGGCGCCAGCGAGCACCACGGTCATGAGGCCACCTCCTGCGCGGTCAGCGTCTGCCACACTTCGTCTGGTAACTCCCAGCCCGCGCACAAGACCACCAAGAGTTGTTCGTCGAGCATGCCCATCGCTTCGATAACGTCCTTCGAAGCTCCCTGAAGTAGCGGAGGCAACTTTCCTATTTTCGACGTGTCGAGTTCGCGGACCCCGAGAACGGAATCGACACAAAGCGCGACCTGCCTCTCGCCCACTCGAAGCGTAACGAATCGGTCTGCGACACCATTGGGCGTCCCCAGAAGAGCTCCCAAATTAACAACCGGCGTCGGAATTCCTCGGATGATCGAGATACCTTGCACAAACGGCGGCACATTGGAGACCGGCTCGACAGGGAGTGGACGCATGGTCTCTATAACGTGCGTGAGTGGCACAGCACATAATCGGCCCTTAACTCCAACGACGAGAGTTCGACTCTGTTTGGAAAGGGCATCCGCCATTGTTTCTCTTTCCTTCCGTGCGCTTTCCGCCCAGGCGCAATTCGAGAGATGCAACACTGCTGACTTGTTCGCACTCTGAGCTCGACTCAAACGACCCGCGCCAAACCATGAGCTGTCGAGGTTCCAATGGCGGTGCCTGGATCGTTCACAGGAACCACGTGGAAAAGGACTCGCCCATGCGGCATCCCCGCTCGCGCAACGCATAAATTTAGATCGTTTTTTTGGGCCTCGAAGGAAGGGGGTTACGAAGCCGTCCGAACTGTACTCGAGGAGCCAGGGCGAAAATCTTTGCCAAGCTCCTTCTTGCTACATGTTACGCTCGGTCAGACTGCGATTACAACGACCAAAACATTTCGATTGACTCACTATTAACGCAGAACCGTGGAACCCGCGGAGCCAAAGGCTGGAGCGCGGAATTCAGTTCTCCAACATTTCTCGGCTTTCTCTGCTGGGTTCCCCTGCTCACGAGGCAGGTGTACTCCCGAATTATGAGCAGCCGCTATGTTAGTCTCCGGCTGGATTGAGCCTGTAGCCCAAGAGTCTGTTGTTGATTCTGCGTTGCTTAGGTCCAATCTAAGGCCCTTCAAAACCGCATTCTTGTACACAAGTTGTACACAAATGGCTTTTTGTGATGGATTGGATTGGAGCAAAGTTGGAAAGTGCTTTAGAATCAATAGTGCACTTCATGTCGGGGCGTAGCGCAGCCTGGTAGCGCGCCTGCCTTGGGCGCAGGAGGTCCCGAGTTCAAATCTCGGCGCCCCGACCATAACATCTCCTCCTTATTACCTCCGCGAGCCGTCATTTCACTGGAAACTTACCCACTGTCGTTCCACGCATGGACCAATATGGCGCTTGTTCCACCTCGGTGGGCTTCTAACATTGCCGTAGATGCACGACAAACTACTCATCGATTCGTCGCGGCCCACTGCAATTCATTCATGGCTCGGAGAGCGCAAAGAAGAAATGGCCACGCTCCTGGCGGAGCTTGTTGCCATTCCAACGGAGAATCCTCCCGGGAACAATTACCGGGCTTGTACGGATTTGCTCGAACAACGCATCCGGCAACTGGGTCTCGACTGTGAGCAGATCGCCCCGACGGGGGCGCAAAACCAGTCGGGGAATGATCCTGCTACCTTAACGGCGGCCTATGGGAGCGGAGAAAAAACGCTCTATTTCCACGGACATTACGATGTGGTCCCGGCGCAATCCGCGGAACAGTTCCAGCCAATCCGCAAAGAACATTTTCTGTTTGGACGCGGATCCTGCGACATGAAGGGCGGAATCGTCGCGATGCTTTACGCGATTCTGGCGATTAAAGCTTGCCGTAAGCAGTTGAACGGGAGGATCGCGCTGACGCTGGTGCCCGATGAAGAGACCGGGGGAAAGCGCGGCTCCGAATGGCTGGCG
>Ga0210403_10003719_pt1 | contig 13318 bp, 7 predicted proteins | sample IncBWC19MmetaG_FD_150863 | JGI IMG/M metagenome (GOLD analysis project Ga0210403, IMG submission 150863) | Forest soil microbial communities from Barre Woods Harvard Forest LTER site, Petersham, Massachusetts, United States - Inc-BW-C-19-M | ecosystem: Environmental > Terrestrial > Soil >... | reverse complement strand
CCCATTGCCAGGCCCGCGTGAAGGGATCGAACACAAGCAAGCCCTCATCGGCCAGCGCGGTCAAGAACTGAATGGCGAAGAACGGATTTCCGCCCGTCTTCTCCTGCACCAGCTGCGCCAAGGGGTGCGCGTGCTCCGGAGCGCAATGCAGTGCATCCGAGACGAGCGCGCCGACGTCGTCGAGTCCGAGAGGCGCAAGCACGATCTCCTGGACCCTCGCTCCTGCCTTGCGGGTCGCCTTCAGCGCCCGCAGAAAGGGATGTGCGGGACTGACCTCGTTGTCTCGGTAGCCTCCGATCAGCAGCAGATACCGCACCTCGGCGTGCGTGGCCAGGTCCTCCATCAACGCCAGCGTCGCCGCGTCCAGCCACTGCAGATCGTCGAGGAACAGCGCTAGCGGATGCTCCCGCCGCGCAAACACCCCAAGGAACCTCCGAAACACCATCTGAAAGCGGCGCTGCGCGTCCTGAGGCGGGAGCTCCGCAACCGGCGGCTGTCTCCCGACGATGAGCTCAACCTCAGGAATCAACCCTACGATCAGCTGCCCGTTCGGCCCCAGTGTCTCCCTTAGCACATCCCGCCAGAGCCCCACTTCGGCATCGCTCTTGCTTAGAATCTGCCGGACAAGGCTCTGAAAGGCCTGTGCCAGCGTGGCGTAGGGCACGTTCCGCTTGTACTGGTCAACCTTCCCCGCGGCGAATAGGCCGTGTGGTGGAACCAGCGTCTTGTGCAGCTCGTTTACGACCGAGGACTTGCCGATTCCCGAATACCCGGACACTAACACAAGTTCCGGTGTGCCGCTCGCTACGACGCGGTCAAATGCCGCCAGCAGTACGGCGATCTCCGGCTCCCGCCCGTACAGCTTCTCCGGAATCAGCAACCGGTCCGATGCGTCGTGCGCACCCGGCGCGAACGCCGCGATACGTCCCTCGGTCTCCCACTCGCCGAGGCAGCGCCGCAGGTCGGCTTCGACACCGGCGGCGGTCTGATACCGCTCCTCGGCAGTCTTGGCCAGCAGCTTCATGACGACCGCCGAAACCGCCTCCGGAATGCCTCTTCCCCGCTCCTGGGGCGGCACCGGCTACCGGGCGATATGACAGTGGACCAACTCCAGCGGGTCGTTCGCTGTAAACGGGAGCACACCGGTCAGCATCTCGTAGAGCGTGACTCCCAGCGAATAAAGATCGCTGCGGGCATCGATGGAGCGATTCATCCGCCCGGTCTGTTCGGGAGCCATGTAGGCCAGCGTTCCGGCGATGACCTCCGGCGGCGCAGGCGCTTGGCGCTCGCGCGGCAGGCGGGAGGCTATGCCGAAGCCCAGCAGCCGGACAGCGCCACTCTCCAACTCGACCAGGATGTTGCTTGGCTTGAGGTCTTTGTGGATGAGACCGCCGGCATGCAGCCGAGCGAGTGCCGCCGAAAGTGCGATGGCAATATCCAGAAACTCAGTCAGCTCCAGCGGTTGCCCAAGCAGGCGATCCAGAAACTCACCGCCCGGGTCCGCAAGCACGAGCATCGGGCGGCCATCCTGTCGCAGGACGTGCAGCGGTCGAACCGCCCATTCCGGAGCAAGTTCGTCCTTCAGGCTATGCTCATGTTCGAGCCGCCCGATGCTTTCCGCGGCGGGATGTTCCGCGGCGAGCGTCAACAACAGAATCGCAGTACCATCAGCTTCCAGTTCCCTCGATAGAGGGCGAACTCGGAATCTTGCCGTACCGTCTCCAATTGCCAGCCGGAGGGTAGCCTTGTCACGCCGAAATGAGGATAGGTGGCCAATGACGAACACCTCAGGCGATGATCCGCAACCATTGGATCACCCTACGCCTGCCTAATGTCAAATATCCACTGCGCAAAGCAGGATGAGTCCGGTAACCGGGTCGGGAGTCCGATACTCTCTGAGCAAGAATTGCCTTCGCTCCGTTTCTCAGCGCACAGGACAGGACCGACGCAGCGCGGGAGGCAGCCCTGTTACAAGCGATTCCGCGGCTCCCGACCACTTTGCGACCGAGGCACTGGCCCGGTACAAGGCGCATCCGGGGGACCGCGCAATGCGGACCTGCTGGGGTTTGCCAAGCGCGTGGTGCGTGGGATGCCGGACGGCGGGGACGACGGAGCTCGATCATCAACTGTTTACGGTCCTGCAGCAGCGGTATCCGAACTCCGAGTGGGCGAAGAGGTAGGCTCCCGACGACCGGCGAGACCGGAGCCATCGGCTCCACCCTCGGACCCTACCTCGGCAACCCCACCATCGGTCCCGGAGAGCCGCAGCGAGGCACTCGAGAAGTCGAAGGCCGCGAAGCACGAGTAGTGCCCGGATCTAACGCTCGTTTGTATTGGCCGGGTGTGACGCCCATATGCCTGCGGAAGGTAGTGGTGAACTGACTCTGATCGGGGAAACCGCATTTATGCGCTATCTCGAACAGAGAGAGTTTGGAATACGTGAGCAGTTCCTTGGCGTATTCGACCCGTTGGTGCAAGACATACTTATAGGGGGTCATTCCTGTCGACTGCTGGAACAAGGAAATGAAGTAGTTCGGGCTAAGCAGCGCGACCTTCGCGAGATCATCGAGCGAGAGTGGCTGGTCTAGATTGTCCTGAATGTATTTGAGAACTTTTCTTTCTCGCGATGGCCCCAATCCGCCGTGATAGACGGTAACTGAGCTAGGTTTGCAACTATAGGCCCGAATTAAATGGGTTGCCGTCAGCGTCGCAACTGACGTGGTAAACAATTCGTTGATCTGACCGAACTGGAGTTCCCGGCACAGTTCCTTGCCCATTTCGACCAGAAATGGATCCCGCACGAGCAAAGAAGGCGCTAGCTTTGTGGAGATCTTGTTGGGACATTCTCCATGGAATCGAAGAACTTTTCATTGAGATAAGTGTGAAGCAGCGGAGCGCGGCGGTTCCAGTGGATGGTGTGTTGCACCCCAGGAGGAACCACCGAGACCATGTCCCCGTTCATCTCCGAGTCGCCCGGCGTCTGCCTGCCACTCCGCCCGGACGTATGCGGGGCTCGACGCAATCGAGATCTGAGTGCAGTCGTTACTATGCTGGCTCCAAAGGGAGGGATCTTGTTCGGCCGAATAGATACTGTATCCGGCGTATTCCTGCCAGATGTGGTTTGGCGGAGGAGATGGTTCAAGACCAATCAAAAACTGCTTCGAGCTGTCCATGAAGATGCCTGACGGTGCTATCTGGGAGCCACGTTGGAAGATGTCGTACACGCTGTAGAGGGCGTCGATGGTGGTGCGGTCGGTGGGGCGGAGGTCGAAGGCGAACTCGGCCAGGCGGCGGGCGGCTCTCGGCGACGAACTGGGTGCCATCTCCATAGAGCAGGTTGCTGCGGTAGCCGAAGATCTCGTGCGGTCCGAGGCAGCCACCGAAGGTCCCGGCGCCTCCATGTACGGCCCCGCCAACCCCTCCGGCATGTAACGATCGCCGCCAAAGCGTGGTCTGATGGTAAGTGATCCGGAGATCCGCTCGGGAATGAGAGGGTCGCATATGTTTCAAGGTCGCTACGAATCGCCATAAGCACGTCACCTTTGAATCCGAGTCTAGGTGCATCCGCACCCTTCGTGCAGTCGCAATCTTGCAGGCAATATCGGTTCGTTGCGGCTGTAAGAGTTGACCGCCGCTGCGGGCTGAGGGGGGAAAACCGCTTCGTTCGGCGACGAGGAAGCCACAGGCAGCGATCGCGAGCGTAGCGTGATGATGAAACCGGGCCAGCCCCGGCCTTCGAAGTGTCCCAATGTATGGTCTGCCGCACGACTGCAAGAGAAAGCGGTTGGACGAGAGAAGCGGTCTGCGTCAATGTATCCTGCCTTTGGGTGGAGAGTGTTCTCCTGGCCAAGATGAGTTCCGCGCGTGCCTGTTCTAATAAGCCGAACGGTCGTGGAGACCATTGTGACAAACAGATTTCAGGCACGCCGTTGTGACTGTTCGTTCGTCTTCGATGCTCCGGTGCAGAGCTCAGTGGGGAAGCTTCTCCAGGCAGTGGTCGGGGTCCAGCGCCATCTGTTTGGCGCAGAGCGGCGGATGTTCCGGGTCGGAGCGCAGGCGCGTGGCGATGCACCGACTCGAATTCGAAGGTGACGTGATCAACAGGATTTCGATATCGCAGCAATTAAGAGCACATCTCTCATAGGCCGCGTAAAGCTGATCTTTCGGTGGGAGATCTTCAACGCACTGAACAGGCCCAATTTCGCGAGTCCATCCACCGATGTTTCGAGACCCAGCACCTTTGGCGTGATCCAGCGCCTTAGCAATATGCGCTAAAGGTAGAATTCTAGTGGTGGCGTCAACTTTCCCTGGCATGCAACCATGGAGTTTCACCGAGGCAAGCATTTTTCGGCCGAACGCCGAGCTGCGGTGACGAGGATGTCCTCAAATGGCAGCGCCTTCTGAATACGCGCTGGAGCCGCTCCGGGAAGGCCTGGACTTCACACTCTACCGCGGCCGGCAGCGCGGCAACCCGTCGCCGGTGCTGGTGGTGGCGTTAACGAGCGAGCAGCCTTCGCCTCAGCGCCTCCGGCAGCTCGAGCACGAATACTCGCTCGCAGCCGAACTTGAACCTGCGTGGGCAGCCAAGCCTCTGACGCTCACTCGTCACGAAGGGCGGACGATCCTTATACTGACGGACCCTGGCGGTGAGCCTCTGGATCTGGTTCTTGAGCGGGACCAGGGACGACCGCTCGAACTGACCCGCGTCTTGCACATCGCTGTCGGCTTGGCGGCAGCACTCGGCGAAGTCCACCAGCGTGGCCTCATACACAAAGACATCAAGCCTGCGAATGTGCTGGTCAACGACAATGGCAGCGTCTGGCTCACCGGCTTTGGGATTGCGTCCCAACTGCCACACGAGCGCCAGTCGCCCGTTCCGATCGAGATTATTGCCGGCACGCTCGCCTATATGGCTCCCGAGCAGACCGGTCGCATGAATCGCTCGATGGACACCCGCAGCGATCTCTACTCTGTGGGCGTCACCTTGTACCAGATGCTTACGGGCGCGTTGCCGTTTGCCGCCGCCGACCCTTTGGAATGGGTCCACTCCCACATTGCGCGCCAGCCAGCACCCCCTGGCGATCGCGCCGCAATCCCCGAGCCGCTGTCTGGCATTGTCATGAAACTGCTCGCCAAGAATGCCGAGGAACGCTACCAGACCGCGTTCGGCCTGGAAGCCGATCTTCGGCGGTGTCTGGCGGAATGGCAGTCGCATGGTCGCATCGATCCATTCCCTCTGGGCGGGCACGACGCGTCGGACCGATTGCTGATACCAGAGAAGCTGTACGGGCGGGAACGCGAGATTGACGCCCTGCTTGAGGCCTTTGATCGGGTCGTGGCCCAAGGCCGCCCCGAACTCGTGCTTGTATCCGGTTATTCCGGCGTGGGCAAATCCTCGGTGGTGTACGAGCTGCACAAGGCGCTTGTTCCGCCGCGCGGCCTCTTCGCGTCCGGCAAATTCGACCAATACAAGCGCGACATCCCGTACGCGACTCTGGCACAGGCCTTCCAGACCCTGGTCCGTCAGATCCTGGTCAAGAGTGAAGCGGAGGTGGGCCATTGGCGGCACGCTCTTCAGGAAGCACTGGGTGCGAATGGCCAGCTCCTCATCAATCTCATCCCAGAGGTGGAATTCCTCCTCGGGAAACAGCCGCCCGTTCCCCACTTGCCGCCGCAAGACGCGCGGAATCGCTTCCAGTTGGTGTTCCGACGGTTCCTCGGCGCGTTCGCCAGGCCAGAGCATCCGTTGGCGCTGTTCCTCGACGATTTGCAATGGCTGGATGCGGCAACTCTTGAACTCCTGGAGCACCTGACCACCGATCCGAACGTACGGTACCTGATGCTGGTCGGGGCCTACCGTGACAATGAAGTCAGCGCCTCGCACCCGCTTCTGCGGACGCTGGAGGCAATTCGCAAAGCTGGAGTTCGGGTCCAGGAGATCGTGCTCGCGCCTCTCGAACTTGAGGACGTCGGCGCGCTCGTCGCCGATGCCTTGCACTGCGAACGACTTTCCGCTAATCCCCTGGCGAAGCTGGTGCACGAAAAGACCGGGGGCAATCCGTTCTTTGCGATCCAGTTCTTCACGGCGCTGGCCGAGGAAGCGCTGCTCAGGTTCGACCCGGACGCCGCAGCCTGGATCTGGGATTTGGCTCGGATTCGCTCCAAAGGCTACACCGACAACGTCGTGGATCTCATGGTCGACAAGCTAAAGCGATTGTCCGGCACGACGCAGACCGCCCTACAGCAACTCGCTTGTCTCGGGAACGTGGTCGAATTCGCCACCCTGACTCTGGTTTTCGGGGAATCAGAAGAGGAAATCCACACATCGCTTCTGGAGGCCGTCCGCACCGGGACGATCCTTTGTTTGGAGGGCTCCTACGCCTTCCTCCATGACCGCATTCAGGAGGCGGCGTACGCCCTCATCCCCGAAGGCGATCGCGCGGGGGCACACCTTGGAATTGGCCGTGTGCTGCTGGAGACCATGTCGGAGGACCAACTCGCCGAGCATCTGTTCGATGTCGCGAACCAGTTCAATCGGGGCGCCGTGCTACTGGTCGATCGGAACGAGAAGGCGGAGCTTGCGGCTATCGATCTGCGTGCTGGACGAAAGGCTAAGGCATCCACGGCGTATGTGTCGGCGCGCGAGTACTTTTCTACCGGCATGGCGCTATTGGACGAAATGGACTGGGGCAGCCAGCACGAGTTGACATTCAGTCTGTGGCTCGAACGCGCAGAGTGCGAACTTCTGAGCGGCAACTTCGAAAAAGCCGAGCAACTGATTGGGGAGTTGCTGCAACGCGCGGTGTCGAACGTCAAGTATGCGGAGACCTCCTGCCTAAAAAACCAACTGCATTTATTGAAGGGCGAACTCACGCAAGCCGTCGACAGCGGGCTCACGTGCCTGCGCCTGTTCGGCATTGACCTTCCGGAACACCCGACCTGGGAGCAGGTCCATGCCGAATATGAAGCGGTCTGGAAAGCCCTCGAGGGGCGCCCGATCGAGAGTCTGATTGATCTGCCGATGATGGCCGATCCGGAACTGCTGGCCGCCATGCAGGTGCTCTCGGTCCTTGGGCCCTCCGCCTACTTTACCGACCGCCGTTTGGCTTGCATGCAGGCGTGCCGCATGGTGAACGTAGCCATGCAGCACGGGACGAGTAGCGCTTCCGCGCTAGCCTATGGCGATTTCGGGACCACGCTCGGGCCGATCTTTCATCGTTACCATGATGGCTACCGTTTCGCCAAACTCGCGTGCGATCTGGTCGAGAAGCACGGCTTTGTCGCCAGCCGTGGGAGGGTTCACTTCTCGATGGCAAGGGTTGCCTTCTGGACCCAGCCGCTCGCGACCGCGATCGATTTCATGCGGGCGACCTTGCGCGGTGCGATTGACACAGGAGATCTGACCCTCGCTTGCTACAGCGTGTCCAATTGCGTTGCGGGGTTGCTGCTGCGGAACGATCCGCTCGACGCGGTGTGGCGCGAGTCGGAGATGGCGCTGGAATTTGCTCGAAAGGCCAAGTACCGCGAGGTCCAGGACATCATCTGCAGCCAGCAACGGTTCATCGCAACCATGCAGGGAAGTACCGCGACCTTCTCCACCTTCAGCGACGCGCAGTTCGACGAGGCGACGTTCGAGGCACACCTGACAGGGGACCGAATGTTCCCGGTCATCTGCTCGTACTGGGGCCTCAAACTGAATGCGCGCTTCCTGTCAGGCGACTACGCGGAGGCTCTCGCGGCAGCCGACAAGGTGAAGCCGTTTCTTTCGGCCGCAGCTGGCCAACCCCAAGTGTTCGAATATTTTTATTACGCCGCACTGACCGTCGCGGCACTCTATGAGAACGCTTCTGCCGATGAGCAGGCGGGTTGGCGCGATCTCCTTGCGGCGCACCGGGAACAACTGCGCGAGTGGGCCGAAAACTACCCGCCGACTTTCCGCGACAAGCACGCTCTGGTGTCGGCCGAGATCGCCCGTCTCGAGGGGCGAGATCTCGAGGCGATGCGTCTCTACGAGCAGGCGATTCAGTCGGCGCACGAGAACGGCTTTGTCCAGAACGAAGCGCTGGCCCATGAAGTGGCAGCCCGGTTCTACGCCGCGCACGGCTCTGAGACGAGCGCCCATGCTCATCTTTGCAAGGCGCGCAACGACTACGAGCGCTGGGGAGCACACGGCAAGGTGAAGCAACTCGACGAACAGTACCCACGCTTGTGGGAGGAACGTGGTCCTGCGTCTACCACCGCTACCATCGGCACACCGGTCAGGCAGTTGGACGTTGAGACTGTCGTCAAGGCCTCACAGGCGCTCTCGAGCGAGATCGTTCTTCCCAAGCTGATCGAAAAGCTCATGCGCATCGCGGTGGAGCATGCAGGAGCCGAACGGGGTCTGCTTATCCTTCTCCGGGGAGATCAGCAGCAGATCGAGGCGGAGGCCACCACCGGCCAAGGCAGAATCGAGGTCACAGTTCGACAGGCAGCTATCACCCCCGATGATCTTCCCCAATCCGCGCTTCATTACGTCATCCGGACACGGGAGCGCGTGGTCCTCGATGATGCTTCGACCGCGAACTTATACTGGGAGGACGAGTATGTGCGGACGAAGCGCGCCCGATCCGTCCTCTGCCTGCCCATCGTCAAACAAACTAAGCTCATCGGCGCACTCTATCTGGAGAATAATTTGACTCCGCGCGCCTTCTCGTCGGACCGGGTCGCCGTCCTGGAGTTGCTGGCTGCGCAAGCCGCGATTTCGCTTGAGAACGCCAACTTCTATGCTGATCTTCAACGCAGCGAGACTTACTTGGCTCGAGGCCAGAGCATAAGCCACACTGGCAGCTTCGGCAGGAACGTTGTCAGCGGAGAAATCTACTGGTCGGAAGAAACCTACAAGATCTTTGAACTGGATCGATCCGTTAAGCCAACGATGGAGTTCGTATTTCAGCGAATTCATCCCGACGATAGAGATCACATGCGGCAAACCATCGACCGCGCGACCAATCAAAGGACAGACTATGATATTAATTGTCGTTTACTGAGACCGGACGGTTCGGTCAAATATCTCCACATCGCAACTCGTGCGTTGGAGACTTCCTCGGGCGACCTGGAATTTGTGGGCACTGCGACAGACGTTACCGCAGCAAAGCAGGCGGAAGACAAGATCCGGCAAAGTGAAATGGAGCTTCGACAGATCCTTGATTTCACGCCGCAACAGGTTGCCGTATTGGGACCCGATGGCACTCGTCTTTATGTCAATCAAGCAATGCTCGATTATTTCGGTTTTACCCATGAGGAGTGGCGGAGCAGCGGCCCTTGGAGGTTTGTGCATCCAGACGATCGAGAACGCTTTCGTAACGCTCAAAATAAATTCTTAAGCGGCCTCCCACACGAAACCGAAATACGTTCCCTTGGGAAAGACGGGACGTATAGGTGGTTCCTCTACCGCTGGAATCCCCTACGCGACGAACAAGAGCGCCTGATTCGCTGGTACGCCGCTGCGACCGACATCGAAGATCGCAAGCAGGCTGAGCAGCGGCTGCAGAACGAGAATCTCGCGTTGCGCGAAGAAATCGATAGTGCATTGATGTTCGAGGAGATCGTCGGCGCTTCTCCCGCCCTCCGTGCGGTACTCTCTCGTGTATCTAAGGTTGCTCCCACGGACTCCACTGTTCTAATCACCGGCGAAACGGGGACGGGCAAAGAACTGATCGCGCGTGCAGTCCACAAGCGATCGCAACGTTCTTCGCGAGCCTTTGTCAGTGTGAACTGCGCGGCAATCCCACGCGACTTGATCGCGTCTGAATTGTTCGGCCATGAGAAGGGCGCCTTTACGGGGGCAGTTCAGCGGCGTTTGGGACGCTTTGAGTTAGCCGAAGGAGGCACGATCTTTCTCGATGAAATCGGAGAGCTTCCTGCTGAAACCCAGATCGCTCTCTTGCGTGTTTTGCAGGAGCGCGAGTTTGAGCGTATTGGTGGAACAGTATCCATCCGAAGCAATGTTCGGCTGATTGCGGCCACGAATCGTGACTTGCAGGCGGCGATCGCTGCGAGCACCTTTCGGCGCGACCTCTTTTACCGGCTCAACGTGTTTCCGATCGAGGTGCCTCCTCTGCGGGAGCGACGAGAAGACATTGCGGTGCTGGTTGAGTACTTCATCGACCGTTTTGCGCGAAAAGCGGGAAAGAGCTTTCGTAGCGTAGGCAAACAGAGCCTGGAATTGCTTCAGTCATATCCCTGGCCAGGTAATATTCGCGAATTGCAGAACATCATCGAGCGATCGGTCATCGTGTGCGACACGGAGATTTTCTCGGTGGACGAGAGCTGGCTTTCGCGGCAGCCAAATGCAAGCGAGCCGAAGCGCCAGCCGGAATTTTCTCAAAAACTCGCCTCCCAGGAGAAAGAGATGATCGAGGACGCCCTGCGTGAAAGCGGAGGCAGGGTTTCAGGACCTTCGGGCGCGGCAGCCAAGCTGGGTCTTCCAGGTTCTACACTTGACTCAAAGATTAGGTCGCTCAAGATCGATAAGAACCGCTTCAAATCTGCAAACCCCTCCATAGATCGCACTTAGTTCCCTCCTCTGGAATCTCGCAAAGCCCAGATTCGCGAGTTCGTGATTTCGAAAGTTCGGAAACTCACGAAGTTTCGGAACTTAGAGCCCCGCAGAAGCCCCGGTTTTCAATGACTTTCAATGACTTAATGTTGGCGCTGAGATTGCACAGCACATGGGGGTCAGCATACATCCCAAGAGCCACCAACTCTGAGGAGGCGGCGAGTGCTAAAGATTACGAGGGTCGCGAATGGAGAAACGGTCCTCAATCTCAGTGGTCGAATGGACGCAGAAGACATTGGCGAGGTGGAAACGATGCTCAGCGCAGAGGCGAGCGGTCACCACATTGTTTTGAACTTGAAAGACCTGACACTGGTTGATCAGGACGTTGTCAGTTTTCTTAGCCACTGCGAAACGGCCGGCATCCAGTTCGAGAATTGCCCCGCATACATCCGTGAGTGGATCAATGTAGGAGGGTGAGGTGTGAAGCCCGAAGGGAAGGATGTCGCTATGGAATCCTCCCAGATGTTGAACAGACGTCCGTGGATTTTGAGCAGATCGTCCGTTTCGAACTGGCCGACATGGATGAGGTGGCCAATAACAACTCCGGTCCTGCAGCCCAAACGTTTACCCGTACGCAGGAACAGGAACTTGAACGCCTGGGCCGCAATCTGACCCGTCAAGCGCACGTTTGGCTGGTCGCAGCAAGAAATCGCAATCTACGGCGATGGTAAACAAGGAGTCATTTTGAGCGAGGTCGGGACGTCTAAACGAACATTGCAGCTTCCGGTTGAAGGGGTTGCAATTTCCGAGTTAACGGGTGTCGGTCCCACAGAGGTATCATTGCCGGCCAGTTCCTCCTGTTTCTTGCTGGTCCGCATGGCAAGTCGAAGCCAGGTCCGATTTGAGGAACAAGGGCGCGTCCAGCAGGCGGAAATAGGTACTGGCCAGGTTTTGGTCCGCTCTGGAACCGGCCCGATGTCGTGGTGGTTCAGCCGTTCGGGTCACACTGTTTTGGTGCAGCTTGCCCCTGAATTCCTTCGACGAGTTTCCGACTCGAGTGAAGATACTCCGTCAGATATTGAAGTACGCTCTCGTGGGTTTTCGCAAGACTTACTTCTTCATCAAACATTGGAACGTCTCCTGAGTGAGATCAAGGGCAATCCGAATATTCATCGGCTCTACACTGAATCGCTGATTATTCAGCTCAGCACGCATCTTGTTCGTCGTTACTCTCAGTCCCCTGCTCCCGGACTTTTGCCAAGTGGGCTGACGCCCAGTCGTATGCGTCGCGTCATCGAATTTATTAGCACACACATCGATCAGGAAATCGGATTAGAGCAACTGGCGCAGGTGGCAGGAGTTAGCCCATTCTATTTCTGCCGGGAATTCAAGAGGAGTACCGGTTTTACTCCTCACCGTTATGTCATGCAAAGACGAATCGAATTGAGCAAGCGGCTATTGGAATCCACTGAGAGGTCGATCACCGCTATCAGTGCCGCACTTGGGTTTCCTACGCCGAGCCATTTCGCTGCCACTTTCCGGAAGCTTTTGGGTGTAACGCCAACTCATTATCGTCGGCAATTTATGAGATGTAGATCACGTGGCGGCCTCCAATGAGCTCCTCTTGCTCGGCATTACAACAGTCCTTACGGGACCTTGCCTGTTTGTAAATAGATGGTACAAACGACGCAAGCCACAAAGAGCAATGCTCCCGTGCGGGCTAAGGTGCCCAAACAAATAACGGCGAAGCAAGAGATAATACCCTCGCCTGATAGCCTTCGGCACGTGAAGGCATCTACGAGTGTCGTGAGTGCTTCAGACTCCAGCGCACGACAGATTGACGAGATGCTCTTGCCTTTCTACTCCCCGTTTTGTCGCTTTCGGGTTCTTACTTACCTTGTCGCGGGCGTTGCAGGCCGGACATGCGAATTTATTTTTCCGAAGCGATCGGCCGCTCCAACAAGAACCAGACACCTTCACAAAGGTTCGCTCTCGGTGGCTCACGGGAGTTGGAGCAGCACTCTGTTTCAATCGAACACTCCAAGCCATTCGGCGGATATTCCTTTCGCAATATACCGACAACATACGCAAGATCGCGACTGCACGTATGAACAAAGGATTCTAGACTCGCGCTAGCAGTCATTTCTAGCGGATGACCTGCCACTAACTTGTCACAAGACAATCGGATCTGGCGGCGCGAATGTCACAGCCAGAAAAGCGTAGTTGGACAAGGTCGAAATGGATATGAACGTATGGGTGCTCTAGCCGCACGATCCGAAATCTCTCGCCAGCAGTATGACGCGTATATCGCAACAGCAGAGGTTACGCGCAACGATTGGACTTCCGCACAGCGACGGCTGGAAGCAACCAAGAGAGACGCTGATGTGGCGAAAGTCGCAATTCCGAGCGTCACTGCTTGCGCGCCAGCGATCACACGCCATGGCGATCGCGCTGAGTTGGCGCATTTACTTGCGCAGACTCCCGATCCCCAACCACCCGGGCAACTGAGCAATCCCCTCGCGCACCGTTGGATCCGTTTCCCGCGGAGCCGGACTGGGGTTTCCTCCCTTCTCGCGTTCTGCATTCGGATCTCTTTGAGCCTGCGAAATACATTGCCTTGGACGGCGAACCAGAGAAGTATCTCTCTTTCCGGCCGGAGTATCGCATTCCAAGGCCAAGCATGGATGGGGTCCAGGGAGACGGTCAGGTCCACGTTAGCGTGTGCAGATGTAGAACTTCGCAAGAATTCCCCCGGCCGGCAGCAATTCCCCCACCCTA
>Ga0210403_10003718_pt1 | contig 13319 bp, 8 predicted proteins | sample IncBWC19MmetaG_FD_150863 | JGI IMG/M metagenome (GOLD analysis project Ga0210403, IMG submission 150863) | Forest soil microbial communities from Barre Woods Harvard Forest LTER site, Petersham, Massachusetts, United States - Inc-BW-C-19-M | ecosystem: Environmental > Terrestrial > Soil >... | reverse complement strand
TGGTTTTTAACGACAGCGGTTCCGCCAACACTGCCACTGGTTACTTTTCGCTCATGAACAATACCACCGGCGGCTCTAACACGGCGATTGGTTGGGAAGCGCTCACTGCCAACACCACCGGAAGCACCAACACAGCCATCGGTAATCAAGCGCTCCAGAGCAGCGTAACCACGAGCAATCACGTTGCCCTGGGCAGCATGGCTGGGTCTGGTATCACCACCGTTGATAACAATATCATTATCGGCCACCACTCTGGCGTGCACAGTGTTTTTGGCCAGGTTAGTGATCGGTGCACTATCGACAATATCTTCGGTGCGCCGGTTTCCGCCGCGACGGCCACTGTCGTGATGGTTGATTCCGATGGAAGATTGGGCACGGTCTCCTCCGATGGACCCGATCCGGGTGGATTTTCGCCCAAAGGCGGCATCCGGCAGCAAGCCATGCTCGATCACACAGTTGAGAGCTTGCAGGCAACCATCACGCAGCAACAGCAACAAATAGAGACGCTCACCGCCCAGCTGAAAGAACAGGCCGCGCAAATTCAGAGAGCGAGCGCCCAGCTCGAAATGAATAAGCCGGCGGCCAAAGTGGTTGTGAACAAACCTTAAAGCTGTTCCTCGACAGAGAGTTCACCGCTTCGGCCCGACTCTGCCGGCCGTTCCGGGGGAGCGGTCGCCGCGGCGACGTGGCGGTCGCGCCGTCGCGATGGCGAACTTTTCCCGCTCCGAATTCTGTCATATCCTTGAATCACTTTTCGCTGTAATTTCCGGGCCGAATCCTAGAGTCGAAAAACGAACCTAACAGGAGGACATTTATGCTAGGTGAGAAGATTGGTGAAATATCAGGGCACTCCGAATACTGGGAATGGGAGTGAACTATGAAAGTCGTCATGTGGAAATTTCGCAACGCCCCCAACCGGAGCGAGCCGCGCTTCCGTCAGCGGTGCCTCAGCTCCGCCTCGTTAGGCCCGAAACTGTCCGTCACCGCCAAAAACCCTCGCAATCTGCAGCGCTCATCAGCCGGATTGTTCCCCGCGGTGCGAACGGAGTGAAGCTCCTTCTCCTTGACGCTGAAGGCACTGGATCGTTTATGCAGCGCTTCCGGCTTTTCGTGATTTTTCTTTGACCTCCGTCCTCGTCTTTGGGGAAGCCGATCTACGTGGTTCCTGCGCGCCGGTTTTCTCCAGTGCTACAGCCAGGACTTCATCGACGTTCTCGACGGGGACAAATTTGAGTTTTTGTTTCGCTTCCTCGGGAACATCAGGGAGATCTTTTTCGTTGAGTTTGGGAATGATAACAGTGGAAATGCCGGCGCGCATCGCAGCCAGACTTTTTTCTTTCAATCCGCCGATCGGCAGAACGAGTCCACGCAAAGTAATCTCGCCCGTCATCGCGACGTCGGGGCGAACCGGCCTGTTGCTGAAAAGCGAGGCGAGCGCGGTAAACATGGCGATTCCTGCCGATGGCCCATCCTTTGGCACTGCGCCGGCGGGGACGTGCACGTGGATGTCCATTTTTCGAAAATCTTCCGGATTCACGCCCAGTTGACCGTCTCGGCTGCGAAGGAGACTGAGCGCGGCTTGCACAGATTCTTTCATCACGTTCCCGATCTGTCCCGTGAGCGTGATATTCCCTTTGCCTGGATAACGCGTCGCTTCGATGTGCAACACTTCGCCACCCGCCGGCGTGTACGCCAGACCCGTAACCACGCCCGGGTTGCTGGTTTTCAACTTGGTTTCGCGAACGTATTTGGCCGGGCCAAGCATCTCCGCCACAACCTGTGGCGTAACGGTCACGTGATCGGTTTTCCCGCGGGCAACCTGCGCCGCAATGCCGCGACACACAGCTCCGATCTGACGCTCCAGCTCACGCACGCCGGCTTCGTGCGTGTAATCGTTGATGATCTGCCGAAGCGCGTCCTCTTGAAATTCGCATTGCTCGGGCTTGAGTCCGTTCTCCTCCAGTTGTCGCGGGACCAGGTAGCGCTTCGCAATCTCGAGTTTCTCGCGCTCGGTGTAACCGGGGATTGAGATCACTTCGATCCGGTCGCGCAACGGTTCCGGTATGCCCTCGATATAATTCGCTGTGCCGATGAAAATGATCTGCGAAAGATCAAACGGTACGTCTAGGTAATGATCGACAAACGCGTTGTTTTGCCGCGGGTCGAGCACCTCGAGCAGCGCGCTCGCAGGGTCGCCGCGAAAATCCACGCCGATTTTGTCGATCTCGTCGAGCATGAACACCGGATTGCGCGTACCGCAACGGCGCAACTCCTGAATAATCCGCCCGGGCATCGATCCGATGTACGTGCGGCGATGTCCGCGGATTTCCGCTTCATCGTGCATTCCGCCGAGACTGATCCGCACAAATTTGCGGCCCAGCGCGTCAGCGATTGATTGGCCCAGACTGGTTTTGCCTACGCCGGGCGGCCCGAGAAAGCAGAGGATCGCGCCGTGTCCCTGCGGATTGAGTTTTCGTACGGCCAGGTATTCGATCAGCCGCTTCTTCACTTTCTCCAGATCGTAGTGATCGCGATCGAGGACTTGCTGCGCCTGATCGAGATCAAGATTGTCCTTGCTCAACTTGTTCCAAGGAAGATCGGCGATTATCTCGATGTAGCTTACGATGACCGAAAACTCCGGGCTTGCCGGCGGAATGAAATCGAGCCGCTTCAACTCGCGCTCGGCCTGCTTCATCACGTCCGGCGGCGGATTAGCTTCTTCAAGACGCTTGCGCAATTGCTGCGCCTGCTCCTCATTGCCGCCCTCGGTCTCGCCCAGTTCATGCTGGATAGCCTTGAGCTGCGAACGCAGGTAAGCACGCCGTTGCGCATCGGAAAATTGGGAAGCGACATCTTTTTGAAGTCTCTGCTGGATCTGCGCAATCTCGAGCTGCGACGAGACGTGTTGCTGCACTGCGCGCACCCGTTTTTCAACATCGAGTTCTTCGAGCAGCGCCTGTTTCTGTGCGACATCGACGTTGAGGTTCGGCGCGAGAAAATCGGCGAGCTGCTCGGGATTCTCGATGTTCATGATCATCAAGCGCGCTTGTTCCGGTGCGTCGGGCGTCAGCTCGAACAACCGAGCAGCCGAATCGCGCAAATTTCGAAACGTGGCTTCCCATTCCTTGCTTGGCACCGGCACGACCGACTGCGGCAAATCGACTTCGGCGCGCAGAAACGGATCGGCCGCGATGATTTTGCGGAGTGAAAAACGGCGCAACCCCTGGACAATTACAAGCACATGATCGTCCGACTGCCTCAGCAGCTTAAGCACGAGCGCAGCTGTGCCGACGGAGTAGAGGTCTTGTGGCGATGGGTCTTCCTTCGTCTCATCACGCTGGGTGACTAAACCGATCACCTTCGTTCGCGGCAACGTGTCATCGAGAAGTTTAAGCGACGCCGCCCGCTGGACATTGAGTGGAATAACTGTTCCCGGAAAAACGACGAGCCCGCGCACCGGCAGAATCGACAGCTCTTCCGGAATTCGCGGCGTGCGGCTTTCGTCCACGCCGAGGGCGATTGTACCCTGGGCTGTTGGCTGGGAATCCATGCCCGGTTGCAGCGCGTCCAGGTTTTCTGTGCTCATGATTCTTTTCTTACCGGCAGCGAAATCCAGAGTAATCCGTTACGCTGCTCTGCGTGTGCCTCGTCGATTTCCACGTCAACGGGGAAAGTAATCTCGCGTTCAAACGGCCCGTAATCGATCTCCATCGCGAGTAATTGCTGGGCGCATCCCTCGTCGCCGGTCGGCTCCGGCAATTCGCGCGTGCCGCGAATCACCAGGCGCCGTGGCTCGACGGTCAGATCGATCAGCGAACGATCGACTCCCGCCAGATCAACACAGATTCGAATACACGTGTCGCATCGATACGCGTTGATCGCCGGTTGCCACGCTTGCGGCGCAAACCTGGAAAACTGCGAGCGCGACAGTTCGTAGCTGATGTCGTGCAACGCACCATGCAACCACCGCAACTTAATGTTCTTAATCGGGTCCATGAGGAAAAATTAAGTTTCTACCCTGTGCGCGTCGTTTTCAACCAAAGCAGAATCATTACATCTCGGTGGAAAGCAGCTTCCTTCTGTTGGATGCCAACGGCGTCCGCTACAGTCCAACATACGCCGTAAGCGACGCGTTTGCGCTTGTCTCTTTCGAGGGAGTAGGGAGGCCACTCGTTTGTCGCTTACTTTCTGAGACGCGTAGGAGAGTCGTATGCGTCACATAAGACTCATTTGTCCCGATCGCTATTTCACTTTCCCAGGCCCCCAGAGTGCGCGGCCCGGTTTCGCGCCGGTGTGCTCTCCGTCTTTGATCACTTGCACGCCGTTCACGAAAACATGTTTCACGCCGGTCGCGTATTGATGCGGTTTTTCAAAGGTGGCGTGATCTGTGATGGTCGCCGGATCGAACACCACAACGTCCGCGAACATTCCCTCCTTGAGAAATCCACGGCGATCGAGGCCAAGATTCGTGGCCGGCAACCCGCTCAACCGATGAATCGCGTCGCTCATCGAAAGAACTTTCTCCTCACGCACATATTTGCCAAGCACGCGTGCGAAGTTTCCGTAAGCCCGGGGATGTGGGTTGGATTTCGTAAAAGGCTGTTCCGGCGCCTGGGACGCTTCATCCGAGCCGAACGAAATCCACGGCTCTCGTAATTGCTTCTTTACGTTCTCTTCTTGCATCAAATAGTAAATCGTGCCGATGCGAGATTCGTCCTCTGCGATCAAATCCATGATTGTGTCGATCGGATCTTTCCCGCGCATCTTCGCCACTTCAGCGAGTGTCTTGCCCGTGAGCGGCTTCAATTTTTCGGATTTGAATCCGACCAACAGAATTTTGTGCGGCGAACCGGCAGCGAGATAAAGATTTTCCCACTTGTCGCTGTCGATTTTTACTTCGGCTTTGATTTTCTCGCGCGTTGCCGGGTCCCGGAGCCGCTTGAATAACGCAGGATAACCGCCGTCCTCCGTCCAGGGCGGCAAACAGGCGTCGAGTCCTGTGCCGGCGGCGGTGTAGGTATACATGTCCGCGTGGACGTTTAATCCTTCCTTTTGCGCTTGTTCGATCCGTGCCAGCAGGTCGTCTTCTTTTGGCCAATTCTTTTTGCCAGCGGCTTTGATGTGATAAACCTCAGCCGGGATGTTCGCTTCGCGTGCGATCCGCAGAAGTTCATTTAGCGCTTCGAACAATTGATTTCCTTCGCTGCGCATGTGCGAGATGTATTTGCCCTGGTATTGTGCCGCGACCTTGCACAGCTCGATCAGCTCTTCGGTTTTCGCATAAAACGCAGGCGGATAAATCAGCGAAGTGCCGATCCCCAGCGCGCCAGCTTCCATTTCTTTACGCACCAGTTCGCGCATTTGCTCAAGCTGCTCCGGTGTCGGCTGTTTATCTTCAAATCCGATGACGTATTCGCGGACTGTAGTAGCGCCGAGGAAAGAGGCGACATTGCACGATACGCCGCGTTGCTCGAGGTACTTCAGATATTCGGCGAGCGTGTTCCACTTGATGTCGTACTTGATGTCACCCTGGGTGCGTAGCATGTGCTCTCGGACGCGGTCGTTCACCGGGCCCATCGATTCGCCTTCACCCATGATCTCCGTCGTCACGCCCTGCCGGATCTCGCTTTGCGAGCGGCCATCCTGAATCAGCGACTCCGTTGACCACGAAAGCATGTTTATGAACCCCGGTGCGACAGCGAGTCCTTTGGCGTCGACAACCACCTTTGCTTTCGCCGATTTGAAATCGCCAATACCCGCGATGCGATCGCCACGAATCGCGATATCCGCCTGCCGCGCCTCGGCCCCGGTGCCGTCGTAAACGGTTCCGCCGCGGATGATCACATCGAAGTCTCCGACGCTGCGCGATGGAGACCGCTCTTGTGCGAACATGGTAAACACAAGTGTCACGAACACTCTAATCCAAAAGAAATTTCGCTTCATTAAGCGGCTGACACTATCGAACGCTGATTTCGATGCAAAAACGCTCTTGGTTGACATGGCAAAAGCAACCCGACCGGGGCGACCGCCTGGGCCGCGTAAACCGAATCGTACAGAGAAGCCTTTCTGGTCAGAGACCATCCTGTCTAAAGGGCTAACAGGCTACTCGAGCCGCAGGCGCAGCCTCGTGATAACAGGGAAATCAGAATTGAGGAAAGGGGAAGATCTGATGAAAACCACAACGAAATCCAAGCGTCGCACTCCAGTGTTGATGTCGATCCTTTGTGCAGGCCTGGTCGCAACTTTTCTGGGCGGATGTGCGGAGGGACCGTACGTGGCGGCACACGACACCGGTTATTATCCGGCAGGCTATTATCGGACGTACTCGTACGACTATTACGGTTATCCATATTCGTACTATTACGGGCCGACCTATGATCGCACAGTGGTGCGGTCCGGCGTTCGCTACAATGACGCCTACGGTCCGCGCTACTACGGCAGCACCGTTTACGGCGACTGGTACTAATTTGCGACGCGCGGTTGGCTGACGCATCGGTGCGGTCCGCATTGTGGCGGCTGCGGTGATGCGTTCAATTTTTTTGGCTTGCGTTCGGGTGAAGCTTCGCATCAAATGAGCGCCCCAAACGCACTTGTGAAAAGAATCTTTAAAAAACGGCTCGATTTCACCGCAGCATTTCTTTGGCTGCTGTGCGCAGGCTTATTCGCTGTTCTAGTTGGCGGATGCGCTGACGCGTACTATGTCGATACGAATCGGACGCCGGAAGCGCGCTACAATACTTACTACGCGCCGTATTATTATCCGTACTACCCCTGGTACAGCTATTACGGCGGCGCGTACTATTACGGCGGCGAGTAGGCGAAGATTGTTCATCTCGCTCGTCCGCTGCCTAATCATTCGCCGCGCAGATGCTGCTGGCGCAGTGCCACGGAATTTTCCAGCGGCCGTCCAAAGTGACAGAAACGTTACTTTTGCGGTGAAACGCGAACACTCAACGCGTTGTCTATTTTGATATGAACAAGGAAACTCCAAACTCGATGCGCTTTCGCGCGTCTCGTTTTTTCAGTGACCGGTATGCGTACAGGGCAGAGCCCAATTACTTATCTGAGTTGGTTGCTTTCGGGATAGTTGTGTTCATCGCCGTCTGGCCAATTATTTTAGTAGCTAACGCGATGGCGGTTGCGCCCAGATAACCGCAAACGGGAGCAATGGCCATGGTTCACCAAGTCCATACCTACGCAGATCTGCGAAAACAGATTCACAATGACTTGCGGATCCAACATCCCGAATGGGTGCAGCCAAATGGCGAGTCGCCAATGTGTGATTCATACGAGACGCGCCTGACGGAAACGCTGCAGAGCTTAAATCAAAGCGAACGCAACAATTCTTCTGACCGCAGTCGCCGCCAACTGGAGCAACGACAGATCTGAGTAAAATTATGAAACGCTACACACTCCGAGCGGCAATTCACGACGCCAAGATTTTTGACCAATTACGTCGGGAATACCGCCGGACCAGGAAAAACCGGCGCAAACATTCCCCCTCCGCCTGGCTGTCGAGATACTTGGCCGGCATGAGACACTTTACAGCTGTCCTCTACCGTCGCGGCACGATCATTCGGTAGGTTGAGAAGGAGCTGGGAGCACACCGTAGAAGTACTCGCCGTCATCATCCTGTTTGGGTGAGTTCACAAACACTTTTGCAATATCGCCCGTGGCAGGTCCACTCGGAGCCTTGAACAGATATAACGTAACGCGCACGTCATCGGCCCGGCCCCCAGTCAGGAATTTTAGTGGGAATGCATAAGTGAAAGCCTTTTCGCTACGCACCTGACGCTGGCTCTCGGGTCCATTGGTGGATTCGAAAATGGTTGTCGAGGAGCCTGACGGGTCCGTTTGTTCGCCAGTCACGTTGCCCGCAAACCTGCCTGATTGATGGACGACGACGCTCACGCGGATCTCCGTTGGATGACTCTCATCCGGAAAATACGACCACTCTTTCAGTTCAATCACGTTGATGAGAGGTTTGCGGCTCTCCATCAACGCTCGGTATTCATTCGAGATGGCCAGACGGCGCAGCTTCCCGTAAACGGCAACTCCTGTGACGAGCAGAACCAAAGAAAGCACCATGGACCCGAGGTGGATCCGCAGCGCTCCTGACTTGGGAAATATCAGTATGGCAATCGAACTTACAGTGACGTGGATAGCGACCAACGTGATGTATGTCCAAAAGATCAGCCCCCGGAAATCCAGTGTGATCCAGTTGCCGCCGCTGCCTCCGCCGAGCAACGCCCGATCCAGGAAGTAGACGGGAATTGCCAGCAGCCCGAGAGCTAGACAAATGATCAGATGTTTGCGCCAGATGATTTTCACGCAGCATCTCTTCTATCAAACTTCCTGGATGAATACACCGACCCAGATCATAGAGGCAAATCGCGGCGACCCAATCGCGTGAAGCTTCCAGTAAAATCACCGATAGAGGAATCCAAAACTCTGCTCCGTGACAATCCCGCTCCGATTGCGGTTGTTGTTGAACCGCTGCCGTTGCCAGAGGCGAGGCGCGGGAATTCTGCCGTCTCCCCTTCAACGGAAGGAGCAAGATCTACTAAGATCGATCTCGGCGCTACCGAGGCCTCCGCACGAGGTACTACTCAACTGGCGCACCCGCCCGCCGTTGGGACAACTGGTGGAAGGCTGAATATAGCAGAAGCCAACAATATTGTGGGAAACGCACTGGCCGTTTGTTTGCCATCTCCCGCTGGTGTCAGTCGCTTCACAATAGCCGTAGTAGGTGGGTGGGGGAGTCCACGCTGGCGCGGCGCTCTCTGAGCCATGGCGATGGCCCCATAGTTGCTGAAGCAGCGTACGAACTTTTTCCGGGAGAACGATTTTCGGCCTTCCCTAGTGTCATCTGACGCGGCGGTCGCGGCTTCAGCACGATCCTCGCAACTCTCAGGGTCTGCTTGATCGTCCTCACATGGGCTCGCAAGGAAAGCGTGAAGTTCCTGGCTACTTGGCACGAAGGCAATGCCGGCGATCTGCCCTTCAGCATTGATGTCGAATGCGGCCGCCAAAAACAATGGAGAGTTATGTGGAATGAGAGTATTCAGGTCCTTCATCACACCGTTCTGCCAGAGGAAGGCGCGGCAATTCCCTTCCGTAACATCGCATGATTGGCCAACTATCTGGCCTTTGTCGTTAATGCCGCCGGTGCCGCTTGCGAGGTCGCTGCCAAGTGTGCCCAAGTCGGTCATGACTCCGTTCTCCCAGAGGAAGGCGTGGCCGGTTGTGTCGCCGGGCAGGTCGGAAGTACCTACCACTTGACCATGATTGTTGATATCGAAAGCGGAGTTATTCATCATACCGCCGAGGTTGCCAAGGTCAGTTACCGTGCCGTTGGCCCAGAGCACTGCGTGCAAAGCGAAAATGTCTTGTTCACCAACCTGACAATTTCCCGTCGCACCCACCGCCTGGCCATGGTCGTTGATTTCGTAGGCGCTTCCGCCCGTGTCGCCAGCAATCGTCGGGAGTTCATGGATTTGGCCATTTACCCAAAGCACGGGCTTCGTTTGTTGGACGGAGAAATCGCAGGTTTGGTCTAACGTGCCGCTCTGCGCCTGTCCGGCTGCGATGCCTCGATTGTTAATGTCGTAGATGATGCCATTATAGCCGCCCAGTGTGGGGAGCTGGGTCATCACACCTTGTTGCCAGATCAACGGCGCACAAATAAGGCCGGTACCGAATCCGCAGAAGTCTTGATCCAGCGGATCGGGCATGGAAGTCTCGGCTGCCCCCACTACCTGTCCCCTCTCATTGAGTCCTTTCCCGAACACGCCGCTGTTCGGCCCGCCGAATGTGCCGATGTTTATCTTTCGTCCCGATCGCCACAGCACAGCGTGCTGGGCCGTGTCGCCAGGCAGGGTCGCCGCACCATCTGCCCAGTCTCTGTTGTTAATGGCACCGGCGTATCCAAACGTCCCGCCGAGGGTGCCGAGGTCAATGACGCGGTAGTGTTGAGGTTTGTCTGTCGGGACGGAATTTGCCGTGCTCGTCATGGCGATCATTCCAGGTACAGATTTACTCGACCCAGCCAAAGCCAGCAGGAGGCCGGCTGAGCAAAAAGCAAGACCTATTAAGAGACGTGAATTCAGGGAGGCGGCTCGAGAAATAGATTTTGTTTTCATAGGTATTTGTCCTTTCCCATTCCTTCGGAAAATTTCGCGCCGCGCTGCAAAGAAAATTTGGAAATCATTGTCTCGTTCAAACGGCGGGGGTCTTAGCCAACCAGCCTTCGCGTAGAGCTACGGCGAGTCGTGGCGATGGCGTGCCAAAGAAGCGCATGTCCCGAGGGCTTGTGGAGCGGAACTCGATGTACCCCTCTGAGCCGGTTAACTCTAACGAATTGCTTTGTGCCGCTTTACTTCGGCAAGAAAGTTGCGAGGATTCACTTCCTGTTACTTGTTAGGTCCGATCCGTTCCGAACCCGAGAGCAGCTGCTGGAAACCCGGACGATTACGGATGGGATCCCAGGCCGGGTCAATCTTCAAAAGAGCTATGGAGGCTGCCCGTCCTGCCGGGATGGAGAGCAAACGTCGAAGCCTCTTAATGGCTTCCTCAGGTGTGCCCGCACGCGCCTCAATTTGCGCGAGCCCGCTCTGGAAAGTTGGACCAGTCATAGCATCTTTTCCGATGGAGATTGAATCCGCCGCTTGTCTAGAAAGGCGCAGAGCATCGGCATTGCGTCCCAGGGCTAGGTAAACCCAAGATAGCCCCGTCATGGCGAAGGTGTCATCCGGCCGTTCCCTGAGCCTGGCTTCGAGTAAGGGCAACGCTTCTTCTCCCGCGGATTTCGCTGCGTCAGGCTCTGCTGCGAGCACGCGAATGGCAGTGCGCCCCGCAAGCTGCCGGAGAGGGCTGCGAGCGTCGTTGGCCACCTCCTTCTCAAGAGCTTGAAAAGCATCGGTAAAACGTCTTTCCATCACGTCGAGATAAACCCGCGTATCGATGAGAGTTGCAACGTCGCCGTTTTCATCGAAGCCGCTGGGCGCACTGACCTTGATCGCCTCTGGAAAATCATCAAAAGCTCGCCGGGCCGAGGCGACATCGCCCGTCGCGTTGAGGCGAGTGGTGAGAAGATTTAACGCCGCCGACATGTTGTACGGATCGATGGCGAGAGCTCGCACTTCGGCACGCTCCGAATCCTTCCACTGACGCAATGCCGCATAAGTCGCTCCGATTTGGGTCGGGATTCGGGCATCACGCGGGTCGAGTTCTGCCGCCCGTTGAGAATCCGCCAGCGAGCGCTCCCACTCACCGCGGCGCCGGTAAACGTACGCGCGATATAGTCGCGCCAAACCATTGTTAGGCTGCAATTCCAGCGTGCGGTTGAACTCTGCCAGCGCCTTCTCGTATTGACGATGACCCCAATAAAAGAATAACCCCAGCGCCAAGTGCGCTTCCGGCGAATTCGGGGCCAGCGCCAGGGAGTGGTTGATGATCGACTTCGCTTCCTCCAATTCCGCTGGCGCCAAAGGAGAGACGTCCCAGTGCCGCTCTAGCCGGCTGCGCGCGAGCTCCGCAGCAGCCTCGGCAAAGTTTGGATCGCGTGCCAGCGCTTGCCGGTAAAACGTGCTCGCACGGTCGTAAGCGTCCACGGCCAGACTGCTTTCGGCCTGGTGAAACTCATACTCGCCTCTCAAAAAGAGATCGTAAACTTCAGGATCGGGCGTACGGACTGAGGCCAGAACATGGGATTCGCTCTGCGAAAGATTCGCTTGCAAGGAGTCCGCAATTTCCTGTGAAACCTCGCTCTCAACCCCTAAAATATCTTTGAGGTCACGGTCGTAACTTTTCGCCCAAAGATGCGTATCCGCGCGTGCATCGATCAACTGCACGTTTATCCGAACTTTGTCGCCAGCCTTCTGCACCGCCCCCTCGAGGATAGTGGAAACGCCGAGCTCTTGCGCGACCGTCTTCAAATTGTCCGGGTTGCTCTGGTACATCGCCGTCGAGGTGCGCGAAATCACTTTCAAATCCGCGATCTTAGCAAGCCGTGTCAGGATCTCCTCCTGAATACCTTCCACGAAATAGCCGTTGTCTGGGTCGCGGCTAAGATTCTCGAATGGAAGCACGGCGATGCTTTTTTCGCGGATGAGGGCCGGTGTTGTTTTTGTTGCGAATGAATGGAACACGCGCGCTGCAACCATTGTCGCCACGGCCATAATTGCAGCAGCAAGCGCAAGTCGCCCTGCGATTTTGCCGCGGCCCACGATCGAAGCGCGAATTGCCTGCAATCTTGCGCTGAGCCCGCGCGCACCGGCAGGACGCGCTGCCGGTTCAATCGCCAGCATCGACATCAGCAATGAAACGAAGCGGCGAGGAACGCGCGCAGCTTCCAGTTGGTCGATCGGCAACGGCTTTGATCGACGCGCATCGTGAATTTCTTCGATGGTTCGGCCGCTGAAAAGCATGTGACCGGTTAACAAGAACCAAAGCGTGGCACCCAACGAGTAAATGTCCGAGCGCACATCGACAGGCGCATCGGCAAATTGTTCCGGACTCGCAAATGCCGGTGTGCCGACGAATCCGCCGTGCGTGAGCACCATCGGATTTGTTTTGTCTGCCACTGCTTTGGCCACGCCGAAATCGATTACCTTCACCTGTGGACGCGACGCCTCCGTCACGCCCTTTCTGGGTGGATGCGACGCCCTCGTCGCGTTCTCATTTGAAGAAGAAAGCGGCGAGGGCGCCGCTTCCACCAGCATCAGGTTGCCGGGCTTTAAATCACGATGCACTAGGCCGCGCTCTTCCGCTGCCTCCAGCGCCGCGGTCACTTGCAGGGCGATGTCGATTGTTGTGAGAACATCGAGCGGCCCCAAACGGCGAACGCGTTCTTCGAGCGTCTCGCCTTCGACCAACTCCATCGCATAAAAGAATTGGCCGGTTTCCTCGCGAACACCGAATTGGTACACGGTCGCCACGTTTGGATGTCGCAATGCCGCCGCTGCGCGCGCTTCACGCATGAAGCGTTCCCGGGCTTCCGCGCTGTGCGTGCCAGGGTTTGTGCTTATGATTTTTAGCGCCACCGGACGATCGAGCGGTTTGTCGATCGCGCGATACGTGACTCCCATCGCGCCATGGCCCAGTTCCCACGCACTGCCATCGGCATGATGCTCGATCGTGTAAGCCCCCAACCGATCCGGCGCCGAAGCAAATGCGGTATCACTCTGCTCTTCCTCCGCGTCCAAACCGGTAGCAATCAAACAGGCGATGCAACCCAGATCGCCTGCGGAAGTCGTCTCGATGGGCGAGCCGCAGGTTTCGCAAACACGGGCGCTTTTGCTAATGGCGGCCATTGCGAT
>Ga0210403_10003716_pt1 | contig 13320 bp, 11 predicted proteins | sample IncBWC19MmetaG_FD_150863 | JGI IMG/M metagenome (GOLD analysis project Ga0210403, IMG submission 150863) | Forest soil microbial communities from Barre Woods Harvard Forest LTER site, Petersham, Massachusetts, United States - Inc-BW-C-19-M | ecosystem: Environmental > Terrestrial > Soil >... | reverse complement strand
GAAATGCCGATGCCCTCATTGTCGGAAACGATCAGCAGCGCATCGCGCACCGCATCGAAATTATACAAGGGCTCGCCCATGCCCATCATCACCACATTGGTGACGAGGCGGCCGCCGGTCGGCGTTTCGCGGTCGGCCCAGTCATTGAGGCGATCGCGCGCCACAATGATCTGGCCGACGATCTCGCCCGCGGTGAGGTTGCGCACCAGCCGCTGGGTGCCGGTATGACAGAACGAGCAATTCAGCGTGCAGCCGACCTGCGAGGAAACGCACAGCGTGCCGCGATCGGTTTCCGGAATATAAACGCACTCGACTTCATGCGCCTTTTCGACCGTATCGCCGCTCGGCAGGCGCAACAGCCATTTGCGGGTGCCGTCGTTGGAAATCTGCTCGGCGACCACTTCGGGGCGAGCGACGGTGAAATGCGCTTCGAGCGAGCTGCGCATTTCCCTGGAGATGCTGGTCATCTCGTCGAAATTCCGGGCCCCGCGGACATAGATCCAGTGCCACAACTGCTGCACGCGCATCTTGCGCTGCGCCGGCGCCACGCCGATCTCGCCCAGCCGTTCCGCAATCTCGGCGCGCGACAGGCCGACCAGCGAGGGCTTTGCCGGCGGCACATACGTTTCAATCGCGACCTTTTCCAAGGGGGCGCCGGCGCCGGAGCCGGGTTCGATCGAGGCAGAAATCATGGTTTCGTTCATGGAACATCAAATAGGCCTTCCAGCGTCGGCTGGAAAGCTTCAAACGCACGGTTATTGACGACAAAAAGCCGCCTAGCGCCTGCAATCCTGGGCGAGTCGGTCGAGGGCCTGGGCAAGTCCCTTCAGCGAGAAGGTGTCCGTGGTTTCGGTGCCCTTGGCGGAAACCCCCTTGACCACCGCGTCGGCGGACTTGCGCATCGCTTCGACCATCCGTTCTTCCTCGGCGGCATTCTTGATCCAGAGCCCATCGCCCTGGGTGTACATCGCATAGCTACCGCCACCGACTTCCAGCGTCGATTCCGATCCCGGCTTCAGCGCGTAGCCGATCATGATCGAAACTTCGTTGGTGACCTTCTCCGCCGGACGCGTGGAGACGAACGCATAGGCCGGGTCGCGCGGACGATTCGGCGGATTGGTCTTCGACGATGACGGCTTTGCCAGCGCAAAGCACACCTTCTTGCCATTGGGCGTCGCGGTATAGGCGCCCCAGGTGCCGTATTGGCCGATCAGCGTCGGTTCCGCACCGCCGGTGACGGCGGCTGCCGGCTTGGATTCGGGTTTGGCGACTTCCGGCTTTGAAGGGACCGGCTTGGCCGCTGGCCCCTTTGTGGCTTTCGGCGATGCGCTTTGCGCCTGCGCAAGGCTCGCCGCCCCGCACACCACGCCAATTGCCACCAGAGCTGTCAGGATTCGCCGCACGGACATCACCGAATCTGGTTCCCTCAATATTGTGACTGGAAGATGGCCCCGTCTCCGTATCGTCACACGGTGCGATGGATAGCCGGGAAATGCCTTTTTGGGAAGGCAGTCACCAACGCTCGCGAACTCCGTCGCGCACGCTCAAGCCTTGGTTCGCGCGGCGCGCTGATTCTCCCATTGCGCATCAGTCCATTGCAGCAGATCTTCCGCGCCGGAACTGCGCAAGTGCGCCCCGCCGTCCTGCACCACCATCTCGCCATTGATGTAGCCGGCGGAATCCGAAATCAGGAAACTCGCCAAATCAGCGAGCTCGCGATGTTCGCCGACGCGGCCGAGCGGATTCCTCGAAGCCCAACTATCGTCACGGCCCTCAGGCCGAAGCTGACCGGATGCGCCGGGAGTCGGAAACGCGCCGGGTGCGATCGCCACCGTTCGGATGCCCTTCGGGCCCCATTCGACAGCCAGGCTCCTGGTCATCGCGAGAATGGCCGACTTCGCCATCGCGGAAGGGACGGTGAAGGCGCGGCCGGTGATGGTCGAGGTCGACAGGATGCTCAGCACCACACCCTTGCGTCGTCCCTCGATCCAGCGCTTGCCGGCGCCGAGCGTGCAATACATCGCGCCATGCAGCGTCGGCGCGAGGATCGCATCGGCCGCGCGAAACGACAGATGCTCGGTCTGCGCGATGAAGGTGGCGGCCGCGTTGTTGACCAGCACGTCGAGTGGCGCGGCGCGCCAGGCCTCATCCAGCATGGCCTCGACATTGGCGCCGTCGCGAATGTCGCACCGGATCGCGGTCACCTTGCCGCCGGGATCGTCGCGCATCCGGGCTGCGGTTGCCTCCAGCAATTCGTGCCGGCGGCCGCAGATGATCAGTTCGGCGCCGAGCCCGAGGAAGCGGCGCCCCATCGCAGCCCCCAGACCGGAGCCGCCGCCGGTGATCAATATCCGCTTTCCCGTCAGCAGGCCTTTTTCAAACATCGTTTCATTCCCTACCCGTTTCCGTTTCCATTCCCGTTCCGGGTTGGCGCTAATTGCGCGCCCTGGAATGCCACGCCTTCCCTGACTATCGAATCAGATTGTAGCCCGGCTGCAAATCCGGCATGAAGCATTCCAGCCTCGACAGTGCGTCCGAAAACCAGGTGTGTCCATGAAAGCCATTCTCTGCTCGCAATATTGCGGTCCCGACGATCTCGTGCTGGCTGAGGTGCCCGATCCCGTGGCCGGGCCCGGCGAGGCCGTGATCGCGATCAAATCCGCGGCGCTGAATTTCTTCGACCTGCTGATGATCCAGGGCAAGTACCAGATCAAACCGCCGTTCCCGTTTTCGCCGGCAGCCGAAGTCGCGGGCGTGATCGACAGCATCGGCGAAGGCGTCACCGGGTTGAAGGTCGGCGACCGCGTGGTGGCGTCGTGCGGCCACAACGGCGCGCGCGAGAAGATCGCGCTGCCGGCCAATTCGATCGTCAAGATTCCGGACAATCTGGATTTCGATCGCGCCGCGGGAATAATCATCATCTACGGCACCGCACTGCACGCCCTGGAAGATCGCGCCAGCCCCAAGCCGGGCGAGACCCTCGCCGTGCTCGGAGCCGCCGGCGGCACCGGGCTTGCCGCCTGCGAACTCGGCAAGCTGATGGGATTGAAGGTGATCGCCTGCGCCTCGTCGGAGGAGAAGCTCGAATTCGCCAAGGCCCACGGCGCCGAACTCGGGCTCAACTACGCCAAGGAAGATTTGAAGGAAGGCTTGCGCCGGCTCACGGGCGGCAAGGGCGCCGACATCATCTTCGATCCCGTCGGCGGCAGCTATGCCGAGGCCGCGTTGCGTTCGATCGCATGGGAAGGCCGCTTCCTGGTGATCGGTTTCGCCGCCGGCGACATTCCGAAGATGCCGCTCAATCTGGCGCTCTTGAAGGGCTGCGATATCCGCGGCGTGTTCTGGGGCGCGTGGACGCGGCTCAATCCGGAGAAGAACCGCGCCAATCTCGAAAAGCTCGTGAAGTGGACCGCCGAAGGCAAGATTTCGTCGCATGTCGATCGCACCTTCCCGTTGGCGCAAACCGCCGACGCACTGAAAGTGCTGGCCGGCCGCCAGGCGATGGGCAAGGTAATCCTGCACCCCTGATGTGACGCCGAGCCTCCTCGCGTCGGCCGTCACCGCCCGGCTTCACCGAGTGATCCGGCATTCCGTGGCGCCGGCAATTAAGGCGCCGCGGGCTGGATGCCCGTCTTCGCCGATCTCGCAACCAGGGGGAAATGCCCTCCAATGGCCCCCTCCGATTCGCGTGACTCCACTGGGGCTTGGCTGAGAATGACCGCCCAAAATCAGCGTCGGCTGGCGCGGGCTTTTTCTGTCAATCGGACCCCGAATCCCATTTTGTGACACCCAAATGTCAATGGGCGGCCCAGAATGCGCCGCAATAAAATCAAAATATCTCCTAAATCGCGCCGGCGATCGTCGCTTTTTGGTCTGATTCAAATTGCGATCTAGGGCTTCGGTAGCGGGGGCGCTTGGCCGAAAAGAATAACAAGAAACGGATGCCCAGAAGCCCCCCCATGTTGCGTGGTAGCGTGGAGGCATCACTATGGCGCGAAATACGAGCTTCACTCGATACGGCCAAGAGACGTTCGGCGCGTATGACGAAGAGCCAAACGATCCCGAGTTCGTGGAATATGCGTCTGCGCCTCCGATGGAGGATGATTACGCGCTTCCCGAAGAGCCGATGCCGCTCTTTCTTTCCCAAGGTGACGAAGACCAAGGTGACGAAGAACCGAGACAACGGCGCTTCGGCAGCGGTGGGGAAGCGCTTCAGGATCGGGCGGTTGTCTGGCCGAGGATTTTCAAGGCAGGCATTGTCGCGGCATCGGCGGCGGCGATCGCCTTTGTAATTCTGACGGTCGGCAATCCACTCGCGCTGTTTGCCGACGCCAGGGCTTCGCTGCCCAACGTAGACGCCGACCAGACGGGCGCCGCACAAACCGTCGCTCCGCAGCCTGTAACCGCGACGCAATCGGCCAACGCCGGTCCGACGCCGGTGCTGCCGTCAAACGCCGGTGTGCGGGGTGCGGCACCGGCCCCGAGGGTCACGCGCGACGACATCGCGCTCGCGCTCCGGTCCGCCCAGCAGAACCAGAGCCAGGTGCAACCCGATCCCGCGCCACCTGCCGCGGCTGCGCCGGCAACGCCGGCGGCACCGCCAGCGCCGGCAAGAAGGCTCGATGCCGACGAACTCGCGATGTTGATGACGCGGGCAAAGGGCATGATCGCAATCGGCGACTTTGCGTCGGCCCGGTTGCTGCTTGAACGGGCGGCGGACGCACAGGAGCCCAGCGCGGCACTGCTGCTGGCGCAGACCTACGACCCGGCCGTGCTTGGAACGCAGGACATGCGAAGCATCACGCCGGACCCGGCGATGGCGCGCGATTGGTACCAGAAGGCGGCCCGGCTCGGTTCGCTGGATGCAAGGCAGCGCCTGGCGCAAATGCAGAATTAGCTTTCAGACAAGCAAGGGGACACAAATGCGACGATGGGTTGGAGTGGCGATATTCGCCATGATGATGGTGTTTGGACTCGTGGCATTTGGCTTCGGGGCGAAGGCCGAGGAAACAGAATTTGATCCGTCAAAGGTCAGCGAAAGCCTCAAGGCGATCTTCCAGTTCGGATCCACCTCCACCAAGCAGGCACTGAACGCCAACACGGTGACGCTGATATCCGGCACCATCGGCGGCACCTATGTTCAGTTCGGCGCCGATCTCGCCTCGGTGCTCGACGACGGCAACAAGCTGCGCATCCTTCCCATCGTCGGCCGCGGCTCGGTGCAAAGCGTCGCCGACATCCTGTTCCTGCAGGGTGTCGATCTCGGGATCGTGCGCTCCGACACGCTCGACTATCTCGAGAGAAAGGGCTTCGCGAAGGACATCAAGAAGCAATTCACCTACATCACCAAGCTCTACAATGAAGAGGTGCATGTCATCGCGTCGAAATCGATCCGCAATCTCAGGGATCTCGATGGCAAGACCATCAGCGTCGACCTTCCCAATGGCGGCACCTTCGTCACCGCGCTGACCGTGTTCGAGCGGCTCGGAATGAAACCGAAGGTCGTCTACATCGAGCAGCGCATCGCGATGGAAAAATTGAAGCGCGGCGAAATCGACGCCGTGATCGTCTGTGGCGGCAAGCCGTACAAGTCGGTGAGCAGCTTCAAGGACGACCGGTTCCATCTGGTAACGGTCAACTACGAGAAACCGCTGCAGACTGATTACCTGCCGGCGACCCTGTCGGCGAAGGACTACCCCAACCTGATTGCGGACGGAGAGCAGGTCGACACCATCGCGGTGCCGGCGGTGCTGGCGGCCTATAACTGGGCGCCCAAAACCGACCGCTATCGCAAGGTCGCGCTGTTCGTGGATAATTTCTTCACGAAGTTCCCCACCTTCCAGAATCCGCCCTTCCATCCGAAGTGGAAAGAAGTTTCGCTGTCGGCCCCGCTGGCCGACTGGCAACGCTTCCCTGCCGCCCAGCAATGGCTCGACAGCCACGGCATCGAGCCGGTTGCCCGCGGCCGGTTCGACGAATTCCTCAAGCAGAACCCGGCGCCGGCGGGAAAGCAGCCCTCCAGCGCCGAGAAGGAAGCCTTGTTCAAGCAGTTCCAGGCATGGCAGGCCGAGCAGCAAAACAATGCAAGGGCCCAGGTCCGACCTGCGCAAGGCCAGCGGTAGGATTTGAACGGCCGCCTTCAGGCGGCGAGATTCAGACTTCGCCTTCGGGCTGATCCCGACCGGCGCCGCCCATCCGCTTCAACGCGGCGCGGGCGGCGTCGCGATGCTCCGGCGTGATGTGGGTTGCGACCATCCGGATCGCGGTGGCGAGGATGGCGGCATCGTCGGTGAAGCCGAGCACCGGCAGCATGTCCGGAATGAAATCGAACGGCAGGATGAAATAGGCGATGGCCCCGAGCAGCGCCGCCTGCACGTGGCGCGGCGTCTGCTTGTCGAAGGCGCAATAATAGGCCGCGAGCAGATCCTCGGCGAAGGGGAGCCGCGTAACCACCCGCTTGAACTTGCTCCAGAAGCGGCGGCGCACGCTTTCGCGGTCTTCGGCCAGCCTGTCGGCCGGCTCAAAACCAACGGTATGTTCCGACGCCATCATGGGGGCTCCCCTGAAAGCCCGCGCGGCGGATCGCCGCAGCGGACACTCCCCAAAAATGGGGATGTCGTGCGGCGCCCGCAAGATTGCGGGGGCACCGGATCAAGTGACGCCGAACTGGCGGGCGATCGCGTTCATCGCTGTCGCGAGCTCAATATCCAGCGCGGTGACACCGCCGGCGTCGTGGGTCGCCAGCACCACTTCCACCGTCTTGTAGACGTTGCGCCATTCCGGGTGATGGTCGCGCTTTTCGGCGACCAGCGCCGCGCGGGCCATGAATCCGAAGGCTTCGTTGAAATCCTTGAACGTGAAGGTCCGCGCGATCGCCTCGCGGCCGGCCACCTCGCTCCACCCCGGCAACCCCTTCAGAGCCGATTTCCGCGCCTCCACCGACAGCCGTTCCGCCATGACAACCTCCCGTTTTACTCCAATTTTACCGTAACACCGGACGGAACTGCCCGGGATTTCGATCGAAATCATGCGTCAGAGCCGGTCCGGAGCGCCCCAGTAACCATGGCGCAGATGTAACCCCGCTCGTGAAGGAAATTTGCTACAATCTTGATCTAACCGTATTGGCAATATGAAATTGGACCTCAAACGATTATTTGCCAGATCGATGACGGGCGGCGTTGAGCTGGCCGGACCGCCCGCGCCTCCATCGCAGCGCTCTGCCAACCAGAAGACGATGTTCGTCACGCTCGCCGGGCTTCTCGCCCTGATCGGCGCGATCGTGGGCGCCTACTACTTTGCGATGCGGCCGGTGATCCTGCGGATCGCGGTCGGTCCGCCCAACAGCGAGGACCTCAAGGCGGTCCAGGCGCTGACCCAGGCCTTCAGCCAGGCGCACGGCTATATCCGTTTGCGCCCGGTTCAGACCGATGGCGCCGCCGCAAGCGCCAAGGCGCTTGAAGACGGCGGGGCCGACCTCGCCATCATTCGCGGCGATCTCGACGTGCCGAAAAACGCGCAGGCCGTGGCGACACTGCGCAAGAACGTTGCGGTGTTGTGGGTGCCCCCGCCCGCCAAGGGCAAGGGCAGGAAATCCGGCCCGAAGATCACCAAAATTCCGCAGCTTGCCGGCCGTCGCATCGGCGTGGTCGGCCGCACCCCGGCCAATGTCAATTTGCTCAAGGTGATCCTGCAGCAATATGGCGTCGATCCCGGCAAGGTCGAGATCGTTCAGTTTCCGGCCGGCGAGGCCGCGGACGCCATCCGCAACCAGAAGGCGGACGCCTATCTCGCCGCAGGTCCCGTCAACAGCAAGATCACCGCGGATGCCATCAATGCGTCGACCCGCGACGGCGGAACGCTAACATTCCTCGCGATCGATTCGGCCGAGGCCATCGCCCAGAACCATCCGGTGTACGAGGCCTCCGAAATTCCCGCCGGTGCCTTCGGCGGCTCGCCGGGCAGGCCCGACGACGAGATCAAGACCATCAGCTTCTCCCACCACATCGTCGCGCGCAAAGGTCTGTCGGAATCGACGGTTGCCGCCTTTACGCGGCAATTATTCGCAATCCGGCAGCAGCTGATGACGGAATTCCCGCTGGCGGCGAAGATCGAGACCCCCGATACCGACAAGGACGCCGTGATTCCCGTCCATCCGGGCGCCGCGGCCTTTGTCGACGGCGAGGAAAAGACCTTCCTCGATCGCTACAGCGATTACATCTGGTGGGGCCTGATGGCCCTGTCGGCGATGGGCTCCGCCGGCGCGTGGTTCGCGGGCTACCTGAAAAAGGACGAGCGCAACAACAACAGTTCGCTGCGCGAACGCCTGCTCGACTTGATCGCGGCCGCGCGCCGCAGCGATTCAGCCGAAGAACTCGACCGGATGCAATCCGAAGCGGACGAAATCCTGCGCGATACAATGCACTGCTTCGATGACGGCGCCATCGAGGAAGGCGCGCTGACAGCCTTCAGCATCGTGCTCGACCAATTCCACAACGCGGTCGCCGACCGCAAGACGTTGTTGAACAGCATGCCGCAAAATCTGCAAAGGGCAGGTGCGCAGTTCCGCGCCGCCGCCACTTTGTAAGCGGCACTCCCTGTAATCCAGCCGTCACAGAATCTTCCTAGGTCTGTCAGAGCCGCAGTGCACCCTGTTGGCCGATCAAGGAGGCTTGCATGACAGTCAGGATTTCTCGCAACGTGGCCCGCGGATTTTCGCGCCGGCGTTTCCTTTCCACCGCGGCAGCGACGGGCGCCGGCGCGCTTGGCGCCATCGCGATGCCCTATCTCAGCCGCGCCGCCGACCGGCCTCAGGTCACCCACGGCGTGCAGTCCGGCGACATCGGCACCGACGGCGGCGTGGTGTGGGCGCGCGCCGACCGCCCGTCGCAGATGATGGTCGAGGTCGCCACCACGGAATCCCTGGACAATGCCCGGCTTCTGCCGCCGATCTCGGCATTGCCCGAGAGCGACTTCACCGCGAAAATGCTGCTGGAAAATCTTCCCGCCGGGCAGGACATTTTCTACCGGGTCCGGTTCCGCGACCTATCGCATACCGATGTCTCGAGCGAGCCGGCGGTCGGCCGCTTCCGCACGGCGCCAGCCGACCGGCGCGATGTCAGCTTTGTCTGGGGCGGCGATGTCGCGGGCCAGGGCTGGGGCATCAATCCGGACGATGGCGGCATGGTCACCTTCGCCACCATGAAGAAGCACCGGCCGGATTTTTTGCTGCATTCCGGCGACACCATCTATGCCGACGGCGTCATCTCCTCCGAGGTGAAACTGCCCGACGGCAAGATCTGGAAGAACCTCACGATTCCCGAAAAGGCAAAGGTCGCCGAGACGCTCGACGAATTCCGTGCGGCGCACAAGTACAATTTCCTCGACGAGAACGTACGCGCCTTCAATGCCGAGGTGCCGATCTTCGTGCAATGGGACGACCATGAGGTGATGAACAACTGGTCGGCCTCGAAGGAAATTCCCGCCGCCTACAAGGTGCGCGACATTTCCCTGCTCGCCGCGCGCTCGGCCCGCGCCTTCCACGAGATGTATCCGATGCGCGAAAGCATCATCGAGCCGGGTCGGGTTTATCGCACGCTCAGCTACGGACCGCATCTCGACGTCTTCATGCTGGACGAGCGCAGCTATCGCGGCTCCAATGGCCCGAACCTGCAGACCAGTTACGGCCCCGACAGCTATTTCATCGGGCCCGATCAGCTGGCCTGGCTGAAGCGCGGACTCCTGAATTCGCGCGCCACCTGGAAGGTGATCGCCTCCGACATGCCGCTCAGCATCATCGTCTACGACGATGCAGCCAACAAGAAGGGATCGGAAGCCTTCGCGCAAGGCGACGGCCCGCCGCGCGGCCGCGAGCTGGAAATCGCCGATCTCCTGCGCTTCATCAAGACCTCAGGTGTTACCAACACCGTGTGGCTGACCGCCGACGTGCACTACGCCGCCGCGCACTACTACAATCCCGACAAGGCACAGTTCCAGGATTTCGAGCCGTTCTGGGAATTCGTCTCCGGCCCCCTGCACGCCGGAACTTTTGGGCCGAACGAACTCGACAACACGTTCGGGCCGGAATTGAAGTTCATCAAGGCGCCGGGTCTGGACAAGCAGAACCTGCCGCCTTCGGCCGGCATGCAGTTCTTTGGTCACGTCAAGATCGACGGCGCCAGCGGACAGATGACGGTGACCTTGCGCGATCGCGCCGATGTGGCGCTGTGGTCGACGACGCTCGATCCCAAGCTGGCGTAGGGCCTCGAAGACAAAACCGGACGACGGCGACGGTCAGCCACTGGCGCCGTCGCCGGGTCGGCGTTTCAGCAGAGCCTGCAGCGCGTTGGTCGAATACGGCTTGGGCAGAGTCGGCTTGCCGGCAAACACCGCGGGAAAGGCGCCGTAGGCACCGTAACCCGTTACGAATGCAAACGGAATGTTCAGCTCCTCCAGCCGCTCGGCGACCGCAAAGCTCTTTTCGCGGACCAGCCCGATATCGAGCAAGGCAAAATCCGGCGCGCGATCGGCGATCATTTCAAGCGCCTTCGCCACGCTTCCGGCGGTCCGCACGGTCTTCACGCCGAAACCCAGGATGGTGTCCTCGAAATCGAGCGCGATGATCGGATCGTCCTCGACGATCAGCACGTCGCCGGGCATGGGGTGAGGAGATACGGCTTCCATGGTCTCACTGACAAACGCCCTGAAATCGCGCTCCGAGCCAAGTCCCGGACCGCGTCCGGCGCCGACGCAAAAAAAGCGCAGCGGCCGGTTCCCGATATGAAACCATCACATTCCCCGTTCGTTTGTCTGTGCACTTGTGCACGCAACTATCTGACGGGCGCGGTTATCGTGACGGCCGCATGGCGAGGGAAGTCGGGATGGACGGACACGAAAGGTCAGCCAACGGCGTTGAACGCCCCTACAACAACCTGTTGCGGCGGCTGAGCGCGGTCGATTTCGCGCTGATCGCACCGCATCTCGCGCTGGAGGAGGCCGCGCCCAACGACCTGATCTACAATCCCGGCGACGACGTCGAAATCGTCCACTTTCCCTGCGGACCTTCGCTGGCGACTTACCTGGTCACCAACGAGGACGGCCGCGACGTCGAAACCATTCTGGTGGGGCGCGAGGGCGCCGTCGGAGGAATTGTCAGCCAGGGATATCTGCCGGCCTATACCCGCATCATGGTCAAGTTCGGCGGACCCTTCGCGCGCCTGCATATCGGCAAACTGGATGCCGCAAAAGCAAAGTCGGCCAGCCTGAGCAATGTGTTTTCGCGTTACGCGGACTGCATGCTCGCCCAGATCTTCCAGTCAACGGCCTGCAATGCGATCCACTCGATAGAGCAGCGCACCGCGAAATGGATCATCTCGGCGATGGAGCGCACCGATGGCGCGGACGTCGTGCCGCTGACCCACGAACAGCTCGCGACGCTGCTCGGGGTCGGCCGCAGCTATACCAGCCGGGTGATGCAGACGTTCAAGGCGGAAGGGATTCTGGAAACCCGCCGCGGCTCGATCCTGGTGCACAATCGCGAGGCGCTGCGGAGCCGGGCCTGCCTTTGCAACGAATCGGTGAAGAACCATTTCGAGGAAGTGCTGCGTGGGGTCTATCCGACCGAAGAGTCCCACGCGGCTGCGGGATAGCGCTGCCAGGGCTGTGCGCCATCATTTTCACAAGCATTGCGCTGTCCCAATCGAGCCCCCGGGTGCCAGCTTTATCCCGTACGTGGCTGTCGGCTTCGTGGTCGGTTTTTTCGGTGTGATCATGATCTGGGCCGCGTTCCGCAGTCCTGGGCCGTAAGATGTGACCGAATGGGCCCGGCAGCGGCCAAAATGACGCCGGTATGACGGAAAATCGGTCAACCAACACGCCAACAAGCCATTGTTTTTTAGTGTTTTCTGACTATATTGCGCCGCAACGAGTAAGGTTTGCCCGGTCCTTTTGGCCGGGCTTCCTTTTTGGACGCTATGCGCGCCCGCCGAATTCCAGGTTTTTGAGCGTGATCCGGAAAAGTGGGTCCCGGTTTTCCGGTGAGATCGCGCTCCAGCCATTGTCCGAGCCAGAAGAACAGCTATGAAACTCCGCAACGTCGCCATTATCGCCCACGTCGACCACGGCAAGACCACGCTGGTCGACCGCCTGTTGCAGCAATCCGGCACCTACCGCGACAACCAGCGGGTGGTCGAGCGCGCCATGGACTCCAACGATCTGGAGCGCGAGCGCGGCATCACCATTCTCGCCAAGGCGGCCTCGGTGCAGTGGAAGGACACCCGCATCAACATCGTCGACACCCCGGGCCACGCCGATTTCGGCGGCGAGGTCGAGCGCATCCTGAACATGGTGGACGGCGCGCTGGTGCTGGTGGACGCCGCCGAAGGCCCGCTGCCGCAGACCAAGTTCGTGGTGTCGAAGGCGCTCAAGGTCGGGCTGAAGCCGATCGTGGTGATCAACAAGGTTGACCGTCCCGACGCGCGGCCGACCGAAGTCATCAACGAGGTGTTCGACCTGTTCGCAGCGCTGGACGCCAGCGAGGAACAGCTCGATTTCCCGATTCTCTACGGATCGGCCAAGCAGGGCTGGATGGCGGAAACCCCTGATGGCTCCCACGACGCCGGCATGCAGCCGCTGTTCGACCTGATCCTGCGCCATGTCGCGCCGCCGACCGTCGAGGAGGGGCCGTTCCGCATGATCGGCACCATTCTCGAGGCCAATCCCTATCTCGGCCGCATCATCACCGGCCGCATCACCTCCGGCACCATCAAGCCGAACCAGGCGGTCAAGGTGCTGGGCGGCGACGGCAAGCTGATCGAGAGCGGACGGATCACCAAGATCATCGCCTTCCGTGGCATCGAGCGCACTCCGCTGGAAGAGGCCGACGCCGGCGACATCGTCGCCATTGCCGGCCTCACCAAGGGCACCGTCGCCGATACCTTCTGCGATCCATCCGTCGATGTGCCCTTGAAGGCGCAGCCGATCGATCCACCGACGGTGTCGATGTCGTTCATCGTCAACAACTCGCCGCTCGCCGGTACCGAAGGCGACAAGGTGACCAGCCGCATGATCCGCGACCGCCTGCTGCGCGAGGCCGAAGGCAACGTTGCGCTGCGCGTCACCGAGGCCGACGACAAGGATTCCATGGAAGTCTCGGGCCGCGGCGAATTGCAGCTCGCGATCCTGATCGAGACCATGCGCCGCGAGGGTTTTGAGCTCTCGGTGTCGCGCCCGCGCGTGGTGCTGAAGAAGGACGACGCCACCGGCGAATGGCACGAGCCGATCGAAGAGGTGGTGATCGACGTCGACGAGGAGCATTCCGGCGTC
>Ga0210403_10003715_pt1 | contig 13320 bp, 12 predicted proteins | sample IncBWC19MmetaG_FD_150863 | JGI IMG/M metagenome (GOLD analysis project Ga0210403, IMG submission 150863) | Forest soil microbial communities from Barre Woods Harvard Forest LTER site, Petersham, Massachusetts, United States - Inc-BW-C-19-M | ecosystem: Environmental > Terrestrial > Soil >... | reverse complement strand
GTGCGATCTAGTCGCATTCGGCCAACCGCAGCACGGCGTCGAGATCGATGCGCTCGGCAACGAGACGTGCGGCTTCGGCAATCAGCTCATTCAGTCGCGTCAGCTCCTCAGCCTGGACCAGACCGAGATGGCGCTCCGGCAGCGCGATCGGCGCATGTCGCGGCAGCGCGCCGAATACCGCAATGCCAGCACCTTCGATCGCGCGCCGCACCAGATCTTCATGGCGCGGGCTCGCGACGCGGTTGAGCACGACGCCGGCGAACCGCACCCCCTTGCGGAAATCGCGCAGGCCCGCGGCAACTGCCGCCGCGGTCTGCGCCTGGCCGGAAGGATCGAGCACCAGCAGCACCGGCCACCCCATCATTTCTGCAAGGTCGGCGCTGGCGCCGGTGCCGGATTGGCCTGGCGTGGCAACGCCGTCAAACAGGCCCATCGAGCCCTCGGCCAGCACCAAATCGGCCTCGCTGCCGCGCGCGACAAGCCCATCGATCGTCTCGCGCGACATCGCCCAGCTATCGATATTGACCGAGGCGCGCCCGGTCGCAGCGCTGTGAAAGGCGGGATCGATATAGTCAGGCCCGCTCTTGAAGCACTGCACGGCAAGCCCGCGATCGCGAAAGGCGCGCGCCAGCGCCAGCGTCAGCGTGGTCTTGCCGGTGCCGGATGCCGGCGCGGAGATAACAAGGCAGCGCGCCATCACGGCACCTCCGGGAAACGCGGCGAGGTGCCGACCGGCCGGTAGCGACGGTCATAGTCGGCGGCATAGAGTCGGCTTTCCTCGAAATCGCGAGTGCCGATCGTCTTGCCGACCAGGATGATCGCAGTACGCTCCAGCTCCGCGCCGAGCGAACTTTCCAGCGTGCCGAGCGTCGCGCGCACGATTCTTTCATCCGGCCAGCTCGCGCGCCACACCACTGCCACCGGACAATCGGCGCCATAATGCGGCGCGAGCTCGGCAATCACTTTGCCGAGCACATGTACCGAAAGATGGATCGCGAGCACCGCGCCGGTCGCGGCGAAGGCGGCCAACGTCTCGCGCTCCGGCATCGCACTGGCGCGGCCCGAAGTGCGCGTCAGCACCACCGATTGGGCAAGGCCGGGCAGAGTCAGCTCCGCTTCGAGCGCGGCGGCCGCCGCGGCAAACGACGGCACGCCGGGTGTAACGGTAAAGGGAATGCCGAGCTCACGCAGGCGCCGCAACTGCTCGCCCATCGCCGACCACACCGAGAGATCGCCGGAATGCAGCCGCGCCACGTCCTTGCCTTGCGCATGCGCGGCCGCGATTTCGTCGATGATCTCGTCGAGCGACAGCGGCGCGGTGTTGACGATGCGCGCGCCGGGCGGACAATGCGCGAGGATTTCCTTCGGCACCAGCGAGCCGGCATAGAGACAGACCGGGCAGGACGCGATCAGATCACGTCCGCGCAATGTGAGGAGATCGGGCGCGCCCGGGCCGGCGCCGATGAAATGCACGGTCATTTCACCACGCTCCATTGCACGACCGGGCGGGAGGATTCCCAGGACCGGTAACGGCCGAGCGGCGCGGCATGCGAAATCTCGATCCGCATGAGCTCGCCGCCGTGCTTTTGCTGCAGCTCTGCCAGCAGCGTCTCCGTCTCAAGGGTCACGCCATGCGCGACAATCCGCGTGCCCTCCGGCAATAGCGGCCAGACCGCATCGAACATCGCGGCATCGAGGCCGCCGCCGATGAACACCGCATCGGGCTTATCGAGAGACGAAAGCGCTGCCGGCGCGCTGGCCGCCATAACGGTGATCCTGTGCGCGAGGCCAAAGGCCTCCGCATTGACGCGGATGTTCGCGGCGCGATCCTCCCGCGCCTCGATCGCGATCGAATGGCCTCCCGCCAGCGCCCATTCGACCGAGATCGAGCCGGAGCCGGCGCCGATGTCCCAGAGTCGTTCGCGCGGCCGCGGCGCCAGCGCCGACAGCGCCAACGCGCGGATCGGACGTTTGCTGATCTGGCCGTCATGCTTGAAGAGATCGTCGGCGAGGCCGGATGCACGCGGCAATCCGGCTGCGCCAGCCGCCTCGATCGCGACGGCCAGGGGACTGCCGATCGATCCCGTTGCGTAGTTGTCCGCCCTGCTTTCATGGATCTGCTCCCGCGGACCGCCAAGCGCGGACAAGGTCCAGAGCCGAGAATCGCCAAAGCCTCGCGCGACGAGCCATCCCGCGAGATCGGCTGCGGCCCTGGTGTCGCGTACGAGCGAGATGATCCGCGCGCCGCGCGTCAGCAACGGTACCAGCCGCTCGAACGGCGCTGCATGAAGCCCGATGCAGATTGTCGTCTCCAGCGGCCAGCCCAGCCGCGACGCCGCAAGCGAGAAGGTCGAGGGCGATGGATGCGCAACCCATTCCTCAAGCGACAAATGCGACGCGAGGCTTCCGCCGGCGCCATGCCAGAACGGATCGCCGGACGCCAGCACCGCGGTCGGTCGGCCACGGCGCGCCAGCACGCAAGTCGGATCGAACGGCACCGGCCACGGCTTGCCGCGGCCGTCGATACCGGCAAGCTTCAGATGGCGTTCGCCGCCGAACACGGTCTCGGCCTGAGCCAACGCCTTTCGGCTTGCTTCTGACAGCCCGGCAAGGCCATCTTCGCCGATGCCGATGATGGTCAACCAGGGTTCAGACATGCGCGCCCTCATTCTGGGTGGAACCGGCGACGCCAACCAGCTTGCGGAGGCATTCGTGAGGGAAAAGATCGACGCGATCTATTCCTACGCCGGACGCACGCAGATTCCGCTCGCCCATGCATTGCCGACCAGAACTGGCGGCTTTGGCGGCGTGGACGGACTTGCGGATTTCATTGGCGAGGCAGGCATCACTCACGTCATCGATGCGACGCATCCTTTCGCCGCGGAGATGAGCCACCATGCGGTCGAAGCCTGCGCCGCCACGGGAGTTCCGCTGCTGGCGCTGGAGCGCCCGCCCTGGATTCGCACCGCCAGCGACAACTGGATCGAGGTTTCTGACGTCAACGCCGCGGCGGCTGCCCTGCCCGAGAAGCCCGCGCGTGTATTCCTCGCTATCGGCCGGCAGCATATCGCGCCATTCGCGGCCAAGCCGCAGCATGCCTATACGCTGCGCTTCGTCGATGCGCCTGATGGTGACCTGCCGCTGCCCGGCGCCGACGTGATCGTTTCGCGCGGCCCTTTCACGCTCGAAGGCGACCGCGAGCTGATGCGCATCCGCGGCGTCGAAATTCTGGTGGCGCGCAATTCGGGCGGCACGGGCGCGCGCGCCAAGATCGACGCTGCGCGCGAGCTTGGGCTTGCTGTGATCATGATCGCGCGCCCGGCCCTGCCGCAGCGGCCGCACGCCGAGAACGTCGAGGAGGTGCTGGCGTGGCTTGGTCATGATACGCGCCTCGGAGCATAGACCCAGCGGCCGACGCGGCGCGTCGCCGAATTGCCGACAATGACCAGCGTCGCCATGTCGGCCATTTCCGGCCGGGCATCCTCCAGCCGCAGCGTCTCGATGCGCTCTTTGGGCGTCGTCACCGCATGCGCAAAAATGATGGTGCGGTCGCCGCAACCCGCCGCCCTCAAAACGTCGAGCGCGCGAGCAAATCCCTCCGGCCGGCTCGCCGAGCGCGGATTGTAGATTGCGATGGCAAAATCCGCTTCGGCCGCGAGCCGCAAACGCTTTTCGATTAGCGGCCACGGCTTCAGATTGTCGGAGAGATTGATCGCGCAAAAATCATGACCAAGCGGCGCGCCGGCACGCGCAGCCGCCGCCAACATCGCGGTGACGCCAGGCAGCACGCGGATGGAAAGATCCTGCAGCTCCGGCTTCGTTTCGAGCGCTTCAAATACGGCCGCCGCCATCGCGAACACGCCGGGATCGCCAGAGGAGACGATCACCACGCTGCGCCCCTCGGCCGCCAGCTTCAAGGCCTCACCGGCGCGCTGCAATTCCTGACGATTGTCGGACGGATGCAGCCGCAGGCCGTCGCGGGCCGGCACCCGCGCGACATAGGGCGCATAGCCAAGCACGTCCGTGGCATCGGCGAGCGCGGCGGAGACTTCCGGTGTAACCAGCGCGGCATCGCCTGGACCCAAGCCTGCGATGGTGAGCGTGCCCGTCATTCCGCGGCTTCCTGCCGCCGGCCGCCGCGGCCATGCACCAGCACGATCGCGAAGTAAGGACAATCCGCCGGATCGACATCGGTGAGACGCGCGATGCGTTCGTCCGGCATGGTACCGCGCTCGATCAGCCAGGCTTCGTCCAGCCGCCCGGCTCCTTCCAGAACGCGGCGGATTTTGGCGAGGTTGCGGCCGGTCTTCATGATGACCAGCGCATCGGAATTTTGCACGCGGCGTTCGAGTTCGGCTTCGGGTAGCGTGCCCATCAGCACCGTCATGACGTCATCGCCGAGCGCCATCGGCAGGCCCGCGACATTCCAGCAGCCGGCCATGCCGGGAATGCCGGCGATGACTTCGACCTCGGCGCGGCCCTGTAGCCGCGTATAGAGATGCATGAACGAGCCGTAGAAGAAGGGATCACCCTCGCAGAGCACGACGACGTCCGCCTCGCGCGCAAGCTCCGCCAGCCGATCCGCCCAAGCGTCGTGGAAGCTTGCCAGCAGCCGCGCATATTCCTCGCCGCCGACCGCAAGCTCGGTCGTGACCGGATATTCCATTGCGTATTCGCGGACACCCGGTGCCAGCATGCCCTCGACGATGGTGCGCGCCTGGCCGGGCCGGCCCTTCTTGCGGAAATAGGCGATGTGCGTCGCGGCCCGCACCTCGCGATCGGCGCGCACGCTCATCAAGTCGGGATCGCCGGGCCCCAGGCCGCAGCAGATGATGCGTCCCATGTCATTCACTCCTGCTTGCGAGTGCATTCACGGCCGCGACTGTGATCGCGGAGCCACCGAGCCGGCCGACCACGGTGAGCGCGGGCGCCGGAGGAGATGCCATCAGCGCGGCCTTGGACTCTGCCGCGCCAACAAAGCCGACGGGGCAGCCGATGATCGCCGCCGGCCGCGGGCAATCGTCGTCCTCGAGCATGTTGAGGAGATGGAATAGCGCGGTTGGCGCATTGCCGATTGCGACGATGGCGCCCTCAAGACGAGGCCGCCACAGTTCGAGCGCGGCGGCGGAGCGTGTGGTTTGCATGGAGGAGGCGAGCGCGGGCACGCTCGCATCATCAAGCGTGCAGATTACGCGATTGCCGGCGGGCAGTCGGGCGCGTGTGATTCCCTCCGAGACCATGCGGGCGTCGCACAGGATCGGCGCGCCATGCTGCAAGGCCGCGCGCGCCGAGGACGCCATATCAGGCGTGAAGCGGATGTGCGCTTCGAGACCGACCATGCCGGCCGCATGGATCATGCGCACCACCACCGGCTCCTCATCGGGCGAAAAGCGCGCAAGGTCCGCCTCGGCGCGGATGGTCGCAAAGGACTGCCGGTAGATCGTGGCGCCATCGGTTTCAAAGGCGTATGGCATCAGCGCGCTCCCGTGAGCGCGCCGGGATCGGCGAGGAGTTTCGCTGGCGTGAGTCCGCGCATCGCGGGAACATCGCGCGGCGAACCGTTGCGGACGAGATCGAAACCATCTCGTGTGCCGACCAGGGTGATCGCGGCCGGTCCCGGATGGGCGCAGCCCTTGGCACAGCCGGAGACATGAAGCCTCGTATCTGCGGCGAAGTGCGGCGCAAGCGCCGCCGCAAGCGCACGCGTCTCCGCTTGCGCTTCCGGGCAGGTCGGCGCGCCCGTGCAGGCAATGACCCAGAGCAACGGATCGTTTGCACGCGTGACGAGGCCTTCATGCGCGGGCATCTCGCGCAGGCCTTCGAGAAGGACCATACGCCAGGGCGTCATGCGCAAACCGGGAGCGACGGTGGAAAGGTAGCCAAGCGTTTCGCTCCGCATTTGCCCGAATGCGAAGCCGACCAGTGCGCCACCGGAACATAGTCCCGGCTTAGGCGGAGCGATCGCCGCCGCCGGCATAATCTCACCTGCCAAAACATCCGGCAGCTTCGCGCCGCCGGCGATATGAGCGGCCATGCGCCCTCGCCCGTCCTTCGCGCCGCTGGAAGCGACGAACCATGTTGCGAGCGACAGCACGGTATCAATCGCATCTTGCCGCGTGACCGAGTGCCCCAGCGGGGTCCCGTCCGCGCGCACGATCAGCCCACCATCGATGCCGCGCTCGATGCGGATATCGGCCGGCGCCTGCGCAAGCGCGCGTTTCACTCCGCAATCGATGGCGAAGCCGAATTTTTCGGGCAAGCCGAGCGGCCGCGCAGCCAAGGCTTCTTCAAGCTCTGCCGCAAATGACGATGTCTCATCGCCGTCGCGCCAGAACGGCGCGACCAGGATGTTGCGCTGGATTTCGGACTGCAGTTCCGCATCGACCAGTCCGAGTCGATCGAGCCCTTCGATCAACGGCTCGTGGCTTTCTTCGCTGACACCGCGGATCTGCAGATTGGCGCGGCCGGTGAGATCAAGCAGACCATTGCCATGACGCGTCGAGAGCTCGGCAATGCCTGCCGCCTGTGCGGAAGACAGCCGTCCCCCGCGCGGACGCAACCGCACGACCAAACCATCGCCTGATGGCATGGGCCGCAGCGCGGAGGGACACCAGCCCCTGATTTCGAAGGCGCTCATGAGGCCTCCCGCAGCGAGGCAAGGATCGAGTTGCGCCGGGTCACCCAGAGCGAGGATTCATCGAGACGCCGGAAACAATCTTCGATGGCGGCAAGCGCTTGCGGGTTCTCTCGGGCAAGAAACGCGCGGATGTCGTCATCGCCGAGCGTCGTATCGTAATAGAGATCGAACAGATGCGAGGGCACGGCGTCGGCGAGATGCGCGAACGCGGCCATATGCTCCAGCGTCGCCGCGATCTCGGCCGCTCCACGAAAACCGTGGCGCATCATGCCCGCGATCCATTTTGGGTTTGCGGCGCGCGCGCGAACCACACGCGAAATTTCCTCCGGAAGCGTTCGCGCCCGCGGCGCCTCCGGTCGCGTCGCATCGAGATGATAGAGCGATTTGATCTCCGAGCCGAGGCTCGCCGCTGCCGCCGCCACGCCCGCTTCGTGCGCGGCATAATCGGACGCCAGCAGCAAATCGGTTTCGGGCAGATCCTGCACATGAACGAAGGCATCGGCGCCCGAAAGGCGCGCTTCGATGCCCTTGCGGTCCGGCTGCATTGCGCCGTCGGACGCAAACGACCACGACGATGACGCAAGCCACGCCTGCCCGGCTGCCGTGCGGGACTCGCTCGTGAACGCATCGAGCGTCGGGGTCATGCCGGCACCATATTGCCCGGGACGCGGGCCGAACACGCGCGCCGCTCGCGCAAGATAGGGATTCTCGTCCCCCTCGAAATCGCGCTGCGACAGCGCCTCCGAGGCCGCCTCGAACAATTGCGCCAGCGGCGTGAAGACGTCGCGGAACAGGCCGGAGACGCGCAAGGTCACGTCGATACGCGGCCGGCCGAGCGCGGCGAGCGGGATGATCTCGAAACTGGTGAGCCGGCCGGACCCAGTATCCCAGCTCGGCGCGACGCCGGCGAGCTGCAGCGCCATGGCGAATTCCTCGCCCGCGGTGCGCATGGTCGCCGAACCCCAGAGATCGACGACGAGGCCCTTCGGCCAGTCGCCGTGATCCTGCAGATGCCGGCGCAGCAATTCTTCCGCCAACTTGATGCCCTGCGCATGCGCGGCGCGGGTCGGCACGGCGCGGGGATCGACGGCGAAGAGATTACGACCGGTCGGCAGCACGTCGTGGCGGCCGCGATGCGGCGAGCCCGCAGGCCCCGGGGCAACGCGGCGGCCCGACAGCGCTGCGACCAACCCACGCCGCTCCTCATCGCCGCACTCACCGCGGCCGAACACATGCAGGCCGTCGCCGAACTGGCTTTCCTTGAGATCGCAGACAAAGCGATCGATGCGCGGAATGGCCTCAGCCGGTGCGGCGGAGGCGGTAAGACCAAGATCGTCCTCGACACCGGCAGCGCGGGCTTCATCGCGGATTGCGACCACAAGGCGCTGGCGCCGCGCCGGATCGAGGCCGTCGGCGGTGGAATATTCGTCGAGCAATTGCTCGAGCCGCACGAGGTTGGGCGGCAGCGTCGTTGCGGCCAGCGGCGGCGGCAGATGGCCGATGGTGACCGCGCCGATGCGGCGCTTGGCCTGCGCGGCCTCGCCGGGATCGTTGACGATGAAGGGATAGATCACCGGCACGTCGCCGGTCAGCGCTTCGGGCCAGCACTCTTCCGACAGCGCGACCGACTTGCCGGGCAGCCACTCCAGCGTGCCATGCGCGCCCATGTGGATGAGCGCGTGAATGCCCTGCCGCCGTAGCCACAGATAGAACGCGACATAGGCATGGCGTGGAATGCGCGAGAGGTCGTGATAGTCGGCGGCGCGGCTTTGCACCTCGCCGCGCTCGGGCTGCACCGCAATGATCGCCTTGCCGCTCTGGATCGCGGCGAAATGGAATTTTCCGTCACGCACTTGCGGATCGTGTTCCGGCGCGCCCCAGGCATTTTCCAGGTTTTCCTGCAAGGCAGCCGGGAGCTTGATCAATGCATCACGATAATCCCCGACACTCCATGTCAATTCCGCTTTGCCCAGCGCCGGCCCGAGCCCGTCGACAGCTTCGACATCGAAGCCCGCCGCGCCGAGATCATCGAGCAAGGTCTCGGTCGAGGCCAGGGCGTCCAGTCCCACCGCATGCGCAATCTGATGCGGGCGACCGGGATAGCTGGAGAGGACTACGGCAAGGCGCTTCTCGCGCGCGGGCATCGTCGCCAGCCGCTGCCGCGCACAAACCCGGTCGACGGCCGCATTGATGCGCTCGGGATCTGGCTGATGCGCCAGACGGGCGAACTGCAGATCGGCATCGCGCTCGCCCGGCGACTTGAAGCTGACCACACCGGCGAGCAGCCGTCCGTCGACTTCGGGCAGCACTACATGCATCGCGAGGTCGGCCGGCGACAGGCCGCGCAGCGAGGAGGCCCAATCCTCCTTCCGCGCGGTCGACAGCGCCACCTGGAACACCGGACAGGAAGCCGCATCGAACGGCGTCGTGCCGTCATCACCCATCGCCGAGAACGCGGTGGCGTTGACGATCGCGGCGGGCGTGCATTCCGTGAAATGCGCGCGCAGCCAATCGGCGACGTCGGGCGCTTTCAACGATGTTGCGAAGGCGCCGCAGGCATCAAAGCCCCTCTCCCGCAGCGCGCCGATCAGCGCGTCGACCGGTCCGGTGTCGGCGGCGGTGAGATAGGAGCGATAGAAGGTCACCAGCGCATGCGGAAGGCCATCGGACGGCGGCAGCGATGCGAGCACGCCCTTCGCCGGGTCGTAAAAACCCATCTCGGGGATTTCGGTCTCGCCGAACACCGGCCCCGCATAAAGACCGGATGCCAGCGCCAACTGCGCGATCGCGACCTGTGCGGCGACCGCGCCGCCGGCGTCGCACAACACGCGCAGCCGCCGCAGGGTCGAGACCGGCACGGTCGAGAGCGCGTCCAGCCGCGGGTCATCGCGGCCATCGGCCGGGAGTACGGCCAGCGCGATACCGCGCCGTTTCGCCAGTTCATGCAGCGCCGCAGCGCCGTAGGACCAATAGGATTCACCGCCGATCAGCCGCACCAATATGCCGCGCGCATGCTCGAGCGTGCGCTCGACATAGGTGTCGACGGAGAGCGGATGGCGCAGCGCAATCAGATTGGCGAGCCGGAGCGACGGCAGGGTCTCGCGGCCGCGCCGCCAGCCGGCGGCGAACGCCGCGAGATCGCTGTCGGAGAACGAGAGTACCACGAGATCGGCCGGATCCTGACCGAGATCGACGGATGTCGCGGTCTCCTCCAGGCCATGGCTCTCGCGGAAGACGACGTGCATCAGACTCCCAATCCTTTATAGACCAAGTCCTGCCCGGATTGCCTGCTCATCGATATCGCCCTGCTCGCCGATCACGACGACTTTCGATCGCCGCGGCGCTGTGCCCCAGGGCTTGTCGAACTGATGGCGCACGCGCTCGCCGACGGACTGCACCAGCAGCCGCATCGGCTTGCCCTTGACCGCGAGATAGCCCTTGGCGCGCAGCACCTTGTGCTCGCGCGCCAGTCGCGCGATCGAGGCAACCAGCGCATCGATGTCGGTGACTTCGGGGAGATCGACGACCACGGAAGCGAAATCGTCATGCTCGTGTTCTTCCTCGCCATCATGATGCGACGGGCGCGCGGCGAGATCGTCTTCGGCCGCGGCATTCAGCCCGAGGATCAGTTGCGGATCGATCGCGCCGTCGGTCACGGCCAGCATCGGCACGGCGCGCGGCGTCTCGGCCGCGATCGCAAGCCTTGCGGCTTCAAGTCCTGCCTGACCGGCGAGATCGGCCTTGGTCAGCAACACGATATCCGCACAGCAGATCTGGTCTTCAAACACCTCCGAGAGCGGCGTTTCGTGATCGATGCTTTCGTCCGCCGCGCGCTGCGCTTCGACCGCTTCAGGGTTCGGCGCGAAGCGGCCGGCAGCCACCGCTTCCGCATCGGCGAGTGCGATCACGCCATCGACGGTGATGCGCGAGCGGATTTCCGGCCAGTCGAACGCCTTCAGCAGCGGCTTGGGCAACGCGAGGCCCGAGGTCTCGATCAGGATGTGATCGGGGCGGGTCTGGCGCGCCAGCAGCGTCTGCATGGTCGGGATGAAATCATCCGCCACCGTGCAGCAGATGCAGCCATTGGCGAGTTCGACGATATTCTCCTGGGGACAATTGACGTCGGCGCAGGACTTTAGAATCTCGCCGTCAACGCCTTCGCTGCCGAACTCGTTGACCAGCACCGCGAGTTTCCTGCCGCCGGCGTTCGTCATCAGATGCCGGATCAGCGTGGTCTTGCCCGAGCCGAGAAAGCCGGTGATGACGGTAACGGGAATTTTCGCAAGCTCGCTCACTCTGCAGCCTCCGGCAACGACATGGGGGGTATCCGCGCCAGCGATTGCTTGCGGAAAATCTCGGGCCGCGAGCGCCAGGGCACGAGACCGTCGGGTGCCGCGGCATAGGCGGCGGCGCCGGCAACGATGTCCTTTGCATTTGCCTCCGACATGCGGCCGTAGACATAGGACCAGCGGCCGGGCGCGCTTAGCGCCACCGAGCAGCCGTTGTTGCAGGCGGACAGGCACTCGATCGGCACCACATCGACGCCCTCGGGCGCGCCGATCTCGGCGATCGCCCGATGCAACAGTTTTCCGGGCGTAGGCTGCCCTTCGGGAATGGTCTGTCCTGCCTTGCAGGTGATGCAGACGTGAAGCGTGACGGCCATCGCCCTTCCTATCAACGTGGTGGCGGGAAGATGCGATGAGGCTCACGTGCCGGTGGGCCCGGCCCGTTCCCCGTCGCGGAACACCCCGTCCGCCGGTCCAAACACGGTGCATTGGCAGGTCTCCCGGCTTGCGGAGCAGGATTTCTCCTCTGATCCCCGCCTTCCCGACCCCGAGGGGTCAGTGGCCAATTGAGGATCTCTCCGGTCACGGTCGCGGGGGCGGCTGCTTTTCGGGCCCGATATAGGCCCTATCGCATTCCCTCTTCGCCTGTCGTAGGACAGGAACCAATGCTTGACGCACCATTTGCCCAAGCAACGGCCTTGTCAAGCCGAAGGAGTTCCCCGAATGACTTCCGAACAGGAACTGGCCGAGGATGTCAGACACGCCGTCAAAATGGCCAAGAAGAAGGCCGCCCGCGACCGCATGATGGCCGAGAAGAGCGGCGAGAAAGGGCTGATCATCGTCCATACCGGCGCGGGCAAGGGCAAGTCCTCCTCCGCCTTCGGCATGATCGTGCGCTGTGTCGCGCACGGCTTCCCCTGCGCGGTGGTGCAGTTCATCAAGGGCGCCTGGGATACCGGCGAGCGGCGGATTTTCACCACCCATTTCGGCGAGCTCTGCCAGTTCTACGCCATGGGCGAAGGCTTTACATGGGAGACGCAGGACCGCGCCCGCGACATCGCCGCAGCCAAAGCTGGCTGGGAAAAGGCCAAGGAGCTGATCGTCGATCCCAACCTGCACATGGTCGTGCTCGACGAGATCAACATCGCGCTGCGCTACGACTATCTCGACATCAACGAAGTCGTCGCCTTCCTGCAGTCCTCGAAACCACCGCTGACGCATGTCGTGTTGACCGGACGCAACGCCAAGCAGGAGCTGATCGACGCCGCCGATCTCGTCACCGAAATGACGCAGGTCAAACATCCGTTCCGCTCCGGCGTCAAGGCGCAGCCCGGCGTCGAGTTCTAAGACGGCCCGCATGGCGCGCACGTTGATGATCCAGGGAGCCGGTTCGGACGTGGGCAAGTCGCTCATTGTCGCAGGTCTCGTGCGCGCCGCGACGCGGCGGGGACTCCGCGTGCTGCCGTTCAAGCCGCAGAACATGTCGAACAATGCGGCTGTGACGATTGATGGGGGCGAGATCGGCCGCGCCCAGGCGCTGCAGGCGCTGGCTGCCGGGGTCGAACCACATACCGACATGAATCCGGTGCTGCTGAAACCCGAGACCGATGTCGGCGCACAGGTCGTGGTGCATGGCAAGCGCGTCGCGACCATGCGCGCGCGGGACTATGCGGCGATGAAGCCGTCGCTGATGCCGGCCGTGCTGGAAAGCTTTGAGCGGCTGAAGGCGAAATCCGATCTCGTTCTGGTCGAAGGCGCCGGCAGCCCGGCCGAAGTCAATCTGCGAAAGAACGATATTGCCAATATGGGATTCGCGCGGCGTGCTGATGTGCCAGTCGTGCTTGTCGGCGACATCGAACGTGGCGGCGTCATTGCGCAGATGGTCGGAATCAGGACCGTGATCGATCCCGATGATGCCGCCATGATCGAAGGTTTCATCATCAACAAGTTTCGCGGTGACCCTTCGCTGTTCGATGACGGCTACAGGACGATTGCGGATCGCACAGGCTGGTGCGGTTTTGGCGTACTCCCTTATTTCGATCGCGCGCGAGAGCTGCCGGCAGAGGACGCGCTCGGACTTGGCGAGGCGCGCAAGCACGGCCGCCGCAAGATCGCGTTCCTGGCACTGTCGCGCATCGCGAATTTCGACGATCTAGATCCACTGAAGCTCGAGCCGGAGGTCGATCTCGTGATGGTACGCCCCGGCCAAGCGATCCCAGGCGACGCTGCGCTCGTGATCCTTCCCGGCTCAAAGTCGACCCGCGGCGACCTCGATTTCCTGCGCAGGCAGGGCTGGGATATCGATCTCCACGCCCACGTCCGGCGCGGCGGCCATGTGCTCGGCCTCTGCGGCGGCTATCAGATGCTGTGCCCAAGCGTTGCCGATCCCGATGGCAT
>Ga0210403_10003712_pt1 | contig 13332 bp, 9 predicted proteins | sample IncBWC19MmetaG_FD_150863 | JGI IMG/M metagenome (GOLD analysis project Ga0210403, IMG submission 150863) | Forest soil microbial communities from Barre Woods Harvard Forest LTER site, Petersham, Massachusetts, United States - Inc-BW-C-19-M | ecosystem: Environmental > Terrestrial > Soil >... | reverse complement strand
GCAGCCTTTCGACAGCAGTCCGATGCAAAGCCAGACATAGACGAACGCCCTGACCCAGCGTGGCAATTGATTGAAGAAGATCCATCCCGACCGGCACGCCCAGCCGAACACGTGAAGCCAGTACTGGGTTTTTTTCGAGCCTGGCCGCTCAGTCGGAAACTCGGGATACTGCGGTGGACTCTTCGGTGCACCGGCTTTGCCGATCCTCGTTTGAGAGATGCCCGCGGCCTTCGGGGTTATCGCCTCGCCCGATACCAGTCGACGGCATAGGGCCTCCAGTGCGGGAGTCGGTTGGCCGCCCGGCACTCGCAGCCATTGAATCGCGAAAAACTTCTCCGGCACCCGGGCCCCCGACTGGCCGGTAGCGTCAATCACGACGGGCAGCAGAAAGGGATGGTCGTCAGCCATGTCGAGGGTTCTCTCGACCGCCAAGCGCCACTCCCGGCGAAAATACCCCTCATGCCGTGCTTCGGTTTGAGCCGAGATGACCGGCATGAAGTAATCGCATTCGCGTATTTGCTTGCGGATCTTCTGATCCCACAATTCTCCGCCGCCCAGCTCGCTTTCGTCATACCAGACCTCCAAGCCGAAGGCCGGTAGCGCATCCCTGAGTGCCCGCGCTGCCTCGCGATCCTCCGAGGCGTAGCTCAAGAATACCGAGGGGCACCTGGAATTTAGCGCTTCTACGTCAGACACTGGCTTGCATCCCTACCCAGGGTGGTCCCCGGGTTTCAAGACTCAAAAAGTGTACCCCACGGCGGTCGCTGTGACCGGATGCTTTCGACCTCGCGCATGCGATTAACTTTGTACGGTAACGAACAGACAGTTAAGACAAATTCGCTTCTAATTCAATAGGATTTAGTGCGCAAGGAAGGTGCGATGCAGCAAATCATATTGCTGTTTCAGGAGAATGCCGTCAAGGCGGGCATGGTCCAACAGTTGCTGACTCGAGCGACCGGTAAGCGCTTCGCCGTTGAATGGGTCAGAAGCTGCGCCGCGGCACTCGAACGCATAAGCGACCGCAACCAAGCAAAAATCGCGGCCATTCTCATCGACTTGCGCTCGCGCGACGGTCAACAGCTCGCCATCTTTGATCGCATATTCCAGGCATCGCATCACACACCGATCTTGGTGCTCAGTGGCCCGGAACACGAAGGCATTGCAGAACGGGCCGTACAACACGGAGCGCAGGATTACATCCTGGACAACCAGCTCGACGGCTACTCGCTGTTGAAGGCCGTGCGCAATATGCTCGAGCGCACCGCGATTGCCGAGGCCTCGTTTGTCGAAAAGGAGCGCGCACAAGTCACCCTCAATTCCATCGGTGACGCTGTGATCAGCACGGATATCGCCGGCAACGTGACCTACCTCAACCAGGTAGCCGAAACGATGACCGGCTGGTCAAGCGCCGAGGCATTGGGGCACTCGTTTAGCGAGGTGTTCCGAATCACTGACAGCACCAATGCCGAGCACGCCCGCAATCCGATCGCCTTGGCCATGCAGGAAGACAAAACTGTCGGTTTGGCCGCAGGCTCGGTCCTCGTCAGACGCGACGGTCATCAAACCGCCATTGAAGACTCGACGGCCCCCATTCACGATAGCAGAGGCCAGGTAACCGGCGCCGTAATCGTGTTTCACGACGTCAGTCAGGCACACGCCATGTCACAGCGCATGTCCCATTTGGCGCATCACGACTTCTTGACCGACCTGCCCAACCGTTTGTTGTTCAACGATCGGTTGGCCCAGGCAATGTCGGCATCACGGCGTCACGACGAACAACTTGCTGTGCTATTCGTCGATGTGGATCGATTCAAACACGTCAACGATTCTCTGGGGCATGCCATAGGCGACCGGCTGCTGCTGTCGATTGCCGAGCGTCTCGCCGCCAGCGTCCGTGGCTCCGATACCGTCAGTCGTCAGGGCGGCGATGAATTCGTGATTCTGCTGTCCACTATTGCCCACGCGGAAGATGCTGCGGTCAGTGCGATCAAAATACTCACTGCGCTGAGCAAGCCGCATCGGATCGAGGAACACGAGCTGCAAATCACCTTGAGTATCGGCATCGCAGTCTATCCGGATGATGGCAGCGATGCAGAATCGCTCATCAAACATGCAGATGTCGCGATGTTGAACGCCAAAAACAACGGGCGCAACAACTACCAGTTCTTCAGATCGGACATGAACGAACATGCTCAGGAGCGCCAATCGCTCGAGAGCGGCTTGCGCCATGCCTTGGACGGGCGTGAGTTTGTGTTGTACTACCAACCCAAGATGGATCTGGAGACAGAGGCCGTTACGGGCGCGGAGGCGTTGGTCCGCTGGCGGCAACCGGGGCGCGGCATCGTGCTTCCCGAGAAGTTCATCCCCATCGCCGAACAATGCGGTTACATCGTGCCGATCGGGCGTTGGGTTCTGCGGGAAGCGTGTCTGCAGGCCAAGAGCTGGCAGGACACTGACCGGGTACCGACGCCGGTTGCCATCAATGTCTCCGCGGTAGAACTGCGATCACGCGGCTTTGTACCGAATGTTCGAGCCATCTTGAAGGAGACCGGACTGAATCCGAGATACCTCGAATTTGAGTTGACCGAAACCGCCCTGATGCAGGACCCCACGGCAACGATCGCCGTGCTGCATGCACTGAAGGACATGGGCGTGCGGTTGACCCTGGATGATTTTGGAACTGGATATTCCAGTCTGAGCTATTTGAAGCGCTTCCCGCTCGACGCGCTGAAAATCGACAAGTCCTTCGTACGTGGCCTGTGCACCGACGCCGGAGACGCCAGCATCGTCAGCGCAGTCATTAACATGGGCAAGAGCTTCGGACTCAAAGTTATCGCGGAGGGGGTCGAGACGCGAGCGCAATTCTTGAGGCTGAAGGCGCAACGATGCGCCGAGGGGCAGGGCTTTTATTTCAATGAGCCGATCGCCGCCAGTGAGTTCGCCAAATTGCTCGGACCCGATTTGTCGATTACGGTGGTGGCTTAGGCGGTGCCGGCCGGCAGGTCAACGTCGTCGATATCCCGCAACTTGGCCTGGGCGCGACCGGCGCGTTTGGCGGAGTACAAAGCCCGGTCCGCTGCCAGGATCAAGTCACCGGCGCTGCGTTGCGTGTTCATGTCATCTCGGTGCCGCAACGGCAGGTCTACCCAGCCGGGACTGACATCGTCGTAGCAGGCAATGCCGACACTCACGGTCACATAGTGAGTGGTCGCTGAATCCTGGTGGAAAATGCCAAAGGCCGCCACCACATCGAGAACATTTTGGGCCATGTGTTGGGCGCCCTGTCGCGGCGTGTACGGAAGCAGAACGACGAATTCTTCTCCACCGTAGCGCGCCACCAGATCAGCCGGACGCTTGCAGGCGCTTGACAGGGCTTGTGCCACATGTTGCAGACAGATGTCGCCTTTGGGGTGCCCGTATAGGTCGTTGTACAGTTTGAAGTGATCCACATCGACCATCAACAGCGACACCGGGTCCCCGGAGCGTTGGGCTCGCAGCCATTCGCGCTGCAGCGACTGATCGAATTGACGCCGGTTTGCTATGCCCGTCAGCGCATCGGTCGTGGCGGTCCGGCGCAGCTCATCGGCGAGGTGCTTGACCCGCAACTGTGTCCTGACTCTCGCTAACACCCTGGAGGACTTCAAGGGTTTGGCGATGAAGTCAGCCGCGCCCATATCCAAGGCAGAAACTTCGAACCCGGCCTCGGTATGACTGGTTATGAAGATCACGGGCACGTCGGCGAGTGAGGACTCGGCCTTTAAATTCCTCAAGAGCTCGAATCCGCTCATTCCAGGCATTTCTGCGTCGAGCAGTATCAGGTCGGGCGCAGAGTCACGCGCCAGGCGCAGCGCTTCCGTTCCGTTCGTCGCAAACCGCAACTGGCCGACATCCGCAAGGATGCGGCCCATGAATTGGATGGCGCTGGGATCATCGTCGACCAACAGGATGCTGACCGCCACATCGGGCTTGCCCCAGCCGCGCGGTTGAATCCTTTGTTTGGATGCGATTGATGCCATAAGCCTGCATTCAATCCGATTGCCAGGCGCGCTACTGCGCCGGTCGTCCCATAATGAGATTCTGGACCTGCATCTTTCTCGATTGAGACGAATGCCAAAGCTGAATACCCAACTTCAGGCACCAGATATTGGTATATAGATCGCGCTGGAACGACACGCCTCGATTGCGCCCGCGCCAGCTTCCAACAGAAAACCAGGCTTTGAATTCCTTCTCAATCACCGCCAGCCTGCGCGTTACCTCATCTCCCAGCGCTGCTGCGCGCAGCATGGCGATAACTCCGAGCACATCAGGCAGCGCGAACAGCGCATTGTGGGGACCGGGGCCGAGGCTCACGGACTCCCGCAGTCTCTCGCATAGGCTGTCACATTCGCCGATGTCCATGCGTTGTTCGATTTGGCAGGAATGGAAATGTTCAATCCAATTGCGCGCGCACGCATCGAGACTTTTCGTGCGACCCCAGTTCCTTGATTTTCAAACGCTTTCACCCACTTTGTATCCCACCGCACAGACGGTTCAAGGTGCGCGAACTACGGTGATGGATGCTGCACGACTTCCTAAAGGCGAACCGCAAGGGCTTGATTGATGAGTGCCGAGCGATGGTTGCGAGCAGGTCCGAACAGAAGCCTGACGGCAATGGCCTGGCATACGGGATACCGATCTTCCTCGATCAGCTCATCGAAACGCTCACCATCGAGCAGGCATCCGGGTCGGTGGGAAACAGCACGGCATCGGACGGTCAGCGTGCCTCTGCTTCCGAAATTGGATCAATGGCGGCATTGCACGGGCGCGACTTGTTAGAGCGCGGATTCACGCTCGAACAGGTTGTTCGAGACTATGGCGATGTCTGCCAAGCCGTCACGAATCTTGCTCATAAAACCGGCGTGTCGATCGAAGTCGATGAATTTCGCACCTTCAACCGGTGCCTGGATAACGCCATCGCCGGCGCCGTTACCGAGTACGCGTATCGGCAATCGGTCGTCACAACCGAAGACGGCTTCCAGGCATTGAACTCACGGCTCGGGCCTTTAGCCCATGAGCTGAGAAACTACCTGCATATTGCGACCTACGCGATCAAAGCAATCAAAGCGGGCAGCGTCGGTTTGTCGGGTGCAACCGGCGCGGTTCTAGACCGCAGCCTGATCGGAATGCGCAATCTCATCGACCGTTCACTGGCCGAGGTGCGCGTGACGGCAGGCCTGCCGCCGCGACTCAATGCTGTTCGGCTGGCCGATTTTCTGGCAGAAATCGCAGCATCTGCCTCACTAGATCCTTTGGCACGCGAATGCCGATTCACGGTGACCCCTGTGGACGAGAATCTGGAAGTCGATGTGGACCGCGAGATGCTGGCGGCGGCGGTCGGCAACTTGCTCCAGAATGCGTTCAAGTTTACAAAGCGCCACAGTGAGGTGCGCCTGCATGCCCACGTTGCCGCAGGCCGGGTTCTGATCGAGGTTGAGGATCACTGCGGCGGCCTCCCCAGCGGTATTCCTGAAAAATTATTATTGCCCTTCGTTCAAAGTGGCCAGGATCGGTCGGGCCTGGGACTAGGACTGGACATCTGTCGACGCAGTGTCGAGGCCAACCATGGCCTTTTAAGGGTTCGCGATGTACCAGGCTCCGGATGCATCTTTACGATTGATCTGCCTTGCCGGCCGATGCCGCTTGCGAGCTAGCAGTTTATTCTCAACCAGCGACGACTTCTCGCAACGGCATCGACACGGTCAGCACCGTGGATCTCGCTTCGGTCCTGGAGGTCTGAACATTGCCGCCCAACGCGCGGATCCGATATCGAATCGACGCCAGTATCATTGACAGGGCTTCTTGAGCAATGCGAAAGAGCGTTGTCGCTGCACGCGATTCGAACCGAGGCTCAACATCCGGATAGTTTTCAGTCGACACGACATCCGAATCGCCCCAAGTTTTCTTGATCTGCCACCGAAGCGCCGCGAACAAGCCGAAGTTGTCCAATATGCTTGGCCGCAATTCTGCGACGCCAGCGCCACCGGGGATGAAGAGGCGTAAGACTCCCCCTACCCATGCGCGGTGCGCCGGGTAAGCACGCAGCCTACGTGATCGAGCAGCTGGGTCTGCGGCTGGTTGCGCTGACACGCCGTGTTAGTTAGTCCAGAGAGTCGCGACCGCCACTGGCGCGCTGCAGCAAAGCGTTCTCATAAAAATGGCCGTCGGCACATGGAAAATCGAGAACTTTAGCGAGTTGCCATAGAAAAGACTATGCGTTTCAGTCTTTCCATAGAAAAGTATTGTATAATGGCCTTATCCATAGAAAACTACCGATTGCCATAGAAAAGATGCCTCCGCAAAAGCCAATAAGCCCTCTTGCCCAAGCGATCGTCGCCTTTGCCCGCGCGGGCCACTTAAGCTCCTTGCCATCCAACTTCCTACCGAGCGGCGAATGACCGTCATTGGGTATGCCTATGTCCAGGATCGGCTGAAGCTGCCCTTACCGCCGGTGGCCTTCCCGGCCCTCATCCGGAGTGTCACCCGGGTCGAACGGTTAGCGGGCGAGCTTGCCGTTCCCGCCAAGCGCGCGCCGGGCGAGGATGTGATCGAACATCTATTATTTGCTCTGAAGCACGAGGGAACCGATCTTCAGGTGCTCGCCGCGGCCTGTGCGCACTTGGAGCCCGCGGCGCTCCTCGCACAGCTGCGTGCCGCGCCTGCCGGGCAGTACATCCGCAAGCTTTGTGCGATCTGGGAGGCGATTACCGGGCAGCTCCTCGAAGGTCTGCCGGCCGGAATCTCTGGATCCGTGGCGCTTCTCTTCGACCCCACACTCTACGTGACAGTCGATGGGGCCAACCGCGACAAGCGCTGGGGCGTCGCCTTCAATGGCTTGGGCGACTGGGACTTTTGTCCGAGCGTGCGGCGCACCCAGCAGCTCGAGGCGTTGCTCAAAGCAGATCCTCTGGTGCAGGTGCGCGAGTTTTTAGATGCCGTCCCGCCGGCACAACTTGAGCGTGCGCTAGCCTGGGCGTATCTCGATGAGACCCGAAGCACCTTCGAAATCGAGGGCGAGCGGCCGCCGGGCAACAAGCAGGAAGCCTTCGCCGCCCTGCTGCGGCAAGCCCATGCGCGCCAGACGCTCGATGAGGAGCACTGGGTGGAGCTTCAAAATGCCACCGTCACGAGCAAGCTTGCTCAGGAAGCCTCGTTTCGAACCTTCCAGAATCATTTGAGCAGCGGCGTGCCGGGCCCCCGCGGAGTCTCCTATCTGCCGCCACCACCCGCTCTCGTGCACTCGCTTCTTCCGAGCATCTCGAGGCTTGCCAATGTCGAAACCGCGCCGGGGATCGCACCGCTGGTGCGCGCAGCCCTTGCCTCCTTTGGCTTCGTGTTCGCCCATCCTTTTGGCGATGGCAATGGACGGCTGTCGCGCTACCTTGCGCACTATGCGCTGTGCCAGTCCGGCGCCCTGCCCTCAGGCTCCATCCTGCCGCTCTCCGCGGCGATGCGTCGCAATGAACTCAAGTATTTGCAGGCGCTCAAGTCCTTCTCGGTGCCTGCGCGCGCGTTCTGGAAGGTGACTTGGCTCGATGGGGAGAATTTCGATTTTGAGTTTCAGGGCTTACCCTCGATGTACCGCTACTTCGATGCCACTCCGTGCGTGAGCTTTCTGTACGAGATGGCGCTCGAGGCCTTGCGCAAGGACTTGAAGGAGGAGGTCGCGTATCTGAGCTGCTACGATGAGGTCGTGCGGCGAGTCAATGACCGCTACGACATTCAAGGCTCGACGCTTGCGAATTTGATTCGCATGGCCTACCAGAATGGCGGAGTGTTCTCGAAGATTCGGCGCAAGCAATTCGCAGATCAGGTCGAGACCGCGGCGCTCGACTTCATCGAGGCGCAGGTACAAGAATTGAACCCGCGCCTCGCGCAACAGGCGACTTGAATCTACCTGCCTTAGACCAACAACCTTAACCAAGAGCCTGGCCCAAAACGGCCCCTTTTTATTTTTGTTGGCGGAGAGGGTGAGATTACTCGGCGCTACGCGCCTCGCCCTTCGGGCCGCCCTAACGGGCGTTATCTCCGCTTCGTTACCGTCACGGTCGGCTGATCAAGCCCGAACAGAATTGATATCCCTAGTGGCGGAGAGGGTGAGATTCGAACTCACGAGCCCCGTAAAGGGCCTCCGGTTTTCAAGACCGGTGCATTCAACCGCTCTGCCACCTCTCCGGCGGGCTGCGGCGCGATTTTACCCGACAAAATATTGTTGTGCCCGGTCGCTAAGCCGTTGAACTGCCGGTACTTAGCACTATATCGACCTGAACCGGCTAAATCGGTGCCTTGCGGGGTGCTAAAATAGCCGCCTGGGCTTATGGAGGACACGATGGCCACTTTTCCGAGTAGTAATTCCGCTTTCCCGCGTGCCGGCGTCGACAGCCGTGCCGCTTTCATCACGCGCACCTACACCCATGTGGTGGGTGGCATTTTAGGCTTCATTCTGATCGAGCTGGGGCTGTTCGAATCCGGCCTCGCGGGTCAGATCGCGAGCTTCATGCTCGGCTTCAATTGGTTCTTGATTCTCGGCGCCTTCATGCTCGTGGGCTGGCTGGCGACGCGCACTGCGCAAACCAGTTCGTCTCTCGGCATGCAGTACTTCTCATACGGGGCCTACGTGGTTGCGGAGGCGCTGATCTTCGTGCCTCTGCTCTACATTGCCGACAAGAAGGCGCCGGGGGCGATCGACAGTGCCACCTTGATCACCGCGCTCGGCGCGGGCGGTCTCATGGTCGTCGCGCACCGCACCCGGAGGGACTTCTCTTTCCTGCGCGCCATTCTGATGTGGGGCGGCGTCGTCGCGATTTTGGCGATGATCGGTGGTGCGGTTTTCGGCTTCCAGCTGGGAACTTGGTTCTCGGTAGCCATGATCGGCTTCGCCGGTGCCGCGGTGTTGTACGACACGTCGAACATCATCCGAAACTATCCGGAAGATCGTTATGTGTCGGCTGCCATGCAGCTGTTCGCCTCGATCGCGCTGATGTTCTGGTATGTGCTGCGGCTCGTCATGGGCAGCCGCAACTAACATTGATTGCCGGGCGAGCCTGCTGCATCACTGCAGCAGGCTCGCCCCGCCCATATACGGCGCCAGCGCGGTCGGTATGCCGATGCTGCCGTCCGCCTGCTGATAATTCTCCAAGATCGCCACCAGCGCACGTCCGACGGCGACGCCCGATCCATTCAACGTATGCACCAATTCGGGTTTCGCGGTCTCCGGATTGCGCCATCGCGCCTGCAAGCGCCGCGCTTGGAATGACTCGCAATTGCTACAGGATGAAATCTCGCGATACCTTTTCTGCGAAGGCAGCCAGACTTCCAAGTCATACGTCTTGGCGCTGCTAGGGCCGGTATCGCCCGCGCACAGGGACAAGACCCGGTAGGGCAACTCCAGCGCCTTCAGCACGTTCTCGGCGTGGCCGGTCAATTCCTCGAGCGCGGCATACGAGTGCTCAGGGCGCACGATCTGCACCAATTCGACTTTATCGAATTGATGCTGGCGGATCATACCGCGCGTATCCTTGCCCGCCGCGCCGGCCTCGGAGCGAAAACACGGTGTGTGCGCGACGAATTTGAGCGGCAGCCGCTCGGGCGCCAGAATCTGATCGCGCACCAGATTCGTAAGCGGCACTTCGGCGGTCGGAATCAAGTAGAAGCCGGGATCGCCGCGCACGGCAAACAAATCCTGCTCGAACTTGGGCAATTGTCCCGTGCCGACGAGCGCTGCCGTCTGCACAAGATAGGGCACGTAGGCTTCGCGATAGCCGTGGTCTTGGGTATGCAAATCCAGCATGAACTGCGCCAGTGCGCGGTGCAGCTTCGCCAGCATCCCTGTCAACACCACGAACCTGGCCCCGGAAATACGTCCCGCGGCTTCAAAATCCATGCCCAGATGCTCACCGAGCGCTACATGATCTTTCGGCTCGAAGCTGAATTCCCGAGGCATGCCGAAGCGGCGCACTTCGACATTGGCGCTCTCGTCGCTTCCGTCCGGCACGCTGTCATCCAATATATTCGGCAGTCCCATTTGCAGCTCGGTGATTTGTGCCTGAATGGCCTCGAGCCGCTTCTCCACTCCCTGCAGCCCTGCCCCCAGGGACTCGCCTACGCCAAGTAAATTCGCGACGTCCTGGCCTTTGGACTTGGCCATTCCCACGGCTTTCGCATTGGCATTGCGTTCAGCCCGCAGTCCATCGGCTTCGATTTGCATGCCCTTGCGTTGCTCTTCGAGGGACGCGAAGCGATCCACATCCAGAACAAAGCCTCGTCGCGCCAGTGCGGCGGCTACTCCTGGTAGATCGCTGCGCAGCAGCTTAGGGTCGAGCACTATGAATTCCTTCGCAATTGATCATGGGTTACCGGTGTCGTGCGCCTTTGCATCACGCGCGCGACGCGCCGCCAGCGCCTCGCCGATTTTGATTTCCAGCCCGCGCGTAACCGGCACATAGTAGCGGCGATCCGGCATCTCATCCGGAAAATAGCGCTCTCCCGCGGCATAGCCGCCCGGCTCATCGTGCGCATATCGATAGCCCTTGCCATAACCGATTTCCTTCATCAATCGGGTCGGCGCGTTGCGCAGGTGAAGCGGCACTTCCAGTGAGCCCAGTTTCGTCGCATCTTCGGTTGCGGCATTGTATGCCGCGTAGACGGCGTTGCTCTTGGCGGCGCATGCCATGAACACAATCGCTTGGGCAATCGCCAGTTCGCCTTCGGGACTGCCCAGGCGTTCATATACCGCGCAGGCCTCCAGCGCCATGGTCAAGGCTCTGGGGTCGGCATTGCCGATGTCTTCGCTCGCCATCCGCAGCGCGCGGCGCGCCACGTACAAAGGATCGCAGCCGCCGGCGAGCATGCGGCACAGCCAATATAGCGCAGCATCCGGATCGCTGCCGCGAACCGATTTATGCAGTGCCGATATTTGATCGTAGAAATTCTCGCCGCCCTTGTCGAATCGCACATAGGTGCTGCCGATCACCGCCCGCATCGTATCGACGTCGAGCCGGCGAGCCGCTCCCTGCGAAGTGCTCAGGTCCGCGGCGGTTTCCAACAGATTGAGCATGCGGCGGGCATCGCCGTCGGCGGCGGCCAGCAGCAGCTCGCGCGCGCCCTCATCCACCTGCAGATTCAGCGCTCCCAGGCCGCGCTCCCGCTCGGACAACGCGCGCTCCAGCAGTTTGCCAAGATCATCGGTGGTGAGGGATTTCAGTACATATACTCGTGCCCGCGACAGCAACGCGTTATTGACTTCAAACGATGGATTCTCGGTGGTCGCACCGATAAAGATCAGCGTGCCATCCTCGACAAAGGGGAGGAACGCATCCTGCTGTGATTTATTGAAACGGTGTACTTCGTCGAGGAATAAAACCGTGTCCCGGGTACCGCGCAAACCGCGTGCCTGCTCCACCACCGCTCGAATATCCTTGATGCCCGCCTGCACCGCCGAGAGCCCGACGAATTCGGCATTCGCTCCGTTGGCGACCAACCGTGCCAGCGTCGTTTTTCCGGTCCCGGGGGGCCCCCAGAGAATCATGGAGTGCGGATGACCGGACTCCAATGCCCGACGCAAGGGCGCACCCTGTCCCAATAGGTGTGACTGCCCGACGTACTCATCGAGGGAGCGCGGACGCAGTCGATCGGCCAGCGGCCGATACGTGCCGTCGCTCACCGTCACTTGGCGGCGCGTCCGATCACGTCGACTCCCGGGGGCGGGACGAAGGAAAACAAATCGGGTGTGAACTTGGCGTTGCGCTTCGGGTTGCTGAACGTCAACTGCGTGACCTGATTCAGTTTATCCGCGAGGAACATCGAGGCCAGTTCGCCCTTGCGAAATCCAATGCGCACCAGCTGAAAATCCGTGTCCATGTGCTTGGGTATGAGCTGGTACCACTCCAGGCCGTCGCTGGGCGGCAATGCCGTCACGTCGAACTGGCTGCCCACGGATCCGCCGCCCGACAGCAGCACCGCCGGCGTGTTGGCGAGGCTGGCATCCATGTCGCGCACGTTGGCCTGTTGAAGGTCCTTGTCATAGAACCAAATCTGTTTGCCGTCCGCCAATATCAACTGCTCGGAGGGTTGAGAATAGTCCCAGCGAAATCTCCCCGGCTTCTGCAAGTAGAGTTTTCCGGCGGCGCTGCGCAGCACCTGGCCATGCCCGTCATCGATGGTTTGTGTGAAGTCGGCGGACCATGTGGCCAGACCGTTCAAATACTTGTCGACCTCCGACTGCGGAGAGGCAAGAGCACCGCCGGCGCCGATCGATACCAGGAGGCAAACGAGCAGCGCGAAGACAAACGTCTTATTGAACATCGATGTCATTCCTCGGGAGGCGCGGCGCCGTATATTTCTCGATTGCCATTGGACTGCAGGGGCCCCACGAGCCCCGCCGCCTCCATCGCCTCGACCAGCCTTGCGGCGCGGTTGTAGCCGATCTTGAGGCGCCGCTGCACGCCCGAAATCGATGCCTTGCGCGTCTCGGTGACGATGCGTACGGCTTCGTCGTACAAGGGGTCCGCTTCTGCATCCGCGGTGCCGCCTTCGGCACCCTCTTCTTCGTCCGACGGAAATCCGGGGATGGGGTTGCGCGGGCCCTCCAGAATCTCGTCGATATAGATCGGCGGCGACGCCGACTTCAAGCCCGCCACCACCCGGTGCACTTCTTGGTCCGAGACGAATGCGCCGTGCACACGCGTCGGAATCGATGTGCCGGGAGGCAGGAACAGCATATCGCCGTGGCCGAGCAGCGATTCGGCTCCGCTCTGGTCAAGAATCGTGCGCGAGTCCACTTTTGCGGAAACCTGGAAAGCGATACGTGTGGGAATATTGGCCTTGATCAATCCGGTAATGACATCGACCGAGGGGCGCTGCGTCGCCAGGATCAGATGGATGCCGGAAGCCCGGGCCTTTTGCGCCAGCCGGGCGATCAGTTCCTCGACTTTCTTGCCCACAATCATCATCAGGTCCGCGAGTTCATCGATGATGACGACGATGAAGGGCAAGGAGGTCAGATCCGCCACGTCCTCTGCGACGACACCGGGCACGCCTTGCGCGATTTTTTGCATGCGGATCGGGTCCTTGATGGGCTTGCCGCTGTCGGCAGCGTCTTTCACTTTGCGATTGAAGCCGCCGATATTGCGTACGCCGAGCGCCGACATGAGCTGGTAACGCCGCTCCATTTCCGCCACGCACCAGCGCAGAGCATTGGCTGCCTGCTTCATGTCGGTGACCACCGGCGACAATAAATGCGGAATGCCTTCGTACACCGACAGTTCCAGCATCTTCGGATCGATCATGATCATCCGA
>Ga0210403_10003710_pt1 | contig 13334 bp, 17 predicted proteins | sample IncBWC19MmetaG_FD_150863 | JGI IMG/M metagenome (GOLD analysis project Ga0210403, IMG submission 150863) | Forest soil microbial communities from Barre Woods Harvard Forest LTER site, Petersham, Massachusetts, United States - Inc-BW-C-19-M | ecosystem: Environmental > Terrestrial > Soil >... | reverse complement strand
AATTCCCCGACAATCCCTGCGATTCTGGCGCACGCTTTGAGTTCCGCACCGGGGCATCGCGTCCGCTTTATTCCATCGACAGTGATCAGCTAGTCCGGTTGGTTGCCGAGGCCGGCGAGGAACTAGTGGGCCTTTGCTATTTCGGAGACCAGCCGAGTCGTGAGCGCATTGAATCACAACTAGCGGCCAAAGGCTCAACGAGCGATTCCTAAGCGCCGTCCGTGTGCCGTTCGTCTTCTTCTTCCAAGACGAAAACATAAAACATTAGCCAACTTCGAGCACCTGCGTCACGACTGTCGAGCGACCGCTTCGGCCGGTCGCGCCATCTCGAAACCACTGAATCTGCCCGCCTCGATCTTCGAAGCCGTCGGATTGTCCCGCGAGTGATTGACGCTGGAAGTCGCTGGAGATGCGAAATCCAGGCTTGAGAAAGCCGTTCAGCGCCGTCACTCGCCGAACAATCCCGAGCCGGGATGCTCGATCAGCCCGGACTCCTTGACCGAAGGAGACTCCAAATGAATTTCATTCCTAGCCAAGTTGAGAGTGGTTCGCCTTATGCGGCATCGCCACTAGAGACTCCCAGTGATGCCCGCGCTCGGTCGCACACGAAGCAAAGTCTCGACGAAGTCTTGCAAGCATTGGGCATTCCGTTTGATTTGGCGGTTATTCAGTGGCGGGTCACCGAATACAGCGATGACGGAACGCGTGGGTTGATGCTCCCGTACGCCGATCCCCGTGCTTACAGCGATCGACTCAATGACGTGTTCACTCCCGCCGGCTGGAGCCGCAAATACGCCGTACAGGCCAGTGCCCCCGTTCAGCGCAGTAAACGAGGTCCGGCTGCGAAGATCCTGGTTACATGCGAGGTGACAATTGCATGCATTGGGACCAACTCCGGCACGGGAGAGGAATGGTCGGACAAAGAGAATGCTTTGACAGCTGCAGAGGCCCAGGCATTTAAACGCGCCCTGTCTTGTTTTGGACTCGGACGCTATCTATACGACATCGATGGGGAGTGGGTGGAACTGGGCGAGCACCGTCTACCTACGAAGATCCCGAAGTTGCCGCGGTGGGCGACACCGAACGGCTGGCTTGCCGGGCTCCGGCCGAAGCCCAGGCGAAACCGTCACGCGCTCGTCCGGGCGAATGGGCACGCCAGGAATGTCGGTCACACGGGTCCAGAGACCAACGGCGATCGCCAAAGTCTGGTCGCTGCGATCGAAGCCACAGAGAACAAGATTGGCAAGCGTCTCTATCGTGGCTTACTGAAGAATGTTGTCCGGGTCTGGAGTCCCCAACAGATCCAAGAGACCGCTGCGCTTGCGAAGGTCTTGGCGCAGATGCAGGGCGCGGAGCGAGGCATGGCGCGCTTAGAGGCAGCCCAGGCAAGACTCGCACCGGAAGTCGTCCAAAGAGTCATCTGCTCGTTGAATGCGCCACCAGCGAAGGTTGAGGATCTTCAGACTCTGCATACTTTGGTGGTCGCTCTTGAAAAAGAAGTCGACGCGCAGACGCAGCCATAGGATCCCTGGAGACTTGAGAAAAAACCTTTGGAAGAACTTGCGGAAGGAGAATTGAGCATGGCGGACATCGAACCGACAAACTCCGAACCCTTATCTGCCGAAGATGCCCAAGCAAAAGCTGCCATCCTCGCGGAATGCGAGAAGCTGGCCGCGGCGGGCGTGACCTTCGTTGCGGTTCACTTCGACGGCTATGGAGACAGCGGCGTCAGCGAAGAAGTGCGGTGCTTCGATGCGGAATACTACGCCTACGAAGAACACGAGCCGGTTGCCCACGACGCAACTTACCTGCAGGAGCACTTCGAAACCTTAGTTCCGATGGGCTATGAAAACGACTGCGGCGGCTTCGGCGACGTGGTTCTCGACGTCGCCGCGCGGAGGATCACGGTTGATCGCAACGACCGTTTTGAGGATTACACAACCAGCACATATGAGATCTAGCTATGGCTCACCCCATTGAACACGCACGGAGCAGCGCTAAGAAATTCGGCGGCAACCCCGAGGATTACCTCGCGATTCACCGTTGGCTTGACGAATCGAAGGCGTTTTTCCCCGACTTCCGCCACCGCGCCCTCCGCCATCACACGGAAGGGATTTTTCTCGCCGAACGCATCTTTGGCGTCAACATCTTGAACCTTGACGGTACCGCCGTTCCGGTTCGCTACCTCGGAGAACAGCACGTAAAAGAAGACCTCGGACGGATTCCAACTGTCCAGGAATGGCTGGCGCGGATCAGTCCCGAGCGTTGGATGTACGGCCAACGCTTGCGATAGGCGATTCCTGTCAGTGATCGGTCCAAGGATCACTTCCCGCCAGGTCCCTCGGGCAGCCCAGTTGAGCTGAGCTAAAGCCCAACCTACCACTCCCCAACCCCAGCAGAAATGAGGATGGTCATGAGAATTCATGTGACCACAAGAGCCGAGTTGTTTGAGAAACGAAAACAGCAACATATCGAGCGCGGCTACCAAATTGAAGATGAGCGACCGGTCCCAGTGAATGGTTTCTGCTCGTTCATGGCAGTGAGTGAGATACCCGATTCCGGCGGATTGGCGACCTCGTCGCAGAGGCGCTCAATGGAATGACAAGATGAGACCACACGGAAAAACCAAGCTGGGATTCTTCCCGTTGCCCGTGCCGGAACTGGTCGAGAGGAATGGTATTGGCGAAACCGCTGACGCCGTCTGGCGGGCCCAAAATACGGAACACCAAAAGCTATTTCCGACGGCATCCAGTTCTAACAGCGATGCTTCCTCTGTTGACCCTCCGGATATTCTGGTCGAGCCTCATCTCGATCCTGCCTGTGTGGTAGCAGCCGCTCTTGACACTTCCACTATCGTCGCTTTCGGACAGCGACGGGACCCGCTGGCAAGAAAGCGGCGTGCCAGGCCAGTGGTTTCTGGACAGGCGTCCCTATTCAGCTTGAGTTAAATCAGGCAAAATAAGCCAGATGCCTCCTCGCGACTTGGCTGGACCCGGGGCCAGGGTGGCTTTCACGGTGACGAAACCCGCAGGGCTAGCCCAAAGGAGTTGGAAATGTTCACACCGAACCTGAGCATTCTTCCAGAGCCTCAGCGGCTGCTTTGGAGGGAGTTGAGAGACACTCCGAAGGAATTTGTCCTTTATGGAGGTACAGCCCTAGCCCTGCGGCTGGGACACCGGCAATCGGAGGACTTCGATTTTTTCTCCAACAGGCCCTTTCTACCCAATTCCCTGCGCGATCGCATCCCTTACTTGAAACACGCCGAAATGACCCAATTCCAAGACAACACGCTCACGGCGATTGTGGGGAATGGCCCGGTGAAGCTCTCATTTTTTGGATCGTTGGGAATGAAACGGGTACACGATCCCGACACCGCCGAGGAGAACGGAATTAAGATCGCCTCTCTACTTGATCTTCTCGCGTCAAAACTGAAGACCATCCAATCGAGAGCCGAGGCGAAGGATTATCGGGATATTGTGGCCTTGTTCGACGCGGGCTTGAATCTGGCGGAGGGGTTGGCGGCCGCGGTGGCGATCTATGGGAGGGATTTCAACGGAGCGCTAAGCCTTAAAGCGCTCACATTTTTTGAGGATGGCGACCTCCCCGGGCTGACATCTGTAGCGCAGAAGCGGCTGCGTGAGGCGGCAACCTCGGTAAGATTAAAGGGGCTTCCACTTGTCGCGGCGAGACCTGGTCTGAGTCGGGAGGAAGGGGAATGACGCACTATTCCGAGGATCTCAGGCGAGTCGCCAAGCGCGTCGTTTGGTATAAGCCGCCAGAGGAAACATTGAACGAAACGAAGTTGTTTCTCGCTCATGTGATGACCCACGGCACTCTCGACGACATCATTATCGCGATGAAGTACTACGCGGATGCCGATTTCGATCTCGTCTTGATCAATCCCCCGACTGGAGTTTTCGACCGGCGCTCATGGAACTATTGGAACCTACGCTTCCACCACGAACCGGTTCCGGCACTGCCACAGCGCACATTTCCCGGAAGCGATGTAGTTGACGGTTAACGCGTGGGTCTTGAGGCCGTCACTCGCACGCGGTCGACCCTTCACCGTGATCATTCGCCAAGTACTTTACTGCTCTCCAGCTCGTTGAGCAGCCCTCTTTCCCAACTCCCTTGAGACCGGTGCCCACGTCACACCGCCACGGCACTGCCATTTTCCCATCTTCAAGAACGTCATTCCAAATCAACAAGGAGGAAAGAAGTATGTCAGAAACTAGTACGTTAATTGGCTACAGCGGCCGAACCATTGGCCGCGAAGAACTAGCGCTGGTGCCAACACCAGCGCCAACCGAAACGCACCGCCCGGTTCCACATCATGAGATCGTGCAAGCCCTGATCGAGACGCTCGGCTTCCGCCACATCGGAGTCGTGCACGATGAGTACGCGGTTTCGCCGGACGGCATGAAAGCCTTCGGCGTTCTCGATCTGGCAACCGAGATGGAGGGATGCCGCTTCTCCATCGGTCTTCGCAACTCGCACGATAAGAGCATGCGTTTGGCGATGACCTGTGGGTATCGCGTGTTCGTCTGCTCGAACATGGCCTTCGCCGGGGATTTCACCCCGGTGCTCGCGAAGCACTCGAAGTCGTTCTCACTCATCGACTGCATCGCGGTCGGCGTCGATCGAATGCAGCGCAACTTCGAGCCTATGCGAAAGCAGGTAGAAGCGTGGCAGCGAAGTGAACTGAGCGATGTCACCGCCAAGGTAGTGATCTACGAGGCGTTCATCGAGGGCAGACTCGAAGCTCCAAAGCATCTCGCCCGCACCGTGCATGACCTGTACTTCGAGCCGAAGTACGAGGAATTCCGGCCGCGAACGATCTGGAGTCTGTCGAACGCGTTCACTTCCGCATTCAAGGAACTGGAGCCCATTCCACAATTCAAGGCTACGGCCAAGCTCGGCGAATTCCTGGAAACCCGGTTCTCTCAGTCGTTTTAAGGCGGGGCGGCGTCAGACGGCCGCCCCCTTCCCCTGCAGCCATTCGACGAAAGCTTCTTGGATGACGATACTCGCGGCGCTTTTTATGCAAAAACTATGACCTGTTTATTCTATTTTTATGACTTTTCGTGCTTAATGATTGGGGCAGTGTGATTTCCGGCCGGCTTCACGGCCATGTCCATGCGAACCCAGAGGTTTGATTGTTCCTAAAAACAGGAATGACGATTCTGTGCACGGTAAGTATTGCATTTGGCGTGCGCTTCCTGGTTGGGCGATGGAAGGAACGCAAGCCTGTTTCGAGCGGTTATTGGGTGCGGTTACGCCTCGGCTCTCGCGAAGGCCCGATAGTTGAACTCCCGGAGCGCGGAAAACCAGTGACTCGCGCGGCGTGAGGGCACACCCGAGCAAGTATTGTGAGGTCAATCATGTTGACGCGAACGAGTATCGTGTGGGCCAACATAACCATTGCAGTGTTGGTCGCTAGCTTGGTCATGCTAGGAACCGCGGCCGGACAAAGACAAGCAGTTCCGAAGCTGCAGGACAAACTAGTACTCGGGGAGAATGAGGTCAAGCAATTGCTGCTCCTCATGGATACCGACCAGAGCGGCAAAATCTCCAAGCAAGAATGGATGAAGTTTATGGAAGCGGAGTTCGACCGCCTGGACAAAAACAAGAAAGGCCAGTTGGACGTCAAGGAACTAACACAGTCGAAATTGCGCGCAAGTCATCCCGTAAGCGTGGGGAAGTAATGTCGGCTTGGCGCTGAATAAGAACGCCACCCCAGTCATTGTCCTTCGCTTGCCTGCCTCCAGTGTGCGAATCGGATGGTCGATGAACGAATGGTTTCGGCGACGCTTTCGTAAACTCTCGCGACGCAACCGAGGCGCGGTAGTCGAGCCGTAAGGCGGCTTGCGAAAAGCCGAGGGAGTATTATGCGGGATGACTATATGAAGATGGTAACAACGGAGTAGACAGATGCCGGAATCCATTGACTGGCCGCCGGCCCGTGCAGCGCGGCCTCGCCGTCGCCGTCGTCTCCTTTTTATTCTAGCCGTTCTTGCCGTCCTGTTCTTCGGCGGTCGCTCCGCGTTGTCAAATTACGTGGACCTGCTCTGGTTCAGGTCGCTCGGCTACGGCGACGTGTTCTGGAAAACCCTGAGTCTTCAGTGGGGATTCTTCGCCGCTTTTGCAGCGGCCACATTTCTCATTCTGTACGGGTCCTTCCTGGCTCTGAAGCGGGCACATCTCCCCGATTTGCCGACGGGTCACACGATTCTAATCGGCGGACGACCAGTGAAGTTTCCAGTTGAGCCCGTCCTGCGCCTCTTTGCGCTCGGTGTTTCGCTCGCCATTGCCGCGGCCACCGGTGCCGGCATGATGGCGGAGTGGCCAACGCTCGCGCTCTTTTGGTACGCGCCTCACTCCACCGATGGCGTCATAGACCCGATTTTTGGCAAGCCGCTGAACTTCTTTCTGTTCACCCTACCCGCGTGGCAGCTGATTGCCGCTTGGCTGCTCTCCCTAACCGTGATTGGCTGTCTACTCGCCATGTTCTTCGTCCTCATTACGGGCGGAAGCCGTGTGCTCGCCGGTCGTCTTAGCCGCCAAGTCACATTACCTTGGCGCGGACTATCGATCACGTTGGCGTTTTTGTTGTTGATCCTCGCGCTGCGGGTATATCTCGGCCGGTTTGAGCGCTTGTTCGAGGATCACACGATCTTCGGAGGTGTGACTTACACGGACGCACATGTCACGCTCAACGGGATGCTCGTTGTGTGCCTAGCGCTCGCTCTAGGCGCGGTGATTACAGCCGTCAATGCCGTGCGAGCACCACGCGGGCGTTGGTTGGTCGCGGCAATCCTTCCGGCCGCAGTCTGTTATATCGCGCTCCAAGGTATCGGATGGTACATCAGCAGCTTTATCGTCAAACCGAACGAACTGAACCGCGAGAAGCCCTACATCGTCTACAACACCGAACTGACCCGGCAGGCCTACGGATTGAACCGAGTCGCGCAGCGCGAGTTTCCAGCGGAGACCACCGTCGAGGCTGCCGACCCGGCTAACAATCAGGCTACGCTTCAGAATATCCGGCTTTGGGACTGGCATGCTCTGCAGGACACGCTGCGCCAGATTCAGGAAATCCGTACCTATTACGACTTTCCCGACATTGACATCGATCGCTATAAAATCGATGGCACGATTCGCCAGGTGATGCTTGCGGCACGCGAGTTGAACGTCGATAAACTTCCGGAGAGCAGCCGCAACTGGATCAACGAAAAACTAATCTACACTCACGGCTACGGCATCACGATGAACCCGGTCAATGGGTTCACGGCGGAAGGGCTGCCCACGCTTATTTTGAGCAATATGCCTGTCCAGAGCACGGTTCGTACTCTGGCCGTGACACGTCCGGAGATCTATTTCGGCGAGATGACCAATACTGACGTCTACGTGAAGACCCGGCAGCAGGAATTCAATTACCCCCAGGGAGCAACGAACAACCTCACTTCCTATGAAGGCAACGGCGGCATTCTTCTCGGCGGTTTCTTGCGCCGCATGATCATCGCGCTCGATCAAAACGATCTCGCGAAGCTGCCGTTCAGCGATGACGTGAACCCGGATAGCCGGCTGCTGATGCGGCGCAACATACGTGACCGCGTATCGGCGTTAGCGCCGTTTCTCACATTCGATCCAGATGCCTACATTGTGCTCGACGACGATGGCCGCCTGTCCTGGATCATGGATGCGTTCACGGTTTCAGACAGCTATCCCTACTCGACCCACTATCGGCTGGATAACAATTCCATCAACTACATGCGCAACAGCGTGAAGGTGGTCGTCGACGCTTACGACGGTACAACTACGTTTTACGTGTTCGATCCGGATGATCCGATCGTTGCAGCTTATTGCCGCATCTTTCCGGGCCTGTTCAAAGATGCGGCCATGATGCCGCCCGGACTGCGCAAACACGTGCGCTACCCCGAGTTGTTGCTCAAACTGCAGGCGGAAGTTTACGGCCTATATCACATGACGGACCCGGCAGCCTTCTACAATCGTGAGGATCTGTGGACGGTCGCCACCGAAGTTGGCATGAGCGAGGGCGGTCAGCAGCAAGTAACGCAGGCGATGCAGCCGAACTTCGTGCTGATGAAACTGCCGGGTGAAACCGGCGAGGAGTTCGTCGAGATTCTGCCTTTCACACCGGCTAACCGGAACAATCTGATTGGCTGGATTGCCGGCCGCAGCGACGGCGCGCAATATGGTACGTCGGTAGTCTACAACTTTCCCAAGACAAAGCTGGTCGACGGACCACTGCAAATCGAGGCGCGGATCGATCAGAATGCGCAGCTTTCCGGCCAATTGACGCTATGGAATCAGCAAGGCTCGCACGTGCGACGCGGAGCATTGCTGGTGATTCCAACCGGACGCGCGCTCTTATATGCGGAACCGATCTACCTGCAGGCTGAGCGGAGTCCGATGCCCGAGTTGCGTCTGGTGGTGCTCGCGCTGCAAGATCGGCTCGCGTACGGACCAACCTTCGAGTCGGCGATGGCGGCCCTTTTTGGCGGAGCGGTCTCGTCCCTGACTGCCGCCGCAGTGCCAGCGGAGCGGGTACGAGGCACGCCGGCGTCCGCGGCGTCGCCCGAGCCCGCAGCGGATCTCAACGGGCTCATCGCCGAAGCCGCCAAAGACCTTGCCGACTACCAGCGCCTGACAGCCGAGGGCAAGCTGGGCGAGGCTGGACAGAAGCTTGAGGAACTGAAGCGCGCACTCGACAAGCTGAACACGCTTAAAAAATAGTCTCGCTGCGTTGCTACCCTCTTGGTCCTCGGAGTCTTTAGGAACGACGAACTCTTGCAACGTCGCTATGTGAATATGGAGGCTTACACGAGTAGATAGGAGGCACCATGCGTCGAGGACGGGCGCTGAAGGTAGATGCGAGCTTGCTGCCCAAACAGTGCAAGCCTATTCCACATGCATTCGTGCTTGATGCGATTTGCACACTATCGCCGTACACGCGTCCGATGTTTGGCTGCCTTGCAATCTATATAAAAGATAAAATCGTGTTGATCCTACGGGACAAGCCTAACAGCACTGCGGATAATGGAGTATGGCTCGCCACTACCCAAGAACACCATCCGAGCTTGCGGTGTGAGTTCCCGAACATGCGATCCATTCAAGTATTGGGCAAACGCGTAACGGGTTGGCAGGTGTTGCCAGTCGATTCCCCTGATTTTGAATCAGCGGCACTGCGGGCATGCGAGCTTGTGCTGGCTGGAGACACTCGGATCGGCAAAATTCCGGGCGCACGAACCTCGAAGTCCGGATCAAGAGCGACTGGAAGGTCGTTGAAGCAGAGCAAAACCTCGAAGAAACACAGGCGCACGATTAACTTCGATAGCGTACGCAACATCGGCTTGGCGTTGCCCGGCGTGGAGGAGAGCACAGCCTACGGGTCACCCGCGCTCAAGGTTCGCGGAAAACTCTTGGCATGCGTGCCTTCTCATCGTTCAGCTGAGCCGGGTTCACTTGTGGTTCGCGTTGACTTCGACGACCGCGCCAAACTGCTCGCAGCGGACCCGGATGTTTACTACGTGACCGACCACTATCTCAACTACACTTCCGTGCTGGTTCGCCTGTCCCGCGTTACGCTTGATGTCCTGCGGGACTTGCTCGGCGTGGCTCACAAGTTTGTGACCGCGAGGAGGGCACGATGAATCGAGAACGTGCGCTGAAGACTGTGCTGGTCGTGGTGGGATTGCTGTTTACCGCAATGGTCTACCCCTCAGTGCTCTTTCTGAAGCAAGAACCCGCACTCGCGATGATGATGATCCTTTACGCCACGCTCGGCATTTTCTTGATAATGGCAGCCCGAAACCCGCCTGCGAATCGCGGCTTGATCGCTTTCACGGCATGGTCGAGCCTCGCCCACGCCGCTCTCATGTCGTACCAAGCATTCCGAAATCTGGTCGCACGCGGAGAACTGATCGGGTCGGCTGTGCTCGTTGTCATTGGTGTAACCCTGATTGTTCTGGCTCCGGCAAAGCCATCGGGTGAGCAGGTTTCAGCGCCGGGGGGTAGCGTCTCGCTCTAGGAACGAACAGCTAGATTAGCAGGGCAAATTGCATCACATTTTTTCCCTGGGGAACTATTGTGAGCGCCTTTGTGCGCCTGAACGTATGACGGATGAGAGACGGCGCCTTCGACAGAATTCAGGAAATCTCAAGAAATTTCAAGCAGGCCATGAGCGAATTGACGGACGTGATTGTGAAGGTGGCTATCCACCAAGCATTCGTTTGAGGGCAAACTCGAGGCTCCCCAAGAACCTTGCCCGCAGCGTACATGACCTGCACTTCGAGCCGAAGTACGAGGAATTCCGGCCGCGAACAATCTGGAGTCTCTCTAATGCCTTTACGTCCGCGTTCAAAGAACTGGACGCCATCCCTCAATTCAAGGCGACGGCCAAGCTGGGTGAATTCCTGGAAGCGCGGTTCTCAAAATCGTTTTAGCTAAGGCAGGACGCGGTTCGCCTCCGCACCCGATTAAGTGTTCAACTGAATTCCTCTTTCCGGCTCTGGCTGGCGTTATCTCGACAACGCCAGGCCATGAGCCGGATTGAGGCGAGCTCGAACGATTTAAATCGCTGGCGTAGCTTCCGCGGGCCAGTACGGCTTATCCGCATCGGCTAAGTAGCCATCTGCGTAGCGATCGTGATGGCGAACCCAGGACATCGTGAAGGGCAGGGCATCCTCATCGCGGCCTTTGGGAACAAGGTCGAGATAGTTGTACGTGTTGACAACATTTTCGGTCCCGCGGGCGTAGGCGGAATAAGTGTGGAAGATGGTGCCGGATTTGTCCTTATAGAAGACGCTGATTCCGGGTGCTTCCGCACTTGGGAATTCGACGAGATCGAAGTTGTACTCTACTTTGCTTTTTGCCATTTCCTCCGGCGTGAAGGAAGCGCGGTAGTCGTGGTTGAAGTCTGTCCCGAACGACGAGACCCAGGCAAATCGCCAGCCCATGCGCTTCTTAAAGGGCTCTATTTTGGACAAGGGGGCTCGCGAAACCGCTGCGAATGAGACATCGCGTTGCGCCAAATGCGGCAGCGCGCCGTCGGTATGATCCATGTTGAATGAGCAACTGGGGCAGCCTTCGTTCCACTCCGGGCCGAACATGAAGTGATAGACGATGAGCTGGCTTCTGCCGTCGAACAGGTCGGCAAGAGTTTTCCTGCCACCGGGTGAATCGAAAACATAATTTTTATCGACTTTGACCCAGGGCAGCTGGCGGCGCTCCGCAGCCAGAGCGTCACGCTCGCGCGTGAGTTGCTTTTCTTTGGCGAGTAGTTTCTTGCGAGCCGTAAGCCATTCCTCTCGCGACACTACTTTCGGGTTGTCAAGCGTGTTTGACGACATTTTCATTCTTCCTTTCCTCTGAGTTTGGCAGGACTTCTCCTGCTCGGTTCTTGCGAGAAACTTTCACGGCCAATGCAGCCAGCCCGCCGCTAGAGACCGCCCCGGCAACGATTAGCCCCATGGTTGCAAAACAGAATGGACACATCGTTCACCTCCTTGATGGCGACTCTGGACCGCAAAGCCGCTTCTATAGTGGTGACGGGTGAAGCGAGTCGATTTCGACATGGAAAGAGCCCTCGCTTCATTTCGCAACGTCACCTCGAAATCGCTGCGCTTTCCGGCACGAAACCTGCGAACTGGCGCTCCAGCGCCTTGGCTGCGCCAGTGCGCCAGCTCGCGGCGATGGACTGGGACGCGGGGTCGGGAAAGATGTCGTCTTCGCCTTTTTCCAATCCATCGAAGATGCCCTGCGCCGCAGATTCGGGCGAGGCCTTTGGTATGTCGAAGCCGCGGTTCATATCTGTGTCGATGGGGCCCAGGACGACGCCATGGACAGTCACGCCCTGGCCAGCCAAGAGCGCTCTCAGTGATTGCGTCATGTTCAACGCGGCTGCCTTCGAAATGGAGTAGGCCGGTATGATCGGCAAGCCAGCGAGCGCCACCATGGATAAGTTGTTAACAATGGCCCCCTTGGAGCGCTTTAATAGCGGCAAGAAAGCTTGCGTCACATTGAACATTCCGAAGAGATTGACCGCGAGGTGTCGCCCGATTGCGTCGAAATCGGTCAGATCGTCGTAGAGAGCGATGCCGGCATTGTTGATGAGAACGTCGAGGGATTCGACTCTCTCGACAGCTGCCTGAATCTGCTCAGCGTTCGTCACGTCCAAGGTCAGAGGCGTGACGCGCCCATCTATGTGGGCCAAGGGCTGGCGCGTACCGGCATACACCCGCTTCGCACCTCTCCCCAAGGCTTCCTCGACCAGCGCCTGTCCTATACCGCGATTGGCCCCGGTTACCAGAACTGTTTTATCTACAATTGTCATATACCCTCCTGCTGATTGGGCGCCTCGGGACTGCTGTTAAGCCGCCTCTATGGGGATGACGCGTGAAGGGATTCGATTTCGACAGAACAACCGGAGGAAATTATCCACGTCTTTGGAGCAGGAACTGTCTCACTGCCGGGTCCTGGGCGAGACCAATCGCCCGGTCGAACGCATCCGCGGCCTGAGATGTCATCGCTAGCCGCTGCAATAAGTGAGCGCGAACCGCCCAGTAGGGCTGATAGCCTGAGACGGACTCGAGATCGATCGCATCCATTACCGCCAGCGCTGCTTGAGGGCCGTGGGCTTCGGCTACTGCGGCGGCGTATCCAGTTCGTGTGCCGAGCGTCGGGGATATGAGAATCAGCTGTTCGTAGAACAGCATGATCGCAGTCCACTCAGTCCGACCGCTGCGCGCCCGCTCAGCATGTACCGACTGAATCGCGGCCTCGAGTTGAAACCGGCCGGTGCGGCCGCGACTCGAGGCTTCGGCGAGATGGCGTTCCGCTTCGTTGATTAATGGCAGAGACCACTGCCGTGAATCCTGCTCCGAGAGAGGAATATAGCGGCCTTCCGGTCCCCGCCGTGCCTGCCGCCGCGCTTCACAGTGGAGCATGAGAGCCAGCAGGCCGCGAACCTCTGCTTCCCTCGGCATTAACTGAAGAAGGACGCGTCCGAGCCAGATCGCTTCTTCGGCAAGCTCCCGGCCGCTCTGATCGACGCCCGCCATATCGTCCCAGCCGATGCCGAATGCGGCGTAAATCGCTTCGAGGACTGCATCGAGCCGCTGCGGCAGTTCGTGCTCTTGCGGAACTTCGAACTGAATGCCGCCGTCGCGGATCTTCGTCTTGGCACGCACCAGGCGCTGCCCCATCGTCGCCGGTGAGACCAGGAAGGCGTGGGCGATGCGCGCCGCATCGAGGCCCAGCACGGTCTGGAGCATGAGCGGCGTGTGCATGGAGGAATCGATCGCGGGATGAGC
>Ga0210403_10003709_pt1 | contig 13335 bp, 10 predicted proteins | sample IncBWC19MmetaG_FD_150863 | JGI IMG/M metagenome (GOLD analysis project Ga0210403, IMG submission 150863) | Forest soil microbial communities from Barre Woods Harvard Forest LTER site, Petersham, Massachusetts, United States - Inc-BW-C-19-M | ecosystem: Environmental > Terrestrial > Soil >... | reverse complement strand
CGGGCACCCACGCTGGTCATTCACCACGTCCAATGCCGGCCGGCTCGCTGCCAGTTTCAGGATCGTATCCGGAAAGCACTTCCCGCCAGTCCCAAACAGCCACGAAGTGCGCGCGATGCAACACTCGGGCAGCACTTCGAGCAACCGAACCTCCGCCTCCGCTTTCGATCGTCCATAAACGCTCTGCGGATTCCGTGCGTCCTCCGCCTCATAAGGCGAGGTCTTTGTTCCATCGAACACGTAATCGGAACTGAGAAACAAAAGCTTCGCGCCAGTGCGACGAGCGGCCTGAGCGACATTCACCGCGCCATCGCGATTCACCGCCAACGCCAAGTCCGGATGACTCTCGCACTCGTCAACGTTGGTGTACGCCGCCGCCAGCACGATCCAGTCGGGCCGATGACTCTCGACTACCTCGCGCACTTTATCCGCATCGCGGATATCCACATCGCGCGAGCCGAGACCGACAACCTCGTCACCGCGCCATTCGTGCGTGAGCGCCTTGCCCAGAAGGCCCGTGGCGCCAATAATCATGGCTCTCATGTTCGTTGATTTTTCACGCCGCTACGCGAACGTTTCAGCATCGCGCAGAGCGAGGCCGCGCTGGTCTTTTGCCGAAACGATCGGATCGCCTGCCAGTTCCCATTCAATCTTCAATTCCGGATCATTCCATGCCACTGTGCGTTCGTATTCCGGAGCATAGTAGTCGGTCGCCTTGTAGAGCACCTGCGCCTTTTCCGAAATCACGCAGAAGCCGTGCGCAAAGCCCGCCGGGATCCACAGCATGCGTTTGTTTTCGCCCGATAAGCGCACCGCTTCCCATCCACCGAACGTTGGAGAACTCCGGCGCACGTCGACGGCAACATCCAGAATCTCTCCTTCCACTGCCCGCACCAGTTTTCCCTGCGTCTGTTTGATCTGATAATGCAGGCCTCGCAACACATTCCGTTGCGAACTGGAATGGTTGTCCTGAACGAACCGCTCTCCGATCCCCAACTCCGCGAACACTTTTTCGTTGTAGCTCTCCAGAAAAAATCCGCGCTCGTCGCCAAACACGCGCGGCTCGAGGATAACGACGCCAGGCAATGAAGTCGAAATTTTCTTGATCGCATCCATCGCTCAGGGGAGTCCCCGGACTGTGGGCATCTCAGAATACCCTTTCCCGCAACAACTGCAGCAGGTAAGCGCCATACGTGCTGTTCTTCATGCCGCTCCCAATTTTCTCCACCTGAGCTGCACTGATGTAGCCGGAGCGATACGCAATTTCCTCCGGACACGCCACCATCAACCCCTGCCGCTTTTCGATCGCTTGAATGTAATTCGCCGCATCCATCAACGATTCGTGCGTGCCCGTATCCAGCCACGCCATACCCCGCCCCATCACGACGACTTCGAGTTGTCCGTCCTTCAGGTACGCCCGGTTAACATCAGTGATCTCGAACTCGCCGCGCGCACTTGGTTTCAGCGACTTCGCAATTTTCACCACCTGGTCATCGTAAAAATAAAGCCCCGTCACCGCGTATCGTGATTTCGGCTGCTTCGGTTTCTCCTCGATGCTCAGCGCGCGTCCCTCGGCATCAAACTCCACGACTCCATAGCGCTCCGGATCGTGCACGGGATACGCGAACACCCGCGCCCCGTGAACCTTGCCCGCCGCCTCGCGCAGATCTTTCGCCAGATCGTGCCCGTAAAAAATATTGTCCCCCAGCACCAGCGCGCAAGGTTTGCCATCTAAGAACTTCTCCCCTAGCAGGAATGCCTGCGCAATTCCCTCTGGCTTTTGCTGCGCCAGATATTGCAGACGAATTCCGTACTGGCTTCCGTCCCGCAGCAGCGCCTGAAATCTGGGCGCATCCTCCGGAGTAGAAATCACCAGAATGTCGCGGATGCCCGCCAGCATCAGCGTGCACAGCGGGTAATAAACCATGGGCTTGTTGTACACGGGAAGAAGACTTTTTCCCATCACCTGGGTCACGGGATACAGGCGCGTGCCCGACCCTCCCGCCAGAATAATTCCTTTGTAGCGCGTACTCTCTTTCATGATTTTGATCTGTCTCGCTACCCGGAATAATGCGTGGCCACCCACTGCCGGTAACTTCCGCTGGTCACGTCCTGCACCCACGCTTCGTTCTCAAGATACCAGCGCACCGTTTTGCGCAGGCCGTTTTCAAAGGTCGCCTTCGGCTTCCATCCCAACTCGCGTTCAATCTTGCGCGCGTCCATGGCATAACGGCGATCGTGTCCCGGTCGATCTTTCACGTAAGTGATCAACTCTCGTCGCGAACCGCCCGCGCGCGGTGCCATCTCATCCACCAGATCGCAAATCGCGTGCACGATCTCGATGTTCGGCTTTTCGTTCCATCCGCCGATGTTGTAGGTCTCTCCCGGACGCCCGCCCTTGAGCACCGTCGCGATCGCCTCGCAATGATCCTCCACATAAAGCCAGTCGCGCACGTTCTTGCCGTCCCCGTAAACCGGCAGCGCCTTCCCCTCGCGCGCGTTGAGGATCACCAGAGGAATCAGCTTCTCGGGAAACTGGAATCGTCCATAGTTATTCGAGCAATTCGTAGTCAGCGTCGGCAGTCCATACGTGTGGTGATAGGCGCGCACCAGGTGATCGGACGCCGCCTTCGACGCGGCATACGGACTGTTCGGCGCATACGGAGTGGTTTCGCTGAACGGCCGATCGTCGGGCTCCAGCGAGCCGTACACTTCGTCAGTCGACACGTGGAGGAACCGGAAACTCTTCCGCTCTGCTTCGGCCAGTGCACTCCAGTACGCCCGAGTCTCCTCCAGCAGCGCGAATGTTCCGTCCACGTTGGTGCGAATAAAATCTTCCGGCCCCCGGATCGAGCGGTCCACGTGGCTTTCCGCGGCGAAGTGAACAATTGCGCCGGGCTGATGTTTTTCCAGCAGTCGCTGCAGCAGCGCTCGATCGCCAATATCCCCGTGAACGAACTCGTACCGTTCACCGGCCACGACGCCCTCAAGATTGTGCAGGTTCCCGGCGTATGTCAGCTTGTCCAGATTCACAATGGACGCCGACCCCGCCTGCATCTGCTGCAGCACGAAGTTTGAGCCGATGAACCCAGCCCCGCCGGTAACTAGAATGGTATTTTGCATGCCGAATGTGGCGGCGTGAGGGTCGTAATGCTCCGCGCCCCGTCGCCAGCCACGCATTTGATTGTAATAAAAAAGGACGGGGATCGCCCCGTCCTCCGCCTGAATGTCGCTGTTTACTGCTATCTAGTGAGGTTCAGAAGCAGGCCTAACCCGCCCGTCTCTCCGCCCCTCTACTCTCACCAATTGAGGTTGCTCTCGCGTTCGGCCTCTTGACCGGCGTCCCTGTCAGTTCCCATCCCATTATCGTGAAGTAGGCCTTCTCAATGCCTTCGGCGACTTTCTGCCACTGGTACTGCTCTTCGATTCGCCTCCGTGCGGTTCGCCCCGCACTTTCCCGCACCGCAGGATTCGCAATCAGAAACCGCAATCGGTCGGCCAGGTCCGCGACACTGCCTCGCTGAAAAGTAAATCCCGCGCCGTCGACTACTTCGCGATTTTCCGGAACATCGCTGGTCAGCACGCACAAGCCTGCTCCCATGGCGTCTAACAGCGCCAGCGACAAGCCCTCCAAGTCTGACGGCAACACAAAGATCATCGCATTGGTCAGAAGTTCGTCCAGCGTCTCGCCCGAAACCCAGTCGAGCATGCGGACCTTTTCGCTCGCATGGGTTCGCAACTCGCGGCTGTATTCGTCGCAGTAACTCGCCGCACCGGCCATCACCAGCTTCACGTCCGAATTCACGTCCGCATCGATCTGCTCAAACGCCTCGACCAGCAAATGGCAGCCTTTCTCCGGCGGAAACCTTCCCAGAAAAAGAATGTATTTCCCAGCTTCGAGTCCCCACTCCAGAATTTTCCGGGGCTTGCGTCGTTCGCGCAGCACGCCGCCATTGGGCACATAGAACACCTCAATCCCGTGCTTTTCGCGGTAACGCTGCTGCAGAGCCTGCGATACCACCATCGTCCCGTTGGGCAAACGCACCGACGCCCGCTCTCCAAGCCGCAGCAGCGCCGACGCCAGCCGTCCCCATTTCCTGCGCTGCCAGTCCAGCCCTTGGACGGTCACAGCAGTCTTCTTCCCGAAGAGCCGCGGAATCCCCGAAAACAGCGCCGGACCTAGAGCGTGATAATGCACCACGTCATAGCGCTGCGTTAGCGCATGGACTGTACTGAGCAGCGTATGGACAACGGTCTCAAGATGTTTCGACCGGATCGTGGGCACCCGCACCAGCCGCATGCCCTTGTGCTCGGCCAGTGCCGGTGTGAAGTGATTGCGGCAGTAGACCGTGACTTCGTGCCCCATCTCGACCAGTCGCTTCCCCACCTCTTCGTAATAGGTCTCAATCCCGCTGTATTTCGAAATCACTCCCCGCCCGCCGATGAACGCCACCCGCAGCCGCCTCTTCTCGAACACTGGAAACCTCTCAATCGCAGCCGGCGGCGGACTCGGCACTCGCTCTTTCCGCGAAGCCAGCCCCTCATACAAACTCAATAATTTCTGATAATGCCTCTCGGGCGTATGCCGGCGCCGCACGATCTCCCATCCCGCACGCCCCATCTTTTCCGCCAAGTCCGGCATCGACGCTAAGGCACGGATCGCCTCTGCAAGTTCATCCACGTCCCCGGTGCGATACAGCAATCCGGTCTCACCCTCATCGATTAACTCCCGCCTCGACCCCAAATCCGACGCCACGACTGCACGCCCCTCCGCATACGATTCCAGAATGGTCTTTCCCAGCGTCTCGTAAGCGTGCGAAGGCAGCACCGTGAACCGTGACCGGGCTATCAGCGCATCGCGCTCCGCGCGTCCCACATGCCCCACAAACACCACATTCGACAATCCCAACGCAGCCGCCAACTCCTGCAACTCGCAGCGCTGCGGCCCGTCGCCCGCGATAATCAACCGCAAGTGCGGAATTTTCTGCATTGACCGCAGCAAATCATCGACTCCCTTCTCCGCTGACAATCTGCCGAAATAGAGCAGCGGCGACTCGTCGCGTTGCGGTTCCCGCATCGGATGAATCTGCTGAAAGTGCGGCAGCACGGCGAACTGATCTCCGTCCCATCCGTGCTCCACGAACTTGTCGCGCACAAACTGGCTGGGCGCCAGAAACAGGTCCACGCACTTGCGGTACGTCCCCAACCAACGGTGGACGTAGGCCTCCGTCGCCAGCATCATCCGCGCTCCCACTCCCGGATAGCATTTCGTAGTCACCACATGCCGAAATGCGCCTCCCTTGCAGGCCTCGCACGCTTCCCCCTGCGAAACCAGGTTGTAGCTCGGGCACAAGAGTTTGAAGTCATTCAAGTGATACAGAACTGGAATCTTCTGCGCCATCAGTTCCCACAAGATCGACGGCGACAAATGGTGATAGATATTTCGCACATGCGCCACATCCGGCCGGAACTCCGCGATCATCGCCCGCATCCGCCGCCGCGCGTCTGTGGAATAGATCGCATGGCCCGCCCGCCGCACCTTCTCGAGCCATCCGGCCTTGTCCTTGAAATCAATGTGCGGCACAAAGTGCTGGTCGTACGAAGTCGGCTCCCCGCGCGGATCGGCCATCGAAAACAACGCGACCTCGTGACCCTCCGCCCGCATCAGTTCCATCAGTTCAAACAGGTAAACCTCGGTTCCGCTGAAGGGATAGTTATATTTGTTGCAATACAAAATCCTCATGAGGAATGCTTTCCGTCCGTGAAGCAATGCGCTGCAGGAACATGTCGCCGAATGAATCCAGATTTCTACTGCGGTCAAAGTTATTGCGAACCTGCACCCGGGCCGCATAGCGTACCCAGTCCAGTTGCCGGGTCGCCGAAAACAGAGGCGAACGGTGTTCGGGATCGTTCCGGGCTCGCATCATCATTCGTGGGCGAATCATAAACGAGCGAATGAATTCCAGCCGCTCCACAAATTCGCTCAACGATCCCGGTTCGTACAGAAACCCAGTCGTGTCGTCGATCACCAGTTCGGGAATCCCGGTGATCGCCGGAGCCAGCACGATCTTCCCCCGTGCCATCCCTTCCATCAAAACCAGCGGAATCCCCTCGCTACGGCTGGTCAACACCACGACGTCGGCCCGGTCGTAAAGCGCATTCATATCGTCGCGCGCGACGTGTCCCAACAGGGACACATGTTTTTCCAGATCGCACTTTCGAATCAGCGATTCCAGCCTGCTTCGCTCCGGCCCCTCGCCCGCAATCGAGCACTCGAAATGTAGATTGCGGTCGCGAAGTTGCGCGCACGCCCGCACCAGAAACGCATGATCCTTCACCGCATGCAGCCGTCCCACCGCCAGCAGAGTGATGGGATCATCTTTCGACTTCGACTTCGCGGTCGCGCATTCCGAGACATCCACGCCCAGCCGCGCCACTACTACCTTCTCTTCAGCCACAGTGGGATAGCGCTGTAGAATGTAACGCCGGTTGTACTCCGACACCGTCAGGCAGAGCGCACAACTTTCGAGCTTCACGTCGAGATAGGTCCCGTGCAACAGCAGGTCCGACCCGTGCAGCGTCACGCTGAACCCCACATCCAGCAACCGGGCCGCCGCCATCCCAATCCACGACCCAAAATATCCGTGATGCACGTGGATGTGGTCGACCCCATGTCCCTTCAGTTGCACCGCGTAGCAACCTCCCATCCAGGTGTGCGCCAGCGCTTTTACGCGTTTGACTGGCCCTTCCGTGCCGCGAAAGAGAACGCGTGCGAGCAGCGGCGCAATCCGTCTCCACCGCAGCAGGCAGAGCCACATCGCTCGCAACAGCACCATCATCGTCAGCGGCTGCAACACGATTTCGGGGGCGCACCGGATCGCCAACACTTGATCCGTTGACGGCTTGCGCACACTCCCCGCAATCACCTGGACTCCCCGTCTCCGCAGTTCTTCAATTTCTTCGATCACATACGGCTCGACCGCGGACGGAAACAGATTCGCGAGATAAGCAACAGTCAGCACGACCACTCCGCTCTCCGCCGTTGCGCGGCCAGCATTCCCGCCATCGTGAACAGCAGACCATTCACGAACTGGTAGCTCATCACCACCATCGCCGCGTTCACCCAATACACCGCCAGCAGGATCGGCCACATCTGGTGAAACTGCCAATCGAGAAATCCGTTTTTCTCAGCCGCCGGAATCGCGCCACGACGCAGCCTCCACATTTCCCACATCAGCCACAAATAAAGCGCCAGTCCCAGCACGCCGTGCTCCACCAGCAATTCGAGATACGTGTTGTGCGGATACAGCACCTTCTCCTTATATCCGCTGACGTGCCGCGGCAACTCCGACGGCATCTGGTGAAATCCCCAACCCAGCAGCGGGCGCTCCAGAAACATCTGCCATCCGCCCGCATAAACCGCCTGACGATAATCCAGCGGCCCGCGTTCTTCCAGTCGTTCGCTCAATACACCGCCCCACTCACTCGAGCTCAAAACCACCATCAGCCCCACCCCAGCCAGCAGGGCCAATCCCACACAGGCGCGCCGCAACGCCCGGCTCTTCGAACGAAAAATCAGCACCACCACGGTTCCAGCAAACCCCAACCAGATCGCACGCGTCATGGTGGCCAGAATGGCGATCGGCACAGATGCCAGCAACACGGCAACTTTCACTCCTCGCACGCTTCCCCGCCGGTAGGCATGCAGCGCCAGCAATCCCAGCACGTTCAACGACACGCCATTCGCCACCGCCTGCAACAGCGGTCCGCGCGCCCGGTCGGCGTGAAATCCCAAACTTTCATCGAGGATGAATCGGGGAAAGATCAGCGCGCGCGCTCCCACCAGGAAAGCGATCGCAGTAAAAGTCAGATACGCCAACACGACCAGCGCGAACATCTCGAACTGCCGGAACCTCCGTTCCTCCGTGTACACGAACCCCGCCAGATGAAACAGCGCGAAAGGAACAATCAGTTTCGAAGCGAGCAGGCTCCAAGTCTCGTGGTCGCTCGGTTGCCCAATTACACTGGCCATCGCTAATACCGTCAGCCCCAACATCGGCCAACTCGCCCGGTCCATCAAGAACAGCCGTTGCCGCAAAACCAACGCACGTCCCACCACTCCGACCACCAATAGCCCGAACGCGACCCGGTCGATTTCGTAGAACGCAACATCCGGATGCCGCAGCAGCATGGCCGTCAGTGCAGCCAGAAACAGCAGCGACGGCGCCGCCATCAACGCCTGCAACGGACGCAGAACGACCTGACTCGCCCACACCGACAAATCAATCGCGATTTCCGATCGATTCGCTCGCAGCGAAATCGCCTGCATCAGTCCCCACTCCCCTGGGCCACGGCCAGAAACGTCTTGAGCAAAATTCGCATGTCCGACCCCAAACTCCACGTCCGGATATACTCCCGATCCAGATCCATGCCTCGCTGAAACGACGGATCGCGGCGTGCCGTCACCTGCCACAGCCCCGTGATTCCCGGAGTCACGTCAAGCCGCGCCAGGTGTTCGATCTCATAGCCCGCAACATCGTCCAGCGGATGTGGCCGCGGCCCCACTAAACTCATGTCCCCTTTCAACACATTCCACAACTGCGGCAGTTCATCCAGGCTGTAGCGGCGCAGAAATCGTCCCAGCCGCGTGATTCGAGGATCATCCTTGATCTTGAAAAACGGCCCAGCCCTCTGGTTGTTCCGTCGCAGATTTTGTTTCAAAGCATCCGCATCGCTCACCATGGTGCGAAACTTGCAGCAGCGAAAACGTCGTCCCTTTCGTCCCGCCCGCTGCGCGCAATAAAGCACCCTCCCCAGCGAATCCAGCTTGATCAAGCCCGCGATCCCAGCCAACAATGGAGCCAACACAACTAACGCCAAGCCCGCTCCGATCACGTCCACCACGCGTTTCAAGACCAGCCCGACCTCCGGCAATCGCTCCGCGTGTACACAGATCACCAGCGAGTCACCCACCCGCTCAACTTCCCTTCCCGTAGGCGTGCATCCGAACAACTCCGGAACGATTTCCAGATCCAGCCGCAAACGCCGCGACTCGCGCAGCACCTCCTGGGTCAGGCCGCGGTCGCGCGGCGCCGCTAGAATCACTTCGTCCACAAATCCGGTCCGCGCCAGCCTCGCCAAGTCGCTCACCCGCCCGATCACTCCGTTGCCCAGCGGCCTCTCGTTGTCCAGAAAGCCGCACACCGTTCGCCCCGCTTCCGGATGTCCTTTCACGTAAGCAGCCATGCGCCGGCCCACGCCTCCCGCTCCCACGATCAGCACATTGCGCAAATCCCCGCCGTGCTGACGGCGGCCATCCAGCCTTCTCCTCTGCCACCGCCAGGTGAACAGCGCACTGAAGTGCAACAGGCCCGCCCCGAAAAACAATCCGCTCGTAGCCCACGAAGCCCGTTGCAAACCACCCGCGAAGCACAGAACGGTGGTTGCCCACAAAACGGACATGCCAAGAATGCGCGCCTGAGCCGACAGGTCATGGCCACGGGTATGAAGTCCCTCGGCGGAGCCCATCAGCGCAATCAGCGCCGCGTGCAGAAAAGCCGTGCCCAACAGAAAAAACGGCGCGCCCGCCGCATAATCGAAAAGCAGCACATGCGGAAACAGCGCTCGCAGCGGAACCAGCAGCGCACCAATCAACAACCAGTTCATCACCACCAACGCGAAGTCGGCGACCATGGAACCCATCCACCTCCATGCCATCCCGCCCCGCAGAGTACCCGGCATGAGTAATGTCAGCCCGTTCTCGGGCGCACTTGCAGCGGCCTCGGTCGTCATCGCCAGCATTTTTTCGGGCGGGTATACCTTCACCGACCGAACCGGCTTTTTTCCGTTTCCGCGAAAGGCTGGAATCTCCCCGGGAATCAACCGCGCCCAGTCGACGGACGTTGGTCTCGTTTGCTCTGGATTCAAAAAAGGAGAGGACACTTCAGGCCATTCCCACTTCATACCTTTGAATCTCGATCGCCAGCGGGAGCTGGATGGATTCGATCGGGATCACCAACTTGTACTTGTTCCACCGCGTGAGCAGTCCCGCCACCCCGTGAAGGCGCCCGCCGCGGATTTTCACCGGTTTACTCATCTGCGCCAACGGATAAAGCGCGAATGACACTTCCTCCGCCTCCAGCAATTGAAGCAACGCCGTGCCGCTCATTGCTGCCCCTGGTTCTCGCCACGCATAGCTCCGCTCATTGAGTCCCGGCTCCGTTATCGCTGGCTTTTCCACAGATATTCCTATCCACGCCGTATCGTCTGCTCCTACAGCCGCCGGTAAATCCCGTGCGGAATCGGAAAGACGCGGTCGCTCAGCACGGTTCCAAGGATGCGCACCTGCGCGGCCTCCAGCATCTCTTTCATCTTGCGCGCAGCGATCCGTCGCGTGTTCCGAGCCGACAGCACCAGAATGATTCCATCTGCGAACTGCGCCATGGCCATCGCCTCGTTCGATTCTCCCGCAGGCGGTCCCTCCACAATCGAGTACTCAAACTCCCGGCGCACCTCGTCCAGGTACGAATGCAACCATGCCGTCGCACCCCGGTCCCCATCGGGCTCGTGAGACTGCATCAGCCACAGATTGCCTCGCACCCGGATCGCGCCTCGCCGCATTTGCGCGCTCTCATCCTTGGCGGAGCACTTGCCCATCTCAGGTTTGCTCGTCTCCCCCTCCCGCAAAATCTGCGGATACTCTCCCACCACGGCGATTCTCCCCATCGTCTCCGCTGCCAACGCCTCACCAACCTGCCGGCAGATATGCTTCACATCCGTCTCCGGTTCCAGCGCGCTGAATACAACCTGCCGCACGGGCCGCCCCATGTTCGATAGAAATACCTGACGCACCAGCCCCTGGATCTGCTCCCGGCCAAATTTCTCCGGAGTCCATCCTCCGGCTTCCACCACACTCTCCAGCTCGGGACGCACTTGCTCCCGCCCGGTCGTCTGCGCAAACAACGCTTCAGCGCTCATGATCCCCCTGCTCTCATGCTGAAAGACTTCCTCGGCGGCTTCGCGGCAGCGACGCCAGCACCGGCATCTTCAAGTACGCCAGAACATCATCCGGTGTGCGGAACGCCGGGTCTGCGTAATCAGCTGCAAACGCCGCTCCCGTACCCGCCGCTCCGGCCGCCATGAATCCGATCGCCAGCACCGTCCACACCGACCACACCGGCAGAGCCGGAGCAACTGGATGCTCCGCGATCGCCACATTCACAATGCCTCTCTGATCCAGCGCGTCGTCCATCCGCGCCTCTTCCTGCTTCTTCACGTAAAGAAGATGGTTCTCCTGCGCGGCCTTCTCGCTGCTGACCAGGTCATCTTGCGTGATCGCATCCTCGCCCAGCTTCTGCGCAATCGCCCGGTAATCCGTCAACTGCGAGAAGGTCGCTGCCTGTCGCGCCTGCAGGTCCTTCAACTGCACCTCTGCCTGCTGCAGTTCAGACGTCGCCCACTCGTAGTGCGTATTTTTGTCAGTAGTTTCGTCGCGCAGAGGCAGCGAATTCTCAGCAGCAATCGCCGCTTCGGCCTGCCCAATCTCGTGATCCACTTCCTGCACCAGGCGATGGCTGGGCTCGAACTTGGTCAGCAACTGTGTCCGCTTGAACTGCAGATCCAAGAGGCTGGCCTTCAAAGCCTTCTGCAGTTCCGGATTGTCTGCGCTCCGAACTTGCGTGGTCGTCCGCTCCGGCAGTGTCGCCAACTGGCCCTCGAGTCCAAGCACACGCTGCGCCGTCTCCGCCAGATCGATTCGCGTTTGCCGGTAAGTCGCGTCCAATTCGCTGAGCTTCCGCAGCGCCAGATCGCGCTGCTCTCCCGCCTCCACCACTCCATTGCTGGTCGTGAAACTCAACAGCTTTCGCTTCGACTCATCCAGTTGCCGCCGCGATTCGCCCGCCTGCTGCTCGTAAAAATGGAACTCACCGGTGGGCCGATGGACTTCCGTATGCTTCTCCAGGTACGCATTCGCCACCGCCTGCAACACCTTCGCCGCCATTCGTGGATCGTCCGCCGCGTAGCTGACCGCGATCAGGTTCGTCTTCTTCATCGGCTCCACTTGGAGCTTCTTGGCCAGCCGCCGCGCTGCCCGCTCCATCCGCTGCGCGTCGCCCTCGCCCGGCCGCAGAAAGTGCAGCCAGTCGTGCCCGACCAGCCCGGTTTCCTCCACCACTCGCCGGAGCACTTCATCGTCCCGCAGCAACTCCACTTCTGAATTCAATTCCTCTTCCGTGATCGCCATGCGCGTCAGATCGATCGGCGCATCTTGCCCCGCGCTCACCGGAGCATCCGCCCGCCCCCGCCGCACCAGAACCTTCATGTTGGCTTCGTACTTCACGCCTACGAACGCATACAGCACCGCCGCCGCCAGCACCATCCCCGAGACGCAGACGAAGACCCTCCGCCGGCGGAATAACACCATCGCCAGCTCCCGCACGGTTGGCGTTGGGGGAAGCTCTCGCCCTCGAATTAGATCTTCGTCTGCCATAAGCGGAAGAACGGTTTTTCCTAAAATTGTGTGGGACTGACGTACATGCTGAGCGCGGGTTTAGTGATGAAGCGGGCGATTTTTGAAAGCGAATTCTGCGGCACAAATACCAGGTCCCCCGGCACCAGATGCGCATCCTCTGAGAGTCCGCCGGTCTGGCTCTGGCTTTGTCTCTGCTTCATCATCTTCTTCAGATTGAGCAGCCGCGTCTCCACCAGTTCATCGTTGACCCGCCGGAACAACACCACCTGGGAGTGCTTCGCCTGTTGCGTCAGCCCTCCCGCAATCTGCACCGCTTCGGCCACGGTCGTGTCGCTGCGCAGCTCGTACTTGCCCGGCTTGCCCACTTCGCCACCCACAATGAAATACGGCCGCTCAAAGTCCTTCAGCGCCACCGCCACCTGCGGATCATGCAAATATCCCCGGTACGCTTTCTCCACCGCTTCGGTGAATTCCTGAAGGTTGCGTCCCTGCACGTCAACCATGCCCGCGTCCTTCAACATCACGTAGCCGTCCGGCTGCACGATCAGTGTCTGGTTAAATTCCGGCGCGACCGTGAAGCTGATCTCCACCGCATCGCTGGGTCGTAACCGGTAGAGCGGATGGCGCTCCCCTCCGAGCAAGAGGTTTCCGAGTCCATCCGCTCCCCCGGGTTTTGCGACCGTGGTACCATCGCCTCCCGCTCCAGCCCCGGTAAAGCTGGATTGGGACGTCTCCTTGATTCCACCCGCGTCTTTTTTTTCTCCCTGGGCGAACAAGGCCGAACCACACTCTAGAACCAACACCGCCGCAACCAGGATTCGAACGAACAAGAGTCGAACGAGTAGGCGTCGAACGAATAAGCC
>Ga0210403_10003707_pt1 | contig 13338 bp, 8 predicted proteins | sample IncBWC19MmetaG_FD_150863 | JGI IMG/M metagenome (GOLD analysis project Ga0210403, IMG submission 150863) | Forest soil microbial communities from Barre Woods Harvard Forest LTER site, Petersham, Massachusetts, United States - Inc-BW-C-19-M | ecosystem: Environmental > Terrestrial > Soil >... | reverse complement strand
CCCACACTCCAGCCGTGTCAGTTCCATCAATCAAGAACAATTGACCCTGCGGTCTGCCCCCCGCCACGGAAAATCTCTGAGGCGATCCAAATCCAAACGGCACCAGCGTCGAAGCGCCTTCCGTATTTTCCTGGGGCACCGGTTGTACCCCTGGCGCCAGCAGCGTCAGTTGCACGTAATTGCGCCCATTCAAGGGCAGCTCGCGAATCTGTTTCTCACCCACCAGCCATCCCACGGAACTTGTCGCGGTGTCCACGGTGGTCGTCGTTCCTTCGACCTCCACCGACTGCGAGACGTCACCCACCAATAACGTGAAATCCTCCACCGAATTCTTGCCGACCGGCAGCACGACCGGAGTGCGCACACTCTTCTTGAACCCGTCGCGCTGCACCTCGATTCGGTAGTTGCCAATGGGTAGGCTCGAAATGGAGTAGACCCCCTGGGCATCGCTCTCGGCCGAAGTTGCCACACCCGTATCAATATTGGTGACCACGATCTTCACGCCCTCAATGCGGCCCCCCTGGCTATCGGACAGCACGCCCGAGATCGTTGCCGTGGAAGTCTGCGCGTGGAGCGCTGGCCACCCGCCAATCAAGCACATCACTATCAAGATGGTTGTGAGAATCAGCCGTCTGCGATTGTTTATTTTCATTCGTCCCATCCAACAAACCTTTGTACTGCTTCCGCACAAATTCCCACCTCTCTGCAGGGTTGTCAACGCGACGCTCAATTAGTTGAGTCACTTCCGTCGACTCTGCCTTATTCTTGGCGATACCTCTATTGACTTGCTCAACCTATTGAGCTTTAAATTGACTCCGCGCAGCCCTCAGGAACACTATTACCCCGGTCTGGCGAGCCTTTCGGTGGCATCCTTCATCGGCGTCCCCAGTAACGCCAGGCGGTCACGAAGCTTGCCGTGCCACGGAGCGGACAATCAGTGCCATCGACAAATTCCACCAATTCGCTCGAACGCGCTCTGGCGATTCTTGAATTCGTCGCCCGTAAGTCCGGCGGCCTCACGAATGCCGAAATCAGCGCACACTTCAAACTCCCTACGAGTTCGTGCTCCTATATTCTGAGTCGGCTGGAAGGCCAAGGCTATTTGCGGCGGGCCCCGGAGAACGGACGCTATGAGATGGGCCTTAAGGTTGTGGCCCTGAGCCACGGCGCGCTGCGGGACATGGGACTTCGCCGCATCGCTGAACCGGTTCTCCACAGACTATCGGCTCAAGCTAGAGTTTCCGCTCTAATTGGAGTGCTTGAAAGAGGTAGCGTGATGATCGTCGACAAGGTCGAGAAGCCGGATTTGGCTAGGATCGATATGGACATCGGCGTTCGCTATCCGGCCCATTCCACCGCGCTCGGCAAAGTCTTGCTCGCGCATCTGCCACAGGATCAGTTGTTGGGGCTTTTCGAGCATGTCGGGCTGGCGAAGACGTCGCCAAAAACCATCGATTCGAAAGAACGCCTCTTCGCCGAACTGGGCTGTATTCGCAAACAAGGCTATGCCGCCAGCGATGGCGAATTGTTTCTCGGCATTCGCGCCGTTGCCGCACCGATCTTCGATGAAAGCGGCCACGTGGCCGCGGCGGTCAGCATTACGGGAGTCACGGTGTACGTGGAAGACGAGAACAACATCAGTACGGTCAAGCAGGCCGCGAAAGAGATTTCGCGTCGTTTTGGCGCCACCGAGCAGATCAAGGCGCCATAGTGGTACCACGCGCAGTTTGTCGGTTCGTGAGAATGTGCAGAGAGTTAGAGGATTGAAACCTCGGGCTCTGCATGTGAGCTCCTGTCATAAAGGAGGGCGCGATTTTAGTCGTGCCATTATCGGCACAAATTGATCCGGCTTTAGCCGCTGAGGGGTCCGATCTCGCTCGAACAAACAATCCGCGGCTCATTTCAAAGGGAGTTATATGAAACAACTGCTGACACGCGCTGCGCAGATTCTCCTCTGTGTAGCGGCGAGTACCGCAACTCCGCTGCTTGCGCAGCAATCTTGCGAAAGTCTTAAAGATCTGCAGCTTCCGGAGACCACCATCACTTCTGCGGAAACCGTTCCTGCTGGAGACTTCAAGCTTCCTCCCGGCGGTCTTGTCCCGTCGATGAATCTCCCCGCATTTTGCCGCGTGAAGGCCGATCTCAAGCCGTCCAGCGACTCACTTATCAAAATTGAAGTCTGGATGCCACTCGAGGGCTGGAACGGTAAGTTCGAGCAGTTAGGCAACGGTGGTCTGGCCGGCTCGATCAATCTCTATATGCTGGCCAGCGAAATGAAACATGGATTCGCCACCGCCGGCACCGATGATGGTCACACGGGGCAGGGAACCGACGGTTCCTGGGCCATTGGTCATTCCGAAAAAGTAAGAGACTTCGGCTACCGCGCGGTTCATGAGACCAATCTCAAAGCCAAGAAAATCATCGCTGCGTTCTACCAGAAGTCATTCCGCTATTCCTATTTCAACGGCTGCTCGGAAGGCGGCCGTGAAGCCCTCATGGAAGCGCAGCGTTTTCCAGACGATTTCGACGGAATCCTGGCGGGCGCTCCCGCTCATTACTGGACTTCGCTGATGGCCGCCTTTGCCTGGAACGCACAGGCGCTCAGCGATCCGGCAAGCTACCCTGGCGACCCGGCGCGCCTCGCCCTCCAGAACGCCGCCATCGCCAAGTGTGGCACGCAAGACGGCGTCACCGACAAATTCATCAAGGACCCCCTGCGCTGTCACTTCGATCCTTCCGTGGTGCTGTGCAAGGATGCAGCTTCTGGTTCTTGCCTCACGCAGCCGCAAGTGGACGCACTGAAAAAGATCTATGCCGGTCCGGTAAATTCCGCCACAGGCAAGCAGATCTCTCCGGGCTATGAACCCGGTGTGGAAGCGGAACCCGGCCTCCCAGGAATAAATTTCTCAAGTTATGTTTTTGGCTTTGGACCCGGTCTCAGTCTTGACTCCATTTTCGCCGGCTCGGTCTACGGTGGTTTCGTTTTTGAAGACCCAGCGTGGAAGGTTACTCAGCTAAATTTTGATAAAGACATCGCGACGGCAGAAGCGAAAATCGGCCCAATTCTCAACGCCTCCGATCCGGACCTGGAGGCGTTTCAGGCGCACGGCGGAAAACTCATCCAATACCATGGCTGGAATGATGGTTCACCGCCACCGCTCCATTCGGTCAACTATTACGTCAGCGTCTTGTCGAGAATGGGCGGAGTGGAGAAAACGCAAAGTTTTTATCGGCTTTTCATGGTCCCGGGAATGATGCATTGCGGCGCCGGCCCCGGCCCGAACGCCTTCGGGAATTTAATGGACCTCGCTCCAGCGCAGGATCCCCAGCACAACATTTTCGTGGCATTGCAAAATTGGGTGGAGAAGGGCCCTGCTCCGGATCGCATCATCGCCACGAAATACAACGAGGATAATCCCACAAAAGGTGTGGCCATGACCCGGCCGCTTTGTCCCTTCCCGCAGCAAGCCAAGTGGAATGGCAAAGGCCCGGCATCCGATGAGGGGAACTGGTCCTGTGCCGCGCCGCCGGAGGCTTCCGTGAAAAAATCCTCGCTGCCGGAGAAGCACTGACATGAAAAAGAGGACCTTCGTCAAACTTCTCGGCGCAGCGATGGCCAGTCCTACTGACAGATGGTGCCCTCTCTAATCCGGAAGCTCGGGTCCGGTTCCTCTGCTTGAGTTCGTCAAAGACAATTTGAGTTACGCGAGAAAGGCCGCTGGCTCTTATGCAACGGTTGAGACGCACTCTCCTAAATGGACGTGCAGGGAGCAGTTGATTGGGCGGCGAGATGCTCGATGGAAAATAGAACATAGAGCAATGCAAAGTACGTGAACGGTCTCGCATCCGAGTCATCTTCGATAGCCACACGTACTTAGAGAGTTATGGATGTATAGTCGTGTTACCCCACAACTGCGCGGAAGCTTCTTCGGACCACCGTTCGCTGTGGGGGCCCTTCGGGTTATGAGGGGGAATTTGCGATACACGCCAACACACGTGGTACAACAAGAGCCAATGAAATCAGCGCGGGAAGGGAATTGCTTTAGGCTGGTTTCGGATGGCGTTGTACACCGTTCACGGACAATCACACGGACAATTTCAAAGCAGAGGAACCGACGAGGGAAAAAGTGTTAGGTGCGCCAGCATGGTTGGGTTGTCCTTTATCTCAACCTATCCCATGCTGGCTTACCTGTGGCACCATCTGAATTTGATCTTGGCACGCGCAGGCATATCTTGTCGTTGCTCCAGAGCAATGGCCCACTCGCCCTTGTGTTGACCGATAATCAAGGCAAGGATCGGAATTCTCAGAGATTCAATTTTCTCGAAAAATCAGAGAAAAATACTTTTTCAGAAGTGAGCACTTCTGCTTGTATACCCGATGTTCCCCTGCAACTCTGTGATTGTGTTGTAGTTGCAGGCGAGTGTCCGCATGATGTCCGTGTGTGCGAGGATTCTCAACATGCCAAGCTGAGACGCAAAATCAGCCGATTGCAACGCCCCAAATTGCCCCTCAGGAGCAATCAGAGCAATCAAAGCCCAAGCGCGGCGGCAAGCGTCCTGGCGCCGGCAGAAAGCCAAACCTGACGAAGATACTGCTCAAGGGCGTCACGCGGGAGACCATCCTTGCAGCCTGTGAGAACGTCGACGTGGGGGCGGTGATCATCGGCCTGCTCAGGAGCAAGCGCGAGCAAAGCCGCATCGAGGCGCTGCATTTCATCTTCGACCGGGTTATGGGCAAGCCTAAACAACACCTGAGTGTCTCGGGCGGATTGGTTCACACCCATGTCCGCGATCCGTTCCTGGCTTCGCTTCCGAAGGAGGCCCTGGAAGCTCTCGCGCGGTCCTATGACGATGTTCTGGAGAAGTACGCTGTGCCGGTCCTCGACATAATGGGGAGCTATTTCCATATCCGCTTGTATGATCTGGCCTCCGGGCATGGGCACTGATGGGGGCGCTTAGGCTCAGGAAGCATTCCGGTAACACGCATTAGCAACATTGTGTTTGCCGCTGCGCCAGTGAAAACTACGGGGATTCCCTTGGGAATTATGGCTGTTGGAAATTGGAAACTGCCGCCTCCGTGCGTTAAGACGCGGGCTGTGATCGTGCATTCCCCTTCACACGAAAAACCATCTAGTTGTTGCACTGCGCCACCGATGGTATCGCCATGTCCGAAGTATTCTCACCGAACGGGATTACAGCCTGGATTGGGCAGAGAAGATAGGGACCGGATTCGATTTACCATCCTCAGTTGGCAAACCCGGCAAACTTCACCTAGTCAGGAAGTCGGCGTAAGTCGTTGAAAACTTGGTGGACGAGACCGGGATCGAACCGGCGACCTCATCGTTGCGAACGATGCGCTCTCCCAGCTGAGCTACTCGCCCACGAGTAGCGACCTTTTAAATGTTAGCAGAGGATTGGCGAAGATTCCAACGGGACGGAAAATTGATTTGTCATGGCAGACGGGTAGCGTTCAAGAACCGAACTGAAGGCCGGCCACTACAAAGGCGGGTACCCTGACCCTTCGCATGTGCTCAGGTCAAGCGGTGGGCGCTACGGCTGGTCGTGGCTGGAGCCGTTGCGCTGGGCTACTACTTTGCGGGCGTTTTCGTAGAGGGCGCGGGCTTGGGGGATGGATTCGACGGCCCTTTGGACTTGTGGGTCGGCGGCGAGGAGGACTTTGTCGCCTTCCTGGGTGCCGTAGGCGGACATGAAGACTTCCTGTTTGATCTTGCGCTTGATCCAGTCAAGATTGTCGGAGAACTCGACTTCGGTGTACTTCACGTTGTGTTTCGTGAGGTAGCTGCGGAATTCGCGCAGGACGTTGTCGTCCACTTCAAAACTGTGGGTGATGGTTGGCTTGGTGCCGAGGTAATAGCGTGTGAAACCGGCTACGCCCTGTTCGGCGGGATAGAGAACATCGGCGCGGAAGAGCGTTTCCTGGAACTTGTCGTACTTAGGCGAGGGGACGATGATGTCCGGAGTGATGCCGCCACCACCGGTGACCTGGCGACCGCTGTCGGTCTGGCGAATTTCCGTCGGGTGATCGGGAACTTTGCGCTCGTAGTGATATTCGTAGAGAGAGATGGATTTGTAGTCACGCTGAATCAGGCGGCCGCTGGGGGTGTAGTAGCGAGCGGTGGTGAGAGCGAGGCCGGTGTTCTCGGAGAGCGGCTGTACGGTTTGCACTAGGCCTTTGCCGAAGGTAGTTTCGCCGACGACGAGGCCGCGGTCGTGGTCCTGAATGGCGCCGGAAACGATTTCAGCGGCGGAGGCAGAGTTGTTGTTGACCAGCACGACGAGAGGCACGGTCATGCCTTGATTGCCGCGAATGGCTGTGAAGCGGCGCTCTGGCGCGCTGCGGCCGTGATAGGAAACGATGAGTTGGCCTTTTTCGAGGAACATGTCGCCGACGGCGACGGCTTCATTTAGAAGGCCGCCAGGATTGCCGCGGAGGTCGAGGACGAGGCCGTCGAGAGAATTGGCGCCGAGCTGTTTGAGGGCGTCGGCAATTTCGCGATCCGTGGTTTCGTTGAACTGGTTCAGGCGCATGTAGCCGATGCCTGGCTTCAACATCGTGACGATGTCAACGGAGTGGCGGGGAATTTCGTCGCGGGTAACAGTGAAAACGAGCGGCTCGCCGAAGCCTTCGCGGGTTACGGCGATTTTTACTATCGTGCCCTTGGGGCCTTTGAGGAGATCCGCGACCTCGCTGGTGCTCAGACCGTCGGTCGACTTGTCGTCAACCTTGGCGATGACGTCGCCCGGGCGGAGGCCGGCGTTGTAAGCGGGAGCGCCGACGTAGGGGGACATTACAACGGTGTGATCTTCGCGTGGAGCGACGACCATGCCGACGCCGTAATATTTGCCGCGCTGATCTTCGCGCAGGAGGGCGAACTGACGGGCGTCAAAGAAATTCGAGTGGGGATCAAGCATCCGGAGCATGCCGGGGATGGCGCCCTGGTAGACGGCTTTGTCGGCGTCCACCGGCTCGGCGTAATTGGCCTGGACGACGGACAGCACGCTGGTGAAGTCGCGCACGGCGGTCTGATAATCGTCCGTGTTGGCGGTGGTGGCGCGGACGGAGGGGCCGTAGATGCCTCCGAGGACACCGGAGATGAGCAGAACTACAACTACCAGGATTAGGCCACGACGTTCAGAATTCATGGACACCTCGCCCTTAATGGAAAGCCCAGTATAACATGCAAAACGGAACTCTTGTTTGACACGATTGGCTGCCCTTTCTATGATGCACACAGGGCGTTTTACGGCGCTTTTTACTCATGCTCAGCGTACCGCACATGATTGTGGTCTTTCTGGTGGTGCTGGTGGTCTTTGGCCCCCAGAAACTGCCGGAATTGGCGCGGACACTGGGAAAATTGATGGCAGAGTTCCGCAAGGCTTCGACGGATTTCAAGGGTGCGTTTGAAGAAGAGATGCGAGACCTGGAGCGCCAGGCGCGGGTGGCGGATCTGCGTAAGAAGAATGCCGAGGCGGAAGCCGCGGAGGCCAAGGTGAAAGGCCTGGAATCGCCGGTAGCGTCGAGCGCAACCTCTGGCACGGAAACCCTCCCGGAAGCGGCTGCGGATTACCCGGCTGGAGATGGACCCGTGGTGAAGCCGGAAGCCGAAGCTATACCCAGGTTAGACGCGCCGAACAGCGAAAGCGTGGCTCCTTCCACGGAATCCCCGAACACAGAGTTGAAGAGCGAAAGCAGCCCGAGCGAACCTCCCCCCTCCCATGACCAACAGCAGCCAGCCTGACAATTCCATCGCGGCACGACTGGAAGAGAGCGGCGGCCAGATGACGTTTTTTGAGCATCTGTCTGAGCTGCGGAAGCGGATTATCAATTCGCTGTACGCGATCGGAATTGGCGCGTTCGTCGGGGTTTATCTTTCGCAAAAGTTTATCGGGTTCGTCACCCAGCCAATGATCAAGGCTCTGAAAGATGCGGGCCTGGAGCAAAAACTGATCTACACACATCCGGCGGGTTACCTGAATATGGTGATCACGCTCGGCGTGTATCTGGGCGTGGTGCTGGCGTCTCCGGTTGTGTTGTATCAATTGTGGCTCTTTATTGCACCGGCGCTTTACAAACATGAGCGGAGCGCGGTGACCGGGTTTCTGTTTTCGACGGTATTTCTGTTTCTTTCGGGGATTTCGTTCGGGTATTTCGTGACGCTGCCGTACGTACTGCGGTTCCTGGTCAGTTTCAAGGGGCCTGTGGTGCCGATGATCAGCATCAATGAGTATTTCGATTTGATTCTGATGATTTTGTTGGGGCTCGGACTGGTTTTCGAGTTGCCAATTCTGATTTTCTTCCTTTCGCTGTTTGGAATCGTTACGCCAAAGTTCTTGTGGCAGAATTTTCGCTACGCGATTTTGATTATCGCCGTGGTTGCGGCGATCATCACACCCACGCCGGACGCGCAAACCATGCTGATTTTCATGCTGCCGATGGTGGGGTTGTATTTTGTGGGAATCGGCGTGTCCGCCTTGGTTGTGCGGAACAAGAGGAAACGACTGGAAGCGGAAAACGCGGGGACAGCTGAATGAGTGCAAGGAGATGTGGGGCAGGGGCTATGCTGCTGGGCGTAATGTTTTTTTTGTGTTTTGCGCTGGGTTGCAACTCCGGGCCGAACGCTTCGACTAACAATGCGAATTCGAATCCGGCGCAGCCTCCGTTCATGAGCGCTGTGGCGGGCCCGCCACCAAGGGCTGCGGATGAGGCGCCGCCCGCGGATAAGACTGGCGGCTTCGATGGGAAGCGGGCGTACGAGCAGGTGGTGAAGCAGGTGAGTTTTGGGCCGCGTCCGGCGGGCTCGACGGCGCTTGCCAAGCTGCAGGATTATCTGGAAGCTGAATTGAAATCGTACGGCTGCACGGTGGAGGCGGATTCGTTTTCGGCTGACACACCCGCGGGGCGGCTGCCGATGAAGAATTTTCTGGTGAAGATTCCGGGACAGAAGCCGGGAATTATTCTGCTGGGGACGCATTACGATACGAAGCTGCTGGTGGATTTTGTGGGCGCGGACGATGCGGGGTCTTCGACCGGGGTGATGCTGGAGATTGCGCGGTTGCTTTGCGCTCAGAAGCAGCCACGGAAGTATGCGGTGTGGATCGCCTTTTTTGACGCGGAAGAAGCGGTGAACCGCGAGTGGAAGGATCCGGATAATCGATATGGAAGCCGGCAGATGGCGGCCCAGTTAGCGGCAAGCGGTGATCTGAAGAACGTGAAGGCGTTCATCCTGGCGGACATTGTCGGGGGAAAGACGCCGCATTTCAAGCGCGACGGAGACTCCACGAAGTGGCTGAAGGATCTGGTCTGGCAAGTGGCGGCTAAATTGGGATATGGAGAGGTTTTTGTGAACGCGCCAACCAATTTTGGGGGAGACGATCATTTTTCGTTCACAGCGCGCAAGGTGCCTTCGGTGGACATCATGGACCTGGACACGCAGAATGATGTGCCGTACTGGCATACGCCGGAGGATACGATCGACAAGATCAGTCCGAAGACGCTGGCCATCGTGGGGCATACCATCCTCGAATCCGTTCAGGAATTGCAGAAGAAATAGTTCTGCAGCCCAGGGCTTTCAGGCCTGAGGATTTCACACGCATAATAGAATGTTGCCGGAACGATGAAAAACCTCGCCCCTGGAGGGGTGAGCTACAGTTATTTGTCGTACTTGAACGATTTGTTCGGATAGGGCGGCGGTGGCGGAACTGGCCGCGGATCCTTTTTGATTTCGTCCTGCAAATATTTAATGGCGGCGTCAAGTTGCGCGTCAGTGCCAGCGAACGTGGCGTGCGGAAGATTGTCCACAACGATGTCGGGATCGACGCCGTGGCCTTCGATGAGCCATTTGCCGTCGGGGCCGTAGACGCCGATTTCAGCGGCGGAGGCGATGCCCTCGTCTGCCAGGAAATTGCTAAAGGAGAGCCAGACTTCGCCGCCCCAGGTGCGCTTGCCGATAATTTTGCCGAGATTCAGGCGGCGGATGCCTTCGCTGAAGGCTTCGCCGTCGGAGGCAGTGCCCTCGTCGCAGAGGACGACGATGTGGCCGCGGAAGGCGTACTGCATGTTGGCGAAGGGATTGCCCACACGCGGTTGCCAGAAGAACCATGCGCGGCGGAGAAGCTTTGCGAGAATCCAGGAATCGATGTTGCCGCCATTGTTGTGGCGGACGTCGATGATGAGTCCCTGGCGGTCATAGACGGGATAAAAATCGCGAGCCCACTCGGCGATATCCTCGGGGCCCATGGCGCGAAGGTGGACGTAGCCGATGTGGTTGCGGGAGTCGGAATCGACTTTGCTGCGGCGGGAAAATTCCCATTCGGCGTAGCGAAGGTTGCGTTCGTCGCGTTCAGAGAGGGGAGTGACGAGGACGTCGCGCGACTGGCCGGCAGTTGATTTCACTTGCAGCAGAACCTTGCGGCCGGCTTTGCCGCGAAGCAGGACGCGTTCGTCGGAGACGCCGAGAACTTCGACGCCGTCAACGCTCTGGATGACTTCGCCTTCGTGGACGAGGGAATCGGGGCGCGCGAAGGGCGGGGCTTGGTCAGGAAGATCGGGATCGTGCAGGTAGATGTGTTCCACGACGTCGCCGCCCGCTTTTTCGTCGCGCCGTAGGACGGCGCCGAACGTGGCAATGTCGACGCGGTCGCCGGGCTCGCGTGCGTCGCCTCCGACGACGAAGATGTGCAGTGCGGAGAGTTCGCCGACCATCTGCGCGAGCACATCATTCAATTCTTCCCGGTCGGCGGCGCGGTCGACCAGCGGCAGGTAGCGGTCGCGGACTTCAGGCCAGTTCACGCCGTGCATGTTCCGGTCGTAGAAATAGTCACGCTCGAGCCGCCAGGCGTCGAGAAACATGCCGCGGAATTCGGCGCGGGGATTGGTGAGGATTTGCCAGCGAGCCATGTCGATTTTGGCTTTGCCGTAGGCCTTGGAATCAGAGAGCGTGGAGGGTTTGGCGTCGGAATCGAAGATCAGGAAATCATTTTCTTTCCAGAGTAGGATTTTCTTGCGGTCGGCGGAGATTTCATAGGCCTTGACGTCGGCAAGGATGGTTTCGGGGGCGTCGCCTTTGTTGGCGATCTCCACGCACTGCAGGGCACGCTTCGGCGGGGCCGCCTCGTTGCGGTCCAGCCAGCAGAGGCGTTTTTCGGTGGCCTGCATCGCGGAATAGTTTCCTGGCGGAACGGGGACTTCGTTCAAGCGGGCGGCTATGCCCGTGAAGTCGATATTCACCGCGGGAGGAGCCTTTTTTTCGTCACCTGGTTTTTTCTCGTCGCCGGCTTTTTTGTCGTCCGCTTCTTTCTTGCTCTTGGCGTCTTTCTTGTCTTCCGCTTTGTCCGCGGGTTTGTCGGTTTTCTTTTCTTCAGACTTTTCCGGTTTGTCGGGATGCAATTCATCCACGGGCGCAAACGGGGAGCGCAAGCCGGGCGTAAGCGGGAGTTCGTAGACTTTCATGGAGCGGTCGAAATAAGGATCCGGCTGGCGAGAGCCCCAGGGCGCGCGGACCGAGGTTTTCAGCATGCGGTCGGAGAGGAAGTAGAGCCACTTGCCGTCGGAACTCCAGGCGGGGTTGCCGCTATTGTAGCGGTCCGATGTGAGTACCTGGATTGCGCCGGTGTTTGCGTTGAGGACTCTGATCTGGTCAAAGGTGTTGTCGGAGGTCTCGACGTAGGCGAGCCATTGGCTGTCAGGCGACCAGGCGAGGTCGGAGAAATCGCCGTTCATGGACTGGGCGATCATCTTGTCGGTTTTGGTTTTCAAATCGAGAAGCCACAGTTGCTGGTCCTTGTTGCGGTGGGCGAGCCAGTGGCCGTCAGAAGAGGGCACGCCGTCCCAGCGCAGGACTTTCGCGTCTTTGCTAAGTTGTTCCGGCTTGCCGATGCCATTGGCGGGATATTTCCAGAATTCGGTTTCACCGCTGGCGGTGGAGAGAGCGATGATGAATTTTCCGTCGGGAGTGTAGCGGGCTTCGCGGAAGCGGACGGAGGAATCACCGGCGACTTTGACGATGCGTCCGCCGGGAGCTGCCGGAAGAGCGAACACTTCGCCGCGGGCGGTGAAGACGGCCGAGGTGCCATCGGGCGCGATGTGAGCCATGGTGAGGTAGTCGAGAGGCTTTTTGACCCAGTGATCACGGAGCTGGTCGAAATCGGAAACGAGCGTGATGGGAATGATCGCGTCCTGATTGGTGTTGAGGTCGAGCAGCCAGAGATCGGCGCCGCACTGATAGACGATGCGGCCTTCGGAGAGGGAAGCAGACTGGACGTCGAAAGCGCGGTGATGCGTATGCTGCTTCAGGTCGTGGCCCTGCGGGTCCATGGAGAAGACGTTCATGGTGCCGTCACGGTCGGAGAGGAAATAGACGCGGGTGTTCCAGAACATGGGATTGTGCGAGGTGCCGGCGTAGTCTGAGGTAAGCGGCACGGCTTCGGAGCCGGAATCGTAACGCCAGACATTTTCGGCGGTGCCGCCCTGGTAGCGCTTGGTGGAGCTGCCTTGCCAGGGCAGGCGCGTGAAGAAAAGCGATTTGCCGTCGGGAGTGAAAGCGCCTTCGGCGGATTGCGAGAGGGGAAAAACTTCGCGTTTGCCGTCGGTGTCCACGGCGACGAGTTTGGGATCGGGAAGGGTGGAATAGCGGCGCGTGCGGAATAGGACGCGTCCGTCGGGCGTCCAGCCGGCGACGACGGCGCCTGCGTCCCACGTGCGGCGCTGGGGGAGGCCGCCATCGACCGGCATCGTGTAAACATCGACGGGGCCTTCGTAGTCGGCGCTGAAGGCAACAGTTTTTCCATCGGGAGAAATGGCGGGGTTGACTTCCTGGCCGGGGCTGGATGTGAGGCGGCGCGCGGGGCCGCCTTTCGAGCTGACGGACCAGAGGTCGCCTTCGGCGGTGAAGATCACCGTGTCGCCATGGATGGTGGGGAAGCGGTAATAGCCGGGGCGGGTGGAGGCGTTGTCGGCGCTGAGAGGGAGTCCAAGAACGAGCGCGGCGGCGAAGGCGAGAATCAAGCTACGGCAGAGCTTTGCATTCGGGAGAAACATGTCGGAGGCTACTCCTGTCGTGCTCAGCGCCGCGGAGTGCAGCGGAGAATTGGCGGCCGGGCAGGCGAGAATGGAATGTTTCAAATCGCCGGAGCGCGGACGGAATTTCCGGCGGCAAAGAGTATACAACGCACAACCCCTAGGTTCTGGGTCAGTTTGGAAAAGTACAACCGCGGGGCAGTATTTCGAAGTCCCACTCGGCACCGGTTGGCTATGGCTTCGGTCTGTCAGATCGTCAAGCGATGTCAGGGTTTAACATTAGCCTGGGCGCCCCGCTCCAG